>Ga0265313_10001244_pt1 | contig 24297 bp, 24 predicted proteins | sample 4123metaG_FD_203122 | JGI IMG/M metagenome (GOLD analysis project Ga0265313, IMG submission 203122) | Rhizosphere microbial communities from Carex aquatilis grown in University of Washington, Seatle, WA, United States - 4-1-23 metaG | ecosystem: Host-associated > Plants > Roots > Rhizosphere >...
GAGGGCAGTTTGATGAAGGAGCCGTCGGATTCGTCCGCCTCCACCACCATCCAGTCGCTGGCACCCAACCGGGCATTGGTGCCGTAAGCATTGATGATGCCGCCGTTGATCACCGTGGGGTCCATATGGGCGGCGTCGAGCAGGGCCGCGATCATGGAGGTGGTGGTGGTCTTGCCGTGGGTGCCGCCGATGGCGATGGCGTTCTTCAGGCGCATCAGCTCGGCCAGCATCTCGGCCCGGCGGACCACCGGCACCATCTTGGACCGCGCGGCCTGGACTTCGGGATTATCGGGCTTCACCGCCGATGACACCACCACCACCCGGGCCTCGCCCAGGGCTTCGGCGGTGTGGCCGATATGGACCTTGATCCCCTTCTTGCGCAGGCGCTCCACATTGTAGTTGTCGGCGATATCGGTGCCTTGGACCGTATAGCCGAGATTGTGCAGGATCTCGGCGATGCCCGACATACCGATGCCGCCGATGCCGACGAAGTGGATGGTCCCGATGCTGAGCGACATGGTGCGCATGGGTTTAGGTCCTCTCCTCGGCGGTGATCATCCCCATCACCAGATCGGCCAGCCGCCCGGCGGCATCGGCGCGGCCGGCGCGGCCGGCGCATTCGGCGGTGCGGATCAGGGCGTCGGGCTGAGTGAACAGGCCGTCCAGACGCGCGGCGAGGGCCTCGGCGGTGAAGGATTGCTGCGGCATCAGCCAGGCGCCGCCGAAATCCTCGACCGCATGGGCATTGGCGGTCTGGTGGTCGTCGATGGCGAAGGGATAGGGCACCAGGATGGCGGGGCGCCCCAGGGTGATCAGCTCGGCCACCGTCGAGGCTCCGGCGCGGCCGATCACCAGATGGGCCTTGGCCATGCGCTCGGGGGCATCGGCGAAGAAGCTGTCCAGGGTCGCCTTGATGCCGGCCTCGGCATAGGCGGCGCGGACCTGTTCCAGGTCCTCCGGCCGGCATTGCTGCGCCACGCTCAGACGCTTGGCCAGACGCTCGGGCAGGCGGGCCAGCGCCGCCGGCACCACCTCGGAGAGGATGCGGGCGCCCTGGCTGCCGCCCAGGATCAGCAGATTGATGGGGCTGGTCTCGTCCAGTGCCGGATAGGCGGTGCCGTGCAGGGCGGCGACGGCGGCCCGCACTGGCATGCCGGTATGGATCAGTTTGGGGACCAAGGCGGGGGCGACATGGCTGACTTCGGCGAAGGAGGTGGCAATGCGTTCCACCCGGCCGGCCAGCAGGCGGTTGGCGCGGCCCAGCACTGCGTTCTGCTCGTGCAGGACGGTGGGAATACCGGCCAGGGTGGCGGCGACCATGGCCGGCACCGAGGCATAGCCGCCGAAGCCGATTACGGCGGCCGGACGGATGCGCTTGAGCAGCGAGCGGGCCTGCATCACGCCAAGGCCCAGCTCCAGGACCGCCCCGACCTTTGCCAGCTTGCCGCGCCCGGCGATGCCGCCGGCCCGGATGCGGTGAGTCTCCAATTGTCCCAGGGTGCCGCCATAGGCGGCGCCGCGGCGGTCGGTGATCAGCGCCAGCCGGTAGCCGCGCTCCAGCAGGACGCCGGCCAGGGCTTCGGCGGGAAAGACGTGGCCGCCGGTGCCGCCGGCCGTCAGTGCGATCAGGGAGGATGAGCTGGTCATGCGTCCATGCCCTCCCGGCCATAGCGGGTTCGGGTCAGCGCCAGCACCATCCCCATGCCCAGCGCCAGCGCCACCATGGAGGAGCCGCCATAGGAGATGAAGGGCAGGGTCATGCCCTTGGCCGGCATCAGCCGCAGCGTCGAAGCCATGTTGACCACGGCTTGCAGCCCGAACTGGACCAGCAGCCCGGCGGTGGCCAGGACCACGAAAAGATTGTCCTCCTTGAGGACGCGCGAGAAGCCGCGCAGCACGATGAAGGCGAACAGCGCCACCACCAGCAGGCAGAGCAACAGGCCGAATTCCTCGCCGCCCACCGCCAGGATGAAGTCGGTATGGGCATCGGGCAGCACCAGCTTGACCCTCCCCTCACCGGGGCCCTTGCCGAACAGCCCCCCATTCCTGAAGGCGTTCAGGGCGGTGGTGACCTGATAGCCGCCGCTGCCCGAAGGGTCGAGGAACTTATCGACGCGGGCGGTGACGTGAGGGAAGGCGTAGTAGGCGCCGACCGCGCCCAGCGGCGCCGCCAGCCCCAGGCCGAGGACGAAGACCAGCGGAAGGCCGGCCAGGAAGAATTGGCTTGCCCAGATGGCGGTGATGATGGCGGTCTGTCCCACATCGGGCTGGATCAGCAGCAGCACCGCCACCACGCCGTAAAGGCCGCAGGCGATGAGACGGCCGGGGAAGCCGTGGTCCAGCCGCGCCGTGGCGAACATCCAGGCCGAGACCACCGCGAACATGGGCTTGACGAATTCAGAGGGCTGGATGGAGATTCCGGCGATGGTCAGCCAGCGCTTGGCGCCCTTGACCTCCGCGCCCAGCAATGGCACCAGCACCAGCAACAGCAGCGAGCCCAGCAGGCCGATGACCGCCATGCGGCGCACCTGCTTGGGTGCCATCAGCGACACCGCCAGCATGATCAGCAGCGAGGGCGCCAGGAACATGAACTGGCGGCGCACGAAATGGAAGCTCTGGGCGCCGATGCGCTCAGCCACCGCCGGGCTGGCGGCCATGGTCAGCAGGGCGCCGACACCCACCAGCAGGAACAACGCCGCGATGGTCCAGCGGTCCACCGTCCACCACCAGCGGCCCAGGATTGAAGTATCGGTGCGGCCGAAGGTGACGGTCATGATGCATGCCCCTCAAACGCCGGGCGCTCACATCCGTCCCCTAGGTCTCGCATCGGTGAAACCGATGCTGAGGGGGCTTGGCTCCTCCGCTTTCCTCCTCCGCTGCGCTCCATCGTCGCTCCGGGCGCCGCAATGGCGCCGCGCTTCCTGCGGTCGCTCATGGCGTCACTCCTCCGGCGAACCCCTTGACCAGATCGCGGAAGACCTCGCCGCGATGCTCGAAGGACTTGAACTGATCCCAGGAGGCGCAGGCCGGCGACAGCAGCACCACCGCACCGGGGATGGAATCGGACACCGCCAGATTGCGGGCGGCGGCCACCGCCTTGTCCAGGGTGCCGCAGCGGGTATACCGGACCTTGCCCTCCAGGGTGGCGGCGAAGACCTCGGTGGCGTCACCGATCAGAAAGGCGTGCTCGATACGGCCGAAATAGGGCTCCAGGGCGACGATTCCGCCCTCCTTGGCCTGACCGCCGAGAATCCAGTAGATGTGCTCGTAGCAGACCAGGGCCTTTTCAACCGCATCGGCATTGGTGGCCTTGGAATCGTTGATCCAGGCGATACCGTCGCAGGTCGCGATCAGTTCCTGACGATGGGCGAGGCCGGGATAGGAGGTCAGGCCGGCGACGATGGCCTTGGCCGGGATTCCCTCGGCGCGGGCGGCGGCATAGACGGCGCAGGCATTCTGCCAGTTGTGGCGGCCGGGCAGGCGGGGCAGGGTCCTGAGGTCGAGCACCGGCTTGCCGTTGTCGAGCAGCACGCCGTCCGGGGCGGAGATGCCGTCGTCGAGGCTCTTCTCCACCGAGACCGGAACCACTCTGAGGCCCAGGCGCGACAGCTCGGCGGCGATGGCGCGGCAGGGACCATCATCGACACCGATCACCGCCGCGCCGCCAGGGGTGAGGAAGTCGAATACCCGGCGCTTGGCGGCGATATAGCCTTCCATGCCGCCATGGCGTCCGAGATGGTCGGGGGTGACGTTGAGCAGGACGGCGACGCCAAGGCGCAGGCTCCGCACCAGTTCCAGCTGATAAGACGACAGTTCCAGCACATAACGGCCGTCGCCGGGCAGCTCGGGAAGGTCCAGGGCGGCGGTGCCGAGATTGCCGCCTGCGGCGGTCTCGATGCCGGCCTGACTCAGGACATGGGCCAACAGGGTAGTGGTGGTGGACTTGCCATTGGTTCCGGTCACCGCCAGGAAGCGGGCCTCCGGCTTGGCCTGGGCCAGCAGTTCCACGTCGCAGACCACCGGCACGCCGGCGGCGCGGGCCTTGTCCGCCACCGGATGGGGCTGGGGATGGGTGTGGGGAATGCCGGGGCTCCACACCACCATGGCCGCCTTGGACAGGTCCAGTGCCAGCGGACTCGCGATGGGCATGCCGGCCTCGGCGGCAAGGCGGCGGGCGCCCTCGTTGTCGTCCCAGGCCATCACCCCGGCACCGCTGGCCAGCAGGGCGCGGGCGGTGGCGGTCCCGGACTTGCCGAGACCCATCACCGCGATACGCTTGCCCTTGAGGTGGGGGACGGGGATCATGATGACCTCAGCGCAGCTTCAGGGTGGCGAGACCGGCCAGCCCCAGGATGGTGGCGATGATCCAGAAGCGGATCACCACGGTAGGTTCGGCCCAGCCCTTCTTTTCGAAGTGATGGTGCAGCGGCGCCATGCGGAAGACGCGCTTTCCGGTAAGCTTGAACGAGGCGACCTGGACGATCACCGAGACCGTTTCCAGCACGAACAGGCCGCCGACGATGCCAAGCACCAGCTCGTGCTTGATCACCACCGAGATGGCGCCGAGGGCGCCGCCCATGGCGAGACTGCCGGTATCGCCCATGAACACCATGGCCGGCGGGGCGTTGAACCACAGGAAGCCCAGCCCAGCCCCCACCAGGGCGCCGCAGAACACCGCCAGCTCGCCCGAGCCGGTGACGTAGTGGATCTGGAGGTAGTTGGCGAAGTCGGCGCGGCCGACCACATAGGCGATGATGGCGAACACGGCGGTCGCGATCATCACCGGCACGATGGCCAGACCGTCGAGGCCGTCGGTGAGGTTCACTGCATTGCCGGCGCCGACGATGATGAAGACGGCGAAGGGCAGGTAGAACCACGACAGCTGCAACAGCACGGTCTTGAAGAACGGCACCGCCAGGGCGCCGGACAGGGGCTCGCGCTGCAAGGCCATCACCCAGCCGGCGGCGATCAGGGCGATGGCGATCTCGCCCACCAGCTTGGCCTTTCCGGGCATGCCCTTTGGGTTCTTCTTGGAGACCTTGAGATAGTCATCGAAGAAGCCGATCAGCCCGTAGCCCAGGGTCACCAGCAGAACGATCCAGGTGTATTGCGAACGCAGGTCGGCCCACAGCAGGGTGGAGATGGACAGGGCGAAAAGGATCAGGATGCCGCCCATGGTGGGCGTGCCCTTCTTGGTCAGCAGATGGCTCTCCGGGCCGTCGGCGCGGATGGGCTGGCCCTGCTTCTGCCAGCGCCGCAACCAGGCGATGACCATGGGCCCCAGCAGCAGCGAGACGATCAGCGCGGTGACCACGGCGCCACCGGCCCTGAAGGTCAGATATTTGAACAGGTTGAAGACGCCGATCTGGTCCGCCAGGGGATATAGGAGATTGTAGAGCATTGGATTCCTATGACCCCTCGGAGAGCGTTTGAACGATTAGGCCCATGCGGCTGCCCGCCGAGCCCTTGACCATCACCACGTCGCCGGCGCGCAGGGCGGCTTTGACCACCGGCGCCAGAACCTCGGAATTCTCGGCGTGGCCGCCTCGGACCGCGCCGGGCAGGGCGGCGTGCAGGCCGGCCATCAGCGGGCCGGCGGTGAACACCAGATCGATGCCCCAACTGTCGATGGTCTCGGCGAGGCCGGCATGCAGCGCTGGGCCGGTGGGGCCGAGTTCCAGCATGTCACCCAGCACGGCGATGCGGCGCGCGCCCTTAGCCGGCTTGGCCGAGGCCAGGGTCGCGATGGCGGCGCGCATGGAGACCGGCGAGGCGTTGTAGCTTTCGTCGATCACCTCGACACTGCCACCGTTGACCAGGGGAAGGGTGCGGCGTTCGCCGCGCCCCTTGGGGGCGGTCATGCTGACCAGCGCCTTGGCGGCAGCTTCCGGATCGCCGCCCAGCGCCTGGACGATCAGCAGCACCGCCAGCGAATTCATGGCCCATTGCCGCCCGGCAATGCCGATGCGGTACGAGATGGCGTGATGGCGAAGCAGGGCGAAGACGGCGGTGGAGGTGGAATCGACCCCGCAATCCATCAGCCGGGCACTGGCTTCGATATGGCTGCCGAAGGAGGCCAGGGTCTCGATTCCGGCGGCACCGGCGGCGGCGGCAAGGCGGCGGAAATGCTTGCTGTCGCGTGGCAGCACCGCCACGCCCAGCGGCTCGACACCCTCGAAGATCTCAGCCTTGGCTTCGGCGATCTGCTCGGTGGAGGTGAAGAATTCCATATGCACCGCTTCCACCGTGGTGATGGCGGCGACATGGGGGCGAACCATGCGGGTGAGGGGGCTGATCTCTCCGGGATGGTTCATGCCCAGCTCGAACACCGCGAAGCGCACGTCGCGCGGCATCCGTGCCAGGGAGAGCGGCACCCCCCAATGATTGTTGAAGCTGCCGACACTGGCATGGGTGGAGCCCTGGGCCGACAGCACCAGACGCAACATCTCCTTGGTACCGGTCTTGCCGACGCTGCCGGTTACCGCGCAGATGCGGGCGGTGGAGCGGGCGCGCGACGCCCGACCCAGGTCCTGTAGCGCTGCCATGGTGTCCTTGACCAGCAGCAGCGCCGCATCCTCGGCCAGCCCCTCCGGCCGGCGATGGACGACGGCGCAGGCGGCCCCGGCGGCCAGGGCCGGGGCCACATGATCGTGGCCGTCGTGGTTGGGGCCTTCAAGCGCTATGAAGAGGTCGCCCGGCTGCACCGTGCGGCTGTCGATGGAGACCCCGAAGGCCTTCCAGTCGGGGCCGGACAGACTGCCGTTGACGGCGGCGGCGGCTTCGGTGGCTTGCCAGAGAGTGGCGGTCATGGCGTGCCTCCATCGGCGATTCGGACGGCGATGCGAGCTTCCTCGGCGTCGTCGAAGGGCAATACGGTGGTGCCGACGATCTGGCCGGTCTCGTGCCCCTTGCCGGCGATCAGCAGGATATCGCCCTTCTGCAGCCCGGTGGCGGCAGTGCGGATGGCGTCCCGGCGGTCGCCGATCTCGATGGCGCCGCAGCAGGCGCCCATGATGGCCGCGCGGATGCGGGCGGGGTCCTCGGAACGGGGATTATCGTCGGTCACGACCATGGCGTCGGCCAGACGGCAGGCGATGGCGCCCATCTGCGGCCGCTTGCCGGGGTCGCGGTCGCCGCCGCAGCCGAACACCACCACCAGACGGCGGCCGGCATGGGGCTTGAGCGCCTTCAGAACCGTCTCCAGCGCGTCGGGGGTATGGGCGTAGTCCACGAAGACGGTGGCGCCGTTTGTCCGCTTCGCCACCTTCTGCAGGCGGCCGGGAACACCGTCCAGGTGTTCCAGGGTCGCCAGCGCCCGGTTCTGCTCGAAACCGTTGGCCAGGGCGAGGCCGAGAGCGGCCAGGGCGTTGTAGGCCTGGAACTGTCCGGCCAGTGGCAGGCGGATCTTGGCCGGGCGGCCGAACAATTCCAGGATCAGCTCCTGGCCATAGGGGGCGGGATGGGACTCGATCAGGTGGATGTCGGTGGCCTTGCGGCCATAACCGATCACTTCGATGCCGCGCTTGGCGCAGGTCTCGGCCAGGGCGCCGGCCAGACCGGAATCGGCGTTGATCACCGCGGTGCCGTCGCTGTCCAGCAATTCGGCGAACAGGCGCAGCTTGGCCTCGCCGTAGCGCTCCATGTCGTGGTGGTAGTCGAGATGATCACGGGTCAGATTGGTGAAGGCGGCGGCCTTCAGCTTCACCCCGTCGAGGCGGTACTGGTCGAGGCCGTGACTGGAGGCCTCCATGCAGGCATGGGTGATGCCGAGCGCAGCCAGCCGGGCCAGGGAGTCGTGCAGGGCGGCGGGGTCGGGGGTGGTAAGGCCGCCCTGGTTGTCCCAGCCATCGGCGATGATGCCCAGCGTGCCGATGGCGGCGGCACGCATGCCCAGCCGCGCCAGAATCTGGCGGTAGAAGATGGCCGTCGAGGTCTTGCCGTTGGTGCCGGTGACGGCGACCATGGTCTCCGGCTGGGCGCCGTGGAAGGCTGCGGCCAGCCGGGCGAAGCGGCGACGCGCATTGGCGTCGCTCACCAGCACGACCCCGGGAGGCAGGTGGAGATGGCTGCCTTCCGGGGCCAGGATGGCGACGGCGCCGGCGGCCAGGGCGGCGGGCACGAAATCGCGACCGTCGGCCTTGCTGCCGGGGAGGGCGGCAAACAGGAAGCCGGGCCGCACGGCACGCGAATCGGCGGTCAGACCGGCGATCTCGGCGTCCTGGGCCAGGGGCGTCCCCATCATGTCACTCAACCGCCGCAACTTCCCGGCCTCCCTTGGTGATGGTGGCAGCGATGCCCTTGGCCGGAGCCGGGGGCATGGTCTTTGGCATCAGTCCCATCAGCGGCGCCATCTGGGCGATGACCCGGCCCACGGCGGGTGCCGCGGTCCAGCCGGCGGCGATGAAGCCGTAGCTTTCCTTGGTGCCCTGGGGTTCGTCGATCATCATCAGCACGGCATAGCGCGGCGCCTCCATGGGGAAGGCGGCGACAAACGAGGACAGCACCGCCTTCTTGCGATAGCCGCCGTGGCCGACCTTTTCGGCGGTGCCGGTCTTGCCACCCACTTCGTAGCCCGGGACGTCGGCTTTCTTGCCGGTACCGTCGGTCACCACCAGACGCATCAGCTGGCGCATCTGCTCCGACGTCTTGGGCTTGATGATGCGCAGAGCCGGGGTGGCATCGTCGGGAGAACGGGCCAGCAAAGTCGGCGGGTGATATTCGCCGCCATTGACCAAGGTGGAGACGCCGGCCAGCAACTGCAACGGGGTTACCGACAGGCCGTGGCCGAAGGCGATGGTGATGGTGTTGATTTCGCGCCAGGGATTGGGCACCTGGGGCGCGCCGATTTCGGGCAGCTCCAACGTCGGCGGCGCCAGCATGCCGATCTTGGCCATGAAGGCGCGCTGGGCATCGGTGCCCACATCCAGCGCCATGCGGGCCGAGCCGATATTGGAGGAATGGATCAGGATTTCGGGAATGCTCAGCCAGCGATTGAGGGCATGGTCGTCGTGGATGGTATGACCGGCGAAGACCAGCGGCTTGGTGGCGTCATAGGTGGAGTTGAGATTAGCGCGGCCGGAATCCAGCGCCAGAGCGGTGTTGAACAGCTTGAAGGTCGAGCCCATCTCGTAGGCGCCCTTGGTGGCGCGGTTGAACATGGATTCGTCGGTGGCCGGCGGCGGGTCGTTGGGATCAAAATCGGGCAGGCTGACCATGGCCACCAGCTCGCCGGTACGGACATCCATCACCATGCCGGTGCCGCCGATGGCCGAGAACTCCTCCACCGACCGGGCCAGCTCGTTGCGCACGATGGTCTGGACCCGGATGTCGATGGACAGGGCCAGCGGCTCCTGGCTTTCACGGAGCGCGTTCTCGAAACGCTTTTCGATGCCGGCGACGCCCTTGTTGTCCACGTCGGTCATGCCGACCACATGGGACAACAGATTGCCGTGGGGATAGATGCGACGCTCGCCCCGCTCGAACAGCAGGCCGGGAATGCCCAGGGCGTTGACGTCGTATTGCTGGCGCGGCGTCAGGTTGCGCTTGAGATAGACGAACTGGCGCGATGACGACAGGTGCTCGATGGTCTCTTCCAGGTCAAGATCCGGCAGGGCGCCCACCAGCTTGGTGGCGGCGTCCTCCACATCAACCTTGGCGGCCTTCAGGTCCTCGGGGCGGGCGAACAGCGACTGGGTGGGCAGCGACGAGGCCAGCAGAACCCCGGTGCGGTCGGTGATGTCGGCCCGCTCCATGTCCAGGCCGTCGGCCCGGGTGGTGGCAGCGATGGTGGGCTTGGCCGGATTGCGGTCGAGCACGCTGACATCGATCAGGCGAAGGCTGATCCCGCCGAAGGCCGCGAGGAAGACCAGGGCGGTGGCAACCAGACGCGAGCGGCTGGTTTCCAGCGCCTGCATGCGGACGCCGTCCAGCCGCAGGGCTGCGCCGGCCTGGAGGTCCTCGCCGGCATGGAAGCCGGGCTGATGGCGCCTGGGCTGAAACAGGCTCATGGCTTTCGCCCCTCAAGCGTCTCAGCAACGGCTCCGCCAATGCGAGACCGAAGGGCCGGGCACGTGCATCCGCACGCCGGGTTCCTCGGCTTTGTTCCGGGCACCGCAGTGGTGCCGCGCATCGGCTTCGCCTCGCTCATCGCCCGTCACTCCCATCGCCGGAATCGCTCTGGGCCAGGGCGGGGGACTGAATGACGATGCTCCGGCCGCCCCGCGCGGGGGTCGTGGCCGGAGTGGCGGTGGAAGCCGTGCTCTGGACCCTGAGCGGCCCCGGTGGGGCGGCCTTGGCCAGGGTGACCGGGGCCACCTTTGCCGGCGGCCCCTTGCCGGTATCGGCGGGCTTGGGCCGGGGGTGGGTTTGCGCCAGCTTGACCGGCTGGGGCGCCGGCTTCGCGGCGGTTGGCTTGGACGCCGCCGGCTTGTTGACGGCGGGCGGCGGCGGCACATGGGCGGCAATGGTCACCGGCGCCGGATGGGGGGCGCTGGGGGCGCTGGCCCTGGCCAGCATGGCGCCGTTGGCGTTGGGCAGCACGATGCCATCCCTGAGGACACCTTCCAGCGTTGCCACCTGATTGGAGGTCACCGGATGCATGCCCAGATGCTTCTCCGACAGGGCGCGGAGGCGGATGGGGTCGTTGAGATAGCTCCACTCGGCCCGCAGCACGTGGATGCTTTCCTGATCGGCCTGGATCTGGCTGTTCAGCGCGGCGAGGCGGCGCTCCTGGTCCTTGACTTCGTGCTTGATGAAGAACAGGCCGACCCCGACGCAGGCGGCGAGGATGGTTGCCAGGATGGTGCCGATCAGACCGCGGATCATGACGGCCTCCGGGGGGCGTCGCCCCACGCCGGGGCCTCGGTGCGGATGGCGGCACGCAGCTTGGCCGAGCGGGCGCGGGGATTGCGTGCGGTTTCCTCGGTGCCGGGGCGGACGGCGCGGCGACCGAGCAGGGTGAAGCTGGCCGCCGGACCTTGGGCGGCCACCGGCAGATGCCGTGACGGATTGGCCGCCTCGCCAGCACGATCCTTGAGGAAGCTCTTCACCACCCGGTCTTCCAGGGAATGGAAGGTCACCACCGCCAGCCGGCCGCCGGGGGCCAGCAGCCGCTCGGCGGCGGCAAGGCCGCGTTCCAGCTCGCCCAGCTCGTCATTGACGGCGATGCGCAACGCCTGAAATGTCCGGGTCGCCGGGTCGATGCCATCGGGATGACGGCCGACCACCTTGCGGACTACCGCCGCCAGCTCGTAGGTGCGCTCGAACTTCTTGTCCTTGCGGGCCAGCACGATGGCTTTGGCGACACGGCGCGACAGCCGCTCCTCGCCATAGCGGTAGATGAGATTGGCGAGGTCGTCTTCCTCGGTGGTGTTGACCAGATCGGCTGCGCTGGGGCCGGCCTGCTCCATGCGCATGTCCAGAGGACCATCCTTGGCGAAGGAGAAGCCACGTTCGGCCTCGTCGATCTGCATGGACGACACCCCGATATCCAGCGCTACGCCGTCTACCTGGTTGACACCCCGGGCGCGCAACAGCTCGTCCAGGTCGCCGAAGCGGCCGTCGATCATGGTGAAGCGGCCGCTGTGGTCCGCCTCCATTGCCCGGCCGCGCGCCACCGCCGAGGGGTCGCGGTCAATGCCGTAGACGGTGCAGTTGGCGGCGCCCAGCACGGCGCGGCTATAGCCACCGGCGCCGAAGGTGCCGTCCACATAGACAGCACCGTCCCGGGGGGCAAGTGCCTCGATCACCTCGTCGAGGAGAACGGAAACGTGGAGCGCGGGGGGCGTGGTCATGGCGTCCCCCGAGGCTTCAGCGGCAGGGTCGGGCGCGATTGAAGGGCACGGGCGCGGATTTCCGCCTCCACCGCCTTATAGGCCTCGGGCTCCCAGATCTGGAAGGTCTGGCCCTTGCCGACGAAGGCGACGGATTCGGTGATGCCGGCATGGGCCAGGATGTCCTCGGGCAGGACGATGCGGCCCTCGGGATCCCATGGCAGCTGGCGGGCGTCGGCGAAGATCAGGGCCGACAGATTGTCCTGTTCGGGGCTGAAGGCGTCGAGGCTCTGGGCGCCATCGGACAGGCGCTCCATGAAATCCATGCCGCAGCCCTCGATGCAGGCATGGGTGAACGAACGATAGGCGATGATTCCGGGGAAGGTCTGGCCGGCCAAGGTGGTGCGGAAGGTCGCCGGCACCGAAGCCCGACCCTTCTTGTCGACCCTATTGACGAATGTGGAGAGAAATAGTGCCACCCTTCGTCCGCCTTGTCCCGATTGTCCGAACCCGATCCCGACCCAATCGGCGCACTTCTAGCGGAGCCGCCTCATGGTGGGTCTTAATGGGATAACATGGGAAATCATGGGCGTCAATGGAATCGGATAGTAAAACAATGGGAAAGCACTTGATTTCAGCAATGTCCGTTGCTTTTTACTAAAGTACTCGAGGAAATCGATGCAACGGCTTGATTCGTCGCAAGCTTTCGTCGCCGGCCTATAAAGGCTCTGCGCCGGCGTTCCTGGACCAGACCGAGAACATTACCGATCGCGCGGATTTGCCTCCGTCATGGGATGTCGTGGGATGGGGATGGGGGAAATTTGCGCCAGACGGCCTGTAAGCCGGGTTCTGTCCCGGCCGTCCCATGGTTTCCCACGGTTCGGCCATGGACGGCCATTCCTCTGGGACGTCCGTTACCGGACGCCTCTCGCGACCGACCCGGGCGGCGACGCGGAAACGCGTTTCGTCCTTCCGAGGAAGGACAGTGCCGCCCCTATTTGGTCTTGCTCCCGGTGGGGTTTACCGTGCCGCTTCCGTTGCCGGACGCGCGGTGCGCTCTTACCGCACCCTTTCACCCTTACCCGTCGCTCCGAAGAGGGGCGGGCGGTTTGCTTTCTGTGGCACTTTCCCTAGGGTCACCCCCGCCGGACGTTATCCGGCACCGTGTTTCCGTGGAGCCCGGACTTTCCTCCCCCCGATTGCTCGAAGGGCGGCCGTCCAGCCGTCTGGCGCGGGGGCATTTAGGCCGGTTTGGGGGGAGGACGTCAAGCCCGGTGATGGCGGCCCGACGCCAAAAGAAAAGACCTCCGGGCTGCGGAGGTCTGTCTTGGCCGATACTTGGAGGTGGATCAGGCAAATACCTGATGGATACTTTCGTCTAACCGAACAGCTTGTCGATTTCGTCCTGGCTGATGCCTTGGTTTTCCAGTGCCGGGCCGTTGAGCAGCTTGGAATCGTCGTCCTTGTGCTCCTCGAAAATCTTGGGCGAGACGTCGGAAATGTTCTCGTGCCCCCAGATTTCAATCATGGCGTTGATGCGGTCCTCGACGTATTTGAGGGTCTTGACCACCTTGGTGATGCGCTGGCCGGTAATGTCCTGGAAATTGCAGGCCTCGAAGATGGTGCTGATGGTTTCGCCGATATCCTCGACCAGGCGGCTGACATAGCCGTCGGCGGCGTGGGCCTGGATTTCCTTACCGATGGCCTCGATCTTTTCCGCGGCTTCCAGAATCTGCTCGGTGGCCTGTTCGGTGGAGGAGACGATGGCGTCCAGCTCGAAGGTGACGGCGATCAGGCGGTCGTCGTCGGCATCCTTGGGGCGCAACGCGGCGATCTCGGCCTTGGTGTGCTCGATGCAGACGGCCAGTGCGCGCAGCTCGGTCTTGAGCATGGAAACTTCGGCGGTCCTCTGGGGGGCGGTGTCTTCCACCGGCGTGGCGATGGCCGGAAGCGGCATTTCGCCCAACACCATCTTGGCGAGGTCGGCCCGAAGCTCGTTGATGGCTTTGATCACTTCCGCATTGGACGAGTTGGGCACGGAGCCCCCCTTTTCCTGCATGCGCTTGATCTCGGCCGTAAACAACTTGCGTTCGGTTGTCATGATGTAACGCCGCCCCTTTCAACCATCGGCTCGGGTTTCTGCCCGGCGCCGGTCATCCGCTCCACCCACGGCCTATACGAGTTATCCGTAACCAGGATGTGTTCGGTCAACCACTTCTTCAACAATTCAATCACCTCTTCGCCGAGAACCCCTTTTTCTCCAGCGAAATAGCGGTCGCGAAGGGTGGCGACCCGCTGCTCCAGCGCGCGATGCTCCAGCTTGTGGGCTTCGAGGGCGGGGAAGCCGGAGGCGGCCATGATCGCCTCCTCCCGCAGGAAATGATCCTCGACATATTCGGCCAGGGCGCTGACCACGCTGCCGATCACGTCGCGGCTTTGGCCGGTCTCGGTGGTCTCGGCCAGCTGAGCCAGCAGGGCAACCAGAATCCGGTGGTCGCGGTCCAGCTCATCGCTGCCGACGGTGTACGACTGGCTCCATCCTCCCGATGACATTACGGCCTCTCTTCCAACCACCGGCAGTACTATAGCGCAGCCGGTGGTGGGTACAAGCGGGTGCGCCCCGGTCTTTCAATGTCCCCCGCCCCCCTCGCCGTGGTCTCCGGCTTGGGATAGAGTGGAGGCAAAGGGAGAGACATCGTGCGGATCGCCACCTTCAATCTGGAAAATCTCGATGATCGCCCGCAGGGGGCCATTGATTTCGCGGATCGGGTGGCGGTGTTGCGGCCCCAGCTCAACCGCCTGCGAGCCGACGTGATCTGCCTGCAGGAGGTCAACGCCCATGGCGCCACCAAAAGCGCGCCCCGGCTGTTCGAGGCACTGGACACGGTTCTGGCGGGAACCCCCTACGAACATTGGCAGCGGGTGGCGAGCCTCAATCGCGGCGGGGTTCATCCCGCCGACCGCCATAATCTGGTGATTTTGTCGCGGTTGCCGGTGCTGGCGCAGAATCAGGTCTGGCACGATCTGGTCGAGCCCTGCACCTGGAGGCCGGCCCTGGCCTCGCCCCGTCCCGACACCGCCCAGCCGGTGGAGTGGGACCGCCCTGCCTTGCATGCCGAGCTGCAATTGCCCGATGGCGGGCGGCTGCATGTGATCAACGTGCATCTGCGGGCCCCCCGGGCGGTGTGGCTGGCCGGGCAGAAGGAGCGCCACGGCCGCTGGCTGTCGGTGGGCGGTTGGGCCGAGGGCTTTTTCCTGGCCAGCGTCAAGCAGGCCGGACAGGCGCTGGAGGTGCGGCTGCTGGTGGATTCCATCCTCGACGCCGATCCGGAAGCCCGGATCGTGGTCTGTGGCGATTTCAACGCCACCGACCGCGAGGCGGCGCTTCGCATCATCCGCGGCGACGAGGAGGATACCGGCAACGGTCATCTGGCCATGCGCATGCTGGTGCCGCTGGAGCGCACGCTGCCGGAGAACTGCCGCTTTTCCGCCATCCATCACGGCCGGCCGGTTATGCTCGACCACATCCTGGCCTCGCGCTCGTTGCTGGCCTGGTATCTCGGCGCAGAAATCCACAACGAGACCCTGGGCGATGAACTGGTCTCCCCCGCGACCATCCAAGGCTCACCGGAAAGCTATCACGCGGCCATGGTCGCCGAATTCGCCTTTCCGGCGCCGTCACCCTAAGTCATCGAAGCCGGGTGGCATCCCCGCCGCGCGGACGTTATAGTGCGTGCGGTTGCAGGGGAACGTCATGAGCGAGTGGACCAAGGGACTGATTGCGGATGTACCGTTTCCGCCCCGGCGGGCGGTGATTTACCGTGCCACCCTGGTCCTGTGCATCGTCGTCTCCACCGCCCTGGCGATCATCGACACCGTGCCCGACGCCTGGGGCGAGTTCCAGGGCATCGTCGGCCATTCCGGTGCGTTTCTGCTGGCGGTGCTGACCGCCGATTATCTGATCCGGCTGTATTCGTCCGTCACCGCCCGGGACGAAGAAGACTCGGCCGGTACCGCGCTTGTGCGGTATGCCCTCAGCCCCTACGGCATTTTCGACTTCATGGCGGTGGTACCGTTTCTGATCGGGGTGGCCTTCAACCTGCCCCATGATGTCGAGACCGTGTTCGGCATCCTGCGCTTCCTCAAGCTGGCGCGGTATTCCCCCGCCCTGGAAACCCTGGGCGTGGTGGTGCTGCACGAATTGCGGCCGCTGCTGGCTGCGCTGTTCATCATGCTGATCCTGGCCATTTCGGCTTCGACCCTGCTCTATTTCGCCGAACGCAACGTCAATCCCGGCTTCCTCACCGTGCCCCATGCCATGTGGTGGGCCATCGTCACCCTGTCGACGGTGGGTTATGGCGATGTCGCCCCCATCACCCCGTTGGGCAAGATGCTGGGCAGCGTGGTGGCGGTGTTGGGGCTGTGCATGTTCGCGTTGCCGGCCTCGATCCTGGCCTCGGGCTTTTCCGAGGAAATGAAGCGGCAGAATTTCGTCTCCACTTGGCATCTGGTGGCCAAGGTGCCGTTTTTCACCCGCCTCCAGGCCAGCCAGATCGCCGAGATCGCCGGTCTGCTCAAGCTCAGCCGAGCCATCAAGGGCGAAGTGCTGATGCGGGAAGGCGATACCGGCGAGTGTATGTATTTCATCGTCAGCGGTCAGGTGGAGGTCAAGGGCAAGGCCGGCACCTTCATCCTCAAGACCGGTGACTTCTTCGGCGAGATCGCGCTGATCGAACGCTGCCCCCGCACCGCGACGGTCAAGGCCATCAGCCGCACTCAGCTGCTGATCCTCGACGCCCGCGACTTCCACAAATTCGTAGCCCATGATCACGCCCTGCTGGAAGTGATCTGGGAGACGGCGCGCACACGCATGGCCATGGACGGGGTTCAGCCCAAGTCCGACCACCCCGTTCCGCCACACCACCCGCCCGAGACCAAGGCGTGACCGAGCCCCGCCTCAAAGCCAAGCTGTGGGTGCACGCCGCCATCCGTCAATGCTCGGTGCTGGGCATTTCGGCCACGGTGGCGCGCAAGGGGGACGAGGATGCCGGGGCGGTGCTGATCAAGCTCAATCGCGGTGCAGCCGGCTGCGAAGTCTTCACTCAGGTCCGCGACGGCGCCGGGCAGGCCGCCTGGCTGCGTGCCACCGGATCAGAGCCGGTGGAGGAAGCCAAGGCCGATGCCTATATCGCCCGGAGCCGCGAGGTCGATTACGACCTCTGGGTGTTGGAAGTGGAGGACCGCGAGGGCCGGCTGCCCTTCCTGGATCGCATCCTGAAGGGCTGAAGGTTATTCGGGCGCCGGACCGCTGAAGAAATTGTAGGCGGTCTTCGGCATATCGCTTCGCAGCCTCTCGCGGCCATCGACGGTTACGTAGAAGCAGTGGTCGCGGCGGGAATAGAAGATTTCCTTCAGCGCGCCGGAATTCGCCTTGCAGGATGCGATGGCGATAGGGTCGTGCCGCCCGCTCTGGCCGTAGGCCGCGCTGATGCTCTCATGATCGATCATGACGATTCCCCTTTATCCGTGCTGTGTGGGACGGGCTTACGAAAAAGCCCGCTCCAGGGTCGGGGATGGCGCGAACCGGGAGGCACGGTCCACCACTTGCGACACCCACTCGAAATCGCCGTGATGCCGGAGGTCGAGGCCGGGCGGGAGGGAGTCGTCCGGCTCGCCGGAGACCGCCATGTCCGGCCAGGTCAATGCCGCTTCCGTCCGCGCCAGCAACAGCAGCAGTGGCCAGTCGATATCGGTGGCGGGGTGGAGGGTGATCGCTTCGGCTTGTGAGGTCATCGCGATAGTCCTTGCTGGTGAAAGGCAACGTGTCGGCTAAGGAATACGCGCCCCACCGAGACCAGGGGGTGAGAAGGCTGTGATAATCCAGTGACCGGGACGGTTGGCACGTCCATAAGGGATAGGCGGGGCAGATTGATGGAGGGCTTGGAGATGGAATGGTTCATCCGGCACGGGCGGTTGGTCGCAGTCGTCGCCTTCGCCGCTCTGCTGCTGGCGGGCCTCAAACTGTCGGGGCTGACGGAGAATTTCAGCCTGGAGGCCTTGCGGCAGGTGATCCTGGCCAACCGGATCAGCGGCCTGCTGCTCTTCGTCCTGCTGTTCTCCCTGGGCAACCTCATCCAAGTGCCCGGCTGGCTGTTCCTGGCGGCGGCGGTGCTGGCCCTCGGGCGGGGCCTGGGCGGCGGCGTCACCTATGTGGCGGCTTGTGTGTCCTGCATGGCGACCTTCCTGTCCATCCGTCTCGTCGGTGGCGATGCGCTGCGGCAATTCGACAACCGGATCGCGGTCGGCTTGCTCCGCCGTCTGGATGACCGTCCCGTCGCCTGCATGGTGCTGCTGCGGGTGCTGTTCCAGACGGCCCCCGCCCTCAATTACGCCCTGGCTATGTCCGGCATCCGCTTCCGCAACTATATGGTCGGAACCCTGCTGGGCTTGCCGCTGCCGATCATGCTCTATTGCCTGTTCTTTGATTACCTGGGGCGGGTGCTCTGACGGAGCTTATGCCGGGGTATGGGCACCTCCGCGGAATCACGCTCTGTTGCACCGGTGGTGAAATGCGCTATGAAACGGGTCATTCCGATTTTCTCTGACAAGGATCGTCGTCCATGACCCGTCGCCTGATTTCCTCCGGTTCCGCGTTCGAAGAAATTGCCGGTTATTCCCGCGCCGTCCAGCAGGACCCCTGGGTGTTCGTCTCCGGGACCTCGGGCTTCAAGGACGGCAAGATCGCCGAGGACGTGGTCGCCCAGGCCGAGCAGTGCATCGCCACCATCGCCGCCGCGCTGGAGCAGGCCGGGTCGTCGCTGGCCGATGTGGTGCGGGTCAAGGCCTATATCACCGAGGCCGGCTTCTTCGAAAAGATCGCCCCGGTGCTGGGCAAGGCCTTCAAGGGCATCCGCCCGGCCAACACCACCATCGTCTGTGGTCTGGTCGATCCGTCCATGAAGGTTGAGATCGAAGTCACCGCCCTGAAGAGGTAATCCATGCCGACCATCCTGATCCTCGGAGCCAGTCGCGGCCTCGGCCTCGAATTCGTCCGTCAGTACGCCGCCGCCGGGTGGCGGGTGCTGGCGACGGTGCGCGATCCCCTGAAGGGGCGTCCGGTTTCCGAGGCGGGAGGGGAGGTCTATGTCTGCGACGTCGCCGATACGGCCGCCGTTGCCCGGCTGGCGGCGGCGACCAAGGGTATCGGTTTCGATGTGGTGCTGCAGGTTGCCGGCATCTATGGCGCCAGCCAGGAGTTCGGCGGGGTGGACGAGGCGGGGTTCCTCGAGGTGGTCCGCGTCGATACCCTGGCGCCGCTCAAGGTGGCCGAGGCCTTCGCCGACAGCCTGACCGGGCGCAAGCTGTTCGCGGCGGTGTCGTCCAAAATGGGGGCCCTGGCCGACAACACCTCCGGTGGCGCCTATGCCTACCGGGTGGCCAAGGCCGGGCTCAACATGGTGATCAAGGGCCTGTCGGTGGATCTGGCCGGGCGCGGCATCACCACCGTGGCGCTGTCGCCGGGCTGGGTGCGCACCGATATGGGCGGCCCCGGCGCGGCGCTGGAGGCCCCTGAATCTGTAGCCGGCATGCGCAAGGTTCTGGACGGACTCTCCGCCGCCGACAGTGGGACTTTCATTCACTACGACGGCTCGCGTCTGTCCTGGTAGAATAGGGGCTCTGTCCTTGGGAGGGGGAGCCCCCGATGAGCGATCCGATCCGTTTCTATTTCGATTTCGCCTCGCCCTACGGCTATTTCGCTAGCCTGGAGGTCGAGTCGCTGGGCGAGCGCACCGGCCGCGCTATCCGGTGGATGCCGATCATGATCGGCTCCGCCTTCAAAGCTTCGGGCAATCTGCCGCTGGTGGCGCAACCCTTGAAGGGCGCCTATTCCCGCCACGACTGGGAACGGTCAGCCCGCCGGCTGGGGGCGCCCTACCGCTTCCCCGATCCCTTTCCGGTGGCGGCCCTGCCGACGTCGCGGGCTTACTGGTGGCTGGCCGACCGCGATACGGACTTGGCCAAGGCTTATGCCCGGGCGGTGTTCCATGCCTTCTTCGCCGAGAACCGAGCCATCTCGGAGCCGGCGGTGGCGGCCGAGATCGGCAACGGCCTCGGCATCGATGCCGCCGCGCTGAGTGCCGCCATCCAGGACCCGGTATGGAAGGCCCGGCTCAGGGACGAGACCGAGGCCGCCATCGCCGAGGGCGTGTTCGGCTCGCCGTTTTTTCTGGTGGACGGAGAGGGGTTCTGGGGCGCCGACCGGCTACCCCAGGTCGAGGAATGGGTGACGCGTGGCGGGTGGTGACCCCGACGAATGAAGGCCTTCGTCCGTTTGGAGTTGCTGCCGAGGACCGGCGTCTGAGGGGCTACTTATGGGGCCGGTTCATCAGCCCGCCCAGCACCATGTCGGAATAGGTGGCGATCACCTCTTCCTTGCTCAGGCGTCCGTGGGGACGGAACCAGGTGCAGACCCCGGTCAGCATGGCCAGGATGCCGTAGGCGGTGACCGAGGCGTCGGCAAAGTGGAACTGCCCCGCTTCCTCGCCCTGGCGCAGGATGGCGATGAGCTGGCGTTCATAGTGCCGGCGGAGCGTCACGATCTCTTCGTAATGATTGGGTTCCAGGCTGCGCAGTTCGGAGGCGCCGATGAAGACCTCGCGCTTGCGCACGATATGATAGGTGACGTGGAAGGCGATGAAGGCCTTGAGGCGGGTGATGGCGTCCTTGCCCTCCACCTCGGCCATGGCCTCGCCGAACTGGCGGAACAGATCGTCCATATGGGCGCGGATCAGTTCGTAAAGCAGGTCCTGTTTGGTGCTGATGTGGTTGTAGAGCGAGCCCACCTGGATGCCCACCTCCGAGGCCAGCCTGCGCAGGCTCATGGCCTCGAAGCCGTGCTCGTAGATCAGATTGAGGCCGGCCTTGCGAATGGCCTCCATGGTTCTGGGGCCATGTGAGCCGATGGTACGGGCCATGATCGCGGTTCCGAAACAGGGGGAGGGGACGGGTCAGGAATCGGCGCGGCTGCGGGTCTCCACCGGCGCGGCGAAGACATAGCCCACCGAGCGGACGGCGCGGATGGGAAGGTTCTCGCCGGTGGCGGAATTGACCTTGCGGCGCAGACGGGCCATCACCGCGTCGATGCTGCGGTCGTCATAGCCGCCCACCACCTTGCCCAGCGAGGCGGCGATCTCGTCACGCGCCACCGAGGCTCCCGGTTCGGCGGTCAGGGTCTGCAGCACCCGGTATTCAGCATTTGTCAGCGGCACCTGCTGCCCGCCAGGGGTGATCAGCGACCAGCTGGCGGCGTCGAAGCCCCAGGCACGGGCGTCGTCCTCGCGCGGTTTGGCTTTGTCCTCGACCGGGGCTTCGCGCAGTCTCCGGGTCAGGCTGTGAATTACCGCTTCCAGCTCGCGGAACTGCACCGGTTTGACCAGATAGGCGTCGGCACCGGCGGTCAGGCCCAGCACCCGGTCATCAAGCTGGCCGCGGGCGGTCAGCATGACGATGCCGATCTTGCTGCGCGACCGCAGGCGGGCGGCGATGGAAAAGCCGTCCTCGCCGGGAAGATTGACGTCCAGCACCAGAAGGTCGGGAAGGGAGGAGGCCAACAGCTTGTCCAGTTCGACCCCGGACCCGGCGGATTGCACATTCATCCCGACCAGCGACAGGTAACGGACAATGGACCCGCAAAGATCGGGATCATCCTCCACCACAGTGACGTTGATCATGTTGGACCGCCGTTATTCATCAAGTCGTGAAGCAACCATATCATATTGATCGGCCGCGACTATATTAATGATCATCCCCGCGCATCCTTGCCTTCTCTTCGCTGTCTGGTGGTGTCAGCGGCAGCCAGACCACGAAGGTCGCGCCTTTGTCCGGCAGGCTGTCCACCGCGATGCTGCCGCCGTGCAGGTCAATGATCCGTCGGACGATGTAAAGACCAAGCCCGGCGCCCCGTACCCGATCAGCCTTGGTGGAGCGGTAGAATTTCTCGAAGATGCGCGGCTGTTCCTCCTGGGCGATGCCGGGGCCGTGGTCGGTGACCTGGACCTGGGCCGCGCTCTCGTCCACGCCGATTTCCACCTCGATGGCCGAGCCCGCCGGCGAGAACTTGAGGGCATTGTCGATCAGGTTGGAGAAGGCCACCCGCAGCAAGGTGGCGTCGGCGTCGATCAGGGCGCTCTCGCCCCGGATGCTGACCTGCATGGGGCGGTCACTGGCGAAGGGGCGCTTGTCCTCGATCAGTTCGTTCAGGGTCCGCCCGAGATCGACCGTCGAGATACGAAGTGACAGGGTCGTTGAATCCAGGCGGTCGTCGGCCAGGCAGACGTCAATCAGGTCGGACATGCGCCGGACCGCGCGGCCGATCTTGGCCACCTCGTCTTCTGCCTCGTGGTCGGCATGGGTGTAGATGCCCAGAAGCTGGGACGAGGCCTCGATAATGGCCAGCGGCACCCGGAACTCATGGGAGACCATGGAGAGAAAGTTGCGCTGCTCTCGCATGGCCTGGCGTTCCACCTCCAGCGCCCCTTCCGAGCGCAGGCCGGCGAGCCTCAGCGTTTCCTCCAACTGCTTGCGCATGGAAATGTCGTTGAGGCAGATCATGACCGCGTCCTGGTCACGATAGGTGAAACGCACCGCCGACAACAGCACCCAGCGTTGCTCGCGCGGCATGCGGCGGACGCGGAATTCGGCCCCCAGCACGCAGCCGGTCTCCTTAAGCCGCATGAGGAAGTGCTTGCGCTCGGAGACATTGATGTAGAAGTCGGTGGTGCGCAGTGCGCCGGCCTCGAACAGGCTGATATTGAGCAGATCGGTCGCCGGCTGGTTCAGGAACATGAAGCGGCCATCGGGGTAGCTGGCCACCACCATGGGAAACGGCGCGGCATCCAGGATGGCGCGGACTTGGCGCTCGCCCTCGCGCAGCCGCTCCTCGGCGGCTCGGCGCTCGGTGATCTCGGCGGCCAGGGTGACGTTGGCCGCGGCCAGTTCCGATGTCCGCTGCCGGACCCGGGCCTCCAGGTTACGCTCTGACAGGCGCGCGGTTTCGAGGCGGATGCTCTGCAGCTTGCGCCGATCCGCGTCGATGCCGGCGCTACGCTGGGCCAGGCCGAAACTCAGCAGCAGCATATGGGCCGCGGTGGCGCCTTGGGCGATCAACGCCCAGGTCGCCGAGGTGTCCTGCACCCCGAGGACGCGGACCAGCATCATGCCCGAGGCGACGTTGTGAACGGCGAACGCGGCGAGGAAACACAGGGCGCCCCGGTCGCCGCGGAACGACCGGATCGCGGCCAGGATGGCGGAGGAGACCAGCAGCGCCAGCGCAGCCGCCTGGACGAAGGGACCCACCACATAATAGCGGTCGGCGAAGACCGAGAGCGAACACAGCAGGCAGAGATAGCCTCCGACCCCATAGAGACGGGCGATCCTGGGGAAATGGCGGTCGAGGTCCAGGGCCTTGGCCGCGAACAGGGCCCCGAGGCCGATGGTGCAGCAGACGGTGAACCCGACCATGCCATCGGCGAGCAGGGGGCGGGTGGGAAACAGGTATTGCGAGGCGAACCCGGCAAGGGCACCGAATAGGGCTTCGCCGAAGACGACATAGAGCAGGAAGGACAGGTAGACGGGGTCGCGGGTGAACAGCACCTGAGCCAGGGCGAAGACGATCACCACCATCAGGGCGCCGTGGGTCATGCCGAAGGCCAGGGAATCCAGGCCGGCCATCCGGTGAAATTCCGCCGGCTGCCATATCCGGGCCGCGACCACGATGGCACTGGTGGACTGAACCCGGAGATAGACCTGCTGGCGTCCCGGCTTGGGCAGGTCCAGCCGGAAGACAAAGGTCCGGTAGGGGATCTGCCGGGTGGAGAAGGCCACCCGGTCACCGGCGCGCGACACGATGACTCCGCCCCGTCCATCGGGGGTATAGAGGTCCACATGGTCGAGATAGGGCATCTCGACCTCCAGCAGCCAGTCGGAGGGGGCGTCGTCGGCCCGTTCGACGGTGAAGCGCAGCCAGAAGGCCGAGAGGTCAAATCCGGCGGTGAGATAGCTCGGCAAGGGGGAAAAGGTCCCGGCGGCCCGGACCTGCTCGATGGTCAGGGCGCCGGTGGGGTCGCGCAAGACCTCCAGGGTCCCGGCCAACTCGGCGCGCGTCGTGGCGCTGTCCAGCCGAGCCGATCCCGCCAGCCCCGGCGACGCTCCCGCCGATACCATGCCGATGGCGAGTATGAAAAACGCGACCATGGCGAGTGCCTTGCGGCGGATTTCGACCATCCTGTCATCCCATCTCCATCCTCACCGGTACACTGAACCGGGGAGGATGGCAACTGCCGCGCCATCGTCACTCGGCAGTCCCTGTCTCCGCGATCCCTCCTCTCACACCAAAGGGGTTCTAGGCCGTAGACTCATTACCGCTGACACCAAATCCTCGCCGCGACCAATTTGACTGCGGCGAGGAAGTTGAGTGGGTCTTTGTCGTATCGGGTGGCGATGCCCCGGAACTGCTTGATCTTGTTGA
>Ga0265313_10001245_pt1 | contig 24277 bp, 17 predicted proteins | sample 4123metaG_FD_203122 | JGI IMG/M metagenome (GOLD analysis project Ga0265313, IMG submission 203122) | Rhizosphere microbial communities from Carex aquatilis grown in University of Washington, Seatle, WA, United States - 4-1-23 metaG | ecosystem: Host-associated > Plants > Roots > Rhizosphere >...
CCAACGGTCAAGGTGACTTTCAACCCTTTGCGTTTGCACGAAACGCGGATGTCGTTTTCGATCTTTGTGTTCATGGGTTTGATGAAGGCATCGATATAGTGGACTCCAATGCCGGACTTGTCCGCCGCGGCGGGAGGCAATTTTTCTTTTGCTGCCTGGTCAAGGTCGCAGAGTTTTGTCATTGTGGGTTCTTCCTGTCGATTGTGATATGATCATCTACTAAGTTCAACTCGATTTTTCTTGTTGTGCAAGCGCGTAGTGCAGAACTTCGAATACCAGTCCCCATTTATATTCGCGGCTCTCGGGACTGCAATAACACCCGGAAGGATTGTACTCCCGCTCCCAGCTCAGAACATCGTTCAATGGTTTTCCGAGAAGCGGCTTTTCGTTATCGATTGCGATCATGAGCTGCCGCCGGTTCTCAAGATATTGGCACATGAGAGTATGCCCCGCATCGCCCGGCGCCGGCGCACATTGCGCAGCGAGAACCTTGTAATTCTCAGCCGGAGAGCTGAGTTTGATATGATAGTCAAATTCGAGCATGTGTCCCATGTTCGAGCACGTCGTTCCTTCATACCGAAAGCGAGCCTCGACGGAACGGTCGTTGAGAACGGTCAAATGCAGCCGCTCCTCCGACCATTTGCGAAGCGCTCGCGGGCTAGTGAGATATTTCACCGCCGGCTTCAGGGTGAATTCGTTTGCCCCGATCACGCGGCTTCCGTTTTCCCCTCCCGATTGGAACGTACGAATATCCTCGATTTGAGGTATTGAATTTTTGTACGGCAGCCGACGGTACTGACAAGGTTGCAGCGAACAATTTTCGCACGGAATCAGCGATGTGAGGCGTTTCACCCTGTCAATGCGCTGCGTAACTCCAAACACAGCCAGCAGCGATTTCTTTGGCTGAAGCATCCCGGAATCGAGCACTCGAAGATCTTCCGGAAACCCGGCACCACCATCTTGTTGGATGAGTATGAGGAGTTTTTGCTGGTCCGATATTTCCCATCCCGGATAACCCGGACTGTAGTGCGGAAGGATCGCCTTTTGGCGCCGGTCCGCCCAATCACAAAAACGGCCGCCGAGATTCGTTATCAAATTTTCTACTACAGCTGAGCCGTAGACTTCCATGAAAAAATATTCGTCCGGCTTTTCTTCATTCCACAATTGCCGCGCTCGCTCCTCACAGGCTTTCCCGGCACTGGCAGCAGCCAGGATGACCTCGTTCGACAGAGCATCAGCGAGCATGGAGCGGAGTTTTGGCGAGATCAACTCAACTCCCCCGATTCGTATTCCTTCGTTCGACAACTCCGGCGGTTCAACACGGCGGGCGTACACCCAAGGCCTGCCATTCTCATCGTACCATCTTCTCGTGGAATCGATCAGATCTCTTACGCGTCCTTCCACTTCATGCCCTGGGGGATAACCCAGGAGTCGTTTGTACTCGGAGTCCTGGACATCGACCAGCGGCGCAGCATCTGTAAACGAATCTGTATTCTCGAATGACATTTTCCTATTCAGTCTGTTCTTCGGAAAGCACGTTGAGCGTATCGATCGGATTGAACTGACACCCTTCGACAAAATAGTCAAAAAAATTCGGGTCGGTTTCGAGGCGGCAGTGGACCACTCTTTTCACGAGATTTTCCAGTTCCATGCGCTTTGATCGTGACAGCAACGCAATGCATGCGCCTTCGATCGACGCGTTGCCCACCTGCAGTATTTTCGATGAATCGATATTCGGTATCAGACCGATCCTTTTGGATGATTCCACGTCGACATGCCGGCCAAACCCTCCCGCCAGATAGAAAATATCGAGGTCATCAAACCGAATTCCGTATTTATTGAACACGACGTGGAGACCTGCCGCGTTCGCCCCCTTCGCCTGGGCAAGTTCGTTGATGTCGCTTTCAGTGAATACGATTTTTTCGTTTCCGTACGAGCTGAGAACGACTTCTTTCTCATCGCGTTCAAATCGTCCAAGCCGGTTCACCCGGCCCGTCCTGATCAGTTCGCTGAGGAGGTCGATCAATCCCGACCCGCAGATACCTTCTGCAGGAACATTGCCGATCACATCGAACGTGAGCGAGCCGTCGGGAGCGATCACAACTTTTTCAATTGCTCCGGGCAACCCGGGCATGCCGTTCGTAATTTTCCCTCCCTCAAACGCCGGTCCCGCCGGGCAAGAAGCAGCGAAGATCTTTTCTTTGTTGCCGAGAATAAGTTCAGTGTTCGTACCGATATCCATAACGGCAACGAGCCTTGATTCGTTCGCCAAGTCGATCGCCAGCATGCATGCAGCCGCATCCGCACCAACGTGGCCGCTGATGATGGGCATTCCGTAGACGCGGGCTTTGGGGTTGATGGGCAGCAGTAAGCGCTTAGCATTTCCATTCAGGCTAGTGGTCGTTCTCTCTCCCTTTTTGAGTTCAATCTCGGTGATGGATTGATACGGGTTCTGCCCGATGGAATAAACATTCAAACGAAAAAAAATATCGCGCATGGTCGAGTTGCCGGCCACGACCATTTCGTAAATCGATTGCGGGTCCGCCGGAAAATCCTCAATTGCATGGCTCAGGTACCCGGCCAGCGTCCGCTGTAGAATTTTATCCCTGTGTTCCGTATCGTAATGGATGCGCGACATAACGTCCGATCCCCCGAACCTTTGGGGGTTCTCGAATGAAGAATCCGCTACAACCTCGCCCGTCTCAAGGTTGAGCAGCCGTAGAACGATCGTTGTGGTTCCCAGATCCATCGCAAGACCATGGATCGGACCGTTAGTGCTGCCAATTTCTTTCCCGTCCAAAAGAACTTTGTTGCCCGAGCGCGTAACACACGGATCGAGCTTCAGTGTCCGGCTTTCGACGGGAAGATGAAAAGCGTGCCGTTCGATCTTCATTTCACCCCGCCGCATCGTATGGCAGCGAATGAGACCGGAATCTTTCGCGATATGAGCGCGGCAGGAAAGCCGAAAATTTTCTTTGAGATGCTTTTCCTGCGAAGTTTTCGGCGAAAGCAGATCCATTCCTTCAACCACCTCGACGAGGCACTCTTTACACTTCCCTTGTTTAATGCAGGAAGTGGGAACGTAGATGCCGAGTGATTCCGCACATTCGAACAGGGACGGACCGGGTGCGATCTGCGCTTGTTGGTTGTTGAAATGTAATTCTACACTCATACAGGTTGTCGGCTACTTCGGCGAAGGTTAAACTCAGGTAAGGAAAGTTACACCGAAGAATACTCCGATGCAATAATGTTTTTTTTCCAAAATGTCGGACATCTCTCGAGAATTCTTGAAGGTTTATATCGCAAACCAGCTCTTTACCCTGCCCTTATTGGACTTGACACATTCATAAAAAGTGACTACCATTGTGCAGGGCGAGCCCGCAAAAAATTGGAGAAGAGGGTGAAATTACAATTTGGCCTCCTGTAAAATGCACTTGATACCTTCTTGTTCACGAACTCTTCGAAACATTCCTCCTTTTCCAGCCCCTTCCTTTCAATATCACGCAATCTGTATTTAGACCAATATAAGGATAAACAAACCCATTGGTGTGAATGAAGACCAAACTGTTCACTGTTTCATTATTCATGGTTCATTGCTCAGTTGCACAATGGTCAACATCAACCAATGCCGACAGCGCATTATATGTGTGTCCAGGCTACTACCCAAGCATCATCACGTTTGAAGACGGCAGCTCCATCATTTGTGGCTCGTTAAACGACTATCGCTTTGTGCAAAAGCTTGATCCGTTCGGGTACAAAGTTTGGCCGCAGCCTGTGGAGGTCTATTACACCCCAGGAACCAACGATCCATTTTCCACAGGGATGGTCAGCGATGGTGATGGTGGAGTAATTCTGTGGTGGCAAGATTATCGCGAAGCAAACTATTTCCCTGGACCTCAATTCTTTGGCCCTTTTAACAATGCAATCTTTATCCAACGTGTTGATAAAAGCGGTGCCATACGGTGGCATATTGGCGGCGTGCAAGTAGATTCCGTTAGCGGTGGATTGAAATCTGCATTCGGTGTGAGGGATGGTCAGGGTGGAGTAGTATTGTACGAGGAGGAGAATATTCTTGATAACAACCACATGGTAGAGAAAGCTTACACCCGACTCGTTCGGTATGATAAAGATGGAAATAGAGTTTGGGCCAACATGATCGATTCTTCCACCAGTACCAACGGGTTGAATTCCGGTCAACCGATAAAACTTGGAAATAGGGTCATGATCGGAGCTCAAAATGGACAACGATTCTTTGACCCAATCGGAGGGGGGACATTGCCCCCGCCAACGTTTGTCCCCGATGGCAGCATTGTTCTGGATGGCGATAGCGCAGCATTTAACTTGAAACACCTATCAGATAAAGTCGACAGTGTTGGAAGAAAATATAGAGTCTACGCTGTGACTCGATTTGATTTCTATTGGGACTCAGTGTGGTCAAACGGGTTCAAAGTACTCGATGCAGGTGACCTTTACAATACGATGCCATTCAATAACAACATCTTCCCAGATAGAGTCGGAGGCTTGTTTTACTGGGATCCATCTTCAAACGATTCCACAAAACCTGGTGCGCGACTGCGAAGGGTGACCCGATATGGTTCTGAGTTCAACAACGATCAAGTTCAAGTGTTTCCAAGCGGGGCTAGTTGGGGATTCAATGGAGTGGGACAGTCAGGCATATACTCTGAGGGTGGTGAAGCGATCGAGTTTGACACAACAGGTAAGTCTCTTTGGCCGCAGGATTATGTTGTATTGAACAACACTGGAAATGCCGACGCCATGGTTGTTGCGTCGGATAATAATGGAGGGGCAATAATAGCGTTCTGGACGACAGTTGGAGGAATATATGCGCAGCACACCGGAAGGATGGGGAAGGTAGGTATTATCACAAAAGTTCCAACCGGCAGAAGTATACCATCGGCATTCGAACTTGATCAAAATTTTCCGAATCCGTTCAATCCCGCTACTTCAATTCAATATAAAATTGCAGGGAGGAACCATGTGACCTTAAAGATCTATGACGTTCTAGGAAGAGAAGTTGCAACATTAGTTAACGGGTACGTCGAGAGTGGTGAATATAATGTTACATTTGATGCCCCTCGCCTTTCAAGCGGTATCTATTTTTATGAATTGAGAACGGGAAGTTTCAGATCGGTCAAGAAGATGCTGTTGATGAAATAGTATCGATTGAAGATACGTCGCAACCTCTTCGCAGGAGCTGGCTCATGGCCGGCTCTTGTCATTACGTCTCGTTCCCGAAAGATGTCGAGGACAAAGTGGATGAGACTTATGACAATCTCACTTACTACGTATTCTATAAACTTCATTTGAAATATCCCATATTTCTTCATATTTTGAATCGGTTCAATGTTCAATTAATTAAGAGAATTCAATGGATTATCTCAAATCGCTTTTCAGAGTTGAAAATAAGGTTGTTGTCATTACCGGCGGGAGCGGGATCCTCGGGACCGAAATGGCCCGGGGTTTACTTCGCGCCGGCGCCAAGGTTATACTTCTCGCCCGCAATAAAGAGCACTTGAAAAAGAAAGTTGGCTTCTTGAAAAAATACGGCTCTGCGGTCGTCGGCCTGGAATGCGACGTTACGGTTGAAGACAATCTCAGAACCGTCAACGAAACAATCTTAAAGAGATTCGGCCGCATCGATGTGCTGATCAATGCCGCGGGCGGAAACGTGGCGGGCGCGACGATCGGCCTCGACCAGAGCGTATTCGACATCGAGATATCGCAATTTCACAAAGTAACGGACATCAACCTGAACGGCACTGTCCTTTCTTCCCTTGTCTTCGGAAGAGCGATCGCGCGGGAGCGAAAGGGGTCGATCATCAATCTTTCATCGATGGCATCCTACCGCGCGATTACGCGAGTGGTCGGTTATTCGGCGGCAAAGGCGGCGATCGATAATTTTACGCGCTGGATGGCGGTCGAAATGGCGCTGAAGTTTGGAGACGGCATACGCGTGAATGCGATCGCACCAGGGTTCCTCCTCACCGATCAAAACCGAACGCTGCTGACCAAGAAAGATGGTTCGTTGACCAAACGGGGAAAAACGATCATCAACATGACTCCGTTCAAAAGACTCGGCCAACCGGATGAATTGATCGGCACGATTCTCTGGTTAGCGAGCGACGCGTCAAAATTCGTCACCGGCACGATCATCGCCGTCGACGGGGGATTCAGCGCCTTCAGCGGAGTGTAGTCTTCCGTTACATTGTGTGCAACGTGTCGTGAACAAGCAATGTTAATAGTATCGCCACGAAGCCGCAACGTCGCAGGAAACACAATTTTCGTCACAAAGAAACTTTCCCAAATGAAAAGGGATCCAAAAAGTATTAGTGCCTTGGTGGCCGCACAACATTGCTCATCAACTTAACACAGCAGAGAAAACACGATAATGCCATTTGAACAAACATGGAGATGGTTCGGCCCGAATGACCCTGTCTCTCTGAAAGAAGCAAAGCAGGCCGGCGTCGAGGGCATCGTCACTGCGCTTCACGATATTCCCGTCGGCGAAGTCTGGCAGTCCGACGCGATCCAGAAAAGGATGCAAGTGATCAAGGATGAGGGGCTGCACTGGTCCGTTGCTGAAAGCGTGCCGGTACATGAGAACATAAAAAAACGAACAGAAAATTATCGTCTTCTGATCGAGAACTACAAAGCGTCGATACGAAACCTCGGCCGGTGCGGTATCAAAACAATCTGCTATAACTTCATGCCGGTGCTCGATTGGTCCCGCACAGACCTCAGGGTAAGATTCCGTGACGGCTCGATCACGACAAAGTTCGAGATGCGGGCTTTCACCGCGTTTGACCTTTTCATCCTGAGGAGACGCGACGCCGAGAAGTCATACACCGCCAAGCAAATCGCCGATGCGAAAGATTATTTTGGAACTCTCAGCGACGGTCAGAAAAAAGAACTGGAACGTACAATACTTTTCGGCCTCCCGGGATCGCTGCAAGCGTATACGCTCGATGAATTCCGCTCTGCCGTCGGTGAATACAACGGCATCGGAGAGAAAGATCTCCGAGAAAATCTTCTTTCATTCGTCAAAGAGATTATTCCGGCGGCCGACGATTGCGGCGTCTTTATGGCGATCCATCCCGACGACCCCCCATGGTCGCTTCTCGGACTTCCAAGGGTCGTGCGGAATGAAGAAGATGTCGAGGCGATCCTCGCCATCTCCGGATCCCCTGCGAACGGGATCACCCTCTGCACCGGATCGTTCGGAGCCGGACACGATAACGATCTTGTTGAAATGGCCAAACGATTCGCCGGTCGGATCAACTTCGTTCACCTTCGCAACGTTTCTCGAAATGCCGATGGAGATTTTCTTGAAGAGAATCATCTTGAGGGGGACATCGATCTCTATGGCGTGATGAAGGCGCTGCTTATCGAACAAAAACGCCGCGCAAACCTTGGAATGCCGAACCATCGAATGCCGATGCGTCCCGACCACGGACATCTCATGATCCCCGATGAACACAAAGAAGGAATTTACCCGGGGTACTCGCTTTTCGGGAGAATGAGAGCACTTGCAGAATTGCGCGGCATGGAAGCCGGCATCAATCGTTCATTAGGAATGTAGGTGCAGGCCGCAGACTCAAAAAGTTTGAAAACCCTCTGAAAGACATGACGCTAAATCGTTTTATGCGGCCCTCCTCGCATCGCACGGAATCATTTTTCCATAATAACCCGCCACGTATTCGCCTTGGGCAAACCCGTTCCGGAGCAGTGTAACAGAACATTGATAGGGAAGCGCAAGGACGTATTTGATTTAGATTCCTACCACTCAAACCTCCAGTTTCATCTTGCCCCTTCTGAGTTATTTCCTGGCATACTTAATGAAATATAACTAGCTCGCAACACTTCCCATGAGGAGAAGTGTTCACTTGGTAAGGCTTTTTTAGGCACTGAAAAAAAAAGCCGCCGCCGAGGATGGAGAATTACAAACAGTTGGAGATTTTCAGCCAAAAAACATTAGAGCATAGGGTCAACGTCATTGAATTCAATCAGTTAAAGCGTCGGCCCGTATGGAGTCAATATGAAAGCCCCACCCCTTGCCTATTCGGCACTCGTTGTTGATGATTCCCCCCACAGCCGTATTTTGCTGTTAAGGCTCCTTCAGCGAAGCGGAATAACACAGGTCGAGTTGGCTGTCAACGGTGCGGAAGGCATACAGCGGTATAAAGCTTCCAAGCCGGACATGGTCTTTCTTGACGCCATCATGCCTGAAATGGATGGTTTGGCGGCGCTCCGGGAAATCAAGAGCATCGACTCAGAGGCCCTCGTCGTCATGACTACATCGCTATCGGAAAAAGAGAAAGTCCTGGAGTTCAAAGAAGCCGGCGCAAATTATTATCTGTTGAAGCCATTCGAAAATCAAAAATTCGACCAGACACTGCTGAAGGTGCTAACGCTCCTCGCCCAGCGCTTGAAAAAGGAATAGCCCATGGAGTGTCCAAACTGCAAAACCAACACTGAGGGGGCGAAAAGATTCTGCACCGCCTGCGGGGCAGCTTTGGGAGCGTTGTGCAAGCGATGCGGCAAAATGGGAAAGGCCGAAGACAAATACTGCGGCGATTGCGGAAACGCTCTTGTCGCATCGGCGAATGAACATCTCTTCTCCCACCCCGGCGGGACAGGCGAGGTCAAACAATATGCGCTTGATGAAATTGAAGAACTTCTTTCTCTCCGAAAAATAGCACGCCAGGAAGAAGCCGCGTCGAAACAAGTGACGCAAAATGATATTGATTCAATATTTAACTAACGGTTGACCGCATGACATTGGAAGACCAACACTATCTTAAGGCGCTTGTCGAGCGCCGCATCCTGAACCGCGAGTCGTTCAACGTAAAAAAGGGATCGTTCGAAACAATTGCCCGCGAAAAAGGAGTAGCACGAGGACTCGCAGCAGTGTTCGGTCTCTCAGAGGACGTCATCGCGAATACTCTCAGCGATGTATTCAAGTTTGCCCGGATGCCGATCGCAAACGAGATTGAGACGGCGCCGGAACAAATACTCACCGAAGAAGAGATCCTGCGATTTCGCGTCCTCCCGGTCTTTCTTATCGGGCTGGAACTGACGATGGCCTTCATCGACCCGCCGTCCAAACAGATCGTCATACACCTCCAGCAGCTCACCGGGCATAGAGTTCTTCCGGTCTTCACCACCTTTTCTGATTTCGACGCGGCGATGAAGAAGTACCATGGCTCCATCGATCGTATCCAATCGATCAAGTCGTCGCTCGAGCTCGAAAAATACGACATCAAAGTACGAAAAGGGTCGCCGCAGGCACTGGAGGGGATCGGCGATCCCACGATGGCGGAGTTGACCGAAGAGGTTTTGCTTCGAGCCGCGAAGGCGGGTGCAAGCGATATTCATGTTGAGCCGATGGATGAAGAGTTGATGATACGCTTTCGCGTAGACGGCGTACTTCACCGTGAGGTCTCGTTTCCTCTCTCTTATCATCAGGGGATGACATCGGTGCTTAAGTCAAAATCGGGGATGGACATGTTTGAACGCTCGATCGCGCAGGACGGACGGTTCACGTTAAAATTCGCCGACCGTGTCTTCGACGTCCGCGTCAGCAGCCTTCCCCTCCTCAACGGCGAAAAGATCGTCATGCGCCTTCTCGGCAAATCTTCGATGATGATAGACCTCGCAAACCTCGGGTTCACCAAAAATAATCTCCGTCTCTTCAGATCCCTGCTCAACCTCCCGAACGGAATTATCCTCGTCACCGGGCCGACCGGCAGCGGCAAAACCACGACGCTGTATTCCGCATTGAATGAACTGAAGGACATTTCGATCAACATAACAACCGTTGAAGACCCGGTCGAATATAAACTTCCGCTGATCAACCAAGTTCAGGTCATGGCAGAACGCGGCCTAACGTTCGGATCGGTCCTCCGTGCGATACTGCGGCAGGATCCGAACATCATCCTTGTCGGAGAAATCAGGGACGCCGAGACGGGCTTGATCGCGACCGAAGCGGCTTTGACTGGGCATCGCGTCGTGAGCACCCTTCACACCAATGATGCGATCGGCGCGATTTCCCGGATGGTCAACCTCGGCATTGCATCGTTTTGGGTGAGCGCCTCGGTCATCGGCGTCATCTCTCAGCGTCTCGTCCGCCGGATCTGCGCCCGTTGCAAGGAAGAATACGTCCCCGACAGAGCGACACTGGCGGCCTTCGGGCTGGCGGGACTGCCAGCCGCAACGACATTGTTCAGGGGGAAGGGATGTTCCTTCTGTACCGGAACAGGATACAAAGGAAGAATGGCGATCCATGAAGTTTTCATCGTCACCGAAGAGATGCGCGACGTGATCTACGGGGAGGTCACGACAACCAAGCTGCGGCAGCTGGCGATCGAGAACAAGTTCCGGGATATGCATTTTGACGGACTTCAAAAGGCAATCGCGGGTATTACCACCATTGACGAGGTCCAGCGCGTTACGCGCCGGCTGAGCTGAAATTCAGGGAACGTTCTGCGGCCGGAATTTCATCCACACGGACAAATGACGGCGGGTGTTCGATCATTACTATTCGATAAACGGAGTCATTGGATGAAGACAGAGAAAAAAGGCAAACCGGCAATAGCAAAAGAATTGGCGGCATTGCGCCGGAAAGTAAAGAAGATGGAGAAGACCGAGAGCAAGCTTCTCGAGGAGCGCTTTCTCCTCCGTGCATTAATTGACAGCATCCCCGACGCGATGTACGCGAAAGACCTTTCCTGCAAAAAGATCATTGCCAATCCTGCTGATGTCCATAATATGGGGCTGACATCAGAGAGCGACGTCTTAGGGAAAGACGACTTTGATCTTTATCCAAAAAAGATAGCTGAAGGTTTCTATGCAGATGACCAATCGGTGATCCGCACCGGCACACCTGTGTTGAACAGAGAGGAGTTATTCCTCGACGCTAAGGAGGGAAAACGCTGGCTGGCTACTTCCAAACTTCCCCTGAAAGATGAATATGGAACAATTACCGGGATCATCGGCATCGGGCGTGATATCACCGAAAGGAAAAATGCGGAGGAAGCTCTTCAGCGGGAAAAAAGGTTAATGGACGGGCTCATGGAGAGCGTTCCCGACAGCATTTATTTCAAAGACCGCCAATGCCGGCTGCTAAAAATAAGCCGGAAGATGTTGAACGATTTGAACGCGATTGGTATCACCGACGCCGTTGGAAAAAACGACGTCGAATTATTCGGCGAGAAATTCGGCCGGCAAACCTTAGAAGACGATGAACAGATGATGGCGCTGGGCACGCCGATCGTCGCTCTCACCGAGAGCCGCCAATTAGAAGACGGCAGCCTGTATTGGACTTCGACCACAAAGGTACCGCTTCGGGACGACCAAGATCAGATCGTCGGCCTTGTCGGCATCACCCGCGAGATAAACGAATTGATGCGTGCACAGAATGAGCTTGCCTTTCAAAAACATTACCTGGAATCACTGGTCGAAGGTTCTCCCACGGCGATCGTCACTCTCAACAGGGACGAACGCATCCAGACGTGCAACAAAGCATTCAAGACTATTTTTGGATATTCTGCCGACGATGCTGTCGGCAAGAATCTCGACGAGCTCGTTGTCCCGGATAAAGAGAAGAAAGAAGGGCGCAAGCTTACGTTAAGTTCCTTTTACAAGGAAAGCATTCACCGCGAGTTAACTCGTAAACGCAAGGATGGATCGCTCGTCGAGGTTGAAGTCCACGCAAAATCGATCGACATGGACGAAAAACAAGTTGGAGTTGTCGCCCAATATGTCGACATCACCGAGAGGAAGCGGGCCGAAGAGCAAATTCGGCAACAGCTTTCCGTCATCGAGCAGCAGAACTTTGAACTTGAAAAGGCCCGCGACCTGGCCATGGAGGCCAACAAAACGAAGAGCGCCTTCCTCGCAAGCATGTCCCACGAATTGCGGACGCCACTCAACGCCATCATCGGATACAGCGAAATGATCATCGAGGAAATGAGCGACGATGGAGAAACGCGGTATCACGGCGACCTCGACAGAATTCATGCGGCGGGCAAAAATCTCCTCGAGCTGATCAACGAAGTCCTCGACCTCTCGAAGATCGAGGCGGGAAAGATGGAGCTGTACGTCGAGGAATTCCAGCTTAGCGACCTCATCGACGAGGTCGTGTCGACCGTCCAGCCCCTCACGGAAAAGAACGAAAATTCTTTAGTCGTGAACGCCGCCAAGGATATCCAGGCTGTGCGTCTCGACCATACGAAAGTTCGGCAGATCCTCTTCAACCTCATCAGCAACGCTTCTAAATTCACTCAAAAAGGTACCATTACGCTGACCGCCGCCGCAATTCCTGCCAATGAGCGCGCGAGCGCTGCAATCGTCCTAAAAGTTTCCGATACGGGAATTGGCCTTACTGAAGAGCAAAAATCAAGGCTCTTCAAGGAATTCTCTCAGGCAGACAATTCGACCACCCGAAAGTATGGCGGCACAGGACTCGGTCTGTCGATTACGAAACACTTCACAGAAATGATGCACGGCTCAATTGCAATAGAGAGTACTCCGAATAACGGCACTACGTTCACGGTAACATTACCCCGTTCCATCGAAAGCACAGGGGAAAAAACCTCAACGGCAGCCTCACTGGAAAAAAAATCGACCTCACCTATTACGACAAAAACTGCGGTCCTGGTCATCGACGATGATCCGGGCGTCCGGGATTTGCTCATGCGCTACTTGTCGAAAGAAGGGTACCTGGTCGAATGCGTCATCAGCGGTGATGACGGCATCAAGCGTGCGAGAGAAATTCTTCCGATGGCGATCATTCTCGACGTGATGATGCCCCGAAAAGACGGCTGGGCGGTGCTCCAGGAGATAAAAAACGACCCGCTGCTGAATTCCATTCCCATTATTATGTATACCATGCTGGACGAAAAGAATTTCGGCCTGGCCATCGGTGCTTCAGAATATCTTCTTAAACCGGTGAGCAAGGAAAGAATCGTCGAAGTCCTTCAAAAGTACAAACGGAGGACCCCCGGCGAATATATTCTTGTCGTCGACGATAATGCCGACCTTCGGGCGATGGCTTCCAGGGCGATCCAAAAGGCGGGATGGAAAGTGCGAACGGCGGAGAACGGAAGGTCGGCGATCACCCACCTCGAAAATGAACTGCCGAGCATCATCTTCCTGGACATCATGATGCCCGTCATGGACGGGTTTGAATTCCTCACCATCTTCCAGAACCGCAGCGAGTGGAAGGATATCCCGGTCGTCGTCATCACTTCAAAAGATCTGATTGCGGAAGAGCGGCAGCAGCTGGGGGGGGCCGTTAAAAAGGTGATCCAGAAAGGGGAGTTCACACCGGAAAAACTTCTGAAACAAATCTCGTACCTAATCCCTCAGCTTATCATACAACAACGTCCTCATACAGGATCGGCAAATGGCTAAAATACTGGTGGTAGAAGACAATGAAATCAACCGCGACATGATGGTCCGCAGACTTGAACGGCGCGGATACCTCATCGTGACTGCCCTTGACGGGCAGCAGGGCATTGACCTGACGCGTTCAGAAAAGCCCGACCTCGTATTGATGGACATGAGCCTCCCCATTCTGGACGGCTGGGAGGCAACGCGGAGGATCAAAAACGATCCAAACATGAAAGAGATACCGGTCGTCGGATTGACCGCTCATGCAATGGTCGGCGATAGAGAAAAAGCGCTTAAAGCCGGCTGCGATGATTACGCGACAAAGCCGGTGGAGTTCGAGAAATTGATCGAGTTGATCAATCGTTTGATCGCTGCGTGACAAAAGCGGAAAAAATTATGCGGAGCGGACTGGAAAGGTGAGGGTAAACGTCGTTCCTTTTCCCTGCCGTGATTCTGCAGAAATTAGTCCGCCGTGTGCCTCGATAATCCCGCGGCAAATCGGAAGACCCAGCCCCGTTTTCGTTCCCGCCCTCTTGGAGCCTGGAAGCGTTATTCTCATCTTATCAAAGAGCATAGGAATTTCTACTTCAGGAATTCCGACACCGGTGTCGCCAAACGTAACGACGACGGTTCCCGGGGTGAGAACGGCCGAAATTGAAACAGATCCCCCCTTCGGTGTAAAACGGACCGCGTTGTCAAGAAGCTGGGTGAATACTTTTTCGATCCGGTCCGGGTCCACCAACAACTTCGGAAGGTCGGGAAAATCGAGCTTCACGCGAATCGACTTTTCCTGCCAGGCTTTCGAAAGGCTCGCGACACTCCGCTCCACGATATCGCGAAGGCTCTCCTGATTCATGTACATTTTTGCTTCCCCTGCATCCAGCTGCGTGATCTCCAAGAAATCTATTACAAGGTTGAGCATCACCCTTGCCGCTTTGCCGATCTCATCGACAAGCTCGCCGATCTCCGGTTCGAGCTTATCCTTGTCTTCCGAAAGCATTTCCGCGAATCCGACGATACCCCCGAGCGGGCCCCGCAAGTCATGCACGATCATCGATGTGAATCCTTCGTGCATCTCGCGCAATGTCTTTTCCGCTTCCGCAATTCTCAGGATCGCCCGTACACGCACTTCGAACTCGTCCGTCGGCATCGGTTTCTTCCAGTACTCCGTGCCGCCGTATTTGTACCCGGATTCGATGTTGCCGGGGGCGGTGCTGAAGCCTGAGAGGAACACGATTGGGGTGTGTTTCAACTGCGGCATCAGTTTCAGCTGTTTGATGACTTCGTATCCGTCGAGTTTCGGCATGTGAACGTCGAGCAGCACGAGGTCGAAGCTTGAATCCCTCGCTTTTTGCAGGCATTCTTCGCCGTCATACGCTTTCGTGACATCGAAATTATTTCGTTCCAGCACGGATGCAAGGACATCGGTAATACCCGGTTCGTCGTCAGCGATCAGTATTTTTTGTTTTTGGGCCATTGGAGACGAGTTATTAGATTTTTGGCTTTTGGCCTTTAGCTTTTTGTTTTTGCCTTTTAGCTTTTCAATATTTCTTCAATCGTGCGAAGCTGTTCATTGTCAAGAGGAGGCTGCGTGACGATACCGACCGCATCTTCGATTTGAGACACCTTGCTTGCGCCGATCAGGACCGAAGTGACTTCAGGATTTCGCAAGACCCACATCAAAGACAACTGGGCCAACGTCTGTCCCCGGCCGAGCGCTAGATCGTTCAAGCGCCGGACCTTCTCGAGTTTCTCGGGAGTGATCTGTTCGGGGCGCAGGAATCCGTGAGGCTTCGACGCGCGCGAGTCGGCGGGAATACCATGCAGATATTTGTTGGTCAGGAGCCCCTGGGCAAGCGGCGAAAATGCGATGCAGCCGATGCCTTCTTCCCGAAGGACACCGAGCAATCCGTTTTCGACCCATCGTTCGAACATGCTGTATTTCGGCTGATGGATGAGACACGGAGTTCCAAGCGACCGGAGCATCGCTGCTGCCTGCCGGGTCACGTCTGCAGGGTACGACGATATGCCGACGTAGAGTGCTTTGCCGCTCCGAACGATATGATCGAGAGCTCCCATTGTTTCTTCCAACGGCGTCTTCGGGTCAGGACGGTGGTGATAAAAGATATCGACATATTCCAAACCCATCCGTCGAAGGCTTTGATCGAGGCTGGCGACAAGATATTTGCGAGAGCCCCAATCCCCATACGGGCCTGGCCACATATCGTATCCGGCTTTGGAAGAAATGATGAGTTCATCGCGGTACGAGGCCAGGTCTTCTTTCAATATTTTGCCGAAGGTATCTTCCGCAGACCCGGGAGGGGGGCCATAATTATTGGCGAGGTCAAAATGAGTAATGCCTCCGTCGAAAGCGCTCCAGATGATCGACCGGGCATTTTTTAGCGTATCCACCGCGCCGAAATTGTGCCACAGGCCGAGCGAAACGGCAGGCAATTGTATTCCTGAACGGCCGCAGCGATTATACCGCATCGCGTTATATCTGTCGTCGGCAGGCTGGTACGAAGGCATAGAATATTGGTCCTGTAGTACTTTATCGAGCACAATGTTAACATCTGACCGCAGATGTTTCGATCACATGAGCGGGGCATTTGCTTCAATGAACTAACATACAAAATTTATCACAAAATATAAACAGGGGAAGTTCAATGAGTTAGGGATGAACTCACGAAAAACTGCGGGAGGCAGCTTCCAAACAGTTCAGTTGAGTCCGGCGGAAGCCGGTTGGATATCCGTATGGTTCCTTCTTCTATTGCAGAGCACCACATGATCGGCAGAGCAGTTTCAGACATTGTCCTACCTTTGATTCATCGCCTGAACGAGTTTTTCTGAAATCCGGGCATACTTTCGTTGACGGCCCAGTTCTGCCAACGCTTCCTCCTTCTTTCCCGTTAAGGCGAGGGCTAACATGTCGCTCGCCGCTCTGTGAAATTCGGCGTGGAGCTTTTGGACTGTCTCAAAATGTACACTGTACAATTTCCCCTTCGCCGCTGCATATAACTACTAACCGAAAAGGCAGCCGCTATCTTATTTGACCAGTCCTGCTTTAAAGTCGGCTTTCCCCTTGATCATTGTGTCCAGCAACCGGCGTTTCCGGTGCGCATGCGCTTCGAGAGCTGCGTCGAATGTTTTACGGTTGAGCATGAGGCACTCATGTTCTATATCTCTTTGCGGAGAGTATCTCCGCAGCTTTTTCCAGAAGGTCGGTCGGCCTATAGGGCTTTTGAATGAACGCCTGTGGACGAACATCCCCGAATCCCGACTTCATCTCCTCCTCGGTGTAGCCCGAACAAAGGATGACGCTGATCTCTTTGTTAATCTTCACGATCTCTTCGAAAGCGGCTTTTCCGTCCATGCCCGGCATCGAATAGTCCAGAATGACCATGGCGATCTCGTGCTGGTGCAGCCGATAGAGATCAATTCCGTCGATCGGGTTTGACGCTTCGATCACTTTGAAATTCGCGCCGCTGAAAACATCCTGCAATAACTCCAGAACGGAAGGCTCGTCGTCTATTGCAAGTACGGTCTGGCCTTTTCCGTCGATCACATTTTTCTCTCTCACATCATGCTTATCGTTAGCCACAACAGCCTCCGTCAATGGAAAAATTATTCTGAATGTCGACCCCTTCCCAACTTCGCTTTCAATTCGCACACCCCCTTTGTGTCCCCGGATAATACCGAGAACGGCAGCGAGCCCGAGCCCACGTCCGGTGAATTTCGTCGTAAAGAACGGGTCGAAAATGCGGGCCTGGGTCTTCGGCGTCATGCCATGACCAGTGTCGGCGACTTGGAGCAGCGCGTACTTGCCCGGTTCAAGCGGGCTCGTGCTATGCAAAGAGTATTCCATATCATCTTCTGCGATCTCAATATGGCCCGTACTTACGGTTATCGTACCAGGATACGCACCGATTGCCTCGCTGCCATTGATGATCAAATTCATAATCACTTGTTGGATTTGTCCCACATCCCCGTGGATATACAGCGGTGTTGGGTCGAGGTCGTACCGCAGGGTGACTGACTTTGAGATAGAGACGTTCAGCAATTGCCCGTTTTCTTCCACCATGCGGTTGAAGTCAATTTCCTCAATAATAAATTTTCCTTTCCCCGAATATGCCAGAAGCTGCCGAGTCAGGTCGGCAGCCCGTTCCGCCGCCTTTATTGCTTTCAGGATATTGACCTCTGCCGCACTCTCCATCGGCAGCCTTCCAAGGGCCAGAGAAGATTGTCCTATGATCGCGTTGAGGAGATTGTTAAAGTCATGGGCAATCCCCCCCGCAAGCGTTCCGATGGTCTCGAGCTTTTGTGCATGACGTGAAGATTCTTCCGCGAGTTTCCGCGACGTGATATCTTCTTTCACTGCAACGAAATTGGTAATAACACCATTGACGTTTTTGACCGGTGAAATGGACACCATTTCCCAATGCAACTCCCCCGATTTTTTTCTGTTGCGCAGCTCGCCCCGCCAGTCTTTCCCGGAGGTGATCAATTTCCACATCCTTTTATACTCTTCGGGGGGAGTTTCGCCCGACTTCAGAAAACGGGAATTCTTTCCCCGGGCTTCCTCCATCGAATATCCCGAAACCTGCGTGAATTTGGGATTGGCATATTCGATGTTGCCCTGATTGTCCGTGATAATGATGGACGCGGGGTTTTGTTCGACAGCAAGCGAGAGCCTTCGGAGCTGCTCTACAGCCCGTTTGAGTTCCGAGATATCCCTGCCGATCGTGGACGCGCCGATGATGACTCCGTCTGTATTCCACATCGGTGAAATCGTCAACGAGACGTCGAAAAACGTTCCGTCTTTTTTTCGCCGTTGTGTTTCGTAGCGTACGACATGTTCTCCCCGGGCGATTTTTTCGAGAATGAACGGAAGATCTTCTGCATTTTCAGCCGGAAGCAGCATGGAAACGGGCCGACCGATCATTTCGGCTTCGGTGTATCCGTAGATCCGTTCCGCCCCCTTGTTCCAGCTTGTGATGACTCCATCCAGCGTCTTGCTGATGATGATGTCATCGGAATATTCGACGATCGATGAGAGCCGTGATGATATCTCCTCTTCGTGCTTGCGTTCGCTGATGTCGCGGATGATCGCAAGGGAATAAGCTTCGCCATCCAGCGCATACGACGAGAGGCTGACCTCGGCATCGAATTCGGCGCCGTTGACTTTCACTGCGCGGGATTCAAAGAATTTCGGCAGGGGCTCCCGGGCGTGCCGTTGTTCCGCGTGTTCACTGATCAGATGGCGATAGTTCGGTGCAAAACTTTCGCTTGCCGAGGTGCCGGCTATTGCTTCGTTGTTTTCAAATCCGAATAACTTCGCGTACGACGGGTTGGCATAAATGTACACTCCCGATTTCGACACACCGATCGCATCTTTGGAACTCTCGAACATTGCATGAAGGCTCTCTTCCGTTTCGAGCAGTTCATCTTCTGCACGCTTGCGTTTGGTGATGTCAAGAACGTGAGTAATAAAGTACTGGGGGTTGTGCTCGGAATCCCGTATCAGCGAACTTGAGACGTTTGCCCACACGATACTTCCCTGCTTGTGGAGGTAGCGTTTTTCAAGAACGATCTTTTCTTTTCCCCCTATCGGTACATCCATGATGTAGGACAAACTCTCAGCTCGGTCCTCGGGATATGTGATCTCTGAGATATTCATTCGCTCGAGCCCGCCGCGATCGTAGCCCAACATCTCGCAAAGAGCATCATTCACTTTGAGAAGACGTCCATCGAGACCGGTCAGGCAGATACCCACATTGGCCTTTTCGAACGCGGGCAGGAAGCGTTCATCGCTTTCCCTCAGTATGCCAGCCAGCAATTCAAAGGACACAAGGAACGCAATCGAAACACTGCCGACAGCAAGGAGCACCATTAACCAGGAGGTGTATGAACGCATATATGCCGACGGGCCCGATGATGGTTCTATGAACCCGTTTACGAACAAGATCCCGATCACGGTAAGATAGGCAAAAACGACGATCACGCTTGCGTATGCAGTTTTCCGATAGCCTAGAACCATCAGGTATAGCGCAATCATCGGCCCAAGGATAAACTTCGTCGATAGAACGCCGATACTCGCAGCTCCAGAGAAGAGCAATGATAAAAGTATTCCTACGATCACGAAAGCGGTGATGTCAGGCCGAATACGCTTTCGAAAGAGGTAAAGCAACGCGCTCACGCCGAGAAGGAAAGCGTACAGGAGCATTAACGGATGAAACCCAATCGCCGGAATGCTGGAAAGAGAAAGGAGCATGTTGATGAGCAGCGCGGTAAAAAGCAGCGGGATGATTCGGTTCGTAATGCTGCGACGCAATGATTCAACCGAAATGTAAAGACTCTGATTGTCGTTTTTGAAAGGATTTTCCACCACGAGGCCCCATTCTGAAAACACATTTGGACGGAATGATGTTCACGAGCGGCCTTAAACTACCGAAGAACATCAGCCGGGGATGACTACGGCGTACTGCGGTCATCCCTCATTGAAGCCTCTCAAGCGGGCGCAATGACATCAAGGCAAGAACAGTATCCTAACCAGGAGACCTGTGTGACAATCGGCGGAATGTGACGGCAATTATTTTGGGCCAATTAACGAACGGCTCACGCTACCTACGAACTGAGGGGGTCAGGGAAGGTCTTTCGATAGACGGGTGGTCAGAAAGGAAATGATGTGGCCGCTTATCTAGAAAAAGAAAATCGAATCCTGAATCGGGATAACTGGCAGAGCAAACTACGCTTATTTGCGAGTAATGTCAAGCACTCTAAGGCGGAGCGGCAGAGGCATCAGGAAGGTGATGATACGATCATTGCCGTTCGTGATGAAATCCTTCTGCACATGCGTATTGATTGGAAAAGCGCTCGAACAACTCACCCTGGGAATGGCGAGATACCGGGATGTTCGGCGGGACGTATCGAGACGGCGTTGTACAGCGGCGAATTCACTACTTTAGCAGAACAAGCTTTTTTGTCTCTAAAAAATTTCCGGACGTCATTCTACAAAAGTATATCCCGCTCGGGATATTCATTGCATCCCAGTTAACACTGTAGTTCCCGGCATTCTTGAACGTATCGACAAGCGTGGCGACCTCCCGGCCTAACACATCGTAGACGACAACAGAGGTGTGTGAGAATGCGGGAATTGTGTACTCGACGGTCGTCGCAGGATTGAAGGGGTTTGGATAAATTTCAAAATCATAAAGAGGAATATTTTTATTTTCTTTTACCAGAGTAGCGTTGAGGCCCAAGAACGCGTCCATCGCAACTGTTGGCTTCTCTGTTGCAGGGTCCCATGCTCCGAGTTGATATCCCTGCCAGTTGTAGCTCTCTGGCTCCCAATAAAACACACCCAATCCGCCGGCCGATTGTGTTTTGGCGATGAGGTCAAGAAGATAATGGTTGGCCGGGACAGGTTGGTTATACAAGTATCCGGCTTCGGCTACCATCACTTTTTTTTGGTACCTGGTGATCATATCGTTCATGTTTATGAGAGCCAAGCTGTCATCGGTAGCCCAGGGTAAACTAGCCCAATATGGATACACCGACATTCCAATGATGTCCCATTTGGCCCCGTTACTCTTTAATCCGTCGAACATCAATCTGAACGTGGCGTTGTCATGCCCGTTTGCCAGATGAACAATAACCTGGATGGAACTATCGACGGCCTTCGCGGCATTATATCCGCTCGTAATCATTGCGGCAAAATTGTTCATATGTGTAGTCGCTTTGCCGTCCGGCCATAACATCCCGTTACTCGTTTCATTTCCAACCTGTACCCATATAGGGATGACGCCGAGTGATTTTAACGTATCTAAAACGCCATAAATATGGTTATAAAGATCTGTGAGCAGTTGGGGAAGCGAATCGTTTGCCCATGCTGCCGGTTTGGTTTGATGCCCCGGGTCGGCCCAGGTATCGCTGCAGTGAAAATCCAGCATCACTTTGAAACCCATGCTATCTGCCCTGTGAGCCATATATGCGACGTCTTTCTTCCCGCAGTAGGGGCCGCTCGGATTAACCCACACTCTAAATCTCAGTGCATTGATTCCTTCCTCTTTCAAAATTTCCAGGCAATTCTTTTTAACCCCCTCGCGATCTTTGAATACATACCCTTGTGCCTCCATTTGCGACAGCCATCCGATATCCGCGCCGTTTGCAAATTGCGCCTTCATCTCCGCAGGCCTCACGAACAACAAACAGGAAAGGAGCAGCATCCAAAAGGATTTTGCCGGCAACACTGAATCAGAATATTTCATCTCATCTCCTTTTAGAATAGAAGCCATCTCAAAGATGTTGTTGTATTAGCCCTTCGACGCTCCCGTTCCGCTAAAGCGGAACGGGATTGCTTCTCGAAGGATCCCTTTGGGACAGGGTGAACAAATGGCTCGTTCATCCTGAGTAAGCGAACGGAGTGAGCGCATCGTCTACGACCCTACGGGTCGTAGACCCGCAGGGAAGGATCAAAGAACCTGTTTTTGGGATAGGTTGTGCATATTTGAACTACCGGACTCTCTTACAAAAGAAGTATGAGAGAGGTGCAACGCCATAACGGTCATGTCGATTCTCGAATGATCAGCTTCGTTTCGATGACCAATGTTTTCGGCTTTTTCCTTTTCCCTTCAACCATTTCGATAAGCATCGAAGCCGCGTTTTTTCCCATCTCGAACGGAAATTGATCGACGACGGTAAGCGTCGGATACACCATCGTCGTCAGCTGGCTGTTTGAAAACCCCATGACGGCGATATCTTCCGGAATTCTTAATCCGACCTCCTTGATCCTGCGGAAGGCGCCCATCGCAACGAGATCGTTGACGCAGAGTATTGCATCTGGTACCGTTTTCTTTTCGATGAGATCGTTCATCGTTTTATAGCCGTGCGACTCGTGCAGCTCACCGTGAATCAAGAACCCGTCAAGCAGAGGAATGTTCGCCTGCTTCATCGCATCAGTAAAGCCCTTCATTCTTTTTTGACAGATCTCAAGCGTTTCTAAACCGGCAAAATGAGCGATCCTTTTGTATCCTTTTTTAATGAGGTACATCGCAGCGTCGAAGGAACTCCGGTAGTCGTCGATGATGACCTTGTCCGCAACAACGCCTTCGCAGGCGCGGTCAAAAAAGGTGACGGGAATTCCGGCATTCAACAGTTCCTGAAAATGCTCTCCGAATCTGGTGTTTTCCGAAATTGAAACGATGACACCGGCGACCCTTTGATGCATCAAGACGTTCGTGTTGATGACTTCGCGCTCGTACTTTTCGTCCGATTGACACAAGATGATCGCATAGCCCGATTTATAGGCAATTTCTTCGATGCCGCTGATCGCTGAAGAAAAAAAATCGTGTTTGATCTCCGGCACAAGCACGCCGATCGTGCTCGTTCGATTCTTCTTAAGGCTCTGCGCGATCGAATTCGGCCGGTAATTCAGTTCAACAGCGATCTTCTTGATTTTTGCTCTCGTGGACTCTTTGATATCGGGATGATTATTCAATGCCCGCGAGACCGTAGAGGGAGAGAGTTTAAGTTTCTTCGCGATATCGATAATTGTTTTGTGCTTCATTGCGGTAGCCGTTCTCGGAAATATTCATCCATCAAAAAGAACTTTCACAGGTTTGAAAAGACAGCTTTCGTTTATTCATAAGGGAAGATTTCCCTCACGCGAGGAAGCCATTGAGATCTTATTTGGACTGAATGACGACGCTGGATCCTTCCAGACCATCCGATGACGCTTGAACTGTACATGTTCCAGCTTTGCCGTTTGATTGAACAACGACAAGAGCTAAGCCGTTGAAGGCCTTCCGATGGTCTGCTTTGAACGAATCAAGGTCCGTCTCCGAGCCGTTATCAACCCCTGCAATTGTCCCTTCGCCCGAAACTTTGAAGCGAACCAAATTCGCGGCATCCGGTACCAGCGTCCCGTGATCGTCAAGCACCTTCACCGTTACGAACGAGAGGTCCCTCCCATCGGCTGAAATCATGTTTCTATCCGGCTGAAGGACGATTTTTGCCGGAGCACCCGCGGTGTGAACTTCTTCCGTCAGGATATCTTTGCCTCTTTTGCCGACGGCTTTCAATATGCCGGGTTCGTACGCGAGCCGCCACATCATATGCAGCTCGTTGCCCGTCTTTTTCCTCACCCCCATCGATTTGCCGTTGAGGAATAATTCCACCTCATCGCAATTCGCAAAAGCCCAGACGTCGATCGTTTCTCCCTTTTTCCAATTCCAGTGCGGAAGCAGATGAAGCACCGGCTTGTTTGTCCACTCGCTCTGGTACATGTAATAGACATCTTTCGGGAAACCTGCCAGATCGAGAATGCCAAAATAGGAACTGCGCGACGGCCACGTGTAGGGCGTCGGCTCGCCTAAATAATCGAAGCCCGTCCAGATGAACATCCCGGAAACGAAATCGTATTTCTTCACAAGGTTCAAACCTTCTTCGTGCGTTGCTCCCCACGGCGCGCTGACGTTATCGTATGCGGAGACGGTGTTGTCCGGGTTGCCGCCGGTGAATGGGATGTCCCAGCGTACCGGCCAGCGGCGAATGCTGTCGGAAGGCATATCGTAATGACCGCGTGTTTCAAGTGCTGATGTTGTTTCGGAACCGACCAGTTTCTTCCCGGGAAATGATTTCGGGAAAAGGGCATAATCGTTATGACCGTAGCTGAAGCCAATGATGTCGAGAGCGCCCGACTCGATGAGCGGGTTGCCGGGTTTATCGTCGTTGCAGTTGGAGACAACAGGACGCGTCGTATCGAGTCGCCGTATGATCGCCGCAAGATCTCTGGCGATAACCGCGCCGCTGCTGTCGTTATGGTCCCATTGTTCATTGATCTCGTTCCCGATACTCCACATGAAAA
>Ga0265313_10001246_pt1 | contig 24276 bp, 23 predicted proteins | sample 4123metaG_FD_203122 | JGI IMG/M metagenome (GOLD analysis project Ga0265313, IMG submission 203122) | Rhizosphere microbial communities from Carex aquatilis grown in University of Washington, Seatle, WA, United States - 4-1-23 metaG | ecosystem: Host-associated > Plants > Roots > Rhizosphere >...
CTGCACCACGCATCGCTTCTCCATCGACGCCGGCTCGATCGGGACGACCGCGTCGAGCCGGTTCGGACACAACACCATTCCGCCCGAATGCTGCCCGAGGTGGCGCGGCAACCCCTTCATCCGGTGGTAAACCGCGAGCATCGCCGCCAGCCGTGGATGCGCCGTCGGCAAACCCGCCATCCGCACCTGCTCCTTGAGGTCGAGCGTCTCCGGAAAATCGCCATTCGCATACAGCGCCGAAAACCGGTCCATCACGTCCGTCGAAAGCCCCATGACCTTGCCCAGCTCGCGCACCACGCTCCGCCCGCGATACGTGATCACGTTCGCCACCATCGCCGCCCCGCGCGGCGCGTAGCGCGCGTAAACTTCCTGGATCACCAACTCGCGCAATTCGCCGCTCGGCAAATCCAGATCGACGTCCGGCCATGACTGATGCCCGTTTTCGCCGACGCGCCCGTCGCTCAGAAACCGTTCGAAGAGCAGCTTGCCCGCGATCGGATCGACCGACGTGATCCGCAGCGCGTAGCACACCACGCTGTTCGCCGCCGACCCGCGCCCCTGGATCAGGATGCCGTGGTCGCGGCTCCACTTGCAGATATCCCAGACGATCAAAAAATATCCGGTGAACCCGAGTTTGTTGATCAACGCCAGCTCGTGCTCGATCTGCTTCCGCACCGCCTGCGTGATTTTCCCGAAACGCTCGCACGCCCCGGCATTCACACGCTCGCGCAACACGCCCTCCATCGTCTCGCCCGCGCCGACCGGATAATCCGGAAACCGGTAGCCGAGATTTTCCAGCGTGAATTCCAGCCGCTCCGCCAGCCGCCCCGCGTTCGCCACGGCGTCCGGAAAATCCGAAAACAACTCGCGCATCGCCCGCGGCGAACGCAGATGCCGCTCCGCATTCGGCGCGAGCCACCGCCCCGCCGCGTCGAGCGTCGTGTGCTGTCGCAGGCACGTGAACACGTCCGCCACCGCCCGCTCCGCCCGCGTCGCATAACGCACGCCGCCCGTCGCCGCGACCGGCAACTTCTTCGCCGCCGCAAGCTCGACGAGCGCGCGCAACGCCGTGTCCTCGCCGCGCACGCGTCGCCGCTGCAATTCCACATACAGCCGCTCCGCGCCGAAAATCGCTTTCAGTTTTTCCACCGCCGGCTCGACCGCGCGCGCGCCACCGCTCTGCCATGCGCGCAGCACCGGCCCATCCTCGTCGCCCGTCAGCGCGATCAACCCTTCCGCGTGCTCGCTCAATTCCTTCCACGTCGCAAAACACGGCCGCTTCCGCTCGCGCGGATTCTCGCCGGGCGCGAGTCCGGCCGGCGCGAGATCCGGCGCCCGCGCCTCCAATTTCGCCGTGCTGATCAACCGGCTCAGATTCTGATAACCCTCGCGGTTCATCACGAGCAACGGCACCACGCCGCCGTCCTCCATCGTCACCTCCGCGCCGACGATCGGCCGCACGCCGTGCTCGCGCCCCGCGCCATACAACCGCGGCGCGCCATACACACCGTCGCGATCGAGCACCGCGAGCCCGGCCAGCCCGAGCTTCGCCGCCTCCCCGGCCAGTTTTTCCGGCAGCGACGCGCCGCGCAAAAAACTGAACGCGCTGCTCGCGTGCAACTCGACGTAGTCAGTCATACTCGCCCTCCACGAACCACCCGTCCGGCGAGTGCAGCAGCCGGTAAACGCCGCCGCCCTCCAGCTCCACGTCCCATTCCTCGCGCCGCCACGCGCGGCTCGCGTCCCACCACTCGCCCGACCCGCGCCACGGCCCCGCCGCCGCGCGCACCGCGCCCGCGACCGCCGCCGTCCACACGAACGCCGGCGCCGTTCCGTCCAACTCCACCGTCGCCAGCCGCGGCGGCCGAAACCGCCGCACCGGCGGCCCGCGCCACGGCAGCGCGCCATTTTTCTCCGCCATCGGCGACACGACCGCCGCCGGCGTGGCGAGCGCGACCGCATCCGGCCGGTGCGTGTTTTCCAACACCGGCGTGCCCACCCGATTCGCGCCGACGACCGCCGCCACGCGCGCGAGCGTTTCCGCAAAACCGTGTGGATCGCGCAGCGCGCTGTCGAACAACCCCTGCTGCCGCGCCAGCGGCCGCACCGGCCGGCACTCCAGTGTCACGCCGAGCACCGCCGCCTCCGTGTGCAGCGTTTCGAGATGCGTGTGCAGCACGCGAAAAAGAATCTCCTCCCGCGCCGTCGGCTCCGGCAGCCGAAACGCCCGCGCGTAGCCCGTCTCGTCCGCCAGCATCAACCCGAGCACCATCTCGCCCGCGACGAACCCCGCGTTGCGCAACTCCAGCGCGAGCCGGTCCACGAATCGCCGCAGCACGAACAGCAGCGGCTCGAGCGTCTCGATCTCGTTCTCCAATTTCATCTCCGCTGCAAACGTCCGCGGCGAGCCCACCAGCCTGAGCGGCCGCGTCGTCGCACCCGCCGCGCGCTCCCACAATGCGAGCCCGTCCGCGCCGAGCCGCTGCGTGACATCCGCCTTCGTCAGCGCCGTCAACTCGCCCAGCGTGCGCACGCCCCACGCCGCCAGAATCGCCGCCAACTCCGGCGAAAGTTCCGCCATCGCGAGCGGCAGCGTGCGCAAAAATTCACGCTCTCCTCTAACGTCGATCCGGCGCCACCGCTCGCCGTGCCGCGCCGCATACAGCGCCAGCAGCGGCGTCGCCGCCAGCCCCGCGGTCGCCAAAAATCCCAACTCGCCCAACCGCTCCACCGCCGCGCGAACCATCGGCTCCCGTCGCTCCTCCGCCAGCGCCGCAACCCCGATCGTGCACACGCCCGGCGCCGTGTCCTCCACTTGGGGCGAAATCGAAAACGCCGCCGCCAGCAATCCCGCGCGCGCCTCCGCCTCGGCGTCGCTGCGCGGCATGCGCACGATCAAAGCCGCGCAGCGCGCCATCGCCTGCGGCGCCGTCTGGCCCGGCTCGACGCCGGCCGCGCGCGCCGCCGGCGTGCACGCGAGCACAAGCGGCGGCCGGCGCGTGCCATCGAGCAGCGCCACCGGCTGCGCCGCGAGGTCGCGCTCGAGGCGCAGCACCGCCTGCAGCGGAAAATCGGCGAGGTGCAAAACGGCGAACATGGTTCACGCGATGGCGGCGAGCCGCTGGCGCTGGAGGACCGGCGTCAGCGCCAGCGCGAGCGACGCCCGCGTTTCGGCGAGCGCCGCCAACGCGTGCGATCGCTCGAGTTGCAGGCGCAGTTGCGCGCTCGGCACGGCGGCGTGCGGCGTCAGCGCGACGAGCGCGAGATCGGCGGTCTCGACCGCGCGCTGCAGCCGATACCAAAATGTCGCCGGCGTCCGCCGCAGTTCGCCTGCCGACGCGAGGCGCAGGTCGATGACGACGAGTTGAAAATTCGCGTCGCGCGCGAAAATATCGGCCGCGTGCATCGCCATCGCCGTGTCGCGGCAACGCGCCCACACGAGGTGCGCCAGCCAGTCGTCCGGCCATGATTGTGGGTCAAAGCTGTCGTGCCCGTCGATCAGCGCCGCGCGACCGCACCCTTCGCGCGCGGCGCGCAGCAGTTCGCCGAGCAGCAACTGGCCGCCGCAGCCCGGCGCCGCGCACACGATCTCGGTCAGCGCGCCGCACGGCACGCCGCCCACCGCGTCGTCGATCGCCGGCAGTCCCGTGCAGAGCACGCGGCTCTTCGCCCGCGCCGCCTGTGGATAGCGTTCGGCCAGAAGCTGGCGCAGCGACGAAAGGGTGGCGACGGGAGCGGACATGACGGCATCGGGCCGGTGCGAATCCGGACGGAGAAACGCTTCAGCGCACGCGGCACGCTCACCGCGCCGCGCGCCCGATCAGGCCGATGAGCACGCCCTGGATTTCGAGGCGTTGCTTCGGCACGATCACCGCATAGCGCGCGTTTTCGGGTTTGAGGACGGGTTTGCCTTTCACGTAGGCGAGGCGCTTGAGCGTCGTGGTCGTCTCATCGACGAGCGCGGCGACGATGTCGCCGGCCCTCGCCTCGCGCCGGTCGAACACGGCGATGTCGCCATCGAGGATGTGCGCGTCGATCATCGAGTCGCCATGCACTTCGAGTCCCCAGAGCCGCCCGGGCCGCTTCACGCGGAAAATCGCCGGATCGAACTCGATCGTCTCCTTCGGCTGCTGTTCCTGCCACGACGGCGCGCCGGCCGGGATCGTGCCGTAGATCGGCAGCGCGAAATGCCCCTGCACCTCGTGCGCCTTCAGCCCCCACGTGCCGCTGTCGTGCTGGTGCAGATGGCCCTTGCGTGACAGCGCGCGCAAGTGGTTCATCGCCGCATTCTGGCTGCCATAACCGAACTGGCGCTGAATCTGGCGGGTGCTCGGCGGCAGTCCGCGCTCGGCCTGCACGCTGCGGATGTAATCGAGAATGGCTTCCTGTTTTTCGGTCAGCATGGGATGTGTTCATTTGAACACATGTTCGACTGAACACACCACGCGGCGGTTGGCAAGCCCGACCGCGCGTTCGCTAGCGCAACTTCGGCCGCTGTGTTGCCACGGTCGTTGCCACCATGCCAAATTTTTGAAACATAAAAACCCGCTTCTTTTTGAAGAAAGCGGGTTAAAAAACTGGCGGGATGGACGAGACTCGAACTCGCGACCTTCTGCGTGACAGGCAGACGCTCTAACCAACTGAGCTACCACCCCGGAACGAAAGAGTCGGCGAACCTGCGAATCCGCCGCAGTCAAGTCAAGCGCGGTTTTGGCCTTGTCCACGCCGCGTCCAGAAGCTACCGCTTCGCCGCAGTTTTTCGTCATTTCGCGGTGGTAGCTCAGCCGGACAGAGCAACGGTTTTCTAAACCGTCGGTCGCGAGTTCGAGTCTCGCCCACCGCGCCATGCCCGCCCAACCGGGCCGGCCGGCAGGCTTCGCGCCCCGCCACCGGCGTCATCGCTTTCGGGCGACGGCGCCCAGCACGGATCGCCAGCGCAGCGCTTCGCCGGCGTGTCCGTGGGCGCGAAGCTGAAACGCGATTTCGTCGAGACCCGGCTCCTCAATTTCGTGCCGCGCATCGCCCGGCAAGTCGGGCCGCACCGTGCGCACGATCGCCCAGCAGGCCCACGCGCGCGCGCGGCGCTGGTCGAGCCGCGGCTCGTTCATGCGCCCGGCGTAGTGTTGGAAATGCACGCGCGGATTCCCGAGAAAAACGCCGCGCGGGGTGTGCGTGACAAACCACGCGATCGCCGCGTAAGGCAGCGGCCACGCGTCCAACTCCCGTTCGTCGCCGCGCAATTCCGCCCCGAACGCGCGATCGAGGCACAGGATCGCGCGCGCCGCGAAACCGCGCTCCCACAGCGCATGCGCGTATTCGAGGCAGGCCTCGTAGAACTCCGCGCCGCGGTGCTGGTCGCGAAACGCGTGCAGCATCCGCCAGTCGAGCCCCGGCCGCGGGGCCGGCAAGTGCGGGCAGGGCGGCAGCGAAGGCATCCGCGCTTTTTGGCCCGGATCGCGGGCGGCGTCAATGTGCGGCGATCGCGACTCTTCGCTTGGCGCGCGCCCGAGTTTGCCCGAAAACACCTCCGCCTGAATTCGTCCGCCACCAACTCGTCTCCCCTGCCGCAGCCGGCGGTGCACGCCATCGCCGGCTGGCGCCGCGTCGTGCTCTGGCCGCTTGTGCGGCTCGTGCGGCTCTGGGGCAGGTCGCTGCGCTTCGTGACGACGCCCGAGGACGTGCGCAACTGTTCGAAGTGCGACGAGCCCGTCGCCTTCGTGGTCTGGCACAACCGGCTGTTTCTCACGCCGGAAATTCACCGCCGCTATCGGCCGCAGCGGCCGCTCTACGCGCTGATCAGCGCGAGCCGGGACGGCGCGCTGCTCGCGGCGTTTTACGCGATGGTCGGCGGGCTGCGCGCGGTGCGCGGCTCGAGCAGCAATTTCGGCCGCGAGGCTGCGTCGGCGCTCGTCGCGGCGCAGCGCGCCGGGCACGACATCGGCATCACGCCGGACGGCCCGCGCGGGCCGTGCTACGAGTTGAAACCGGGCGCGGTGATCGTGCCGCGGCGGACGGGCGCGCCATTGCTGCTGATCGGCGGCGTGTTCGAATCCGCGTGGCGGCTGAAAAGCTGGGACGGTTTTTACCTGCCGAAGCCGTTTTCGCGCGTGCGGCTGCGCTGCGAGCTGATCGAAAACGACCGGCTCGCCGATCGCGACGCCGCGCTGGCGATGTTGCAGGCGAGACTGCTCGCGCTGAATCCCGACGGAACGGCCAAGTCGCCGCCGCCGGGCTAGAACGTGGGCGTCAGCGTGATGCTCGCGCCGGACTCGACGGTATAATCGTCGCCGGTGCTCCAGACTTCGTCGTTGACGAGGAATTTGAACACGAAGGGCCGCACCGATTCGCCGAGCACGACGGTCCATTTGTCGTCGGCCGTGCATTCGAGGCGCAGGCCTTTTTCCCAGCTGAGGCCGGGGCCTTCGCCGCGGACGTAGAGGCCGTTGCCGAAGCCGACGTCGATACTCGCGGAGATGGTCGTCACAACCGCCGTAGGCGCCACCTTGACGGCGGGCGCAACGGACGTCTTGCGGACGGACTTCGCGGGTTTCTTCGCCGGGGTGAGCGTTGTAGTTTCTTTGGTTGTTTTTTTCATAGCATTACTGGTTGATCCGACACGAGCGTAGCCGGTCTGGGCCATAAAAAAAGCAAATACGAGGCCAATGGCGCGCAGCGCCGATAATTTGCGCCGCCGTAACCTCGGGCGGAGCGAGGATCGGCGTCGCCAAGTCCTGCAAAACGTGTTTCGGCATCCAAAATTCCGCGCAGCCGACTGATTCGCGATCATTGACCAGACTTGCGCGCCACCAAATCTAAAAGCGTGCCTGAAATGCCGCCCACCGCCACGCTCGCGCCCATGATGCTTCGGCTGTTCGTTTCGATGCTGGCGGTGAGCGCGTCCACGCTGGCGCGCGCGCGCGATTACGTCGCGCTTCTGGGGACTTACACCGACGGGGAGAGTCGCGGCATTTACGCGGTGCGGCTCAACTCCGAGACCGGCGCGCTTTCGACTCCCGAGCTTGTGGGCGAGTTATCGAATCCAGAGTTTCTGGCGCTGCATCCCAACGGGCGCATCGTTTACGCCCTGACTCAGGTGCCTGCGGCCGAAGGCAAGACGGCGGGAGCCGTGGCGGCGTTTGCGGTGGAGCCTGCAAGCGGTCGGCTGACGCCGCTGAATTTGGCGTCCACGAACAGCGGCGGGGCGCTCACGCATCTCGCCGTCGATGCGACGGGGCGCATGGTGGTCGCGGCCAGCTATGGCGGCGGTTATGTCGTTTCGTTTCCCATCGAGCCCGACGGCCGTCTCGGCGCGCGCGCGAGTTTGATTCCACAAACGGGCCCGCTCGGGCCGAATCGCGTTCGCCAGGATGCACCACATCCGCACTCGGTCACGCTTTCGCCTGACAACCGCTTCGCCTTCGTGGCCGATCTCGGGCTTGACCGCGTGTTCTCCTACCGTCTCGCGCCGAAAGACGGCACCATCGCCCGAAACGAGCCGGCGTCTGCGGCGATCGCGCCCGGCGCGGGCCCGCGGCACAGCAAGTTTTCGTCCGATGGGAAATCGTTCTACGTGCTCGATGAACTGGACGGCACGATCACCTCCTGCCGTTACGACGCCGCGCGCGGAGTTGTGGAACCGTTCCAGCGCGTCTCGACTTTGCCCGACGGTTTCACGGGGAAGAACACGGCGTCCGAAATTCGGATTCATCCCAACGGTCGTTTTGTTTATGCAGCCAACCGCGGTCACAACAGCCTGGCGGTGTTCGCGCGGGACGCCGAGACCGGCGCGCTCACGCGGATTGAAATCGTGGCGTGCGGGGGCGAACACCCGCGGAATTTCGCGCTCACGCCCGACGGCGCGTGGCTGGTCTGCGCGCACCAAACGTCGAACAACCTCACCGTCTTCCGGGTGAATGCCGGCACCGGCCGGCTCACGGCCACGACTCAAACCGCTCACGCGCCCAAACCCGTCTGCGTGCTATTTCTGCCCACTCCGGACTAACATGCTCGAACTCGACCGCACCCATTCCTCTCTGCTCGCGGGCGTTCTTCTGGCGACTGCCTTCGCCAGCACGCTGCCGGGCACGGTCGGTCCCGCCGGTTCGCCCGGCGCGACGCCCGCGCCCACGACCGTTCGGGCATCCGCGCTCGAGGTGATCACGCTGTCGTCGCTGGAGCGTCGCGTGGTCTATCGCGCGCCGGGCAAGATGGAATCGCCCCACTTTTCGCCGGACGGCACCGCGCTGTATTTCAACCGCGATGGCCACATCTACCGCCTGAAACTCGGTGCGACCGAATCGCCGGTGGTCATCGACATGGGTTTCCTGACGCGGTGCATCAACGACCACGGCCTCTCGCCCGACGGCAACCAACTCGTCATCAGCGATCTCACGGAAAGGGGAAAATCGCTCATGTATTTGGTGCCGATCAGCGGCGGCACGCCGAAACGCGTCGAGGTGCCCGCTCCCGCCTATTGGCACGGCTGGTCGCCCGACGGCAAGACGCTCGCCTACTGCGCCGGGCGCAACGGCGAGTATGACATCTACACGATCCCGCTCTCCGGCGGCCAAGAAACGCGGCTGACCACCGCGCCCGGCACGGACAACGGGCCCGATTATTCGGCCGACGGACGGTGGATTTATTTCTACACCAACCGCACGGGTCGCATCCAAATCTGGCGGATGCATCCGGACGGCTCGAACCAGGAGCAGGTGACCGACGACGACTACGACAACCGCTTTCCGCATCCCTCGCCGGACGGTCGGTGGATTGTCTTCCTTTCGACCAGGGTTGCGCCCGAGCACGGCGATCCGGCCTACGGGGACTATCTGCTGCGTCTAATTCCCGCCGCCGGTGGTGCGCCGCGGGAGATTGCGCATTTCTTCGGCGGCAATGGTTCGTTCAATGTTCCCTGCTGGTCGCGCGACAGCACGCGCATCGCCTTCGCGAGCTTCGAGCCAGCGCCGTAGCGGTGGAGTTGAAGATGAATGGTGAAAACTGAAAGACCGGAGGTTGAGAAGTTCCCGCGCACCCACCCAACGCGTCGCTCCGGCGCATCGATCGTTTGTTCCATCCGTCTTTCAACGTTCAACCCTCATCTTTCAATTGAACGCCCCGGCTTGAGATGAAGTGCCCGACAAAACCATACCGCCTGCTCATCGCGATATTCTGCGTCGCGAGCGCCGTGACGCTTCGCGCCGCGGATTCGATGCCGGCGCCTGATCAAAACGGTGGCCGAGTTGAAAGCTATGCCCGGGATGCCGCCACGGTCGCGAAGGGGAAGGCGCTCTTCGCCCAACAGTGTGCCGCGTGTCATGCCTTGGCGCAGGAAGGATTCGGCCCGCCGCTCGGAGGCATCACGACATTGCTCACGCCGGGCCGATTGGTGGATTGGATCCGCGATCCGGCCAAAGTCATCGCAGCCGGCGATGCCCGCGCCAACACGCTGCTCCGCCGCTACAAGGTGCCGATGCCGCCGCTCGCGCTCCTGCAGAACGATGAAATCGCCGCGATTCTCGCCTTCATCGACCGGCAATCCGCCGAGCAGCACCTCAAGGCACTCGCGGTTGACACCAGTGTTTCGTCCGCCACCGGCCCGCGGTTGGTCCCACCCGTGCAGAAATCAAACCTCGCGATCGAGGTGGAGGATTTTGTGCAAATTCCGCGGCTGCCCGGCCGCACGCCCTACAAAGGCATCACGCTCCTCCGCCCCGATCCGCGCGAGGCCGGCGCCCTGCTCATCGACGAATTGATGGGTATACTCTACCGCGTGCAAGACCGGCACGTGAGCGTATTTCTCGACGTGCGCGGGGTTTTTCCCGAGTTCATCTATGATCCGGGTGTGGCGACGGGTTTGGGCAGTTTCGCGCTGCATCCCGACTTCGTTCACAACGGCATCTTCTACACGACCCACGCCGAGAACTTTCGCCACACGCCCGCGATCAACGCGGACGACATTCCCGCCGACGTTCCGAAATGGGAGACGCCTCCGCTGGAGTGGGTCTTGACCGAGTGGCACCTGACCGATCCCACGGCGACAGCATTTGCCGGCACCCATCGCGAGGTGCTGCGGTTTGTCACGCCGACCACGGGGCACGGCTCGCAAGAAATCGCCTTCGCCCCGGTGACCGATCCCCACGATCCCGATTACGCCATGCTCTACATCGGCATCGGCGACGGCGGCTCGGCCAATTTGAAGCGACCGGACATGGCAGGCCACCCGCGGACGCTGCTCAGTTCGATCCTGCGAATCGATCCCGCCGGCCACAACGGCATCAACGGCCAATACGGCATCCCGCCCGATAATCCCTTCGCGCAAAGCGGAGACCCCACGATCCGAAAAGAGATTTGGGCCTATGGCTTCCGCAATCCCCATCGGTTCAGCTGGGACCTGGCGCACGGCAAACGCATGATCGCGGTGGACATTGGCGAATCCAATGTCGAGGAGGTTAACCTGATCGAAAAGGGCGACGCTTACGGCTGGGGCGTCGGCTCGATCGAAGGGACCACGCGCATCAACGTGAAAGCCGACGCCAAGGTCGTGTATGCGGCCACGCCGGCGGAACTGGCCCCATTTCATCTGCCCTTCGGCGAATACGACCACAGCGACGGTGCCGCCATCACCGGCGGATATGTTTACCGCGGCCCGCTCGAAGCCCTGCGGGGCAAGTATATCTTCGGCGACATCGTCACCGGCCGGCTGTTTTTCATGAACATGGACGCCGAACCCGCGGACCACACCATCTACGAGCTGAACATCGTGCGCGACGGCGCGATCATCGGCATCAAGGCGCTGGCGCAGCTCGATCGCGCGCACCTGCGCATCGGGTATGACGACCGCACCGGCGATCTGTTCCTCATGACCAAGGGCGACGGCATGATTCGGCGAATAACCGCCGCCTACGATCGTTAGCGACGGGCTGCGACCCGCCAAATGGCGTTCGACCCTGAAATGGTGGACCGGAGGGGGATCAAACCCCTGACCTCGTCGTTGCGAACGACGCGCTCTATCAACTGAGCTACCGGCCCACGGATGGGAGGGCAGGTTTTGCGCAATCGCCGAGCGCGAGTAAACACCTATTTTCGCCAACGCCCAGCCGCGGACGCGGCCCAACTTTCTCGGGCACGTTCCGCGTCGCTCACGTGACGCCCGCAGCCAAACATCGCCGACCGCACCGCCCTACGCGGCCGGACTTACGAGCCGCGTGAAAACAATTTTTCCACCGGCGCTCGGCAGCACGCTGATGATTTCGCCATTCACGCGCTGCCCGATCAGCGCGCGACCGTCGTTGACGACGACCATCGAGCCGTCGTCGAGATAGCCCACCGCCTGCCCCTCGTCCTTGCCCGGCCGCACGAGATCGACCTCGATCATCTCGCCGATCATGAGCTCGGGCCGCAAGGACTTCGCGAGCAGGTTGAGGTTGAGCCACGGCACGCCGTGGAACTCCGCCATTTTTGCCAGATTGTAGTCGGTCGTCAGCAGCTTCGCCCGCATCGATTGCGCGAGGAAGACGAGCTTCGCGTCCACGTCGGTGCGCTTGGTCACTTCGCTCTCGGGGATGCGGATGTCGAGGTGCTTCAACCGCCGCAGCTCGTTCAGCACCTCCAGCCCGCGCCGGCCGCGCGCCTGTTTTTGCGGATCGCTGGAATCCGCCACGGACTGCAGCTCGTTGAGCACGAAGCGCGGGATCACCAGCGCGGCGTTGAGAAAACCCGCCTCGCACACGCGGGCGATGCGGCCGTCGATCAGCACGCTCGTGTCCACCACGACCAGCGGAACATCCACGTCGTGCGGCACGAAACGCACATAGGGAATCACGAGGTTGAACTCATCCTTGCCGCGCAGCGCGATCACCGCCGCGAGATAGGTGCACACAAGAAACAGCCCCAGCCGCGCGAGGTAGATTCGCGTCGGATCGCCCTGTTCGAGCAGCGGCGAGGTTCCCACCATGTAGGCGATCAGCGATCCGACCGCGATTCCGAACGTCAACGCCGACAGCCCGCGCAGCGAAAAACCCTTCAGCATGATATCGACGAGCACCACCAGCAGCCCGATGCACAGCCCCACCGCCAGCGCGACCCCGCGATAATGGTCCCAGTCCGTGATCGTGTAACACACCAGCCACCCCGCCGCGGCACATAGCACGACGAAACCCAGCCGGATCGGCAGCAGCGTCCTGTTCATCGGCTCGCGCGCAGTTGCACCACGCAGAATAACACCAGCGGCAACACCACTCCCACCACCATGCATGCGATCAGGATGCGGCGATCGCGGCGGGCTTTTGCCTTTTCAGGATCGTTCTCGTCCATTTCAGTCCGAGCGCACCAAACCCGCCACCGCATGACAACCCAATACTGGCTCGTGAAGTCCGAACCCGAAGCTTACGCGTGGACCGATCTCGTGCGCGATGGCCGCACCGCGTGGACCGGCGTGCGCAATTTCGCCGCGCGCCTTCACCTCAACTCCATGCGCCCCGGCGATCGCGTGCTCTTCTACGAAAGCGTCACGACCAAGGCCGTCGTCGGCATTGCCGAAGTAACAAAGCCCGCCTTCCCCGACGCCACCGCCGACGAACCCGGCTGGGTCGCCGTCGAGCTGAAAGCCGTCGCATCGCTCGCCCACCCCGTCACGCTCGCACAAATCAAAACCGCGCCCGCGCTCGCCGGCATCGCGCTGCTCCGCCAGGGCCGCCTGTCGGTGTCGCCGCTCGCCGCCGACGCGTTCAAACGGATCGTGAAACTCGCGGGCTGATTCGGCTCAATCGATCGGAAACTCCACCACGACGCGAAACCCGATGTGCCGCGCCCGCTCGTTCTTGTCCGTCTCGGCCAGCGGAATTTTTTTCAACTCCGCGCCTGCATCGAGATAACTGCCGCCCGCCACCGGCGCCGCCAGCGAATCGGCCGCCGCCGGCTGCAGCCACTCGGCAACGTTTCCCGTCAGGTCGTAAAACCCCGCCGCATTCGCCGCCTGCCCGCCGGTTTCCTGGCTGTGGCCGGCGGACGCCTCCGCGCTCCACGCCGCCATATCGCCACTCCCGAGCGCCGCGCGAAACTCCATCTCCGCCGGCAGCCGCACGCGCGTGCCGAGCAGCCATGAGAGTCGCCGGCAGAATTCCTGCGCGTCGTTCCAGCTCACCGAATCGACCGGCAGCGCGCCGCCGACGTTGCGGCTTGGATTCGTGCTCATCACCCGCGCATAAAATTCCTGTGGCACCTCCGTTTTGAGCATCAGCAGATTCTTCACCTCGGGCACGGGCACGAGCCGGTCGTAAACCCAATCCTGCAGCGTGCGCAGTTCCGGCCGCCGCAGGTCGAGATACGCGAGCTTGATTTTCAGCGCGCCGTCGAAATTGCGCGCCTTCGGATAGTCGGCCTCCACGCGCTCGAGCAGTTCCACCGCCGCCGCAATCTTCCGCTCCGCCGCAAGCACCCGGCGCTTGAGCAATGCGGCGGCGGCCGCTCGATCCAGCGCGACAGCCGCCGTCAACATTTCCGCCGCCAGCGCCGTCTGCCGCTTGATCTCGATCTCCGCGAGCCGCTGCGTGGACACGAAGCGACTGCGCTCGAATTTCGCGTTCAACTCGCGCTGCAAATCGTAAGCCGCTTGGTAAAGCCCCGCCGCCGCCTTCGCGCGGCCCAGCTCGGCGGCGGCGTCCGCGTCTTTTTCGCGCGCGTCGATCTCGGCCGCGGCGCCGGCGGCGTTGAGTGACGCGATCTCGGTCTCGATGTCGTTCAAAACCGTGAGATCGGTGAACCGCGTCCGCGCGTAATCGTGGTTGATCCGCGTCTGCGCGTCGCGCGCCCGGCCGAACGCCGCGAGCGCATCGGCCCAGCGCTGCTCCGCGACCGCGGCGTGCGCCTGCTTCATCGCGATCTCGAATTCCTGCGCGATCGGCTCGGCCTCCGCCGTCTCGATTTCCTGCACGAGGCTCATCTCGCGCGAGAAATTTTTGAGCAGCCCGTCGGCGTTGCTGTTGTCCACCTCGCGCTGGAGTGCCAGCGCCGCGCGCAATTTTTCGACCGCCGCCGCCGGCCGTCCAGCCCTGCGTTCCTCGTCCGCCGCGTTTTCGAGCTCCGCGATTTTCTTTACCGCCAGCTGCGCGTGCTCCGTGTCACGCGCCGCCGTGAGCCGTTCCAGCCGCACGTTCTGCTCGACGCCCGCCCGGGGATTGAGCTGCAAAAGCCGCCGCTGCGTTTCCAGTGCGCGATCGAGCAGCGCGATCGCCTCGTCGCCACCGATCCCGGCCGTCGTCATCCGCTGGTATTTTTTCTCCCGTTCCCCGATATCGTCGGACAACCGGCTCTGCTCGGCATTCAACGCCGCCCGGCCGGCCACCGGCGATCCATCCGCCGACGGCCGCGACCCGAGATCCGCGAGAAAATTATAAAACCAGCCAAGCAGGACCAGCCCGACCGCGCCCGCCAACCACGGCCAGCGGCGCGCGACCGCCTCGGACCACCGCCGGAGCTTCGTATGCACAAAGGGCATGCGAACGCGCACGGTTAAGCCCCGCCGCGAAGAAGGCAACGCGATCCCCGCTCGACACGGCTGGCGTTTGCCCTTTCCAAAGAGTCATGTCCGTCCACCTCACAATCCTCGCGCCGGGCCTGCTCGGCGGCTCCGTCGCCCGCGCCGCCCGGGCGCACGGCGCCGCGGGCCGCATCGTGTTGTGGGCGCGGCGGCCCGAAAGCCGGCTCACCCTGGGCGAACAGCCTTGGTGCGACGCCGTCGCCGACATGCCCGAGGCGGCCGTGCGCGGCGCGCAGCTCGTTGTCATCGCCGCACCGGTGGACCGCATCGTGCCGCTCGTGCGACAAATCGCATCGCACCTCGACGCCGGCGCGATCGTGACCGATGTCGGCAGTGTCAAAGGCGAGATCACGCGACTCGGCCACGCGGCGCTCGCAGGGCACGCGCACTTCGTCGGCTCGCATCCGATGGCCGGTTCCGAAAAAACCGGCTGGCAACACGCCAGCGCCGAGCTGTTCAAAGGCCGCACCTGTTTCGTCACGCCGCTCGAGCAAACCGATCCGCGCGCCGTCGAGACGGTGGTCCGTTTCTGGCGCGACCTCGGCGGCGAACCCGTGACGCTTTCGCCCGACACGCACGACGAGATCGTCGCGCACATCAGCCATCTGCCGCAGGTGCTGGCGTCGAGCCTGTGCGCGTTCCTCACGAAAAAAAATCCCGCCTGGCGCAACCACGCTGGCGGCGGGCTGCGCGACACCACGCGCATCGCCGCGAGCGACCCGCAGCTCTGGCGCACGATCCTCGAGCAAAACCGCGACGAAGTGCTCCGCGCGCTGCGCCAGTTCGAGGACGAGTTGCACGCCTTCCAGATCGCGCTCGCGAACCGCGATTACACCGAGATCGTCGCCCGCCTCGAGCGCGGCAAAGCCTACCGCGACGAATTCCGCCCCAATCCGTGACGCCCGTTTTGCCCGACCTGCTCCCGATCGAGCCGTTCACCCGCCCGGTGCGAGGCGAGGTCACGCTGCCCGGTTCGAAGAGCCTCACCAACCGCGCCCTGCTGCTCGCCGCGCTCTGCGACGCGCCCGTGACGCTCACCGGAGCGCTCTTCAGCGAAGATACCCGGCTGATGGCGGAAGCGCTGCGCAAACTCAGCTTCTCCGTCGCCGCCGACGAAACGGCGAAAACACTGACCGTATCCGATCAAGCGAACGCCTTCAAAAGCAATGCGCCAGTCGAACTTTTCGTCGGCCTCGCCGGCACCGCCGCGCGTTTTCTGACCGCGCTCTGCGCCGCCGCGCCGCGCGGCACCTATCGGCTCGACGGCGTGCCGCAGATGCGAAAACGCCCGATGCGCGGCCTGATCGACGCGCTGCGCACGCTCGGCGCGGACATTCGCTGCATCGGCGAGGAAGGATTTTTCCCACTGGAAATTCACGCGCGCGGTTTGCGCGGCGGCGAAGTGGTCATCGATGCGAGCGAGAGCAGCCAGATGCTTTCCGCGCTCTTGATGATCGCGCCCCGCGCGCGCGCACAGATCGACGTGACGCTGGTCGGCGACGTGCGACGACCCTTCGTCCAAATGACGTCTCGTCTCATGGGAGAATTCGGCGTTCGCGTGTTGAACCCCGGCGGGCGTTTCCTCGTCCGGCCCGTCGGCTACGTCTCGCCCGGCGGTTACGCGATCGAACCAGACGCCACCGCCGCGAGTTATTTTCAGGCGCTTCCGTTGGTGGTCGGTGGCGAACTCACGCTTCCCGGACTGCGTCCCCCCGGCGAGGGACTGCAAGGCGACTCCGCCTTTGTCGAAGTGCTCGTTCGCGTCCGCGCGCGCGCGCAAGGCGCTCTGCTCACGGAAAATTTCCACGAAATTTCCGACACTTTTCTCACGCTCGCCGCCATCGCGCCGCTGCTCGATGGGCCGACGCGGATCACCGGCATCGCGCACACGCGCAAGCAGGAAACCGATCGCGTCGCCGGCATGGCGCGCGAGCTCACGCGGCTCGGCCAGCACGTGATCGAGACGGAGGATTCGCTCGAAATCCACCCGCGCCCGCTGCGCGGCGGCGAAACGATCGAGACCTACGGCGATCACCGGTTCGCCATGAGCTTCGGCATTTTCGGCTGCCACGATCTTCTCGGCGACGGCACGCCATGGCTCACGATCCGCGATCCGGCGTGCTGCGCGAAAACGTTTCCGAACTTTTTTGAATTGCTCGCTGACTTGCGCGAAAAATCGTCCACCGCCTGATGCCGAACGCCCCCTTCATCATCGTCGCCATCGACGGCGGCGCCGCCTCCGGCAAGTCGTCCACCTCGCGCATCATCGGCGACCGGTTCAATCTGCTGCACGTCGATACCGGTTCGTTTTATCGCGCGATTACCGCCGAGTTCCTGCGCCGCGGCGTGGCGGCGGCGGATTTGCCGGCGGTGCGCAGCGCCGCGGCGACGCTGCAATTCGGCACGCGGCTGGCCGGGCGCTCGGCACAGATGGAAATCGACGGACGCGTCGTGCCCGACGCCGAGGTCCGCAGCCGCGAGGTCAACGACGCCGTCTCGCATTTCGCCGCGATTCCCGAGGTGCGCGGGGCGCTGCTCGCCTACCAGCGTGGCCAGGCGGACGTGGCGCGAATCCATGGATTTCGCGGAGTCGTGATGGAAGGACGCGACATCGGCTCGGTGATTTTCCCGGACGCCGATTTTCGTTTTTTTCTTTACGCCGATCCCGGCGAGCGCGCGCGGCGGCGCGCTGACCAGGGGCAGCAGGATAAAATTCTCGAGCGCGACCGGCTCGACTCGTCGCGCAAAACCTCGCCGCTCACCCGCCCGGCCGGCGCCACGTCGATCGACACGACGCGCCTGACAATCGAGCAGGTCGTCGAGCAAATGGCCGCGGCCATCGCGACGAAACTGGGCGCGGCATGAGCCAGACTTTTCCCCAGCTCGAGATGGAGCCGGTTTACGGTTTTTTCCACTCGCTCGTAATGCTCGGCTACGAGATGTTTTTTCGCGGCGAAGTCGTCGGCCGGGAAAATCTCCCGTGCGAGGGCGCGTTTCTGGTCGCGGGAAATCACGTGAGCTTTCTCGATCCGCCGCTCATCGGCGTGCACGTGTCGCGGCAACTTTGTTTCTTTGCACGGAAGACGCTTTGGAAACCCGGCTTCGCTTCGTGGTGGCTCGACGCGGTCGGCACGATTCCGGTCGATCGCGACGGCGGCCAGGACGTGAGCGCGTTGAAGCGCGTGCTGCGCTCACTCAAGGAAAACAAAGGCCTCATCCTTTTTCCCGAGGGCACGCGCTCGCCGGACGGCCGGATGCGCGCGCCGAAGTCCGGCGTCGGCTTCATCGCCTGCCGCGCGCAGGTGCCGGTGGTGCCGGCGCGGATTTTCGGCTCGTTCGAGGCGTTCGGCAAAGGCGTAAAATTCCCGCGGCTGGGCACGCCGGTGTCGGTCGTCTTCGGGCCGCCACTCACCCCCGCCGACTACGACGAACCCGCCGCCGACCGCGACCGCTATCAAATCGCCAGCGAGCGAATCATGGCCGCCATCGCCCGGCTTCAGCTTCCGGCGCCGGCGATGATTTGAAACGGCGCGAAACGATCACCCCAGCGTTGTCGGCACTTCGACGATCCGGTCGCGAGTTATCTCCGCCGGCGCCCGGCAGCCCGCGAGGCCGAGCGTGATGTCGAATTCCGCGATCGTGTTTGCCACGACTTCCTCGACGCCGCGCTGCCCGGCGAGTGCGAGGCCGTAAACGTAGGGCCGGCCGAGCAGCACCGCGTGCGCGCCGAGCGCGAGCGCCTTGAAAACATCCGCGCCGCCGCGGATGCCGCTGTCGAACAGCACCGGCACGCGCCCGTCCACCGCGGCGACGACCGCCGGCAACGCGTCGAGCGACGCGATCGCGCCATCGACCTGCCGCGCGCCGTGGTTCGAGACGACGAGGCCGTCCACGCCGACAGCGAGCGCGCGACGCGCGTCGTCGGGATCAACGATGCCCTTGAGCACGATCGGCAGTTTGGTGAGTTGGCGTAGAAACGGCAGATTTTCCCATGTGAGCGACGGTCGCGAGAAGATGGCCGAGAAAAGCTGCACCGCCGCGCGGGGCTCGCGCGAAAAAAGATTGGCGATAAAATTGCCCGGAAATTTTCGCGCCTGATCGAGCGCGACGCTGAGCGTGGAAAAATTGAGCGGCGGTCGCGGCGCTGACGACGTTTCCGGCAGCGGCTCGCGCAGTCGGGCGCGGAAGACCGGATCGCTCGTGTATTGCGCGAGCCCTTGTCCGCGCAAAAATGGCAGGTGTGCGAGATCGAGGTCGCGCGAACGCCAGCCGAGGAAGGTGGTGTCGAGCGTCACGACGATCGCTTCGCAGCCGCACGCCTCGGCGCGGCGCACGAAGCTCGCGACGAGTTCGTCGCTCTTGCTCCAGTAAAGTTGAAACCAGCGCGGACTCGCGCCCATCGCGGCAGCGCAGCGCTCCATCGCGACGGAAGCCTGGTTCGAAAAAATCATCGCGACACCGAGCGCCGCCGCCGCGCGGGCGACGGCGAGATCGGCCTCGCGGTGCGCCATCTCCAGCACGCCGACCGGCGCGAGCAGCAGCGGCGCGGGCAGGGTTCGGCCGAAAAGTTCGACGCGGAGATCGCGCCGCTCGATGTCGCGCAGCACGCGCGGCACGATCGCCCAGCGGTCGAACGCCGCGCGGTTGGCCGCCAGCGTGCGCTCCGCCCCGGCGCCGCCGGCGATATAAGCGAAAGCTGCGGGAGAAAGTTTTTCTCGGGCGTTCGATTCCAGTTTTGAGAAATCGGTCGGCACCAGCGGCCGGCGGCCGGCTACACCATCGAGATAGATCGAACGCTGCCGCGCCGGCCCGGGGCCTGGGGTTGCATTGCTCATGAGGTTCCGGTTGAGATTTTCCCGAGCAGAGGCCAGATGTCGAACCATGATCTCGAAAGCCGCCAGCGTTGACGAGTTTTTGGCCGCTCTGCCCGAGGGCGAACGCGTGTTGTTCGGGAAGATTCGCGCGATGTTCAAAAGGGCGGGCGCGAATGTGGACGAGTCGATGAAGTATAAAATGCCGACCTATCTCGTGGCGGAGAAAATGGTCGGCGCCTTCAACCAGCAGAAAAATTATCTTTGCCTCTATGTGAATCCCGCGGCCGTCGATCCGCACCGCAAAGCGCTCAAGGCGCTCGGCCTCGACTGTGGCAAGAGCTGCATCCGTTTTCGAAAGCCCGGCGACCTGCCGCTCGATCTCGCCGAAAAGCTGATCGCCGGCGTGGCGCAACTCGCGGGCGCGTGAGCGCCGCGCTTTGAAGTTCCGCCCTACTCCAGCCCGCACGCCCGGCGCGCGCGCTTGAGCACGACGCTCGCGGTGGCGCGCGCGCGCTTCGCGCCGTCGCGCAGGACTTGCTCGACGTAATCGGGTTTCCCAGCGAGCTCCGTCCGGCGGGCGCGATAGGGCGCGAGAAAATTCCAGTAATGCTCGAAAAGCGCCTTCTTCAGGTCGCCGTAGCCGAGGCCGCCGGCGCGCAGGCGGCTTTCGTAGTCGCGCGCGACCGCCGCCGGCGCGACGAGTTTCAGAAGCTGGATCGCGAGATTTTTGTCGGCGTCGGGCTTCGGCTCGGCAGGCGTGCGCGAGTCCATGACGATGCCCATGATTTTTTTTTGCGTGACTTTTTCGTCGCCGAAAAGGTCGATCGTATTGCCGTAGCTCTTGCTCATCTTCTGGCCGTCGAGGCCGGGAACGACCGCAAGATCTTCGCGGATGTCCGCCTCGGGCACGACGAAGGTTTCGCCGTAGGCCTGGTTGAACTTGATCGCGATGTCGCGCGTCATCTCGACGTGCTGCTTCTGGTCGCGGCCGACCGGGACGACGTTCGTGTCGTAGAGCAGGATGTCGGCGGCCATGAGGACGGGATAGGCGAACAGGCCGAAATTCGCGGCGATGCCTTTTGCGGTCTTGTCCTTGAAGCTGTGCGCGCGTTCGAGCAGGCCCATCGGCGTGACGGTGCCGAGCAGCCACATCAGCTCGACGACTTCGGGCACGTCGCTCTGACGCCAGAAAACCGATTTCGCCGGATCGATCCCGCACGCGAGCCAGTCGAGCGCGACGTCGCGGGTGTTTTGGCGGCGCTCCGCGGGATCGAGCAGCGAGGTCATCGAGTGGTAATCGGCAATGAAATAAAAACCCTCGCCGCGCGCCTGCGCCTCGATCGCCGGGCGCATCGCGCCGAGATAGTTGCCGAGGTGCAGCGTGCCGGAAGGTTGGATGCCCGTGAGAGTGCGCATGGGAAAACGATCAGCTTCGTCCGCCTACAGGCCGCGCGTCAATCGCGCCGCCGAATCGCGGTGATCGTCTGCCGGCTGCCGGCGATGGTCGCCGGCGGCAGAAAACCGCCGAAGGCCGTGAGCGGATGGATCAGCGCGCGCTTCCCGAGCAGCGTGCCCGGCTGGAGCACGGCGTTGCAGCCGACCTCGGCGTCGTCGCCGAGGATCGCGCCAAATTTTTTCAGCCCGGTTTCATAGCTCGCCTCGCCGGTGCGGACCACGACCGGCTGCTGGTCGAGCCGCAGATTGGAGCAGATCGCGCCCGCGCCGAGGTGCGCGCGGTTGCCGAGGATCGAATCGCCCACGTAGCTGAAGTGCGGCACGTGCACGCGATCCATCAGCAGGCAGTTCTTGAACTCGCACGAATTGCCGAGCACGCCGTCCTCGCCGACGATGACGTTGCCGCGGATGAACGCGCCGGGCCGGATTTCCGTGCGCGCGCCGATCCACGCCGGCCCGATCAGCGTCGCATGGCCGGGCAGTTTCACGGTCGGGTGCAGCCAGATCTGGCCTTCGACGTGGATGCCCGTGGGAAACTTGATCTCGAGCGGCGGCAGCGAGAACTCCGCGAGCGCCCCGGCGATGCGCTTGATCCAGTCCCACGGCGCGGCGTCCGCCGGAAACCGGGAGGCAAACGCGGCCAGCGAAGTGGGCAAGGCGAAGAAGTCGGAAGCTTTCATCGACGCAAACATGCACAAAAAACCCTCCGGCGAACAGCGGCTTTTTTGAAATTGGAGCGGGCGAAGAGACTCGAACTCATTCGGCTGATTCTGCAAGTCTTCAGTCTGCAAATGGCTTATCTCGCCGATGAAGACGCGGACGCACAATGAGGCGCACACCGGGAATTCCCATTGCCAAGCCCAGACGAGAGGCTCGGGTAATGGTGGCGGGCTTCAGCCGCGCCGGGAGCACCGACTTGAGTCGTATTCACACATTGAATAACGAATTGGCTTCGTGCGGAAACCGGTCGCCATAAACGTCACATACCCACGCGCGGCCTCTGACTTGGCTTTGGCGCGGGGTCGGGTTTCGTAGCCAGCGCTATTTTCGGTCGCGACTTGAGTGCGCCGGATGCCAGCAATCGGAACTGCCACTCGAACGCGCTACGAATCCGCGGCAGCGGCGATTCCGCCAGCTCGGCGGGAATCAAGGAAGCCGGCGCGACGCCCTCCGCCTGCAATGTCTGCGAGGTCTTCGCGTTTTGCAGGGTCTTGAAGGCGCGGCTGACAACGGCGAGCGCCTCCTTTTCCCGGCCTCGATCCGTCACTGCGCTCTGATGCACGTCGCGTAGAAATTCCGGAACGCAGCGAACGATCAGTTGAAGGTGCAGCCGATCCTGCCGCATCGGCGGACCGACTTGGTCGATGTCCCTCACATTGGCTGTCTTGGCCTTGAGCATCGCAACCGGATCAAGCACCCGATAGACGACTCCTTCCGACTTGATGTAGGCAGCCGCCTCAAGGTCCGCTTTGTCCAGACCATGCACGCCGTGGAGTATCTCCACCAGAAGCGGACGGCCATCGGCGCTGGCGCTGCGCAACGCTCCCAGCCGGGAATCCATCCAATTTTTAGTTTGGCGCGGCTGAAAGACCCAGCCGGGGACCTGTTTCAATTTGGCCAGCGCCTCCTTGCTGACGACGATGTCGAGATCCTTGCTGACCAAGTTCTCCTTTGGCACTTCCGGCGTCAGGTAATTGATCGCCCACAAATTGACGGCCTGACCACCGACGACCGTGGGCGCGGCGTCGGATTCACAAACAACCCGGTAATCGTGCGGCGCGGTTTGAAGGTTTGCCGGCGTCACTCGAAGCGGACTCCGCCAAAGCCGACCATGCGCGTGCGCTCCCCGTCTTTCAGCCCCATGAGGCGACGATTGCGCAGCGCGATCTCCCCGTGCCTGCCTTCACTCACCAACGCCAAGTCTTCTTTGCGAAAGCGCTCCTTCAGGGCAGCAACCTCCCGGTCGGCTTTCGTCAGAGTAAGCCGGGAAAGTTTGGTCCTGAGATGGCGCAGATTCACAGCCAGAACCGTAGCCGGATCAGGCGGCGGGTCAACGTTCATCCATGCCGGGACGCTTCGCTCCAACAAGCGCCGCACAAACGAGACCTGAGTTGTCGAGACCGACGGCTCACCCGCGGCCGGAGCCGTCCTATTGTTATCTTGGAGGTGGGCACGTTCAACTCGGTTCATTTCGGTGGAGACAAGCAGGTTTTGACCGGTGGATTCCGCGAAAGTTGCGCTTTATATAACGCGGGCCGCGACCCCTAGCGCAAAACCCAGTGTTTTGGGTAGTAGTGGCGACGTAGTAGTGAAGTAGTATCGAAGTAGTAGCGAAGCGACCGACTACCTAATTTCCTTAGGGGTGGCGTGTGCCCCATTGTATAGGCAGAAAGTGCGGCCGTTGCCGCTCGGTTTTTGGTAGATGTTACCTAGTCAGTGACAATTCGGATGCTCTAGGCGGAACCACTTGGATGTCGGTTTTTGCGCCTCCATTTTTTGTTTTTGTGAAATCGGTGGGTTCGGAGGCAGGCTGCTTCTTGGCGAGTTTGGGCTGATCCGGTATTTCACTGGATTGGTGTTCGGTGAGAGGTATTGCGGCCAGGCATGAGGTGGGTTCTCTCAAGGCTGCTGTTGAGGCGAACGCTTGGCAAAGTCGGGTCACTTCGGTGCGCGGTATGTAAACCGACAACATGATCGATTACGAATTACTAGGCGGCGCGATGCCGGTTCCAGCACTTCTGAGTAAACCGAACGCGCTGGCGGCGAAACTGCAGTCATCAGCCAGCCTGATCAACGGGACACGTTCACTTATGTGCCGCCAGGCAAAGGCGAACTTCCGATGGCGCCGCTGCGCGCACGCTGCACAACGAATTCTCCGGCACCGTCAGCTTGGAAAGGGAGCGCTTTTGGCATCCTGAGCTTCCGCCGCTTGAAAGCGCGCTTGAAGCTGCGACAAAGAACGCGTGGTGGTAACGTAGACCGACCGTCACCGGAAAAGAGCATGTTGGCTCGCTGGGCGCCTTGTGAACAACAGTTTTACAAGTGATAAAACAGGTTGATTTTCTAGTTGGGCCGAGGCCACGATCATGCGTGCTTGGGTTATCCCTGATCAAAAAGGCGGTTAAAGGAATCCTGCGACCGGACTGGCGAAGCTACCTCCTTGTTGCTTTGCCGGTCATTGGGGCCATCGGCAGCGCAGGCGCGGCCGATGGCGTCGCGCCTCGCAGGGTCTTGCTCGATGAAGCGGGCGTCGTGCGGTGGGCGGATACCAAGGAGGAAGTCGCGCTCTTCGGCACGAACTTCGGCGCGATGTCGGGCCACACTTTTTATACAACGGGCCTCTACACCGCTGACCGGAAAACGGCGATCGATCAGGACTTCGCGCATTTCGCCCGGATGGGCTGGGACGGCGTGCGGCTCGCCCTGTGGGGCGATTGGGAAAATTGCGACAAGGCGGGCAACCTGATTTCG
>Ga0265313_10001248_pt1 | contig 24233 bp, 13 predicted proteins | sample 4123metaG_FD_203122 | JGI IMG/M metagenome (GOLD analysis project Ga0265313, IMG submission 203122) | Rhizosphere microbial communities from Carex aquatilis grown in University of Washington, Seatle, WA, United States - 4-1-23 metaG | ecosystem: Host-associated > Plants > Roots > Rhizosphere >...
GCTGCCCGTCTAGTCTCTACACCTTCCCGTTCGGAAAACATGCTTTGCGAAACATGCCTCCCTCCGGGCTTGGCTCGGGATTGCCATTTCACAGGTTTCCCCGACTTTGAGCAGTTCTGCATCGCCGGTTTCCCGGCGAGCACTCAACTTTCGCTTAAGTCCGATGCGTCTGCCGATTCCGCCACGCCCGCGTGGCTTCCTTTATAATACGGCAACCGGGGGACGCGCGCCCTTGAGGAATGCTAGCTCCCCTGATCAGGTGCCGTCTCTTTAAATCCAACATAGGCGCGAGCAGCTGCTAACGCCACGATTGGAAATCATTTTACTCCCGAAGAGGCGTCAGATGCCCGATTAACCGGCTTGAGATCTGGAAGGCGTCTTTCCCGACCCGTTCCAAGCCAGAAACTACGTAGCCTGTTTGCCCACTAGCAGGGACTTTGAGTGCCGAACTCGCCCACGCTTGTCGGTAACCGATCGGATTCTAAACCAGTTCAGATTCTTGGATATTACGCCGTTCACATAAGATGAGCAGGGCTGCTGAGTACGAGCACAGCGGGCACACCTTAGCTGAGATGGGCGTATACTCCAAGGTGTCATGGAAGTCTAAGCGCGCGTCTGGGTACTTCAATTCACTATCACGTTGTCGCGCTCTTCGGCGTACAGGCGGCCGCTCGGACTACTTGCGCGACATACTGAAACCGCCACGCGGTGCCACGTCGAGTTCTAAAGCTACGCTGGTTGAGCTCCGCGGTGATTCTCCGAAGGGTGAACCCCGATGCTTTCATTGCTCCGACTTGGGCTGCAACGGCTTGTTCCACTGGTTCAACTTCGAGATGTACGCCGTCACCGGCGACCCTGTATCCAAACGGGACCGTGCCTACGCGCTCGCCGCAGGCGCGTTATGACGCATCGCATCCCGCGTTCGCTCGCCGATAGCTTCCCGTTCCCACTGGCTTACTGAAACCATGATATTTAGCACCAATCTGCCCGCAGCGGATTGAGTATCGAGGGCATCCACGCACGGGATCATGGACCAGGTTTACTACATGCGACTTCGAGAACCGAAGTAGCTCCGCCGCCTACGCGACCGCCTTGCATGAGCTAAACCCACTGGCCGCCGTCTTTCCGGGAATGGCGCCCGCATTCTATTGTTGACATTCGACACTAACTGACTCATTCTATTGTTGACATTCGACACCATGAATCTGCTTCAAGGCACTCTCGATCTTCTGGTCCTCCGGACGCTGCAAGCCGGCCCCCAGCACGGCTGGGCCATTTCCGAACGTATCCAACAGATTTCCGAGGAAGTTCTGCAAGTCAACCAGGGGTCGCTCTATCCGGCTTTACACCGGTTGGAACAGCAGAGCTGGATCAAGGCGGAATGGGGCGTCTCCGAACTGGGGCGCCGCGCCCGTTTCTACCATCTGACCGCTTCCGGCCGAAAGCAGCTGGAAGTAGAGACGGCCGACTGGGGCCGCCTCACCGGCGCCATCGGCAAAATCTTGAAACAAGCATGAGAAGCCTTTTCCTGCGCGCGCGTGCGCTCGTTTTTCGGAATCGAGTCGAGCAAGAGCTCGATGAAGAGTTCGACTTCCACATCGAGATGCAGACTCGCAAGAATCGCGCGCTGGGCATGGATTCCGAGCAAGCCCGTCGGAGCGCCCGCGTCCAGTTCGGCGCGAACGCCGGCGCGGTCAAAGAATATTGCCGCGATGTGCTTTCCATCGTTTGGCTGGAACAGCTCTGGCAGGACCTTCAACACGCTTGCCGCGGACTGGCCAGGAGTCCGGGTTTCACTCTGCTGGCGATAATCGCTCTGGCCCTGGGGATCGGCGTGAACACGACGCTGTTCAGCACCTATAACGCTGTGGCATTGAAACCGCTTCCGGTGGCCGACCCGGACCACGTTGTGAGATTCGAGCGCTGGGTGGAGAGCCGCGGCTTGGGCAATTTCCAATACGCGTTTTCCTATCCCGAATACGTCTATTGCCGCGATCATAGCGACCAGTTTGCCAGCTTGGTGGCCGCAAGCTGGGTCTTTAGCTCGGCGGTTTCCGTGCCCGGCTCCGGCGCCACGGAACAAAGGACAGGCCAGCTTGTTACGGCGAACTACTTTCAGGATCTCGGGATTCCCCTCCGGATGGGCCGTGGCTTTCTTCCGCAGGAGGAGCGGACCGCCGGCGGGAATCCCGTGGTGGTCATCAGTTACCGGTTCTGGCAGCGGGGTTTCAGCGGCGATCCGGGGGTTCTGGGACGCAGCATTAAATTGAATGCTACGGCCTTCACCATCATCGGCGTCACTCCGGAAGAGTTCATGGGAACTACCGTGGACGTCGTCGTCCCCGATTTCTCGGCTCCCGTGTCGATGCAGGCGCAGCTTGTTCCGGGAGACGACTGGCTGCACCGCCCCGAGCAGCAGCAGTTCCAAATCTTCGCGCGCCTGAAGCCGTCAGCGGATCGCTCCACGGCCCAAGCTCAGGCAGATCTCCTGGTGCGTCAATTCGCGGCTACCTACACCGAGCGCGACCGGACTGTGGCCGTCACGCTGCAGCGCACCACTTACTTTCCCAATACAGACGACATTCGCTTCCGGGCCCTGGTGGCGGCGGTGATGCTGATGGTTGGCTTAGTGCTCCTGGTGGCCTGCGCCAATGTCGGCAACATGCTGCTGGCGCGGAGCGCGGCGCGGCAGCGGGAGATCAGTACGCGTCTGGCGCTGGGAGCCGGGCGCCTGCGGGTTGTGCGTCAACTGCTTTCCGAGAGCATCCTGCTTGCGCTCCTGGGCGGATGCGCGGGACTGTTGCTTTCCCTCTGGACCACCAAGCTCCTCAGCCTGGCTCTTCAGCGCAACGCGATGTTGATCGGCGGCGATTTTTCCGCCGTAAACCTAGCCCCCGACGGGCGTGTTTTGGCATACGTGATCGCCGTCTCTCTCGCCTCGGGAATTTTCTTCGGGCTCTCCCCCGCGTTGCAGTTTACGCGTCGTGACCTTACCGCCGCTCTGAAGGACAATACCGCGTCCTTGGGGCGGCTATCCGGATCGAAACTGCGGAGTTTTCTGGTCGCCGCGCAAGTTGCTGTCTCGGTTTTGCTGCTGGCAATCGCGGGGCTCCTCGCTCGCGGCCTGATTCGATCGCAGGCAGCCGAGCCGGGGTTTGAAACTCACAGTGTCTTCACCGTCGTGGATGATTTCGCCGGCAGGGGGAGTGATCCAGCCAAAGGAGTGACCCGCCAAAAGCGTCTGTTGGAAAAGCTGCGGGAGCGGCCGGAATTCGCCGCCGTAGCCCTAGGCAGCAGTCCCTTCGGCGGCACCTGGACTCCTCCCATGATCGCGGGAAACGTCCGGGGGCGTACGCTGGCCAGCTACGCTTCAGACGGCTATTTCGAAACGTTGGAGATCCCTCTGCTGCGCGGACGCGTCTTTACATCCCAGGATGCCGAGGGCGGCGCCCACGCCGCCATCCTCAGCGAGTCCACCGCGCACCACTTCTGGCCCGATGAAGACCCACTCGGGAAAAACTTTGCGTTGGACATGGATTTCCGCGGGAAACTTGAGGAGTTCGAAGTCGTCGGCATCGTCAAGGATGTCCGCTTCGCAAACTTGACTCGCCTGGATCCGGCGCACATTTATTTGCCCGCGGGTGCGACTGAAAAAGGATCGTTTGCGGAGCTCCTGGTGCGCGCCCAGAGCGATCGTCAGCGCGCTCTGGCCGCCGTCGAAACGACCGTGGCGGCGTTCGACCAGGTTCTGCTTCCAGGCCTGCGTCTGTCCAACCTGGACGAGGGCGTGGTCCGCGTCCAGCGAGATCTCTCCCAGGTCTTCGCCACCATGGCCGCGATCCTTGCGCTCCTCGCCTTGGCGCTGGCCGGCGTCGGAATCTACGGCGTTATCGCGTACCTGGTCAGCCAGCGAACCAAGGAGATCGGAGTCCGGATGGCGCTCGGTGCAAGTACCGCGGCGGTGTGGAAGGGCGTGCTTTTTCAGGGCTTGCGACCCGTCTTGACTGGGATGCTGCTGGGAGTCGCCGCGGCGGCAGGCCTCTCCGCGCTGCTGCACCAAACCCTCATCTTTCCCGGATCGATGGACTTCCTCTACGGGATTCCCTTCTACGATCCGGTTACGTTCGCAAGCCTGGTGTGTTTCGTTCTGGCTGTCGCCGCCTTGGCCAGCGCGGTCCCCGCGCGCCGCGCCCTGCGTGTGGATCCGGTCGTCGCCTTGCGTTACGAATAGGGCTTCCAGCTCCCTCAAACCTCAAAAGCCCGCGAACTGAGTATCTTCCACCTCGACACCTTCCAGAGTAAGACCGGGAGTCTCCTTCGAGGGCTCCATGATGTCCAAGAGTTGGCGGGCGAGCAGGCCCGCGTCGCAACTTCGGGGATCGCAATCGAGAACTACTCGAGACCCCTCCGACGCCGACTCTCGTGCCAATACGACCACGCGAGATCCGATTTGAAGGGCTTCCTGGATACTGTGGGTGACAAACAGCACCGTGATCCCGAGATCTTGGGACAGGCCGCGGATCAAGCGCTGCATTTCTTTGCGCGTGCCGGGGTCGAGCGCACTGAATGCTTCGTCCATCAGCAAAATGCGCGGCTCCGTCATGAGCGCCTGGGCGATCGCCACCCGTTGCTGCATCCCGCCCGAGAGCTGATCCGGGTACTTGTCCGCATCGCTCTTGTGGAGACCAATGCGGCGCAGGTAATCGTACGCTTTGTCCCGGAACTCGCGGCGGCGACGGTAGAATTGCGGCGACAAGTGGCTCCACAATCCGAAGCCACTGACCTCCGGCCCAAAAGTGATGTTGTCGAGAACGGTCTTGTCAGGGAAGAGCGAGTACTTCTGCGGCACGTACCCGCGAGTCCGATCCGGCTGGTGGTGCTCGACGCCGTCAATCAGGATGCGGCCTTGGGTGGCGCGCTCCGATCCCAAAACGAGGCGCAACAACGTGGACTTTCCGCAACCGGTCTGGCCTAACAGGCAGACAAATTCGCCGTCTTCGATATTAAGATCGATGGCGCTCAAGACCGGCCGCGGAGGAGTTCCGTAGGAGACCGACAGCTGCTGGATCCGGATCAGTGACACCGTCACGCCTCCCTGAACCATGGGTGCAGCCACTGATTGATGCGGCGCATGCTCAAATCCACTAGAAACAGCAGCAGCGCGACCCAGAGAACGTAGGGGATGATTACGTCCATCCCCATGTGGCGCCGCAGCAGGGCAATGCGATAGGCCAGGCCATCGGTGGAAGCGATCATCTCGCCGGCGAATAGGAAAAGCACCACGGCTTTCAGGTTCAGACGAATGCTATTGAGTACGCGGGGAAAGATCTGTTTCAGAACCACACGGTAGGCTACGTCGAAGTCGCTCGCCCCAAGCGTGAAGGCTTTCACAATCTGCTCGGGCGGAACGCCGCGAGTCAGGTTGAAGGTATCGAGGAGGATCGTGGGGGCAACCCCAACCACGATCAGCATGATCTTCGATAGCTCGTCGATTCCGAAGGCAATGAAGAGAATCGGCAGAAGGGACAGGGCCACGATCTTGTCGAAGAAGAGCACGAAGCGAAGGAAGAACGCGCCGACATACGGAAACAATCCCATGTGCAGCCCGATTATGACGGCGGGGAAGAGCAGTGCCATGCTGATACCGAACCGCCACGCGCTGGCTTTCGTGTCCTTCCACAACATGCTGCCCAGGAACCGCGCGGGCAGCGTTGTCGCTTCTTCGCCAGCGTCGTCCTCCTCTGCCGGCTTTAAGGCGGCGTCATACATGCCCCTGGCCATCTGGGCGATGGTAGGCGTAACTCGATCTTCCGGATTGTCGCGGTGACGCGCGCTGGCAGTGTACAAATACGCGAGGATGCCGGCGACGAACAGAAACCAGGAGAGGACCAGCACCGCGCTTCGCGATGGTTTTGCGTGTATGAGGAGGAATCCGGCGGACATCGCGTGCCTTAAAGCTTGCCCTGCGCGGCAAGTTGCATATAGGTGAGATCGAAGCGCAGGCGGACCCGGTCGGACTTACCCAGAACGGTCCCATCGGGATATCGGATGGCAACCTCGTCCGCCGACTTTGTGTTCGAACCCAGCAGGCCGTGTTGGAAACAGAAATCGCGCACCAACGCCATCTTGGTCTTGAAGTCGGGAGCCGCGCTGAAATCCACCGCCGACTTCGGCGTGAAGAACATCTTCGTCGTGCTGAGCTGCTCCCGATAGGAGGCGAGTGTGTCCTGCGAGCCCTCCGCGATCGAGGCGAGCGTCTTGTCGGCCGCGGATCCGCTAGCGGACATTTGCGCCATCATCTCGTACCAGGCTCCCGCCAGCGCTTTCGCGAAACGCTGGCCGGAACCATCCGGCCGCTCCAATACGTCGGTCCGCACCACGGTCAGATCCATGATTTCGCCCGGAATCTGCGACGAATTGAAGAGCGACGAGACCCCCTTCTGCTTCAGAAGCTGCGAGACCATCGGTTTCCAGGTGACCACGCCCGAGGAGCTTTCGCTCAGGAATGCCGTGGCAATATCGGAATCCGAGGTGTTGACCAGCCGCATCTTCTTCAGGTCGTCCCGCAAACCGTTGATGGTCATCGCGCGGTCTAGCAGATACTCGGATACAGTCTTCTGCACCAGCAACATCTTCTTCCCCGCCAGGTCTTTCAGGGTGAGTCCGTTGTGCACCAGCAAAGCGTCGTTGCCATTGGAGTAGTCGCCGACGATGATGCTGGTTGTCGGAACGCCTGAGGCTGCCGGCATATCCAGCGCCTCCATGTTGGTCATGGTGCAGGCGTCGATGTTCTTCGCTACGAAGGCATCGAGGGACGGCGCATAGTCGAAGCGCTGGACCTTGATGGTCACGCCATACTTGTCCGCCCACTTGCGCATCAGTCCGGACTTCGCCATGTAGTAGTACGGCGTCCATCCCGCGTAGATCGACCATCCAACGGTAAACGTCGGCTTTTCAGCCAATGCGGAGAACGAGAAAATCGAGGTTAGAACGAGGCTAACGAAAAGTCGGCGCATAATTGTCCTGCTGAATGAGCTGCTGACGGGAGCGCAGAAATGTCAGTGGCAAGACAAGGCCGACCGGCGTGTCGTCTTCAGTCTATCATGCATGCTGGTCATCGCCCTTCGCCATTTTTTATGGCCCTGATTGATTTTTTTGTGGGGAAGGCAACGGGTTATTTCCCGAGGGACGAATGTGCTTTGGCTTGAGCCAGATAACCGCGCCAGCCGGCGTACCGCGTGATGTCGCGCGCCCCGTGCAGCGCTGCGGATTCGCACAGAAAACACTTCACCAGAGCGCCGTTTTTCAGCTCCACGGTCCCGATGGTGAGGGGCGGTGGAACCTCCTTTACAAAGCCTCCGAACTTGTCCTCGGGTATCACCCAGATTTCGACTTCGATTCCCGGGCCGAGATTTTCGTCATCGCGTACCAAGCCTGGTTTGGGCGGCACCGTGCCTTCCAATGCATAAAGACGATAGTTGGCCGACGTGCGCGTGGCTCGCCGCAACCGCGCGCCGCGCTCCGTGAGTTGCTTGTTCAGCGGCTGCCCGGAAAGGTGCGCCCCGACTACGGCGATTTGCACACATCCAGCCGGGCAAGCGTCCCGCTCCATCGCGGGTTGTGCGGCCAGCTCCGGCTCGTGCGAAGAAGCTCGATGGAACCCGTCCGCCAAGCCCAGCAGGGCCTCCTCGGTAAAGGCCGGACCAATCAAGGACACGCCGAACGGCAGGCCATTCCGGTCCAGACCCGCGGGCACAGCCACCGCCGCCAGATCCATCAAATTGACGAAGTTGGTGTAGTAGCCGAGGTTGCTGTTCAGCTTCACCGGATCGAGGGTGACAGCCTCGATGGTGTAGATCGTGGGCGCGGTGGGAAGGAATAATACATCCATGCGCTTCCACGCTTCCTCGGCAGCCCGGCAGAGCTCGCGAAGCTTGTACTCCGCCTTGAAACAATCTACCGCGGTGTAGCGGAAGGCGCCTGAGATAATGCTGCGAACCACGGGATCAATCTCGTCGGCGTCCGTGTCCAGGAAGCCACCCAGGGCGGCGGCGCGCTCGGCCACCCAGGGACCGGTGTAGAGTAGCTCAGCGGCGGCCCGAAAGATGGAAAAGTCTATCTCGACCTTCTGGCCGCCCAGTTCTTTCAATTGTTCGACGGCTGCGCTGTACAGCCTCGCGGCCTCTTCGTCGCCGAAGAACTCCAGCTGTTCCTTGGGAGGCACGCCGAAGCGGAACGTGCTCCCGCTCCAAGCAACGGCATCCTCGCTGGTCCGCGGCTCTCGCGAATAGGGGTCGGCCGGATCGAAGCCCCGTGCCACCGACCACGCCGCGTGAGCGTCGCCGCAGGAGTGCGCGAAGATCGAAACACAGTCGAGCGTTCGGCAGGCGGGAACGACGCCGCTGGCGCTCAGCACGCCGCGAGTCGGCTTCAGGCCGATCAGATTGTTGAAAGCCGCGGGAACGCGCCCCGATCCCGCTGTATCGGTGCCGAGCGAAAACGCCACCAGATCCCGGGCGACGGCTACTGCTGAACCCGAGCTGGAGCCGCCGGAAATATAGCGCTCATCAAAAATGCTAGAACAGGCCCCGTATGGGGAGCGCACACCCACCAACCCGGTGGCGAACTGGTCCATATTGGTTTTGCCGATGAGGATCGCGCCGGCATCCTGGAGCCTGGCCACCGTGGTGGCCGTCGTCGCGGGCGAGTAGCTGAACCCGGGGCATCCGGCGGTGGTCGCCATGCCTTCCACGTCGAAATTATCTTTGACGGCAAACGGTACGCCATAGAGCGGGAGTGCGCGTGCCGCTGGGCGGCGCTCGAGTGTGCGCGCCCTCTCCAGAGCGGCCTCACGCGGAACGATGGAGATCCAGACGGGCTGAAGCGGCTCGGCTTCGATGCGGTCGTAGATCGCGGAGACGACTTCGGAGAGCTTATGCCCCGAAGCATAATGCTTGTGCAAAGACGTGAGGTTCATATAGTAGCCGCCTCCGGCCGCAGGGCCACCAGCGACTGGCCCGCGGATACGAGCGTTCCGGAGGCGCAATACAACCTCACGACAGTACCGGCGCTGGGCGCCACAACGGCTATTTCCATCTTCATCGCCTCCAACACGATCAACGTCTGACCCGCCTCCACGCGCTGACCGGGTTCGACCGTGACATTCCACACGCTGGCCGTGATGGGAGACGGTACGGCGTGGCAGCCTTCCGGCAGGGCGTCCTCCGCAACGGGCGCCTCGACGCCACGATCCTCCGAGACCGCGGTGATTAGTCCGGCTGCGGTCCAGCGCTCGCGCTCTTCATCAAACGCTGCCTGCTGGCGTTTCTTGAACCACGCGGATTCGGCCTCGATCGATTTGAGCGATGCGTGATATTCAGAGAGCCGGAACTCGCCGTGTTCCATCTTCACGGGGTATCGCCCCAGCGGGAACGCCGCACGAATATCGAGCAGCTCTTCCGCGCTCACCGGGTAAAACCGGATTCGATCGAAGAAGCGCAGCAGCCACGGCGTGCCGGGCTCGAAGGCATCGGTGGACTTCCAGCTGTTCCACATCTGCAACGTTCGGCCCACGAACTGATATCCCCCGGGACCTTCCATGCCGTAAACGCAAAGATAGGCGCCGCCGATGCCGACGGCGTTCTCCGGCGTCCAGGTGCGCGCCGGGTTGTACTTGGTCGTGACCAGACGATGGCGCGGATCCACGGGCGTCGCCACGGGAGCCCCAAGATAGACGTCGCCCAACCCCAGCACCAGGTAGCTTGCGTCAAAGACCGTGTGGTAGACATCGTCGATCGAGCCGAGACCATTGATGCGGCGAATGAACTCAATGTTGCTCGGGCACCAGGGTGCATCGGGCCGGACCGACTGCATGTATTTGCGAATGGCAAGCTGCGTCTGTGGGTCGTCCCAGGACAACGGTAAATGCACCACCCGGGAGGGTGCGGAGATGTTATCGAGGTCGGGGATGCGGCGCTCGCATGCATCCAGGGCTTCGAGCAGAGCCTCGCGAGACAGGTGGCGCGTGTCGTAGTGAATGTGCAGGGATCGCACGCCGGGTGTGATGTCGAGGATGCCCCGAAGTCCGGCCGTTCGCAACTCGTTCTCCAGTGCATGAACGCGGAAGCGCAGGTTCAGATCCAAAACATTTGCGCCATACTCGATCAACAGGTACTTGTCGCCGTCGGCGCGGATCGCAAGCGCGGGCGAGTTCCGAAGCACGGCAGGATCGCGCTGAGACTCCGGCAAAACCGGGAGAGGGCTGGTCAAATCGTCGATGGCGCGGTCCATTTCACGTTCCATCCGCTCCGCGTCGTGCTGCGTCATCGGGATGAAGCGGACCAAGTCGCCAGGTTTTACCTGACCGATCTTCCACAGTTCGGCCTGCACGATGGTCGCAGGGCAGACGAACCCGCCAAGACTAGGACCGTCGGGTCCGAGAATCACCGGCATATCGCCCGTGAAATCGACTGTTCCGACTGCGTAGGCGTTGTCGTGGATGTTCGAGGGGTGGAGGCCGGCCTCACCGCCGTCCTTGCGTGCCCACTGTGGCTTGGGACCAATCAGCCGGACACCGGTTCGATCGGAATTGTAGTGGACCTTCCAGTCGAAGGAGAAGAAAATGTCGATGTCCTGGTCCGTAAAGAAGTCGGGCGCACCGTGAGGTCCGTACAGGACGCCAATCTCCCACCGGTTGCTGTACTGGGGGAAGGTCTTCAGCGCGCGCGGGACATCCGGCTCCGCTGCCTGGATGTGCAGGACGTCGATGTGCAGCACGTCGCCGGCGCGAAGGGTCCGGCCTGCGTGGCCTCCGAACTTCCCCAGGATGAAGGTGCTGCGGCTGCCCAGATACTCGGGCACGTCGATGCCTCCGGCGACCGCCAGGTAAGCCCGGCTGCCGGCCGCCTGCGCCGATCCAAACTCGAGTAGCGAACCGGCCGGGATGCGATGCGACTTCCATCGTTCCAGCGGCGCGCCATCGAGCTTGGCCGAAAAGTCCGCCCCCGTGACCGCGATGGTCGCTTCGCAGTTGAACCGCAACGCCGGTCCCGTGACCGCTATCTCAAGAGCTGCCGAGCCTTCCGGATTTCCCGCTAGACGGTTCGCGAGGCGGAAGGCGAGCGCATCCATAGGCCCCGAGGGTGGCACGCCCACATGCCATAACCCCAAGCGGCCCGGGTAGTCCTGCACTGTGGTTTGCGTGCCGGGCGCGACGACGTCGATCGCATGCCTCTCGTACGCAAAGCTCCCGAGGAATGCCGTGGTCATCTTGCCCGCGGCAAACGTCTCATCGCCGATGACCTGGCGCAGATAGCCCAGATTTGTTTCGATGCCGGCGCAGCGCGTTATGGCGAGCGCGTCACGAAGTGTCTGAACGGCCTCGGCCCGGTCTTCGCCTTTCACGATGACCTTGGCGAGCATGGGATCGTAATACGGCGACACCTCCGACCCAGCTTCGATCCACGTCTCGATGCGCGCGTTGGACGGCCATACAATCTCGGTGATCCGGCCTGCGCAAGGCTGAAAGTCGTGCGCCGGGTCTTCGGCATACAGACGCACCTGGATCGAGGCGCCTTGCGGCTGAACATCGGGCAGCGAAGTCTCGCCGCTCGCGATCCGGATCATGCACTCCACCAAATCAAGACCGGTCACCTCCTCGGTAACTCCGTGTTCGACCTGGAGACGAGTATTCACTTCCAGGAAGTAAAATTCGCCCGTGGAATCGTCGTAGAGAAACTCCACAGTTCCGGCGGAGCGATACTGCACGGACTGCCCGAGCCGCATCGCGGCATCTCCAAGCCGCTTTCTCACTTCCGTTGTGATGCCTGGCGCGGGAGTCTCTTCGATCACCTTCTGATTGCGTCGTTGAGCAGAGCAGTCGCGCTCGCCCAGCGCGACCACGCCGCCTCGCCCGTCGCCGAGAATCTGTACCTCAATGTGCCGGGCCCGCGTGACAGCCCGTTCTAGAAATACGCCCGCATCGCCGAAGTTGGCGCGGCCGAGTCTTGCGACCACCTCAAAAGAACTCAGCAGCTCTTCCGGAGTACGGCACAAGCGCATGCCGATGCCGCCTCCGCCCGCGGTGCTCTTGAGCATGACCGGGTAGCCAATCTTGTCCGCAGCGCTCATGGCAGCGCCTGCGTCAGCGAGCAATCCGGTTCCGGGCAGGAGAGGCAGTTGTGATTCTGCAGCGATGCTGCGCGAGGTGTGCTTTAGCCCGAAGGAACGCATCTGATCCGGCGTGGGTCCGATGAACGTAAAACCTCCGGCCTGACAGGCCTCGGCGAAAGCGGCATTCTCGCTGAGGAAGCCGTACCCGGGGTGGATCGCCTCCGCGCCGGTGGCACGCGCGGCGTCGAGGATCGCCGGTACGGACAGATAACTCCGCGCGGCCTGCGGAGGGCCGATCAAAACCGCCTCGGAAGCCTGCTCGACATGCAACGATCCACGATCCGCTTCCGAATACACCGCGACGGACGCGATCCCCATGCGGCGTAGCGTGCGGATGATGCGGCAGGCGATCACGCCGCGATTCGCGATTAGGACTTTACGAAACATCGCCGGTCTTCATTCTTCCGGCGGCTCCCAAATGAGTACCTGAATCGGGGTGGGATCATACGCGTTGCACGGATTGTTCAGTTGCGGGCAATTGCTGATCATCACCAGCACATCCATCTCGGCGCGCATCTCGACGTACTTGCCGGACTCCGAAATGCCGTCCTCGAACGTGAGCCCGCCTTCCGGCGTCACCGGGACGTTCATGAAGAAGTTGATGTTGTGCGTGATGTCGCGCTTGTTCATTCCGCGACCCCACTCCGTCACGGCCTTCAGGAAACTGGCGCGGCAGGCGTGCATCGAGCGTTTGGAAATGTCATAGCGCACCATATTGCTTTCGTTGGCGCACGCGCCGCCGAGCGTGTCATGACGGCCGCAGGTATCGGCCACGATGGTGAGAAGCACGTGCCCCTCCGAGGACATCAGCCGCGTCCCGGTGGTCAGATACAGATTGCCTTGCGCCCGGATGGTATCTTGCGCGCTGTACCGGTCCGAGTATTCGTGGGCGTTGTAGAAGAGAGTGTCGACCGCCTGGTTCCCGTGCAGGTCGACAATGCGAAAGTACTGTCCCTTGCGGATTTCGTGCATCCACGGTTCCCCCGCGGGAACCTCGGCGCTGTACACCGCGTGCGACGGAATGAGGCGGCTGGCAGTAAGGCTCATAGGAAATAGCGCTCCGTGAGGGTGAAGCCCCGCCCGTTTTCCGGGCACGAGATCCGGCAGGGATCATCCGCGCCGGGCGGAGGAGTGCGCTTGAGGGTGAGATGCACGGGTTTGGGTTGGTAGGACTGCGAATCATCCAGCGGATGCTGGCAGGTGTTGATGATGACGAGAACGTTCATCTCCGCGCGTAGCTCGACAAAGGAACCCGGAGCGGAGTTGCCCCGATGGAAGGTCATTGTGCCATCCGCGGCGACGTCGATACGGCTGAAGAAGTTCACCGTTGCCGTGAGATCGCGCGCGCCGAGGCCCCATTTGGCCAGCTCAAACAAGAAGCTGTCGTGGGAGTTCTTGTGGTAATCGTTGCGGTATTCCTGATACCGTGCGACGCCCCAACGGGCCTCTACCAGTTCTGCGTTGGAGGATCCGCCGATCGGATCGTGCCAGCCCGCCGAGTCGTCTGTGATCGAGCACAGGACCCGCCCCATGTCGGAGTACAGCACATGGCCCATTGTGAGCCGGGCGGTGTGCTGGGCCTTGAGAGTATCGGGCATGTTGAAGCGCTCTGCCGGGCATTCGAAATTGTAAAGAATGGTTCCCGCGTTCGCGCCGCCCTCCCTGTCGGTCATGCGTAATGACGTGCCACGTTTTAGAACATGGGACCAGGTCGCGCCTGGGTGGATCGTTTCCTCCCAAAGCGCATGTGCTGTAGGAATAGACACACTGCCTCCGTCTTTCTTTCGCTGGACAATCTGAGCTAGTGGAGGTTCAGAGGTTGAGCGGGCGGACCACAGCAAACATCCATGAGCGTCAAACGGAGAAACACGCCCAGCGAGATCCGGCTGCGCGAGTTCCTCACATGGCACTGAAGGCTCACAGGCTAAGTATGGATCGGAACAGCCGCCGGCTCAAGACAAAAGATTCGATGATGTCTATAAGGAGAACTATAGTACCGATGATCCAGTAGGCCATCGGGCTACGGCTGTTCTGAACTGATCCGCCACACGTTTCCATCTCGCAGGTTCGAAAGAAACACGGATCCGTGGCCCACGCGAATGGAGTCTCCACCGTTACCGAACCATTGCTTCACAACCGTGTTCGTAGCCGGATCCACCTCCGTGATCGGGACGGTGAACACAGTGGCCCACACGTGCCCTTCGCCGAAGGCAAGCTCGCCGCCTGAGCCGGGGATGCCCAGTTCGATAGTGGCAGCCAGCTTGCCGGTCTTGGCATCGACGCGCGACAGGGTTCCGTCGCCTTGATTCAAGGTCCATGCCGAGCCGGCGCCGGTGGTCACGAAGCGTGGCCCGGGCCCAACTTCGGTGGAATACACGACCTTGGCGGTCTTCGGGTCAACGCCCGTCAGTATGCTCTTCTCCGGCGATGTCACCCACACCAGTCCTTCACCGTACGTAACTCCCGCCGAGCCTGGCGCGATTTCGACTTCCGCCGTTACCGTGTTGGTGGCTGGATCGATCTTGGATAGAATCCCCTTGGCATCCGTTACCAGCCAAACGCCCTCGGGGCTCGCCGCAATGCCGCCTTCACTTGCCGCTGGAGGCGCAGGAATCGTCGCGACGACCTGATTCGTCTGGACGTCGATCCTCGAAACGGTCTTGTCGGCACAGTTCGGAACCCACACGCTGCCGAAGCCCGCGGCCAATCCCGAGCAAGGACGCTTTCCCACGGGGATCACGGCGGCCACCGTGTTGGTCTTCACGTCCAGGCGATGGACCGTATTCTTCGGTCCATTGGTCACCCAAACCGCGTCGTCCGTCAGCACCTGCCAGTCAGGAGTTCCTTCCGCGGGGAACACGGCGAGCGGAGTGATCGAAGCCATCTCGCGCCGGACTCCAGGCGTGGCAACGCCTGGCCGATTCGGACGTTTGCCGCCACCCTTCTTCTTCGCGGAGTCTTCCCCGGGCGCGGCGCTCTGGGGCTCCTGCGCGACTACGAGCAGGGCTGCTACGCCGACGATAGCGACGGCAACGAAGGTTCTGGCGAAAGTCTTCATGGGATGGTCCTATTCCGCGAGCGTTGAGTAGATTCGTTTCGGGTCGAAGCGTGTAACTGTACCGTGGACTGGGTCCGACAGCCACACAGCGCCGGTAGAAACGGAAATAAACCCGCCTCCTTCGCCCCAAAACTGCTGGACGACTTTTTCCTCGTCGCTTTTTGGATTGATCCGCGTCAGAGGGAAGCCCGTCTGCGTCAACCACAAGAAGCCTTCCCCGAAAGCAAGGTTGCCGCCAGCGCCGGGCGTCAACAGGCCGATCGTCTTGATGACCTTGTTGGTCTTGGGGTCAATGCGGTCGATCTTGCCGTCTTTGTCGCAGAGCACCCATATCGAGCCGCCTCCCGACGCCAGCGCGCGTGGGCCGGCGGAAACTTCAATGTGCTTCTCCACCAGATTCGTTACCGGATTGATTCGCAGGATCCGATTTTCAGCAGGGCAAGTCACCCAAAGCGACTCCTCGGCGAAGGCCAGAGAATTGCAGTCGGAGGGCAGACGGATCTCGCCGGCTACGGCATTCTGGTCGGGATCGATTCGAGAAAGCGTTGCTCTATCGTCGGTCAGCAGCCACACGCTGTCTGGGGTTTCGGCGATCCCGATGGGGACATCGCTTGCTCCTACTGCGAGAGTCGCGGTGATCTTGGCTGTCTTCGCATCCACGCGGGTCAGCGACTTCGATCCGCAGTTTGGGGTCCAGATGCTTCCAAACGCAACGATGGCGCCGGCGCAGGGTTTGTTCAGTCCGGTGACCGGATCCATCGTCTTGTTGCCCTTCGGGTCGATGCGCACCAAGATATCTTGCGGCTTGCTGGGGACCAGGATGGCAGCGCCCGTGGTCATCCAGGCGGCGCCGTCTACCGGGAACTCGGCCTCGGATTTGAGGCTCGCAAACGGGATTTGCACGCCAGGAATCTTAATGCCGTTCTTGGGCGCGGTGGGATTGGCGGGGGTAGCGGCGGTCTTCGCCTTAGTCGAGTTCGCCGGGCCGCCGGCAGTCAGAGTCGCGCAAACGATCAGGCAGGAGGTCAGGCAGATCAATGATTTCATTTGGAGAACCCTTCTCGCGTATTGAGGTCAGGAGAGCTACGAAGCCCTTACCGGCGTGGGTTCGGAAAGACGGGGAAACGCTACACAGCGCGGAAATTCATTATACGGCCTGAGAACTGGATTGACAAGTATTCCGGAAAAGGAGTATAAGTAGTTAGCTGAAACGGTCTGATCTGTTTCACTGACGTTAGCTCCGGGTTTTGAGCTTTTGTCTGACCTCCTGTAAGGTCCCTTCCGGCGAAGCAAGCCTCCCGAACGACTTCTGTTCCTGTCACATTTGGCCCACAGGTTTTGGGCATCCCCTGTAGGTTTTCTCAACGCGGCTGTGCGAACTAGCATACTTTTTCAGAACAGAGTCCCATTTTATGCGAAGGCTTCTGCAAAACACCGTTCTTCTCATCACCCTAAAGCTCCTGATGTCCGGCGTGTCCATGGCGCAAGCTCAACCCGATGCTGCGTCTCCGGACTTTTTTGAGACGAAGATTCGCCCCATCCTTGCGTCCAGTTGCTATGGCTGTCACGCGGAGTCCCAACTCGGCGGCCTGCGCCTGGATAGCCCGGAGGCGATCGCCAAGGGCGGGAGGCGAGGGCCTGCCGTCGTCCCCGGCGATCCCGACAAGAGCGTTCTCATCCAGGCGGTTCGCCAAAGCGATCCGAATTTGAAGATGCCCTTGGGTGGCCGTTTGGAGGACAACGAAATTAGCGAGCTCACCGCTTGGGTGAAAGCCGGCGCAATCTGGCCGAAGAGTGCCGTCACTGCCGTTTCCGCTCCAGCCGGTGAGAAGTACGTGATCACGCCGGAACGCCGGAAGTTCTGGTCCATCCAGCCGCTCGCGGCTCCCGCTGTGCCAAAAGTCTCCGATGCCAAGTGGGCGAAAACAGATATTGACCGTTTCGTGCTCGCCAACCTGGAAAAAAACTCCCTGAAGCCGGTGAAGTTGGCGAACAAGCACGATCTCATCCGCCGCGCCACTCTGGATCTAACGGGCCTACCACCCACCACGGAAGAGACCACCGCATTTGAGAAAGATACCTCGCCGGATGCCTTTGCGAAGGTGGTGGACCGGTTGCTCGCGTCTCCGCATTATGGGGAACGTTGGGGCCGCATCTGGCTGGATGTCGCGCGTTACGGCGAAGACGACTATCGCAGTCTCAACCCGAATCCGAAAGGGTACCGTCCTTACCCGAATGCCTACAAATATCGCGATTGGGTGATTCAGGCCTTCAACGACGACCTGCCGTATGACCAGTTTGTTTTGGCTCAACTGGCCGGTGATCTGATGGATAAATCGGTTCGTTATAAGATGCTTCCCGCGACTGGGTTTCTCGGGCTCGGCCCGTGGTACTACGACAACGGATCCGCGGAGGTCACTCGCGCCGACGAGCGGCACGACCGGGTGGATGCAGTGACCCGCGGCTTCCTGGGGCTAACGGTCCAGTGTGCGCGGTGTCACAACCACAAATACGATCCTATTCCGCAGACCGACTATTACGCCCTGGCTGGGGTTTTCTACGACACCATCTACGAGGAGTATCCTAACGCTCCCAAGAAAGTTGTCGACGAATATACAAAGCTGGAAGACAACCTGGACGAGAAGCAGAAGATCCTGCAGGAAGCAAATCAAAGTCTCACCAACGAGTTGTCTCGTTCCCTTGCGTTCCAGACCGCCAACTACCTTGAGGGTGTCTATGATGTGACGAGCCGGAAACGCGACATCGCGCAAGTGGTGGATCAGCGCAAGCTCGACTTCGAACTGCTGGATCGCTGGATCAAGTACATGGCGAAGCCCACCGACAAGTACAAGAACAAGGTCGAGTGGCAGGCCATGATCAAAAAGGGCGGAACGCCCGCCGAAGCGAAGAAGCTGGCCGAGAAATTCCAGGAAGACGTAATCGAGGCGATGCTGGCAAAGAACGATATCGACGCGCAGAACCGAGTCATTACCGACAAGGATGTTGAAGGGACCAAGCCGAAGAAGCGCACGGATAAGCCCAGCAATTTCGTAACGAACCGGGACTTCAACCCCGGCTCGTGGTTGCGGCTGTTGAGCCTGCCGGAAGAGCAGACCAATTTCTACACGGAGATCTTCCAGCGCGAATTGCGTGATGACGAGGATCCGAACGCGATGATGGCCGCTGGCGCGCGGCAAGGAAATCCCGGGGTGCTGATGTTCCGCGGGTGGGGCTTACAGGCCCGGATCGGACCAGCATCTCAGGCCCGCATCAAGGCGATGCAGGACGATGTCGATGCGGCTCGCAAGAAGCTCGAGCCGCACTATCCCTTCCTGCATGGCGTCAAAGACTCCGAAACTCCGGAGAACATCAAGCTGGCGGTTCGCGGGAATCCGGAAATCCTCGGGGACGAAGTCCCACGCCACTTCCTGAGCATGCTGTCTCCCGGCGATCCGAAGCCGTTCACCAAGGGCAGCGGACGACTGGAGCTGGCGGAAGATATCATCCAGCAGCCGATCGCCATGCGCGTGATCGTGAACCGCATTTGGAAGGGACATTTCGACACCGGTCTGGTCGATACGCCGAGCAATTTCGGCACGGCCGGCGAGCGTCCCAGCAATCCGGAGTTGCTGGAGTATCTCGCGGCGAACTTCGTCAAGAACGGGATGTCCATCAAGAAACTGCAGCGCGGAATCATGCTGAGCACGGTGTACCAGCTCAGCTCCGATAATGACGACGCCGATTTTGCCAAGGACTCCGGCAACCGGATGTACTGGCGCTTTAACCGTCATCGCATGGATGCCGAACAGCTTCGCGACTCCGTCCTGATGGTGTCAGGGAACCTGGACGACTCCACGGGTGGACCGTCGGAGGCCTTAACCCCCGCCTTCATGCGGCGCACGGTGTATGGCAAAGTCAGCCGCTACAAGCTCGACACCTATTTGCAGACTTTCGATTTCCCGCCTCCGAACATCAGCGCGGAGAAGAGATTCGTGACCACAGTTCCGCTGCAACGCCTGTTCCTGATGAACAGCGACTTTATGCAACTGGAGGCGGAAGAACTGGCCAACCGGGTCTCCAGCGAACCGGATAACACGGCTCGCATTAAGAAGCTCTACCAGCTGGCCTTCAATCGCGACCCAAGCGAATCGGAAATCAAGCTCGGTCTTGATTACCTTCGTACCGAGCCGATGAAGGAGTACGAAGAAGAGAAGAAGAAGCCTGCCGATACAAAAGGACGACGTGGTGGGCAACGGAAGGGTCCGGACAGCGGCAGTCAAGTGAGCAGCAAAACGGACGCGGAGGACAAGGCCGGCGGCACTTTAGCCGCAAAGCCCGACGGCTCCGCCGCTGCCGTGGATGCCGCTGCGGTCGAAGGAAGCGGGCTCAAGCCGGAAGCTCAAATGGAAGCCAAGCCGGAAGCTAAGGCTGAAACCAAACCGGACGCCGCTGCGGCCTCTGCTGAGACCCCAGCAACGGAAGGCGACAGTGGCACGGCCCCAGCCGGCAACGCGGCGGACATGATGGAGGGTGTTCCTGGAATGGGCGGACGTCGCGGCGCAGGCGCAGGGGCCCCTCCGCCCCCGAAGTATGACCCGACGGCCCGGGGGCGCTACGCCAAAGTTTTGCTCAGTTCATCTGAATTTCTTTTTATCAACTAAGGAAAGCGAACATAATCATGATGCATCCTGTAGAAAAACCTCCAGCCACTCGCCGGGAAGCGTTGCGGCGCATCGGAAACGGGTTTGGCATGATGGCGTTTGCCAGCCTGGTAAACCAATCGGTACTGCGAGCGGACGCCGTAGCCAGTCCGGATGGTAGCGTGGCGAGCATGAGGCTCGACTACCCCCAGCGCGTGAAGCGAGTCATATTTCTCTTCATGAACGGCGGTTGCTCGAGCATCGACAGTTTCGATCCCAAGCCGGCCCTGGAAAAATACGACGGGCAACCCATGCCTGGCGGATCCGTGAAAACCGAACGCCGCACCGGTGAGTTGATGAAGTCGCCCTTCAAGTACACAAAGTACGGACAGTGCGGGATGGAACTCAGCGAACTATGGCCTCATCTCGGCGAAGTGGCGGACGATATCTGCTGGGTGCGCTCCGTTTACACCGAGATCCCTAACCATGAGCCTGCTTGTCTGATGGTGAACACGGGCGCCAATCAAGCAGGCAGACCCTCCATGGGAGCGTGGTTGACCTACGGGCTGGGAACCGAGAACCAGAATCTTCCCGGCTATATGGTACTTTGCCCCGACATTCCGACGACCGTCGGCCCACCATTATGGAGCAACGGCTTCCTCCCGGCGATCAACCAGGGGACCTACATTTCCAACGCGGTGCAAACGGGACCGCAAAACGGCGAGTCGGACGACGCCGCCGAGGAGCCGATGCCCGCCGAGACGATGGAGAAGGATAAGGACGGTAAGGAGAAGCCGAAGAAGGTCGTGATTGAACGTCAGTTCGATCCGAAGAAGATGGTCAACTATGTGAACAACCCGAAGTTCACCCTGACCGAGCAGCGCCGCGAACTGGATTTGCTGCAGAAGCTCGAAGGTCTGCGGCAAACGGAAACCGGTAAGGACGCCCAGGTCGAAGCCGTGATGAAGTCAATGGAAACAGCGTACCGGATGCAGACCGAAGCCCCGGATGTATTCGACGTCCGGAAGGAGCCACAGGCCAATCTAGATCTGTACGGTCCCGGGCCAGTCGCCCGCGGTTGCTTGATGGCGGTGCGTCTGGCTGAGAAGGGCGTGCGGATGTCCCAGGTGTACTATTCGAAAGGCGATCCCTGGGATGCGCACACCGACATTTTCGCGCACAAGACCAACGCGAAGAACTCTGACCAGGCCTTTGCCGCCGTGATTAAAGACCTCAAGGCCCGCGGACTATGGAAGGACACGCTGGTCGTGTGCGGATCCGAGTTTGGGCGCACGCCGGTCCGGGAAGTGGGCGGCAGCGGCGGTGGTGGCGTCAAGCGTGGCCGCGATCACAATCCGTTTGGGTTCACGATGTGGCTGGCCGGGGGCGCGGTCAAGGGTGGAACTATCTACGGCGCCACGGACGACTTCGGCTTCAAAGCGGTCGAGAAGCCGGTGCATGTGCACGACATTCACGCCACCATTCTCTATTTGCTCGGTATCGATCACACGAAATTGACATACCGGTATAGCGGACGCGATTTCCGGCTGACCGACGTCGCAGGCAACGTGCTGCACGATTTAGTCGCGTAATCGCGACTGCTTTAAGAAGGCAAAACAACTCGCGGCTCCTTTGCGCGCATCTTGCGGTCCTCCGTGTCCGCGAGATGCTGCCCGCTTGGGAGCCGTTTTGTTTATGCGGATCTAAATAACTCCTCCCCATATATTTCCAATTTGTATTCCATGGGTCCTGCTTATGCGCCGCATCATGCATTTCTATTGGACGCGCTCTTGGTGTTCACTCTAGACTAAGAGAACAGATCACGCCCTGTGTTGGGGTTCCTCAGGCGGCTCAGGTATGTGTCGCCCTTGGTCGTTCTCCTGGTCGAGAGATTAGTCTTAATCCAAAAATCTCAAGAAAACTGCCGTTTTGCGGACGGCAGTCACACTTAAAAGGAGTTCGACCAGATGAAAAGGCTATCCCTTTCATTCTTTCTTGCGCTGCTTCCAGTAGTTGCACAGACCAGTTCCGTTCAGGGCGTTGTCAGTGACGCTCAGGGCGCAGTAGTACCCGGCGCGAATGTAACCGCGACGAATGTAGACACCACGGCTTCGCGCAGTGTGCTCGCGGATGAAACGGGAAAATACAGTCTGTTGCAAATGCCTCCGGGCGCATACACGCTCGAGGTGCTTAAACCAGGCTTTGCGACGTACAAGACGGAAGTCCATCTGCAAATTGACACACCGGCCACCCTGAACGTTAAGCTCGAAGTCGGGCAGGCGAGCCAGACCATCAACGTTGTTGCGGAAGCTTCGGTCGTCAATACGGAGACCGCGACGATCGGGAATCCTTTCACCGAAACCCAAGTGAAGGAAATTCCTTTGGAGACCCGCAACGTGGTGGCCCTGCTAGGCATCCAGCCGGGCGTCACGGCGACGGGGCAAGTCCTGGGAGCGCGGCCCGACCAAAATAACGTCCTTCTGGACGGCGCGGACGTGAACGATAGCCAGGGAGCCAACGGCTTCAATGCCGTTCTGCCGATTCCCCTGGATTCCGTGCAGGAGTTCCGCACGACTATCGCCGGTCAAGGCGCGGACATGGGCCACTCGGCGGGCGGCCAGGTATCCATCGTGACCAAAAGCGGGTCGAACTCATTCCACGGGTCGCTGTATGAGTTCAACCGGAATACTCTGTTTGAAGCGAACGACTGGTTCAACAATCGCGCCGGCGTAGCGCGTCCGGCGTTGATCCGCAATCAATATGGCGGTTCGCTCGGCGGTCCGATGTGGAAGAACAGGCTGTTTTTCTTCTATAACTGGGAAGGCCGTAAAGATCGCAGCGACGCTTCCACCACGGCGAACGTTCCTACCGACAACCTGAAGAACGGCACCATCAATGTTCTGCTGAAGAATGGACAGACCGTTGCCTTGGGTCCTGCGGCCATCGTGCAGATCGATCCCCTCCACATCGGCGCCAATCCGTACATGCTGAACCTGATGAGTCAGTATATGCCTGGCAACAATCCCCTGGGCGCCTCCGACAAGGGACTCAACTTCAATCAGCTCCTGTTCAACGCGCCGAACGTGCTCAACAATCACGCGCAGGTAGCGCGTATGGATTACAACATTGATTCTGCCGGCAAGCACACCATCATGGTTCGCGGCACGCTGAACGGCGCGTCTTCGACGCCGACCGCCGGGCTGGCCCTGTTCCCTGGGCAGGCCGCATCTCAGACGACCTTGGACAATTCCCGTGGGTTGGCCGTGGCTTACACGGCGGTGTTGTCGCCCAGCGTGGTGAACGTCCTGAATTACGGCTATACGCGGCTGGGTATCGCTTCGACAGGAAGCCAGACGGTGCTGCCCACCTTTGGCTTTACAGCGCTGTCGCCAACCACGCGGCCATCTTCCCGGATCGCGCCAACCCACAGCCTCACAGACGATCTCACGTGGATATCGGGACGCCACACGATTCAGACGGGCTTTGCTTTCCGGTATATGGACAACCTCCGGCTGGCGGGGAACAATGAGCCGAGTTACAGCTTTAGCCGCAACACACTGCTGGGCCTGGGCGCCGATATTACCGCCAATGTCACTAGCTACCTGCAAGGAATCTACGGCTCAAGCGCAGCGCTCGCCTCGCCCACCAACGTGACAAACGCCTTCGGTGCGCTCTTTGGCTTGATCAATCAATACAGTGCTACCTACAACTATGGAATTGACGGTCAAGCCATTCCGTTCGGAAACTCGATCACGCGCGACTATATCTCCAAGTCGCCCGAGTTCTACATCCAGGATAGCTTCAAGATGCGTCCGAACCTCACGATTACCGCCGGGCTCCGCTACTCGATTTTTGGCGTCCCGTATGAAGGGAACGGCGTCGAAGTCGTCCCGGTTACTCCGCTGAGTCAGTACTTCGCGGACCGCAGCGGAGCACAAGCCAACGGAATTCCCAATTCCCTCTTACCCACGTCGATGATCACGTATAAAGTGGGCGGCCCTGTCAACAACGGCCCAGGTTACTATCCGACCGACTACAACAATTTCGCCCCGCGGCTCGGAATTGCTTACGCTCCCGACTCTGGATCTTTTCTGGCGAAAATCCTGGGCAAGGGATCCGTCCTGCGGGCGGGCGCGGGCATCGTCTATGACAACTACGGCAATGCGATGGCTCAGACCTTCTCTAGCGGCGGCTCGCCCGGTTTGGCGAGTTCCGTCGCCCAGCCGGTCAACACCAACTTCACCTCCGGATTCCGCTACACCGGAAGTACGCTGCCCACTCTGGTCGCTCCGAACGGCGGCGCATTCCCCTATACGCCTCCGGTTGTCACGGGCGGATTCACCACCTTCAGCGGCGTTTCGAGC
>Ga0265313_10001250_pt1 | contig 24196 bp, 21 predicted proteins | sample 4123metaG_FD_203122 | JGI IMG/M metagenome (GOLD analysis project Ga0265313, IMG submission 203122) | Rhizosphere microbial communities from Carex aquatilis grown in University of Washington, Seatle, WA, United States - 4-1-23 metaG | ecosystem: Host-associated > Plants > Roots > Rhizosphere >...
GGAGATATGACCGCGATCAATCATTTCGCCCGGTTTTAACTGGCGATGATTCCACGGCACAAACTGGTAGAAACAGCCGGTGCAGAGAAAATGAAAACGGGAAAAAGCACCTTGAATGTTGGGCAGTGAGACAATGATGCGTCCGCCATTTTTTGTGATGCGGCAAAACTCTCGGATGATGGCCGCCGAATCCACCACGTGCTCAACCCCTTCCAGGCAGATGCAGGTGTCGAATTCGCCATCGGCGAACGGCAACGATTGGCTCATGTCGGCATAAACGTAGTCGGCGCCCGCGCGGTTGATGTCGGCGGCAACCGCATCGTGCCCGCGTTCGCGAAGACAGGCGGTCAAACGCCCGTTACCGGCGGGAATGTCCAGGATTTTCTGCCGGGGGTTCCCGTCTTCGACCAGGCGGACCACGATTTCCATGTAACCGGTGAATTTGCCGCCGTGGGAAAAATCTTTTTCAAACATTGGATTTCGGTATCGAACCGCGGAAATGCAAATTGAACGAGACCTTCGCTGATGACAAGTGTGTTTTATGGCAAGCGGCGTCGTTGGTTGTAGTATTTGCGTCGCGGCTAAAAAACCTGGTGGTAGGCGGAGTCGAAGCGGGACAATCATTCCTGGCGGACGCACCTATCATCGGTTATTCAAGCTTTGACGTCATCGTAATCCGCAAGATGGCGCCGGGCATCAACGAACTTTCCGACTTCCACGTTCGCCGCTTCGGGATTAGCCCGGACGCGTTCGGCCAGAGCCATGGCGTCATCAAAAGCCCGTACGGCCAGACGCGAAGCTTCCTCCTGGACGAGGCGGCGCAGACGTTCGGCTTCTTCATTCCTGGCCCAGGTTTCCAACGCCAGTTGCAGGGCAAAATCATAATGCTCCAGGAGCAGGGCGCAGGCGAACAGCACGTGCCATGACCGGTTGCTCATGGGTTTTTTCCATAAACCGCCTGGCAGGGGGTCTTTAAAGAAAATGGCGTCGGCATAAAAGATCCGTTCGCGGCCGGCCGATTTCCGTTTCTCCAACATTTTCGCCGAACGAGTGCGGAGATCGAATCCATAAAAGGAAAAGCCGCGCTGGCGCAACTGCAGTTCGACTTCGCTGAACAACGGCTGGCCTTTGTAGATTTCATAAAACTCAACTTCAACGAGCAAGGCCACGGTCCGTTCGTCCAGCGTTCTCTCCGCGCCGCGCAGAATCTCGGATTCCGTGGATTGGGTGTCGAGTTTGATAAACTCGCCCTGTTGGTTCGCCGGACGATCCGGGTCAAAGCAGAGCGCGTCCAGCGTGGTGGTTGGCACCGGCGTGATTTTGGAGATTTCAAACCCGGTCAGGCCGTAACGCTTGATGAAATCAGGATTGGGGGCACGCAAAGAACTGTTTACCGCCGATTTCAACACGTAGAGTGGGGCGGTACCGGTTTTTCCAGCCAGGGCGATGGGCTCGAGGGAATAGTTTGCCCAGGGCGAGTTGGTCGCTATTTCATGCGTCAGACGCAGACATTCTTCCTGGTCCGGCTCAAACGCGAGAACCGAGGTAACCCCTGCGAGCCGTCCCACCACGTGATGCACACCGCCACGGGCACCCGCATCCACGAATCCAAGCGGTTGCCTGCGCAATGTTTTACCCGGAGCGCTGTCGTTGAAGTCAGGGTTTTGGAGCAATTGGTTGATCATCGATCTTCAGTTCTGATCACAGACGTTAAACCAATTTGCCGCCGGTAAAAACATTGTAACGCTTGTCGGTGGCCGTTTTGTTTTCGAGATACCATTTCATCACGGCAGGAATTCCCTGCGCAAAGGTGGTTTGCGGCTCAAAACCATACTGGCGGGCGCGGGTAATGTCCATCAGCCGCTTGCGGTCGCCGGAAGGCTTGCTGGTGTCCCAGACAACTTTTGGTTTTTTCGGCAGGTGCGAAACAATGATGTCCACGAGTTCTTTGATGGTGATGCCGCTGCCGCTGCCAAGATTCATCGGGTCGGTTACGCCCTTTTCCACGGCGAGCATCATGCCCCGCGCCACATCCTCGGCATGGATGAAATCGCGGATGGGCGAACCATCGCCCCATACCACGAAGGGGTCTTCCCCTGCGAGTGCCCGGCCGATGAGCGAAGGGACGACCATCGCGTTTCGGGGATCAAAATTGTCGTGCGGTCCATAGACATTGGCGGGGCGAACGATGGAAACCCTTTTCCACCCATATTCAATGGCGTACGCTTCGGCCTGGAGTTCACCCATGCGCTTGGCCCAGCCGGCAAACTTGTCATTCTCCCCCGGAGGTTTTTTCCACATTTCATCCTCGATAAAGACCTCTGCCTGGGCGTAGACGCCGACGGTGCTGGTAAACAGGTACCAACCGACCTCCGCCTGCCGGGCGGCCTCCATCATGTTGGTGTTGAACATCAGGTTGGGCACGAATACGCTGGCGACTTTCCGGGTCGTGACACCGGGTGAACCCTTGATGCCGACCAGATTGAACACCAGATCCATGCCTTGACAGACTTCGAGGCAGTTTTCAAACCGCATCAGATTCGTCCGCTTGAACTCCGCCCGGGGGTTGGCCAGAGCCGGGTCGTCCAGCGACGCGATGCGAACCTGTGCGCCCTGTTCGAGGAGCATTCTCACCAGCGGCTGGCCGATGAGCCCGGTGCCGCCGGTGACCAAAACTTTTTTACCTTTGTAGAACATAAGTGATTCTCAGGAGTTGGGCGCAGCTCGCTGTCCACCTAACCGTTTTGCTTCTGTGTTTCCGCGAACCAGCGGACCGTGTCTGCCAATCCGTCGGCCAGCGATACCCGACGTTCGAAACCCAGCAATCGTTTCGCTTTCGAGGTGTCCACCATCCGAAAGGGAATCGTACTGGGTTTGGTCGTGTCGAATTTCAGTTGGGCGTTTTCGTGACCCGCAGCGCGCAGGATGATTTCGATGGTTTCCCTGACCGTCGCCGCCTGGCCATAGCCGATGTTGACCGGATCGCAGGTCGCGTGTTTTTCCAGCATCAAGAGGCAACCCCGCACCAGATCGGTGATGTGCAGGAAATCCCGCACCTCATTGCCCGTGCCCCAGACGATATAGGGATTTTCCTTCAGCACCGCACGACGGATGAGCGCTGGAATGACATGGCTGGTGACGGGATCAAAATTATCATGACGTCCATACACCGCCGAGGGCCGGACGAGTGCGATTTTCATCGAAGATTTGGAAGTCACAAATTCGCTGATGCGTTCGAGGTAGCGGCGCATCCAGCCGTAGCCGAAGTAAGCCGGATAGGTCGGTCCGGCCCACATTTCCTCCTCCTTGATGGGATGGTCCGCCGCCGGGTATCCGGTACTGCTGCCGAAAACCTGAAAGCGCTCCACGCCTTCCGTCCAGGCTGCCTGCAACATTTGCGCGGTCAAAATCAGGTTGGCCGTGATCGCCGCCATCGGGTTGCTGGCCGTGACGCCCGCCGCGGAAACCGCGCCCGCCGCATGAAACACGTATTGCACCCCGCGGGAAACCTTGCGGCAATCCTCTTCCCGCGTGAGGTCGGCCAGCACGGCCTCAATGCGTTCGTCGCGAAGGATCAACGGCCGTTGATGTACCGGTACGCGCACCTGCGCCCCCTGCCGAAGGAGTTCCTCCACAAAATGCAGGCCGACAAACCCGGTGCCGCCGGTGACCAGAACTTTTTTGTCTTTGTAAAACATATTCAGCGGATGGTTGCGAGCCGGGATTGGACCGCCTGCCGGATGCCCGCCGGGTCGAGGCCGATTTGCTTGCGGATATCGTGAACCGTGCCATACCAGACACAAAACCGGTCGGGCAGACCGTGATACGAGACGGAAAGATCGGGGACTTCGTGGATGGCTTCCTGCAACCCATGCGCGTCATGGACCACCAGGATTTTCGTATGTTTGAACCGCGCAATAATTTCCCGATCAATCGGTTTGATCGTTGAAAAATAGACGAGATTGACCGGCAAATCCTGGACCGCTTCCATTACGTTTCCGAGAATCGGTCCGGCGGTCATGATGGTCAGCTTCGAGCCGGTATCCTTCAGCAGGTTCGCCTTGCCGAACTCAACGGGCACATCGAGATGATGGCCATGATCGGAGAGGCGGAAATAAGTTGGGCGGCCGTTGTCGTACTGGCTGCGGATGAGGGCATTAAGCTCCTGGCGGTTGCCCGGCTGCGTGACTTCCATGCCGGGCAGCAGCCGCAAAATGGCGAGTTCGCCATAGCAGTGATGCGTCGCGCCGTCCCACGCATAATCGAACGACGCACCGGTGGAGACAATATTCGCGCCGAACCGGTTGTAACAAAGATCATCCTTGATCTGCTCCACACAACGTTCGGTGAGGAACGGATTGATGGTATGCACAAACGGATGAAATCCCTGCGCGCTCAAACCCGCGGCCACGCTGATGAGCGCGTTTTCGCAAATTCCCATGTTGTAAACCCGCGTCGGAAATTTTTCCTGGAGGGGCATGAACAGGAAGTGACTGATGTCGCCCAGCACAATGACCACTTTTTCGTCCCTGGTCGCCAGATCAGATGCCGTGTCCTTGAATTGTTTTCTCACGCGACCTCCAGTTCTTTCATCAGATTTTCCAATTCCTCCGGCTTGGGTGATTTGCGATGCCACTCAAAAACGTTGTGGGCGAGGGTGGGGCAGCCCTGGCCTTTGATGGTGCGCGCCACGATCGCTTTGACGGTTTCGGCCGGCCGGATCAGCGCCGTCTTCAAAGCCTCCAAATCATGGCCATCCACTTCCAGTGTGTCACAACCGAACGCCTGGAACCGCTCCGCCGGGTTCGGAATTTGCAACGAGCGTACTTGGGACTGGTTGAAGTCGAGCATCACGGTGAGATTGTTCAACTTCAGATTTGCGGCAATCATGATTGATTCCCAGACCGACCCTTCGTTGGCCTCACCATCGCCGATGAGCGTCACCACCCGGCGCGGCGACCCGGCAATTTTGAAGGCCAGCGCCATGCCGGCGGCCACGCCGATGCCGTGGCCGAGCGAGCCGGTGGAAACCTCCACGCCGGGAACTTTCAGCCGGTCCGGATGGCAGCCGAGGCGTGATTGAAATGCACCGAAGGTTTTAAGTTCTTCAACGGGGAGGTAACCGTATTGCGCGAGCACCGCGTAAAAACCGAGTGCCGCGTGGCCCTTGCTCAAAATGAAAATGTCGCGCCCGGGCCATTGCGGGTTTTTGGGATCGTGCCGCAGCGTGTCGTAAGCCGCGCAAATCATTTCGATGACCGAGAATGAAGTGGGAATGTGCCCGTGTCCGCTGGTGCGGGAGGCAATCAATATGTTGCGCCGGATTTCCCGGCCAAACGGGGTCATGGCCGCCATCACTCGATCTCCAGATAGGAAATGCGCGCCGCCATGGGCAGGCGCTTGACCCGCACGTTGTTCAAGCCGAAGACCTCGTCCAGCGCGACCGTTTCACCCGGAAAGAAGGGATCGGAGAGTTCATCAAACACCAGGATGCTGCCTTTGCAAAGGTGCGGTTTGATGGCCTGCAACGCGGCCTTGGTGGGCTGATAGATATCAAAATCGAAGATCGCCAGCGACACAATGGTTTCGGGATGTTCCTGGAAATAGCGTGGCACGGTTTCCACCGCGTCGCCTTTGATCAGGTCAAAGCGTTTGAGGTGCGACATCGGGTTTAACTGCTCCTGCACGGAAAGAATCTGCGCCAGATAATCCTCGTAATCGACCGATACCGAGAAACTGCCGTCTTTGGACTGGCACAGTTTTCCGTCCTTTTTCCCCAGTCCTTTGAAACCTGCAAAGGTATCGAAGCCGATGATGTGGCGATGGCGGTTATAGGGTTCGAGGCTGCCGCGCAGCGCCGAAAGGATGGACAATGTCTGTCCCCAGCGCACGCCGCACTCGATGATGATGCCATGGCTGTGCAAAATTTTCTGATAGATTTCGTAGAAGAACAGGAGGCGGGCAAATGCCTTTGAACTCAAAAACAGGCCGAGATTTGGCAGCAGTTCATCGTCAGGCAGCGGCGTGGATTTCAGCAACGCGGTGAACTGCCGATGCACTTCCTTCTCGGACAAACTTGAAAGCACAATGGCGTCGTGTTTTTCAGTTTTGTTCATGGGCATGTTTCGTTGGTGGTCAGAAACTGTAGCTTTCCCCGCCATCCACGGCAATACAAGCTCCGTTTAGCAAACTGGCCTGCTCCGAACACACGAAGGCCACCACGGCGGCAACTTCTTCCGGGGTGCCGGCCCGTCCCAACGGCAGGCGCTGATTTAACGTCTCCGCGAAACGTTCCGGGTCTTCCCGGCGAAATTGGTCCCATCCGTTGCCGTCAAACATCACGCGGCCCGGCGCGACGCTATTGAACGTGATCCCGGAACGGACCAGTTCTGCGTTCAGGGCGAGCGTTTTTATCATGCTGATTTCGGCGCTTTTGGCCATGGTGTACCATGGGTGGCCGCCGCCTTCCTTGCCCTTAACGGACGCAATGGCCACCACGCGTCCCCATTTTGCGCGTCGCAGGTGTGGTATCGCCTGCAGAGTAAATCGTTGTGCGGTCACCACATTGCGCTGATAAGCCTCGGTCCACCTTATTTCCGGCACGTCTTCCACCGCCCGGGTTTCCTGGCCGCCGCCGCCGCCGACGTTATTGATCAGAATATGCAGACTGCCCCATTCTTGGACCACCCGGTCAACAACCCGCTGCGCGGATTCCGCGAGCGTTGCATCCACCGGAATGGTCAGTGCCGGAACGTTTCTGGCCAGGATTTCCGCAGCGGTTGTTTTCAGCCGCCCGGTTCCCCGCGCGCATATCGCCACGCGACAGCCTTCGTCTGCCAGCGCCAGCGCAATGGCCCGGCCAATTCCGTAGCTGCCACCGGTCACCAGCGCGATTTTGTCTTTCAAGCCCAGTTGCATCGGGAATCGCCGGAAAAGAATGTCGGTGTCATAAACGTTCAGCAACCCGCAAAGTCGGGTATTTCGTGCGTCCTTATAGCCGTCAGGCCCGGTTGGTTCAAGCCTCAATCCGCCGGTTGCCGGTGGTGGCTTCGACCGGGCGTAGATCGCGGTCCCGCACGGGTTTTCAGGTTGACAGTCTCCCGGTACCCGCCCACGCTGGCTGGGTGAGTTTGAAGGGTTTATGACCAGCCGCCGACTTCGCTTGCTTTATTTGGGCAACGCGTTTCCGCCGGGAATGGCGGGACAACTTTTTGTTACTGCCCACTTGGGCGAAACCCGCATGATACAGGAGTTATCCCGGCTGGCGGACGTCTCCACCGTTGGTTTGTTGACTGGTGAAATCTGGAAAAAGCGTTTGGAGCCAAAGGATGACTCGGCTGGCTTGGAACATAAACTCATCCTGTGGGACAGAGATCCTGCACTTTGGCATCGCTGGGTTTCCTGGCGGAAACTGCGCCGGCTTTATCTGGAACAGACGCAACGGGAAGGCATGCCCGATGTCGTGCTGGTGCGCAACCTGCAACACGTCTTCAATTATTTTGTTAAATGGCTTCGGCGGCAACCCCGGCGCCCGCTCGTTGCCCTGTGGCTGGGGGACAGCGGCGGCCTGGGTGAAGAAATCCCTTCGTCGCGGCGCTGGCGTTACAAGTTCAAGCCGATGCAGATGCTGGAAGATGAATCCGTGTTGTTATATGACGCCTGCCTCGTATCCGGGCTCAAAGCGAGGAGTTATTTTGAATCACGCGGCGTCCCTTGGATGTGGCAGCCGGCCGCCTTTAACTTCAATTATGATCCGCCGCCGCCCAACCCGGATGCCACGGGGCCGATTCGGTTTGGCTATTTCGGAGATTTGTCGGAACACTCGGCCGTGCTTCCATTGGTGCGGACATTTTTGACCGCCGGCCTGCCCGGCACCTTGCACGTTTGTGGTCATGGGCCGTTGTCTGGAGAATTGAAGCAACTGGCCGAACGCCACCAGAATTTCCATTTCGACGGTTTTCTGCCAAAACAATCGGACTGCCTTCCCTGGGCGCAAAAGGTGGACGTGCTCATCAACGTGCGGCCGCCCTGGTGGGGCAAGGATAACAGCGCGCCCTCGAAAGTTTTCGAGTATGGCGTAGCAGGCAAGGCGATTCTCTCCACGCGCACCGCTGGCATGGATGAAATCCTTGGAAGCGAAGGCATCTATATCGAAACTGACCGTTTTGAGGACTCGCTGCGCCAAAGACTGCGGGAGGTTTCGGCGATGGACCGGGCCGAACTTCAGCGCCGGGCGGCGATTATCCGCGACCGGATTGTCAACAATTACAGTTGGGAGAAACAGTCACGGGTCATTGTTGAATTTCTGACGCGGCTGGTGGAGAAATCCGCTTTCCCGATAATTCCGGGAAACGCTCCCGGCGTCACCGGTCCGTCGCCGCGGCGCGACCTTTCGCGCGCCGCCGGAGGAACAATCTGATTTTCCGAAACGGAAACCCAAGAAACATCTTTCGAAACAGTTCCAGCCGTTCGAGCCAAAAAACCGCGGGAAAAGGCTGGTCCTTGGGAATGTACCAGTTGTTGAGCGTCGTTCGTTTTATCAGCCGGTAACCGTTTTGCTTCAGAAAACGATGCTTGTCCAGAGTACGAACGCCATCTTCAACCAGAATCAGCGCCGGGCGGTATTTACCAAAATCGAACCCCCGCATGACTTCGATTTCGTGGCCTTCCACGTCGAGTGACAGAAAGTCAATTTTATTCGCTCCCGCTTCGCGCAACACCTTGTCCAGCGTGGTGATTTTGACGCGTTCGGTTCCGACAAATTGAGCGCCATGCGAATCAATTTGTTTCTCCAGCGTGGAAACACCGTTATGCGCGCCGATGTGCAACAGCGCTTCCCCTTCCTTGTCCGGCCCGCTACAGGCGACCTGGAATACCATTGAGTTTTTCCGTTCGAGCCGCAGTTTTTCACACAGCGCGGCTTGCGGTTCCACCAGAACCCCGCGCCAGCCGTTTTGTTCGAGCAACCAGGTTTGCGAGCCGGAATGCGGATCGTTCGCGCCCACCTCGACAAAGAACCCTTCAGGTTTGCGGCCGAAAAATTCCCAGACCAGTTGTTTCTCGATCAGTTCCTCCAAAATCGGCGATTTGATGTTAAGAATCACAATGAAAGCTCCTTGCCGACGGGTTTCGACATCCCGGTTTCATTCAGGATGGTATAAACAGCCCGAACCAGTTCTTCCGTTTGAATTCCCTGTAAAAATTTTCCATCCGGGTCCATGGTTCCGACAATCGTCCGGTGCCGGTTCCCCACGGGGATCCAGGCGGCTCTGCCGGGATTGGGCCAGAACCAGGAAACCGTCCGTGCTCCTGCCAGCAAGGCCAGGTGCAATGTTCCGGTATCGCCGCACAGATGCAGTGCGCTGCGTTGAATCACCGCCGCCACCTGTGTCAGGTTTAGTTCGCCGGCAAACACCCGCCAGGGCTTGTCCGGCAATCGCGCCAGCAACGATTCCATTTTCCCGCGTTCCCGGTCCGTGGGCGCGCAGGAAATCGCCAGTTTTTTTTCCGGCCAGCGTGACTGCAAAGCAGCGATCAACCCGGCCAACTGTTCCGGGGGCAATTCCTTCCGGTCATCCGTGGTGAACGGGCTGAGATGAAAGTACGTTTCCGCATCCGCCGGGGAAATGTTTGCCGCCCGCAGGTGGGCCGGCCGGATGTCCACGTGAAATTCCGGGGGAGCGGCCGGGAAACCGGCCTTTTCCAGACAACGGCAATTTTGCACGTAGATGGGGCCGGCCGTAAAAGGTTCCTGGACCACGTCGGTGAACATCCGCCGCCAGAACGGGGGGCCTCCCCCCTCGGGCATCCGTCCCAGGCGTTCGCGCGCACCACTGAAAAACGTCAACCAGCTGGAGCGGTCCGAGCCGTTCAGATTGATGAGCACGTCAAACCGTTCCCGACGCATCCGCGTGACGAAGCCCAGGTTTTCCTTCAAGCTGGCATGTTTCGGAAACCGCGAGTAACCCCAAACCCGGTCGATCCACGGCATGCATTCGAGAAATGACGCCACATGCGCGGCCACGCCGACATGCAATTCGGACTTGGGGTAAGCCTGGCGGATCTTCCACAGCGCGGGTGATATATGAACCATATCGCCCAAAAACCCCAGGCCAAACACCATGACCTTTTTTGCGCCGTGCGTGCGTTCCAGAAATGCCGGTCGGGTTTGCGTCACGGGCAAATTCAAGCAAAAGCCATAGGTCGGGAATAGCACAATTTGCGGGAAACGGTATTAAATTCAAAGGATTCAAATGGAAGCCGCCGGTGAGTTGGGATTCACCTCGCAAAACGACTCCATCCGCCACCGCCAGCGCGCGCACATTTTTATCTTTCGGGCCGGGTTGCCTCCGTGGGAAACGGTAACGTCCGCGTGCCTTTGTAAATGGTCGTACTGCCTTCCCATTCAAAACCAAACGGGACGAAAACAAAGCGGCTCAGCGCCTTTTGCAGGGCAGCTTTTTTTTCCGGCGGCACGAAAAACAACATGAATCCTTTCGCGCCCGCACCGAGCAATTTGCCGCCGATCGCGCCATTTTCACGGGCGGTCTGATAAATCTCGTCCACCTCGGGATTACTGACCGTGTCGGCCAGGCGGCGCTTGAGCAGCCACGTTTCGTTTAATAGTTCGCCGAATGCGGTCAGACTGCCGCCCCCTGTCAAAATTCTGTGCGCCTGATCCACCAACCGGCGCATCCGGCGCAGCTCATCGGTCTTGTCGCGGATTCCAGCGATGATACTTGCCGCAATTTCGCCGCCGATCCGGCTGCTGCCGGTGTAGAGCAGGCAAAGATGATTTTCCAAATCAGCGAGGCGGTCGCGTTTTACGGCAACCGGTTCAACTTGAAAAGAGCCGTCGGTGGAGAATTTTATCATGTTCAATCCGCCGTAAGCCGCCGCAATCTGGTCCTGCGAGCCAACGTTTTCCTTCAAGATGTTTTGCTCCAGTTCCAGCGCCTTGAGCGCGAGTTGATGGGTGCTCAAATTATTCCCGCGCAAATCCGTGAGCGCGCGGATGAGGCCGACGGCAAACGTGGAACTGGAGCCGATGCCGCTGCGCGCGGGTAAATCGCCCTGGTGGTGAATCTCCACGCCCTCGGAGTTGGTGAATCCGAGAAAGCGCAATCCCTCGCGCACCGCCGGATGCAAAATTTCCGAAATGGAGGTGACGGTTTCGATGTGGGACCAGACAATGCGATGGCGCTCGGAAAAAAACGGCGGCAGCACCCGCGCGCTGATGTAGCAGTATTTGTCGATGGTCGCCGACAGGACCGCGCCGCCTTCCTTCAGATACCACACGGGATAATCCGTCCCGCCGCCAAAAAAGGAAATGCGATAGGGCGTGCGACTGATAATCATGCGGCCACCTCGCGAAAAAACTCTCCGGCGCGCTGGTATGACTCCGGCGTGCCGATGTCGATGAACGGAAACTCACCCTTCAAGGCGTAGAAACCGCGTCCGCAACACTTCGGGAACACGTCCTGCTCGAGGCTGACGGGTTGGTTGCCGGGAATTTCCGCGATCACTTCGCGTTGCATCAAATACAATCCGGCATTGATGTAGCCGCCGGCATTTTGATGTTGCGGTTTCTCGTTGAAAGAAATGACCGCGCCGTTGGCGTCGGTGCCGACGAGGCCGCTGGCATGTACCTGTGGTTGATGGGTGAGCACCATGGACACCCGCGCCGCTTTGGCCCGGTGAAATTCCACGAACCGGCACAAATCCAGCCGCGTGACGGAATCGCCGTTGGTCACGAGTGCAGCCGGCGATTGCAGCCGTGGCAGGCAGGCACGCACCGCGCCGCCCGTGCCGAGCGGAGTCCGCTCGACGCTGGCGACGATTTCCATCCCGTTCCAATTTTCCGATTTCACAAATTCCTCCACCATGCCAGCCAGATGGCCGAGTGACAAAATAATTCGGCGCGCGCCGAAGCCCCGCAGCCATTCCAGATAACATTTCAGAAATGGCACGCCATTGATCGGCGCCAGCACTTTGGGCCGGTCGGATAAAACGGAGCGCAGCCGTGTGCCGAATCCGCCGGCCAAAATCACGACATCAATGTTTTGCAGGCAAGTCGCGGGCAAGTTCCTGCCTCCAGTAGTTGAGCATGTCGAGCAGCGTCTGTTTGTAGGGAATTTCCGGTTTCCAGGCCGTGGCGGCCCTGAATTTGTCCGAACTCGGGATTTGCAGCGTCACGTCGGCCGGCCGGATCAGCGCCGGATCCACGCGCGTTTCGATTTTGCCTTTGTAATTCGTCATGGTCAGCAGCAGGTTGAGCATCTCGCCAATAGTCATGGTGACGTCGCCGCCGATGTTATAGACTTCCCCGGGCGGGCATTTTTGCACGAGCAGCCAGTAGGCGCGCACCGTGTCGCGCACATCGGCAAACGTGCGGACGCTGTCGAGATTACCGACGCGAATCACCGGCTCCTGCAAACCCAGTTCGATGCGTGCGACCTGCTGAGCGAAGAATGAATCCACAAACACTTCGCCGCGGCGGGGGCCGCTGTGCGTGAACATGCGCGTCCGGAGGGTGCGGATTTTGTAAGCTTCCCAATACATCAAGCCCAGCATGTCCTCGCCGACTTTGCTGACGGCGTAGGGGCTGACCGGACGGAACGGGCAGGTTTCACGGATGGGGATGTCGGCCTTCGTAACCTGACCATATACTTCCGACGAGCTGCAAATGTGGACGACCGGGTCCAGCTTCAAAATACGGAGGGCTTCCAACAAATTCGCCGTGCCGCTGATATTGCATTCCAGCGTGTCCAGCGGCGCCATGTAGCTCGTCGTCACGAAGGATTGGGCGGCCAGATGGAAAATCACCTCCGGTTTCACTTCCCCGAACACGCGGATGAGCGAGCCGAGATCGCGCAGGTCGCAGTCGTGAATTTTGATTTTCGGGTTGTTCAGCAGGTGACGGATGTTGTTTTGGGGGCTGCGCCAGCGCTTGATGCCGAAGATTTCCGTCTCCGGATGGTTTGCGGAGATGTAGTCGGCCAGATGACTGCCGACGAAGCCGGTGATGCCTGTGATTAAAATGCGCATGATGGTTACGGTTAGACGCCCTGATCCCGTTGCGACACGATGGGATGCTGGATGGGCCACCAGATTTTGAATTTGGGATCGTTCCATGCCACCGTGAACTGACCGGCCCGGTTGTAATAGGTGTTTTGCTTGTAATGAAAAATGGCCGTTTCGCTCAACACGACATGGCCGTTGCCAAACTTCGGCGGAATCAGAACCTGCAACCGGTTGGTGTCCGACAGTGTGAACGACTCCCACTGGCCGAACTGTCCGGAATCCCTGTTGTGATTGAGCACGACCAGATAGAATTTCCCGTGCAGGCAGGAAACCAATTTCCATGTCTCGCCGTCGCCATGAATGCCGCGCAAAACATTTCTGGTGGAAGTGGAAATGTCGTCCTGCACGAGTTTCACGGTAATGCCGGCTTGGTGATAAAGCTCCTCGTTGTAGGTCTCAACATAACTACCGCGAAAATCCTCAAAGTGGGTCAGGGGCTTGATCAGCAGCACGCCGTCGAGTCTGGTTTTGGTCACTTCCAACATATCAAATGTCCCGCTTAATCGGTGGTTGCGCCCGGCAAATCGGGCAAATCAATTGGCGCGCACACGGGTGAGGAGTTTATGGTTGAATTGCCCGATGTCAATCGGTGGCTGAAAACCAAACTCGGGTTTGCTGGCGTGGGGCATGGAGAATGCGGAATGGCGTGCGTTGGGCGGCACCGGACCATGTCAATCCGGGAGTGCGGGTCGGGCCGGGAATTTGTTCCACAAGCCATGTGTGGCTTCATCATAGTTGGCGCGATCGCCAAACCTGCAACCGTAGTCAACAGTGTCAGGGAAAATAAAGATCATCCCGCGATTACGATTGCTCCAGGGATTGACAAAAAACCGGTAGTCGGCAGGGATGCTTGAGGCCAGATAGTCGAAGTCAAGTTTCCGTCCCTGATATTCGTCGTAAGACAACCCGTTGCCGGCGGCAAAATCGTCGATGATGATGACCGGGTTTCGACATTGGGAAAGGATGATCGCCAGCTCATCTTTTAATGGCCAATATTCCCCCCAATGGGCATCGAGATAGAACAGGGATTGTTCGCGGATGGCCGGCAGGTGCCGGCGAAGAAAATCGGGCGAACTCATGGTTTCGTACGTCAGATTGGCGCTGCAATAAAAATCCAGGACCCGCGGCCAGTCCTTCGTGTCACAGGTGTAAACCCGGTCAAACAGCAATGTCATCGCGAAAGCGGTTTCGCCTTCAAAAGTTCCGGTCTCGACAAAGTTGCGAAGCTTGAAGTCGGTCTGAAATTTTTTGAGGATGTGAATCAAGGGCGGATCGATAAACATGCCCATCTTGAAATGCTGAAGAAAAAACCGCCCGCGGCCCAATAAATCGCGCTCCCATTCCTGCTGGAGCGCCCGGAATTCAGCCTGGGTCGCCCGGAGGCGCAAACCCGACGACCCCAACTTGAGTTGCTGGACCGCGCGGCGCTCAGCCTTTGTCAATCGACGTTTTTTCCAGCGGTTCTCATCTTTTCCGCGGTCCTGTTTGTATTTTTGATACCAATCGAATTGGTTGTACCAGTTGCGCACCCGCTGGCCGTAAGCGGTCTTCTTCCAAGATCGTATCCAGGATCGTAGCATAAAATTGTTCAACCAACCGGAATCATCTCAAGATGCGCAGGATGAGACCTGCCTGATGCAACCCAACGCACTGCAACTTTTAAGAAAGCGTAACCGGCAATGCAACATAAATGTCCGCTTTAACCCGACTCGCCGGCCACAGCAGCGCATTACCTTCCGTAATCAATATGGGCATCAAGCCCGGACCCCGATAAGCGGCACCATCGGTGATGAGAGTTTTCATGGGGCCCGCCAGTTCAAGCGGTGCGCCGGATTTTGAAAACAAAACGCTCGCTTTCTTCCGTTGACCGCGAACAATATATTAACCGCCAATGACAAAGTTTCTGCTCAGAGTCTGGGGCCTGGCCAAACCCTACCGGCTGCGATTGTTCCTCGGGGTGTTGACCGGCATCCTCACCGGGTTGATATCGCCGCTGGTGATCGGAACAGTCATGTTCGTCTATAGCGCCGTCTTTCCGTCACCGGACCCATCGGGGATGGCACAGTTGCCGATGCAGAAACTGCCTGTCTTCGTGCAACAATGGTTTTATACCGTGCGTCAGGCATTGGAAAGCGGCGTGCAGGCGCATCCGTGGGTGGTGGCAGCGTTGATTGCGGCCATTCCGTTCATCATGCTTCTGAGCGGCGTCTTGGGCTATCTCAATGTTTATCTCCTGCAGTGGGTGGCCAGCCGCGCCATCGCCGACATGCGCGTCAAACTCTTCAGACATTTGCTGGATTTGTCCGCCGGATTTTACAGCCAGAATTCCTCCGGCCAGCTTATCTCGCGCGTGATCAACGATACCGGCGCGGTGCAAAACATCCTGAACAACGCGGTTTCCGTGGTGGTGCGCGACCCCGTTCGGTTGCTTAGCGTTCTGGCTTTCCTGTTGTGGCAACAGCCCAAGTTGACGCTCATCACGATGGTGGCCCTGCCGGTGGTCATAATTCCCATTGCCATCTTCAGCCGCAAAATCCGACGCTCCAGCCGTGAAATCCAGCAGCAATCCGCGGAGTTGACGCAAACCATGGCCGAGGCCTTTACCGGCCATCGCATCGTCAAGGCCTACAACCTCGAGCCCATCGTGGCCGGGCAGTTTCAAAATGCCGCGCGCCGCTTCGTCAGCCATTATATGCGCATCATTCGCGCCAGCAGCATTTCCGGCCCCCTGATAGAATTCTTTGGTTCCTGCGGCGTGGCGTTGCTGCTGGCATATTTGATTTATGGTCGGCAAGGCCACCCCAATCCCACGGTTTTCCTGCAATTGATGGGCAGTGTTTTTTTTATTTATCAACCCCTGAAAAACCTGACGCAGTTGCAGAATCAAGTTGTCCAGGCGCGCGCCGCCAGCGAACGTGCCTTCGCCCTGCTCGATACGCAGACGACAGTGGTTGAACCGGCGCAGCCCCGAAAGCTGCAAGCCGCCGGCGCGGACATCCAATTCGAACACGTCCATTTTTCCTATGGCGAAAAAGTCGCGCTGGACGATATCAATCTGGAAATCAAATCCGGCCGCCTGGTCGCCCTCGTCGGCGCCAGTGGCTCCGGCAAGACCACTTTGACCAACCTGTTGCTCCGCTTTTACGACCCCCAGCGCGGTGCCGTTCGCATCGGTGGTGTGGACCTCCGGGAGGTTTCCACGAGCGACCTTCGCAGCCAGATTGCCGTCGTTACCCAGGAAAACATTTTGTTCGATGACACCATCCGCCGGAACATCGAACTGGGCCGGCCCGGCGCGAACCACGAGGAGATCATCGCCGCCGCCAGACACGCCTATGCCTATGATTTCATCATGCAACGACCGGAAGGCTTCGACGCCGTCATTGGCGAGAAGGGCGTGATGCTTTCCGGCGGTCAGCGTCAACGGATTGCCATTGCCCGGGCTGTCCTCCGCGACGCGCCCATCCTGGTGCTGGATGAAGCGTTGAGTGCGCTCGATTCTGAATCCGAACGTATTGTGCAAAACGCGTTGGACGAGCTGATGAAGGGACGCACGACCATTTGCATCGCGCACCGGCTCTCGACCATTCTGCACGCGGATTTGATCGTGGTGCTCGACCGGGGTCGCATTGTGGAAACCGGCAGCCACGAAGAACTGGTCCGGCGCGGTGGCGTTTACCAAAAACTTTACGAACTGCAATTTCAGTCGTGAGTGCGCGGCCTGAAAAAATCCTCGCCCTGCAATTCAAATACTTTGGTGACGCCGTGCTGCTCACGCCGGCGCTCCGCGCCCTGCGCGAACATTTTCCCGCCGGCGAACTGCACCTGCTCGTGCCTGAGGAAATCGCGCCATTGTTCCAGCACCTGCCGCATCTCAACCGGGTCTGGCCCATGCCGCGCCGGCGCGGGCGCGCGCAGTTTGGCCAAAGCTGGCCGATGATTCGTTTCCTGCGCCGCGAGCGGTTTGATCGTTCGGTCGACTTTGCGAGCAACGACCGCGGCGCCATCTTAAGCCGGTTTATCGGCGCCCGTCGCCGGCTCGGCTGGGGCGGCCGGGGCGGATTTCTTGGTCGCAAGTTTTGCTATACCGACCGGGTAATGCCGGAAATGGTGGGGACGACCTGCCGGTCGTCCGAAGCCGCGCAGCAGCGCGGCGCTACCAATGAAAAATGCGAACATGAATCCGCGCGTTTGGTACAACTTTTGTCCGGCTGGCAGATTCCGTCACCCCCTTCGTTGGAAGCCGAAATCCACGCCGATCCGGCCTTGGCTGTTGCCGCACAAAAACTTCTCCCCGCCGAACGCGCCGTCATTTGCCATGTCGCCTCCAGCCAGCCCCGGAAGGAATGGCCGCTGCCGCATTGGGCCCGGTTGCAGCGCCTGGCCAGCGGGGCCGGATTTCACGTCGTCTTCACCACCGCACGCGGTGAACGCGAGCAGGCATTGATGACGGAATTGAAGAGACTGGTGCCGGACGCGGTGATTTTGCCACTGGTGCCCGAACTGCCTCTGTTTCTGGCCGTGCTGGCGCGCGCCGGCGTTTTCATTTCCGGCGATACCGGTCCGCTGCACTTCGCCGCCGGACTGGGGGTGCCGACGATTTCATTGTTTGGTCCAAGCTCCCCCGTGCAGTGGGCGCCCATCGGCCAGCGTCATCAGGTTCTGACGGGGAGCGCCTGTACTTGCGATGGCAACCTGAGTGTCTGTCAAAGTGCCAGCCACTGTCTCGCGGCCATTTCGCCCGAACAGGTCTTTGCCGGTTTGCAACAGTCGCGGTGACTCCGCGCCGGTTTTGCCCCTCAACTGCTGTCCCAAGCATTAGCGTTCCTGCTTTCATAAATTTGGCCTGCAAATTGCATGTAACGTCTCACGCTGCCGGCTCGTATAAAGAGGCGACGGCTGAAAAGTTTGAAAATCAAAAAATGACGTATGAAAACGAGACATAATGCCATGAGTTTTGTCGCGGTTACCGTGACAATGGTTTCACTGGGTGCCGGTCTGTTATCGGTGAGCGCGGGAGAACGTTACCGCTCCGGCTCATTTGAAAACAGCCGCGGACGCAGCGGCACCTTCGAACAGAATATTTACCGGCAACCCGGATCCAGTCAGCGCGAAACCACCGTCCAGACGGGCAACGGGGTCTGGGCGCGGCAATCCGATGCGACCTGGAATCGTCAGGCCGGGACGGCCGACCGTACCACCGTGACCACCGCGCCGAACGGGAAAACGGCCACCATTGACCAGAGCGCCATTCGGAATGGCAACACCCTGACGGTGAACGGCAGCCGCACCGGGTACGACGGCAAAACTTCCGATTGGAACAAAACCGTCACCGCGAATGGGAATGGCACCGCCACCGTGAACGGTCAATACACCCGCCAGAACGGCAACACGATTGACACCCGTTCAACCGTGACCAAAACCGCGGATGGTCATACCACTGCCGGCGCCTACACCACCAGCACGGGCAAGAGCGGCACGTATGATAACACGGTGGTCAACAGCGATGGCACGCGCACGAAAACCGATACGGTCACCGGCGCCAATGGGAAAACCGCCGATCGCGTGGTGACGACCAGCCGGGATGACAACACCATTGACCACACGGTCACCACGACCGGACCGAATGGAAAGACCGAAACGCATTCCGGCAGCGTGACGTTTAACCAATAATTCATTTCCAGACAAAAAAAGCTCCGCCGATCATCCCGGTGGAGCTTTTTGCTTTTTAAGCTATCGCCGGCCCAGCTGTTGCAACAGTTTTCCGTGGATGCCCCCGAAGCCGCCGTTGCTGAACACGACGACGATGTCGCCGCCCTGGGCGTGCTTCACGGTGTGCGCGACGATGGCCTCCACGTCGGGCAGGTAGGCCGCGTCTTTGCCGGAAGCTTTCAAATCCTGCATGAGTTTTTCAGGATTGAGCCGTTCCTCCGGCGCGATTTGTTCCAGTCGCGCGATTTCGGCGACCACGACCGCGTCGGCGTCGGCGAACGCGCCGGCCAGCTCGTTTTGAAAGACATTTCGCCGCGTGGTGTTGCTGCGCGGCTCGAAAATGGCCCAGATCTTTTCGCGCGGATATTTGATGCGCAAGGCCCGCAGGGTCTCTCGGATGGCCGTGGGATGGTGGCCGAAATCGTCCACCACCGTCACGCCGCCGGCGATGCCGCGCACCTCCATCCGGCGTTTGATGCCCTTGAACGTATCGAAGGCGGCCTGGATCTGGTGGTTTTTGAGGCCGCAATGCTTGGCGCAGGCGATGACGGCCAGCGCGTTCCGGGCGTTCAGTTCGCCCATCATGTTCAGGTGAAATTTGAAGCTGGGAATTTCAAATTCCGTGGCCGTCGGGCCATAACGGAGGTTGCCGGCCCGAATGGCATTGTGTTCACCCAGGCCGAACCGTTTCACCGGACAATGGGTCACCGTCAACAGCGGCGCGAGATTCGGGTCGTCGCCGTTGGCGAGCAGCAGGCCGTTGCGGGGAATGAGCCGGATGAAATGGGAGAAGGATTTTTTGATCGCGTCGAGGTTTTCAAAAATGTCGGCGTGGTCGAATTCGAGGTTGTTGAGAACGGCCACTTCCGGCTGGTAATGGATGAACTTGCTCCGTTTGTCGAAAAAGGCGGTGTCATATTCGTCACCCTCAATGATGAACCATTCGCTGTCCGTGAACCGCGCGCCCTGGCTGAGATTGTTCGGGATGCCGCCGATGAGATAACTCGGGTTCAATCCGTTGTGCTCGAACACCCACGTCAACAGCGAGGTCGTGGTGGTTTTGCCGTGGGTGCCGGCCACGACGATGGAACGTTTGCCGCGGATGAAAAATTCCTTGAGCAGCTCCGGCAGCGAGCAGTAGCGCAATTTGTGGTCCAGCACGAACTCCGCTTCCGGGTTGCCCCGCGAAATCGCGTTGCCGATGATCACCAGATCGGGCTGGTGTGCGAGATTCCGCTCGGCATAACCGTTCATCACCTCGATTTTTCGCTCCGCCAGGAATGTGGACATGGGCGGATAAACGTTCTGGTCCGAGCCGGTGACGCTGAATCCTTTTTCCTTCATGGCCCCGGCCGCCGACGCCATGGCCGTGCCGCCAATGCCGGTGAAGTGGACTGATTTGATTTCCGATGAAAACATGCCGGTGAATTAAACCATGAAGACCCGGAGGCACAAAGTTTTTTGATGTCGCGCAAACCCCGCCTCCGGCGCCAAAAATCTTATTCGCGGACGCTATTCAGTTTCCAACCCCTGATTTCCCGCTACACTCTCGCCAATGCACTGGCTGCAAACGATTGATACGGCCCTTTTCCGCTTTATCAACGGCTCGTTAAGCAATCCGTTCTGCGACTGGCTCATGCCCCTCATGAGCGGCGGCGACGGGGTCATCCGCTGGTTCGTTCCGCTGGCCGTGGCGGTGGTGGTGGGCACGCTGTGCTTCGGCAGCGCCCGGGCGCGGTTGTGCGCCTTGATGATTTTTCTCGTCATCGCGCTCGGCGATCCCCTGGTGACCAACACCATCAAACATCTCGTGGAGCGACCGCGCCCGTGCATGGTGCTGCCCGGAGTGGTTGAGCGCCTGGGTTGCACCAACTCCGGCAGCATGCCGTCCGCGCACGCGGCGAATTGGTCCGCCATGACCATGGTGCTGTTTCTTTTCTATCGCCGCAGTCTCTGGTTCATGCTGCCGGTGGCGCTGACAGTCTCGTTTTCGCGCGTCTATAACGGCGTACATTATCCCAGCGACGTCCTGGCCGGCATGATTTTGGGCGCCGGTTACGCGGCCGCCGGAGTGGTGGCGGGACAATCGATTTGGAATTGGGCCGGACGGAAATGGTTTCCGATGTGGCACGCCCGGCTGCCATCGCTTCTGAAGGCAGAAGGCAGAAGGCAGAAGGCAGAACCGGATGCAGCCAAATCGGAAATCGGAAATCGGAAATCGGAAATTCAGTGGCTTCGCCTCGGCTACATTCTGATTTTTATCATGCTGATCGCGAGCTGGGGGTACCTTGCCAGCGGCACCATCCAGCTTAGCCAGGACGAAGCTTATCAATGGGCCTGGTCGAAGCACCTGGCCTTGTCGTATTACAGCAAACCGCCGGGCATCGCGCTGATTCAATTCGCCGGCACCTCGCTGTTCGGCGACACCGAATTCGGCGTCCGTTTTTTTGCGCCCCTGTTCGCGGCGATTCTGAGCGTGATGGTGTTGCGCTTTCTGGCGCGCGAAGTCGGCGCCCGTCCAGCCTTCTGGCTGTTGCTCATCGTCATCGCCACGCCATTGCTCGGCATCGGCACGATTTTGATGACGATTGATCCGCCGTTGGTGCTCTGTTGGACGTGGGCGATGATTGCCGGCTGGCGTGCGGTCCAACCGGACGGAGCGACCCGCCATTGGCTCGTCGTCGGCTTGGCCATGGGACTGGGTTTTCTGTGCAAATACACCGCCGCGTTTCAAATCATCTGCTGGGCCGTCCTTTTCGCACTGTCGCCGAAGGCGCGCGTTCATTTGCGCCGGCCCGGTCCCTGGCTGGCGTTGTTGGTTTTCTCGCTCGGCACCCTGCCGGTGGTGGTCTGGAACTGCCAGCACGGCTGGAGCACGCTCAACGACGTGGGGGGCGACGCGGGATTGCATTCGCGCTGGCAGCCGACCTTGCGTTATTTCTGGGATTTTGTGTTCTCGGAAGCATTCCTGTTGAACCCGGTTTTCTTCATCGGCGCGCTGTGGGCAATGGCTGGCTTTTGGAAATGGCGGCGCGAACGGCCATTGTGGCTATATCTGTTCTGCATGGGCGCGCCGGTGTTTCTGGGCTACTGGCTTTACTCCTTTCATTCGCGCGTTCTGCCCAACTGGATTGCGGTTGCGGTCGTGCCGATGTTTTGCCTGATGGTCGCCTATTGGAACGAACGGCGGCGCCTGGCCAAACCCTTTTTAACCATAGGTTTGGTGTTGGGATTTTTCGTCTTCGCGGCCCTGCACCAAAGCAAACTGGTGGGGAAAATCACCGGGGATGAATTGCCGCCTTCGAAAGACCCGACCCGCCGTTTGCAGGCCTGGAAAGAGGAAGCCGCGTTTGTTGAGGCGGAACGCGAGCAATTGCAGCCGCCCGGCACTCCGGCATTTATCATTTGCAGTCACTACGGCATCACCGGGTTGTATTCGTTCTACATACCCGAGGCGAAAGCTGCAATCCATTCGGACGAACCGCTGGTCTATGCCATGGATTCCGACACACCGCACAATCAATTTTATTTCTGGCCGGAATACAACTATGTCGGGCATCGCCAGGGACAGAACGCCGTTTTTGTGAGTGAAGTGGACCCGTATCCGCTGGAGCCCGGCTGGTTTTGGAAATGGCTGAAGCGCGAGCCGATCTCGTATGGCAACATTCCGCCGCCCTCGCCGGCGCCGGAGAAACTGTTGCAGCAGTTTGCCTCGGTCACGGACCTGGGCGAGCACGACATCGAACTCGACGGTCGCGTGTTTCATCGCGTGCATCTCTGGGCGTGCTATCATTTGAAATGAGAAGTGCGAAGTGCGAGGTGAGAAACGTCCGCGAGCTACCCGCCACCGCGGACGTTGCGGCTGCCGTCTCATCCTCGATCGTTCTCCATGTTCGCGATTATGATTTGGCGGCCACGCTGGATTCCGGCCAGGTCTTCCGCTGGCAGCCGGAGCGCGGGCGGCTCGCCCGCGAGTCCCAACTTTCGCCTCACGCGGACGGGCCGCCCGCGCTCCAGGATTCATGGGTTGGGGTCGTGGGGAAGCATTGGGTGCGGTTGACGCAAACCGATGACGGCATCCACGCCGAAACCGCTACGCCGGTCGAAGACTGGGACTGGCTCCGCGAGTTTCTGCAGACCGGGGTCGATTGGGACGCCGTAGTTAAAAGTTTTCCCGACGACGCACCGATGCGTGCGGCGGTTGAGGCATGTCACGGGTTGCGTGTGCTGCGCCAGGACCCGTGGGAATGCCTGGCGTCGTTTATTTTGTCCTCCACCAAGCAAATTGTCCAGATCCGGCAGATCATTGCGCTGCTTTGCGAACGATTTGGCGAGCCGATTATGCCGGGGGCGCCGGCATCCCCGCAGGCAGCATTCATCTCTTGTGCAGAAACTCGCCGGCAGGATGCCGGCGCTCCCGGTAACAGCCGCCGTTCGTGCTGCACGTTTCCGTCACCGGAAAAAATCGCCGGTCTGACCGAGACGCAGCTGCGCGCGTGCAAGATGGGGTTTCGCGCGCCGCATCTGCTCACCGCCGCCCGCCAGATTGCTGACGGCACATTTGATTTGAACCGGCCGCGCCGTTTGTCGCTGGCCGAGGCGCGGGCGGAGTTGATGAAATTGCGCGGCGTGGGCGGTAAAATCGCCGATTGCGTTCTATTGTTTGCCTATGGATTTGACGGGGCATTTCCGGTGGATGTCTGGGTGGAACGTGCCTTGCGCTGTCTTTATTTTCCCCGTCGGCAGGTGACGGCCAAACGCCTGCACTACTTCGTGGCCACGCATTTCGGGCCGCACGCGGGCCATGCGCAGCAATATCTTTTTCATTACATGCGAACGAAATTGTAATAGTCTCGCGCGAAGGCCGCGAAGGTCGCAAAAGGGGGACGCTCCTTCGATCTCTTCGCGTTCTTCGCGCGATACCAAATGAAAATTGAAGTCATCCTGACACCGGCGGAACTGCCGGCGCTGGCCCGCCGCGATTTGCGTGACGCCGTGTGCGTGGTGTTCGACGTGCTGCGCGCCACCAGCACGTTTGTAACCGCACTGCAGAACGGTGCGAAAGCCGTCGTGCCGGTCAGTGAGATTGCCGAGGCGCTGGCCTGGCGGCAGAAGCAACCGGACGTGCTGCTGGGCGGCGAACGCGACGGGGTGAAGATCCGTGCAGCTCAAACCGGCGGCGTTGATTTTAACCTCGGCAATTCACCGCGGGAATACACACCGGAAATGGTCCGGGGCAAAACCATTGTTTCCACCACCACCAACGGCACGCGTGCCTTGCGCGCCTGCGCGGGCGCAAAAACGGTCCTGGCCGCGTCGTTCCTGAACCTGACCGCCACGGTGGACTTCATCAAAAAACTCCGGCCCAACCAGGTTGTGCCCGTCTGCGCCGGTACGCACG
>Ga0265313_10001251_pt1 | contig 24185 bp, 16 predicted proteins | sample 4123metaG_FD_203122 | JGI IMG/M metagenome (GOLD analysis project Ga0265313, IMG submission 203122) | Rhizosphere microbial communities from Carex aquatilis grown in University of Washington, Seatle, WA, United States - 4-1-23 metaG | ecosystem: Host-associated > Plants > Roots > Rhizosphere >...
GACCCTGCCCGCCCTTGTCTTGTATGGCGCCAATGACCAGATCATTCCAGCCGCACCCAGCTGGGCCGCCATTGCCCGGCTGCCCCGGCTGGGCGTGGATCAGCGGGCCGCCTATTACACCAACGGCTGGCATATGCTGCTGCGCGACCTCCAGGCCCAGGTGGTGGTTGACGACATCGCCGCCTGGGTGTTCGATCCCCGGCGGCCACTTCCGTCGGGCGCTGACAGGGAGGCGACAGCAAAGCTTGCCACCATTGCGGTTGACGCCCGATGACGGCTCGCCTTCGGCATGACATAGTGGGGCCGGATTGGGAAAGAGGTACCATGCGGGCAGGACTTAAGGTTTTGGCATTGATAGCCCTGGCGCTGGCTTCAGCCGGCCCGGCGGCAGCCGATCCGCGCGAAATCGAAGCGCTGGTCCCCTCGCTCCCCATGCCGGGAACCGACTTCGAGGACATCAGGGCCTTCAAGCTTCCCGTGGATAACCGTCTGGTCTGCGATACCGATCAGGACAAGCCGGTCCTGGCCGCCCCCAAATTGATGGCACCGCAGGCGGGACGCACCGGTGGCCGGGTCCGGCGCTGTTCGGTGTTTGCCGCCGGCCCGGCCCAGGCCTGGGCCCAGGCTACGCTGCCGACCCTGGCCGGCCCGGCCCGGCTATGGCTCACCTATGTGGAGCAGGGCAACGGCGGGCGCTATCGTTTGGCCCAGGTCAGCCTGTGGGCCAAGCGGGACTCCTGGACCGTGGTCGCCGACAGGCTGAGCGCGATCCTGGGCGAGCCCCTGGCCGGCAGCGACCGCTTCCTCAGTTGGGAGGACGAACAGCACGACACCCTGATGTTCATCGATGAAAAGCAACCCGACGAGTTCGCCGTGGCCGTCGGCGACATCCGGCTGCGCAAACTGTTGAAATCCCCCGGTTCCTCCGTCCATCCCGAATAGACCCGACCGATGCGTAAATCCTTGATGGCCGCCCTCGGCCTCGTCCTCGCCTCCGCTCCCGCCCTGGCGCAATCGGCCAAGCCCTATGACATCGGCATGGCCCAGATCGGCATGCGGCTCAATCAACTGCGCTTCGCCGCCTTCCCGGCCAATACCAAGCTGGTCTGCTCGTCCGACCAGGACAAGCCGCCGGGGGCCGAGCACGAGCCGCTGGGCCTGCCGGGCGCCATGGTCGCCGCCAAGGTCAACCGCTGCGCCGTCTTCACCGAAGCCGCCAAGGACCAGTGGACCCTGCGGCCGGTGATCGTCGCCGGTACGCTGACCGATTTCTGGTTCATGGCCATCGAGGATGAGAGCGGCAGCGAACGCATCTTCCAGATCACCGCCCGCCAGCCGCGCGAGGTCTTCGACAAGACCGCCAAATCCCTGATCGAACGCTGGGGACAGCCGGCCCAGAACACGCCGCATTTCGTCCGCTGGACCCAGGGGACGGTAGAGGCTCAGATGGCCGATGACAACGAAGGCACCGTTATCTTCCTGTTCGATACCAAGCTGCACCAGCTGCTTGATTCGCGCATGCCGCACGGCAAGCCCAAGAAGCGGGACTAGCGGGACTACATCCCCGCCACGTCACGCAGGTCCTGGACCAGCTGACGTGCCCGCTGGACCTGCTTCTGACTGAGGGTCTTGGCCACGCCGTCACGGGCCTCGGCCGCGCCCTCCTCGCCCTGCGCCGCCGCGAGATCGTAAAGAACATAGGCCCGCACCGGGTCCTTGGCGAAGAACCCCTGGCCCTTATTGGCGAGGTCGCCCAGGGCAACCATGGCCTCGGCATGACCATGGGCAGCAGCAGCCTCCAGCCAGCCGATGCCGGTGCTCATATCCAGCGGCAGCTCGATGCCGCCGGTCAGCGCCATGCCCAGGGTGTACTGAGCTTCGGCATGGCCGGCACGGGCGGCCATTTCCAGCCAATCCCCCCCCTCGACCATGCCGGGGCGCAGTTGCAGCGCCTTGTCGGCCCCGTCGGTGGGCTTGGCCGCCAGCCAGACCGCACCGAAAGCGCGGTTGCGACGTTCCGCCTCCTTGGGGTTCCACTCCTCTCCGTCGGGCTGACGCCAGGCGGCGGGCAACGACAGCAGCAATCGGCCGAGGCGAAAGCGCGCCTCGGGATCGGCGTGAATCTGGGCGGCAAGACGGTACCAGCCCCCGGCCTCATCCGCATTACGGGCGACGCCGTATCCGTGCTCGAACGCCTCGGCCAGAATCATCGCGGCCCGCAAATTGCCGTTCCCGGCCAGATCGGCGATCCAGGCGGTGCCCTGAAGCCCGCCGAGAGACTTGATCTTGCCGTCCAGCAGCAGGGCTTCCCAGTGTGCCCGCGCGACGGTGTCGCCCAGCCGGGCGGCACGGAGCCAGAACTGGCCGGCCCGCTCCATGTCGCGGGCAACGCCCTGGCCGGCTTCCAGCATCCTGGCGGCATCCGTCGCGGCGCGGGGGTTGCCGTTGGCGGCGGCCAGACCGAACCAGACCAGGGCCGCCGCGCCATCGGCCTTGACCCCATGACCGTCGCGATAGGCCTGACCGAGCTGATGTTGGGCTTCGTCATCCCCCTTGGCGGCGGCGGCGACAAGGCCGGTGTGGCGGGAATCGGCCACGGTCTTGGCGGCGGCCGCGCCCACCGATTTCGCCGGCTTGGCCGGCTTGGCCTGGGCGACCATGGGCAGGGCAAAGGCAAGCAGCACGGCGACGTAGGCGGCGGTCCTCATGAATATCGGACTTTCCACAAGCATGGGCATGAAAGGCCGCATGATTCCACTTCCCGCCCGGGATGGCAATCCGCGCGTGGGGAATTCGGCACAAACCTCACCCGAGAAAAATACGGTACCGGATCACGTCTGCGGAATCGGTGGGATATTGCGATTTGGCACGGCGGCGCGTAGGGTGGCGCCCGCTCTTTTCTTGCTGCCAGAGGACCAAGACATGCCGTTCATCGCTGACAGGCTTTCCGCCATCAAGCCGTCGCCGACCATCGCGGTCACCCAGAAGGCCGCCGAACTCAAGGCCGCCGGCCGGGATGTCATCGGCCTGGGCGCCGGCGAGCCGGATTTTGATACCCCCGACAACATCAAGGCCGCCGCCAAGCTTGCCATCGACAAGGGCCAGACCAAATACGTCGCCCCCGCCGGCACCCTGGAACTGCGCAAGGCCATCGCCGGCAAGCTCAAGCGCGAGAACGGGCTGGACTACACCCCCGACCAGATCACCGTCGGCGTCGGCGGCAAGGGCGTGATCTTCAACGCCTTCATGGCCACCATCAATCCCGGCGACGAGGTTATCGTGCCGGCACCTTATTGGGTGAGCTATCCCGATATCGCCCTGATGTTCGGCGGCGTTCCGGTCTTCGTGCCCTGTCCCGAAACGGCCGGCTTCAAATTGCAGGCCGCCGATCTGGAAAAGGCCATCACCCCCAAGACCAAGTGGCTGGTGTTGAACTCGCCGTCCAACCCCACCGGCGCCGCCTATACCTGGGACGAACTCAAGGCCCTGACCGACGTGCTGCTGCGGCATCCCCATGTCTGGATCATGTCCGACGACATGTACGAGCATCTGGTCTATGACGGCTTCAAATTCGCCACCCCGGCCCAGGTGGAACCCAAGCTCTACGACCGCACCCTGACCATGAACGGCGTGTCCAAGGCCTATGCCATGACCGGCTGGCGCGTCGGCTATGCCGCCGGCGCCCTGCCGATCATCAAGGCCATCAATATGATCCAGTCGCAGTCGGTGACCCATACCGCCTCCATCAGTCAGGCGGCGGCGGTCGAGGCACTGAACGGGACTCAGGACTTCATTCCGAAGAATGCGGCTGTGTTCAAGCGTCGCCGCGATCTCATCGTCGGCCTGCTGAACCAGTGTCCCGGCATCACCTGCCGCACCCCGGAAGGCGCCTTCTACGTCTATCCGTCCTGCGCCGGCGCCATCGGGAAGAAGACCCCCGAGGGCAAGGTGATCAACAGCGACGGCGACTTCGCCACCGCGCTGCTGGAATCCGAGGGCGTGGCCGTGGTCCAGGGCGCCGCTTTCGGCCTGGAGCCCTATTTCCGCATTTCCTACGCCACCTCGGACGAAGCCCTGACCAAGGCTGGCGAGCGCATCAAGCGTTTCTGCGAAAGCCTGAAGTAGGCCTGATCAAGCAAAGCAAAAGGGGCGGTTCCTCACGGAACCGCCCCTTTTTTTGCCGCCCTACACCGCCTGGGCGCGGATTTCGGCCAGGAAGGCGTTGATCTCCCGGGTCAGTTCGTCGTTATGGGTAATCATTTCCCGGCTCGATTCCGCCACATTCCCGGCGGCGGTCCGGCTGACACGGGCACCATCGGACACTTGGCCGATGTGCCGGGCCACCTCACGGGTGCCGCGCGCCGCTTCCTGCACCGAGCGGGTGATTTCCTGGATGGCGGCGTTCTGCTCCTCCACCGCCCCGGCGATGGACGAGGTTGCCTCGTCCACCCGGTGGATGGTCTCGCCGATATGGCGGATGGCGCCCACCGCCTTGTCGGTCTCTGCCTGGACCGAGCCGATCTGGGCGGTGATCTCCTGGGTCGCCCGCGCGGTCTGGGTGGCCAGTCCCTTGACCTCGTTGGCGACCACGGCGAAGCCCTTGCCGGCTTCACCCGCCCGCGCCGCCTCGATGGTGGCGTTGAGCGCCAGCAGATTGGTCTGCCCGGCAATGTCGTTGATCAGGTTGACCACCTCGCTGATGCGGCCGGCGGCGGTGGACAGCGCGCCAACCACCACATTGGTCTGTTCGGCCTCCTGCGCCGCATTGCGGGCGATCTCGGCCGAAAGCGCCACCTGACGGCTGATTTCATTGCCCGAAGCGCTCAGTTCCTCGGCGGCCGAGGCCACGGTCTCCACATTGCAGGAGGTCTCCTCGGTGGCAGCCACCACCGCCTCAGTCTGTTCCGAGGTCTCCTCGGCGGTTCGGGTCATGGCGGCGGAGGAGTCATCGAGATGCTGGCCCACCTCGGCCATGGCCTGCACCGCGTTGCGAACCCGGGCCTCGAGCCCGGCCGCCATCTCGCGCAGCAGGCGATTCCGCTCCTCGCCGGCCGCCTGCTTCATCGCTACCTGTTCTTCCAGCAAGCGATGGTTCTCGATGCTGTTGGCACGGAAGACCTCCATGGCGCGGGCCAGTTCCCCCATCTCGTCCTGCCGCTCGGTCCCGGAGACCACTTCGGCGGTATCGCCGGCCGCCAGTCCCCTCATGCGGCGGACCAGCTCCCCCAGCGGCTTGGTGATGGAGCGGCCGACGACCACGCCCATGAGGGCAGCCAGAACCAGCACCAGTAACCCGGTCATGCCCGCGGCCAGCACCTGGGCCCGGAAGGCTTCGTCCAGATCGTCGATATAAACGCCGGTGCCGATCATCCAGTTCCACGGCTTGAAGACCTGGACGTAACTCAGCTTCGGCACGGGCGGTTGATCCTTGACCCGCGCGATGAAGTAGGAGAGGTAGCCCGAGCCGTCGCGGCCGGCGATTTCGGTCATGGCCTGGACGGTAAACAGACCATTGGCGTCCTTGAGCTGCGACTGGTTGGTCCCCTCGGTCTCCGGGCGCAGGGGCTGCAAAACCGCGACGTTGGCCATGGTGTAGATGAAGACGTAGTCCTTCTTGGCGCCATAGCGCATCATGCGCACCGCCTCGATGGTCCTGCCCCAAGCGTCGTCATCCGACATTTCGCCCTTGGCTGCCCGGGCCTGAAAGCCGGAGGCAATGGCCACGGCGGAATCCACCACCTGCCGCAATGTCTCGCGACGGTCCTCGACCAAGGTTTGACGCATGGCAAGCAGCCCATGGGCGGACAGCAGTGCCAGTCCAGCCACCATCAGGCCGACCAGCAGCCAGATTTTCCCACTGATTCCAAGTTTCGGCACAGCCAGCCCCCCCCCAGACGGAGATTGACCATCATCGCGATGGCATTGCCAGCGCGATGCGGCCAACCCTTTTGGGGGATGATATACCCGGCAACACTCGCCGGAAAGAGGGCGGCTCCCGTCTTCACGAAATTGCAGCAGCCGCCCCCACCGGCCCGTGGGAGCGGCCAACACGACAATCGGGCTCAGGCCGCCTGGGCGCGGATTTCCCCCAGAAAGGCATCGATCTCGCCGCTCAGCGCATTATTGTGGGTGACCATATCGAGGGCCGAGGCGGCGACCTCATCGGCGGCGCTCCGGCTGGTACAGGTTCCGTCGGAGACCTTGCGGATGTGGTCGGAAACCTCGCGGGTGCCGCGCGCAGCCTCCTGCACTCCGCGGGTGATTTCCTGGATGGCCGCGTTCTGCTCCTCCACCGCCCCGGCGATGGACGAGGTCGCCTCGTCCACCCGGTTGATGGTCTGGCCGATATTGCGGATGGCGGCGACCGCCTTGTCAGTCTCGGCCTGTACCGCCGCGATCTGGGTAGTGATTTCCTGCGTCGCCTTGGCTGTCTGATTGGCCAGGGTTTTGACCTCGCCGGCCACCACGGCGAAGCCCTTGCCGGCTTCGCCCGCCCGTGCAGCCTCGATAGTGGCGTTCAGCGCCAGCAGATTGGTCTGGCTGGCGATGTCATTGATCAGATTGACCACCTCGCCGATGCGGCCCGCCGCCGCCGCCAGGGACGCCACCATCTCGTTGGTCTGCTCCGCTTCCCTGGCTGCGGCGCGGGCGATATCGGCCGACAGCGTAACCTGCCGGCTGATCTCGCTGCCCGACGCGCTCAGTTCCTCGGCTGCCGAAGCGACGGTCTGAACATTGGAGGAGGTCTGCGCCGTGGCGGCCACCACCGCGCCGGTCTGCTCCGAAGTCAGCTCGGCCGTCCGGCTCATGGCAGACGATGCCCCGTTCAGGCGTTCGCCCACCTGGGCAATGGCGGCGACGGCACTCTCTACCCGATGTTCCAGCCCGGACGCCATATCGCGCAAGGCCCGGTTCCGCTCCTCGGCGGCGGCACGCTTGAGGCCCTCCTGCTGGTCAAGCAAGCGACGGTTCTCGATGGTGTTGCCACGGAACACTTCCATGGCACGGGCGAGTTCGCCGATCTCGTCGCGGCGTTCGACGCCAAGAACCGACTGATCGGTCTCACCCGCCGCCAGACCGCCCATGCGCCGGACCAGAATGGCCAGCGGCCCGGTGATGGAGCGGGCGATGACCACACCCAGCACCACCGCCAACGCCAGAATCATCAGGGCCTTGAGGGTAACGGCGACCACCTTGGCCTTGAAGGCTTCGTCGATGTCATCGATGTAGACACCCGTACCGATGTTCCACGACCACGGCTTGAAGTCGCTGACGAAGACCAATTTCGGCACCAGCGGGCCGTCCTTGACCCGCGCCCACCGGTAATCAACGAAACCGCTGCCGTCGCTCCGCGCCACATCGACCATGCGGCGGGTGATATAGCGTCCGTCGGGGTCCTTCATCTCCGACTGATCCGCGCCCTCCATCTCGGGGCGGATCGGATGCATGAGCGGCCGGTACCGGTAGTCGTTGATGAAGACATAGTCGTTGTTGCCGTAGCGAATGCTGCGAAGCGTCGCCATGGCGATCTTCTTGGCTTCGTCCTCACTGACTTCACCCTTGGCGGCACGGGCCTGCTGGGCGGCGACAAGGCTGGTGGCGGTTTCCACCTCCTGCCTCAGCGACTGGCGGCGATCCTCCACCATGCTTTCGCGCATGGCCATCAGGCCTTCCGCAGCGAGGATCGATAGCCCGACCACCATCAGACCGACCAGCGACCAAATCTTTCCCCCAATCCCGATTTTCAGCCTGCCCATGATTTCCCCGTCCAAATCGAGCGGCTTGTGCCGCCCACCCTGCTTTGCGAATAGATCAAACGTCTACGGCCCAATAGACTTCCATCTGTTTGATCCCATCAAACGGCGATTTGAATCGAAAAATAACGTAATGATCAAAATTCATTCATTGGTACGGCAGTGTTCCGCACCATTAAACGCTATCGTTGATGCCTTTTGTTGTGTGCGTAAGGCAAATACCCTAGGGGCAGCCATCTCCGCAAAATTGAATGTACATACTGTTCTTTAGATACATTGCCGATACCTGATTAGAACGTCCCTCCCGCCCCCCTCCGCGGCGAGGGGTGGGATGGGATCGTCGGAAAGGGCAAGGGGCGCCAAGGTTGGACAGCCCCTTACCGGTCGGCCACGTCGCTCAGCGTGCCTGAGCGCGAATCTCGGCCAGGAAGGTGTCGATCTCGCGGGTCAGGTCTCCATTGTGTACGATCATCTCGCGGGTGGAACTCGCCACGTCCTCGGCTGCCCCCCGGCTGACGCGGGTGCCGTCGGACACCCGGCCGATATGCTGGGTCACCTCGCGGGTGCCGCGCGCCGCTTCCTGCACCGAGCGGGTGATTTCGTGGATGGCGGCATTCTGCTCCTCCACCGCCCCGGCGATGGACGAGGTCGCCTCGTCCACCCGAATGATGGTCTCGCCGATATGACGGATGGCCGCCACCGCCTTGTCGGTCTCCACCTGGACGGAATCGATCTGGGCGGTGATCTCCTGGGTCGCCCGCGCCGTCTGGGTGGCGAGGATCTTGACCTCACCGGCCACCACGGCAAAGCCTTTGCCGGCCTCGCCCGCCCGGGCCGCCTCGATGGTGGCGTTCAGCGCCAGCAGGTTGGTCTGGCTGGCGATGTCGTTGATCAGGTTGACCACCTCGCTGATGCGCCCCGCCGCGGAGGACAGCGCGCCGACCACCACATTGGTCTGTTCGGCCTCCTGCGCCGCGTTGCGGGCGATCTCGGCCGAAAGCGCCACCTGACGGCTGATTTCATTACCCGAAGCGCTCAGTTCCTCGGCGGCCGAGGCCACGGTCTGAACATTCTGGGAGGTTTGCTCGGTAGCGGCCACCACCGCGCCGGTCTGTTGCGAGGTCTGCTCGGCCGTCCGGCTCATGGCGGTCGAGGCCCCGCCAAGACGCTCGCCAACCTTGGTCATGGCATCGACCGCGTTGCGGACACGGCCTTCCAGCCCGGAAGCCATTTCCAGGAGGGTACGGGTGCGCTCATGGGCGGTGGCGGCCTTCAGTTGCTCCTGTTCGTCCAGCAGACGGAGGTTCTCGATGGTATTGCCGCGAAACACCTCCATGGCCCTGGCGAGATCGCCGATCTCGTCGGAACGCGCGGCCCCTTCCACCGGCTTGGTGGTATCGCCGGCCGCGAGGTCGCGCATGCGCGCCACCAGTTTTGCCAGCGGCCCGGTGATCGAGCGGGCGATGACCACGCCGAGCACCAGGGCGAGGACCAGCACCACCAGGGCCTTGACCCCCACATCGATGACCTTGGCCTGGAAGGCCTCGTCGATATCATCGATGTAGACGCCGGTACCAACGACCCAGGCCCAAGGCTTGAACTCCGCGACGTAAACCAGTTTCGCCACCGCCGGACCGTCCTTGATCCGTGCCCAGCGATAGCCCACATAGCCACTGCCGTCACGCACCGCGACATCGACCATGGTCCGGCTAATCAATTTGCCGTCGGGATCCTTGTTCTGCGACTGGTCCTGCCCCTCCATCTCCGGCCTCAATGGATGCATCACGACGAAGTACTGGTGGCTGGTGATGAAGACGTAATCGTTCTTGCCATAGCGCAGGCCCCGAAGCGTCGCCAAGGCCCTCCTCTTGCCTTCGTCCTCGGTGAATTCCCCCTTGAGCGAGCGCTCGTGGTAACTGGCGAGGATGCTGTTCGCGGCCTCGACCACCTGGCGCAGGGCCTGGCGACGATCCTCCATCATGGTATCGCGGGTAGTGATCAGCCCTTCGACCGTCAGGATGATCAAGCCCACCGCCAGCAGGGCAACCAGGGACCAAATCTTGCCACCGATGCCGAGTTTGCGTCCAACCATAGCGCACCTCCATTCTCGTCCATGGCCGGGAGACACCCCCAGACGCTACATGGTCATGTATGACTATAGCTTTATATTGCACTGACCGAAAGTCATGCATTAGGGTAATCCAAGGTATTACTATTGATGGCTGTGCAAACCTGGAGTTGATGTGCTCACCGCGGGTTGTCGCAGGGGAGTTTTATCGCCCGATCCCATCTCCCGTCCTCCGGCGGAGGAGCGAGACAAGTTCACAACGCTGGTCCGCGCCGTCAAAGGCTTAACAAGCGCGACATTTTATGTCACATATTAGGGCTTCCTAGGGTGTTCCCCCGATTTGTCAGTTATGGCGGAGGTATGGGGTTGTTCGTAACGCGGGACATGGATATGACTGACCTCGTCACCACGCAGATCGACCTCCTGCTGGTCGAGGATAATCCCGCCGACGCCCGTCTGGTAGAGTTGCTGCTGGGTGAGGTCGGGGGCTTTCGCTGTCATCGCGCCGAAACCCTGGCGGAGGCCGCCAAAGCCATTGCCGAAACCCCGCCCGATGCGGTCATGCTGGACCTGTCGCTGCCCGATAGCCACGGCATCGAGACGGTCGAGCGGGTCCGCGCCCTGGCGCCCCGGCTTCCCATCATTATCTGCACCGGCCTCAACGACGAATCCATGGGCCTGCTGGCGCTGCAACACGGCTGCCAGGATTATCTGGTCAAGGGTCAGGGCGACGGCAACACCATCCGCCGGACCATCCTTTACGCCATCGAGCGCAAGGCCATGGAGGAGGAGCGCCGCGCCAGCGCCGAACGGCTGAAGCGGGTGCTGCTGCAGACCGTGCGGTCGCTGTCGCTGACCCTGGAAATGCGCGATCCCTACACCACCGGCCATCAACGGCGGGTGGCGCAGCTGGCCGTGGCCATCGGCCGCCGGATGGGCCTGTCCGACGACCGGCTGGAGGGCCTGCGCACCGGCGGCCTGGTCCACGATATCGGCAAGATTCACGTGCCCGCCGAATTCCTCAGCCGTCCGGGAAAGCTATCGGCGGAGGTGCACAAGGTCATTCGGATGCACCCGCGCATGGGCTGGGAAATCATGCACGACATCGAATTCCCCTGGCCGGTGGCCGACATGATCCACCAGCACCACGAGCGCCTGGACGGCACCGGCTATCCCCAGGGGCTCAAGGGCGACGAGATCATCCTCGAGGCGCGCATCCTGGCCGTGGCCGATGTGCTTGAAGCCATCAGCTCGCACCGGCCCTACCGGCCGGCACTGGGCGTGGATGTCGCTTTGGCGGAGCTGCGGGACCATTCCGGTACCCGCTACGATCCGGTGGCGGTCGATGCCTGCATCGCCCTGATCGAGGAGAACGGCCTTACCATCCTCGACGACGATCAGGCCATCGAGTTTTAAACCCGATCTGGGGACCGCCGCCCGATCCTGACCATGGCGACCGGAAGTTACTCGGCGGCGACAGCAGCAGCGGCCCGGCGAGCCTTGGCCCCGGCGCGGAGCTGGGCCAGCAGCATCTCGCGCGGGTTATGGCACGAACCGCACCAAACCACCGCCGTGCCATCCCCATAGGTGTGGACGCGGTGATCATTGGTTTCATTGCAATTCGGGCAATCCAGCACGGTCTTCGGCAAGCTCATCTGCACCCCTCCTGAGTGGAGGGAGACGATTACAGAATTCGCATTGGTTATGGAAGTAAAAAAAATGCACCCCCGCCCCGCGCAGCTACCCCTAGCGGTGAGTGAACAGCCCCAATACCGCCTCTTGGGTCTGGGCGGAGTTCCGCAGTGCGGCATAACCCAGTTGGCGATAGGTGTCGGCCGCCACCACATTGGCCGCCGCCGCATAAGGGTCGGTCCCGGTAAGCTGGGACGCCCCCTGGCTGGCGATGGCGCCCTGGCCCTGGACGAAGGAGGCCTGGGTCTGGAGCAGGGTGATGTTGCTGCCGAGATCGGCGGCCTGACTGCGCAAAGTCTGGGTCGCGGCATCGAGATTGGCGGCATCGCTTTGCAGGGTGCTGCCGGCGGCGCCCCAATTGCCGGCCGCCGAAATTCCCAGAGAGGCGCTGTCGGAGGCGGCGCCCGAAACGGTGGTGCCAGCCCCGGACCCGGCACTGCTGATGTTTACCGCGCCAGGATTGGCGGATATCAGATTGACGCCGCCATAAGACGAATCCGCCGCCAGACTGTCGATCTGGCCGCGCAGGGTATTGTACTGGCTCTGCAGGGTCGAGAGCTGGGTCGGGTCGGAGGTGGACTGCGCCTGCTGCGTCACCGCCTTGAGCTGGTTGACCACCGAGCCGATGGCCGAAAGCCCGTCATTGGCGGTCTGCAGCGCTCCGATCCCCTGGCCGATCTCGCTGCCGACGCCGGCCAGACTGCTGGCACGATCCAACAGCCCTTGAGCGAGGACGAAGGACTGGGCGTTGTCGGTAACGGAATTGACCGAGCGACCGGTGGACAGGTTGCGCCAATTGGTGTCCACCTGGGCCGAATTGACCTGGATGGAACTCAGCACGCTCGATGTGGATGCAACCGGGGAAATCGCCATCCCGCCAATCCTCTTGCCGAACCCTCATTTTAACCGAATTCTTCGGACAGGGCTATTGCGGAGGCTACCCCCTCTCGGCGGGCGAGTTCCGTGAGGCGGTTCACAGAAGCGGACAAAACTGGCCACCGGGGCTGTTACACAGCGATACACGATTGCCCGCCCCCTGACATCTTGCCGCCATGGATGGGGGGTAAGCTCCCTTTCGGGTTCGCCAAGCCGGCCGCGATCAATTTGGCCGGCTTGCCGTCTTTGGAGTTTTGCCGAAATGAGACTACGAGACCTCTCCGTCCTGGCCAAGGTGACGGTGGCCTTCTCCTCCGTGCTGCTGATCGTCGTCGCTCTCGGGGCGACCGCCATCAACCGTCTTGGCGTGGTGAACGAACGCGCGGCAGACGTCCGCGACAGTTGGCTGCCGAGCGTCGAAATGCTTGGGCAACTGACCAGCACGCTCAAGGAGTTTCGCATTCTCGAAGGCCGCATGCTCATCAGCGGAAGCGGGCAGCCATTCCAGAAGGATGCGGCCGAGTTGTTTCAGGCGGGCACGACGATCGGCCAGGTGCGGGTGGCCTATGACCCTCTCGTGGTCAAGGGGACCGACGACGAACGGCTGATGCGGGAATTCGATGCGGCATGGTCCGATCTCCAACGGTCCAGTGCCCAGGTTGCCGATCTGGTTCGTGATGGCGATACCGCCGGGGCGGCCGCGCTCTATCTCGGGAAGGATCTCCAGAACTTCAAGGCGGCGGAAGCGGCTCTCGGCAGCGACGTCGCCTTCAATGCGCGGGAAGGGAAGAAGTCCGCCGACGAAGGCGAGGCCGTCTACAAGAGCACCCGCATCACCATCTTCGCCGGTCTCGCCTTTGCCGCCCTGGCATGTGCCGCCTTGGGCTTTGCCCTCGTCCACGGCGTATCGGCCCCGATCAAGCGCATAACCGAGGTGATGGGACGCCTTGCGGTCCATGATCTCGCCGTCGAGGTCTTCGGCCTTGATCGCGCGGACGAAATCGGCGGAATGGCCAAGGCGGTGCAGGTGTTCAAGCGGAACGCCGAGGAAAAGATCCGCCTGGAGGCCGAGCAGGACCGCGAGCAACGGACCCGCGCCCAACGCACCACCAGGGTCGAGGAGCTGACCCGCGGCTTCGACACTCAGGCCACCGCGACTATCGAGGGCGTCGCCGCCGCGGCAACCCAGTTGCAGGCGACCTCCAATTCCCTGACCGGCCTGTCGGCGCAGACGACCGGGAAGGCCTCGGCCGTCGCGGCAGCGGCGCAACAGGCCTCGGTCAATGTTGAAACCGTCGCGGCGGCGGCCGAGGAACTGTCCACCTCGATTCAGGAAATCGCCCGACAGGTGTCCCAGGCCGCCAAGGTGAGCGCCACGGCTGTGACCCAGGCCAACCAGACCGGCACAATCGTCGGCGGTCTGGAGCAGGCGGCGGGCAAGATCGGCGAGATCGTCAGCCTGATCAACGATATCGCCAGCCAGACCAACCTGCTGGCGCTGAACGCCACCATCGAGGCGGCGCGAGCCGGTGAAGCCGGAAAGGGCTTTGCCGTGGTGGCCAATGAGGTGAAGGGATTGGCCAATCAGACGGCAAAGGCCACGGAGGAAATCGGCCGGCAGATTACCGCGACGCAGCAGGCGACCGGCGAGGCGGTGCGTGCCATCGCCACCATCACCGAAACCATCCTGGGGATCAGCCAGATTTCCGCCGCCATCGCCTCGGCGGTGGAGCAGCAGGGCGCCGCGACCGGAGAGATCGCCCGCAATATCGAACAGGCGGCGGCGGGAACCAAGGAGGTCACCACCAACATCCATGACGTCACCGAGGCGGCTCAGTCCAGCGGCCACGCCGCCCATGATGTGCTGAACGCCGCCGCGGGTCTGTCGCGCGAGGCGGAGAAGATGCGCAGCCTGATGCTGACCTTCCTGTCCGAGGTCCGCGCGGCCTAGGAACCGCCGGACGCCCCCGGCGCGCCTCGCCGTCCACTCACCAGGGCCGGAAGACGAGGTGGTCGGCGGCAGCGACAGAGACGCGGCGCATCACGCCGGGACGCTCCGGGCTCAGGGGCCAGACGATGCAAATCACCGAAGGCGGCCTCCGAGCAAGGAGGCTGGTGGGCCCGGCAGGACTCGAACCTGCAACCAGACCGTTATGAGCGGCCGGCTCTAACCATTGAGCTACAGGCCCCACCGACTGGCGACCATAGCCGAGACCGTTCCGAATGCAAGAGGCTGCGTGGCGGAAACGGCACCCGCCTTGGGGGAAACGTTAAGATTTCCGTGCCAGGCTGGCGTCAGCCATCAGCCCCAGGACGCAGGAATGCCCGTGGATTTCGCCCCGCCTCGCCCACCGCCTGACCGTGCCACCATGGCGGCGGTGGCCAGCGGCTGGGTCATGGAGGAGACACCCGATCCGCTCCAGCCCGGGCTGATCGAATGGATCGAGCGCTGGCGGGAGTCGCCGGCGATTCCCGTCGGGGCCCTGTGGCCACTCATCCTGGACAATCTGCGCCGCTGCGGCTGTCTCGACGCCGAGACCGGTGGCTGCCGGCAGGCGCTGGCCCTGGGGCCGGTCCTTCCGGCGCTTCAACTTCGTCTCGCCGGTTGCCTGCGCCGGTCTGGCCTCGCCGCAGAGGCCATTGCCACCCTCGACGCCATCCGGAATGCCGGGCCCGGGCTGCGCGCCGATATCCTGCTGGAACGCGTGGCCTTAGGCGCCGACCCTGCCGCCACCGCCGCCGCGCTGGACCCCCTGGCCATGGCGGACGGCCAATGGGGGGCCGGCCATTCCGGTCTGGTGGAGGCCCTGGTTCAAGCCGATGAGGGCCAACGGGCGATGGCGTTCATCGAGCGCTGGACCGAGCGCTGGCCGCTGGCACCGGAACGGCTGGAGGAACTGGGCCGGCTGGCCCTGCTGATCGGCGAGCCCCGCAAGGCCCGGGCGCTGCTCCAGCCGCTCTGGGCGGTTCCCGGCGGCTTCGCCTCGATCTGCGGCCCGTTTTCCGGGGAGGTCGCCCCCTATGATCAGGCGGTGGAGGACCGCTGGGCGGCCGCGGTCGAAGCCGCGCTGACCGCTCCGGAACCACCGGAGCCAATGCCGCCACCGCCGGTGCCGCCCGGGCTGAAGGCGCTGCTGGTAAGCTTCGCCGACCGGGCCCTGCCCAACGACCTCGCCGGACATCTTGCCGCCGCCGCCGCCGACGCCGGCCTTGCCCTCGGCCTGCATCTGGATGCCGCCCTGGCGACCCCGGACGACTTCATCGGCGACGATGGCGCAGCCGCCCGCCAGGTCGAAGCCCTGATCCACCGGCTGGAGACGGAACGGCCCGATCTGGTAATGGTGGATTGCTGCGCCCCCTTAAGCCTGCGCGGCCTCAATCCCGGCCTGATGTCTCAATTGAAGCACCGGCTGGGGTTCCGCCTCGCCTGCCTGATGCGGGATTCGCACCGTTATGCCATGCCCCTGGTTCGTGCATGGCTACCGGCTGCCGATGTCATGATCGCCGATGTGCTCTCGCCGGTTTTCGCGTCAGACATGGCGCCCTCCAATGCCAAGGTCCTCCCCCTGTCGGTTCCGGCACTCCACGCCACTTTCCGCGATGCCGCAATCGCCTGGGATGACCGGGACCTCGCCATGAGCTTCGTCGGCAGCATCAATTTCACCGCCCGCCGGGCCTTGCTGGCGGTCCTGCTCACCGAGGAAATCGGCCTGCACGCCGTTACCGGTGCCGAGCGGATGCACCAGACCCCGGACATGGCCTCCTATGCCCGGCTGCTGGGGCGGTCCAAGGCGGTGCTCAACATCTCGGCCCACTCGCCCGAGGACCATCTGGTGACCGGACGGGTGTGGGAGGCAATCGCCGCCGGGGCCGTGCTGGTGGAGCAGGACAACGCCGCCACCCGCCGCTTCTTCACCCCCTACCGCCATTATCTGCCCTGGCGGACCGTGGACGATATTGTCCACATTGCCCGCTTTATCGACCGGCGCCCCGATCTGGCGCGGCGGGTCGCCGCCGAGGCCGGGAGCTGGGCGGGCAGAGCCTTTCCGACGGAGGCCTTCTGGAGCGCCATCGTCGCCAGGGCCCTATCTCCGGCGGAGGGCATCAGCGCTGAGCATGATCATCTGGCGGCACTGGACTGGGCATCACAGACCATTGGATGAAAGGTTCCTGGCGCTTTTCAAGTTGACCCCTAAGGTCTTCACCTTGCATTAGAAGTGTCCGCATATAGGAGAATTGGTATATAATCTCACTATAAGAAGCGGTTTCATGAACCCGGCTGCGCGGGTCGCGGCCGGGGCAACACCGCCGATAGTCGGGTTGGCTTTCAAGGGGACACGAGGATGGCGGTTGGAATTGCCGTGCGCTTTGGCGCGGCCCTGGTGGCGATGTCGGTGGGCACGGCCGCCACCATGGGATGGTTCGCCAACCGTCAGGCCGCGACCCTCATCGAGCAGGCCGAGCGCCGCGAGCTGATGAGCCGCTTCGACCAGCTGGTGGATTCCATCGGCGGCTCGGCGGAGGAAGCGAAGGCACTGGCGGCACTGGTGGCCAATCTGCCCGGCATCCCGGCCATGGTCGCCAATGGCCAACGCGATCAGCTGGCCGCGGAGATGGTTCCGGTATTCAAGGCCATGTCCGGCCCGTTCGGCATCGAGCAGTTCCAGTTCCACACCCCGCCCGCCACGTCGTTCCTGCGGGTCAATGCCCCGACTAAATTCGGCGACGACCTTTCCTCGTTCCGCCAGACCGTGGTCCAGACCAATGCAACCCGGCAACCGGCTTACGGACTGGAGGTCGGAGTCACCGGCCTGGGAGTCCGCGGCCTGATGCCGCTGACGGATGGCGACCGACATGTTGGATCGGTGGAGTTCGGCCTGTCCTTCGGCCAGCCCTTCTTCACCGACTTCAAGAAGTCGTTCGGCGTTGACGTGGTATTGCACATCAAGGGCAAGGACGGCTTCAAGGTCTTTGCCGGCACCCTGAAGACTCCCACTCTGGACGAGGCCGAGATCGCCGCCGCCCTGGCCGGCCAGGATGTGGTCAAGGCGGTGACCGATGACGCCGGCTCCCGGATGGCGGTCCTGGGCCGCGCGGTGAAGGATTTCAGCGGCAAGCCCTTGGGCGTGGCCGAAATCGTCATGAACGCCGACCTCTACGCCGAACAGCTTCGCCAAGTCCGCGCCATGGGACTGGCCCTGATGCTGGCGGCGGTGGTGGTGGCGCTGGCGGTCGCCGCCTATCTCAGCCGTGCCATCACCCGGCCGATCCTGGGCATGAGTGCGGCCATGGATCGCATCGCCAGACGCGACTTCGACGTGGATATCCACGGGCTGGAGCGCGACGACGAGATCGGCCATATGGCTCGGGCGGTGGACGTGGTGCTGAACGAAGCGCGGCGAACCTCCGAGTTGGAAGCCAGCCAACAGCGCTCCCTCGACGAATTGGCCGCCGGCGAGAAGACCCTGAAGGACGGCATGCAGCTCCAGCTCGAAGGGGTGGTCGAAGCCGCGGTGCAGAGCAACGAGGCCGCCGTGGTCCTGGCCAAGATGCTGGGCTCCATCCACCGGGCCGCCGAGCAGAGCCAGTTTGTCGCCGCCGCCATCGAAGAACTCACGGCCTCGGTTCAGACCATCGCCCAGTCCGCCGAGGTCGCCGCCCAGGAGGCCAGCGACGCCGAGACCGCCACCAGGGATGGCGCCGCCGCCACCCATTCGGCCCGTCAGGCCATGGATTCCCTGGCGACCGCCGTCGGCGATGTGGGCGGTAAGATCGAGGCCCTGGGCTCGACCTCCAGCCAGATCGCCGAGATCATCGACCAGATCGAGGCCATCGCCGGCCAGACCAACCTGCTGGCGCTGAATGCCACCATCGAGGCGGCCCGGGCGGGCGAGGCCGGAAAGGGGTTCGCCGTGGTGGCAGGCGAGGTCAAGACCCTGGCCAATCAGACCGCCAAAGCCACCGTCGACATCCGCTCGCGCATCGAGGCCCTGAGCACCGATATGGCCGGCGCCCTGGACTCAATGCACCGTTCGCAGAGCGCCGCCCAGGACGGCATGCAGGCGGTGGGACGGGTCACCGGCGGCTTCGACGCCATCTCCGGCCGTATCGACGGGGTCACCCAACGCATGCACGAAATCGCGGCCATCCTGGGCCAGCAGAACGCCGCCGCCGCCGAGGTGTCGTCCGGCACCGCCGAGATCGCCACCCTGGCCCAGGAAAATCTGATCGAGGTCGATCAGGTCCTGGAGGCCATGGGCCGGGCCACGGTCGTGCTGGACAGGCGCACCGAGGATTTCGCCGCCATGGGGACGGCCGAAACGCTGATCCAGGTGGCCAAGAACGACCATATCCGCTTCAAACGTTCCATCGTCGAGCGGCTCATGGGCCGCAACGCCCTGAATTCGGCCGATCTTTCCGACCATCACGGCTGCCGCCTGGGCAAATGGTACGACACGCTGAACGACCCGCGTCTGAGTGGCCAGCCCGCCTATGCCCGCCTTCTCGATCCCCATCAGCGGGTTCATGCCCATGGCAAGAAGGCGCTGGACCTGTTCCTGGGCGGCGACACGGCGGAGGCCTATGCCGAAGTCGAGCGACTGAACGACGCGTCCCATGACGTGCTGGCCCTGCTCGACCAGCTCGCCAGCGTCCTCAAGGCCCCGGCGGCATGATCAGCGCAGGCAGAACGGCTCCTGGGCGATAAAGCCGGTCCAGCTCCATTTCTGGCGCTTGCCCACCGGCGGATAGGGCCAGACCCTGGTCGGAGTCCAGCCTCCGGCTTCCGACCATGTGAGCAGCGCGGCGGCATTGCCCGGCAGCCCCAGGCTGTTGCCGTCGGTGCAGGATAGGAAGGCGAGGTGATACCCCTCCTCGGCCACCCGGGCAAAGGTGGCGGGGGAGGCGTCGTCGGCCTCCCGGATATCAAGTCCGAGACGGCGGGGGTGGCTGAAACGCAGCAGACTCGTCATGCCCCAGGTCACGGTGGTGTTATCACCGGGCAGAAGCAACGCCACCCGGTCGTCATCTTTGAGTTCCGCCGCCAGATTGCGGACCTGGAACCGCAGCAACGGCTGCGGCATGTCGCGGTCGAAGCGCAACAACGGCGAAAACGCCACCGGCGCCACCACCATCAACACCAGCAGCACGCCTCCGGCCAGCCGCAGGCCGCGCTTCACGGCCAGACCACCGGCCACCGCCAGATCCCGCCCGGCCATGACCAGGCAGCCGACCACCAGCAGCGACATGTGCGTGTTGTAGCGGAAAAAGGAATGGGCCAGCGTCCCTCGAAAATGGGCCACATACATCATCACCAATACGCCGGTGTAGAGGATAAAGACCACGCAGCCCATATCCACCAACCGCCGGGTGGCGGCGGAAAGCGGCCAGGACCGCCTCCAGGCAAGCACCGCCATGGCCAGGACCGAGCCGAAATAGTAGGGCTTCTCGCCCACGATCCGCAGCATGCTCCGCAGATTGGCCGGCAGGTTGAACCACTCCCATTCATTGAACGGCAGGGATTTGAGCTCTCCGGCGGGAAAGCGCAGGAGGACGTAACCGCGCCATGCCAGATAGAGGCAGATGGCTGGGGCCAGCGCGGTGCCGAAGGCCCGGAACGCCGTCCGCCAGCCGATGCGGGAATCGCGGCCGGCGATGACGATCATAGCCACCGCTACCGCCACGAACAGGCCGACGGCCTGCTGCTTGACCCCGATCAGGGCAACCAGCACCAAGGCCAGAACAGCCAGGGCACGGGGCCAACGCTCCCCCGCCGCCAGCCGCTCCATCACCGTGGTCGCCTGCCAGCCGGCGAACAGCAGGGCGATGGCCATGGGCGCCTCGCCATAACCGGTGAAGGAAATGCGAGGCACGAAGCCAGGATTGATCACCGTGGCCAGACCAAATCCCACCGCCGCCGCCAGCCAGCCCCCCCCTGCCCCGCCGGCGACAACCCGCATGAACAGCAAGGCCGGAGCCAGATGCATCAGGACAGTGAACAGGGATAAGCCGTTGGGCGCGAACCCCCCGCCGGCCAACGACCCCAGGAAAGGCACCAGCTCGGTATGATAGGGCGCCAGTGCGGCATCGGAATAGGCCGGGGGACCGGCCTGAAAGGGAAAGAAGGCGTGGTCGAACAGATAGGCGGAATTGGGTAGCATCAGGGTGAAGACATCAAGCTGGGATGGCTCGATATCTGCTACGACCCATAGCAACGGCGCCATCAGCACCAACACCCGGCCGACATCGCCCAAATCACGGCGCCAGCCGCCATCATCGCCACGAACCGCCAGCCCGGCCAGAGAGGCCAGGATGAAGGCGCCGGCCGGGTATCTGAGCGACCCCAGCCCGAGGATGCCCCAGCACACCATGACCAGACAATACGCCCCCCAGCCGGCGATCAGGTGCAGGCCGGGTCCACCCCGCCCCACGGTCAGGGCGCGGCCAGCCAGCCCCAATACGATCATGGCGACGAAAATCTGGTAGAGGCCGGTCAGATTGGCGGGGTCGGGAAGGGTCGGCAGGGCGAAAATGATCGTGAATCCCAGGCAATGGAAACCGGGATGGACTCAAACCGATCATGCCGGTCGGATCAACCGCAAATTTTGCGTTTACGCCACCCGCCGCACCGCCGAGGGCAGCATTGGCCGGCCCAGATCGCACATCACCCCTGGACCGTTGACCAGCGAGAAGCCGGCGCGGACCAGCCGGCCGATCAGCGGGCGGCGGCGTACCCCCCAGACATAGCTGGCCAGCCGGGCCTTGCGCGCCGCTTCGCGAAAGAGATCGAGGCGGGCGAACAGCTCATCGTCCCCTACCTTGTCATCATCGGCCAGTTCGGCCAGATCGACGCCGACGGCCCGCACCGCGCGCAGATGGCCGATGAGGTCGATCCCGGTCAAGGGAAGCCGCGCCATCACGTCGCAGCCCAGTTTCTCCAAGGGATCGAACAGAGTTTGCAGGATCGAGGCGGGGATGTCCGGGGGAAGACCGAAGATTTCCACCTTGAGCAGCTTGCGCCGGGCTTGCGCCGGGCAATCCTCGAAGGGAATGCGGATACAGTCGCGCCAGCGCGGCGCCAGCGACATCCAATGGAACGGCAGGGTCAAGCCCGAACGGTGGCGGCCGAAGAACATATCCTTCAGCTCGCGCGCTCCTTGGGTGGCAACGAAGCGGTCCAGGGTCAGCGCCTCGACCGGCGTCGCGTCGGCATAGGCGCGTCCGCCTTCGAGCGGCGGCTCACCGCCAAGGTCGGCCCGGATGATCCGGGCGTGAAAGGCGCCGATAGCTTGGCGGCTGGTCACCCAGGTCGGGGTCCACACCAGGGTGAGATTAGTTTCCGGCGCCAGGGGACGTGCCCCCGTCCCCTGGGCCCGCTGGTCGACCTGAGCCTCCAGCCAGTCGGGCACCCCGCTGGTTGCCGCCTGATGCGGCGGGCGCTCCATAGTCATCACCGACGCGGGCGCTCCGCCCTTGCCGCGCCCGGCGGCCTGCTCCGCCACCCAGGCCGGCATGCCCACCGGCTCGGCGGCTCCATGCCCGCCGCTGATGGCGAACACCGAGCCAGCCTTGGACAAATCGGTCGCCAAAGACGCCCCCGCCAGCGTCGCCAGGGCGACGCCATGGGCGGTTACCGCCCCGGCGGCGGGACCTTCGGCCGCCAGGGCGGCGCCGGCCCGGGCCAGGGCGGCGAGAATGGCGTCGCGGTCGATCTCCCCGGCCTCGGTCAGCGCCTTGTCCAAGGGCAGGTTGGCAGCCACCACCTGTGGCCGCCGCCCCCCGATCACCGCGTCGCCGAACAGATAGCGGGTCAGGTCACCGGCAATGGCGGCAACGCAGGCCCGCGTTTCCTGCCGCGAAGCGTTGGGCAGGGCGAGGCAGGAAATCTCGGCGTCGAGGCGGGTAAAAATGTCGCGATCGGAATTGACGTTGCGATGGATGATGGCATCCGCCGCCACCTCGATCAGCCCCGCCAGCTTTCCCCACTTGCCGCCCACCGCCTCGCGGAAATCCGATAGCGAGAAGACATGCAGACGGGTCTGGCCGCCGCTTTCGCCATCGCGAATGGCTGTCAGGGCGCTTGCGAAGTTTTCCAGGGAGAGAGAACCGGTATTGCGCGCCGGCCGGGCCGGAGCCTCGGCACGCGGCGACGGCTTCGGGTCCGGCATCAAGGGACCGGGACCGCGAAACACTGCCTTTAACCATGCCAGAAGCGGTCCAAGTCGCATTCGCCAGGCCCCCAACGGTCCAGCCGTCAGTACTGCGGTCTCCACCTATATTGCAACACGCGTCCGCATTATCAATACAGTGAAATCAGCACATCTTGACCACGATGTCGTGCAGCGTGTTGGCGCAATGGGCCATGCGGTCGGCGGCATTGGACAGGTGGCGATAGATTTCCCGACGCTTGAACATATTGAGGTAATCGTCGCCCTGAAACAGTTCCCCCAGGGCGAGACGATAAATCTTTTCCACCCGCCGCTCGGCCTTGCGCGCCAGATCGGCGTCCTCGGCCGCCAGGGCCGGTGCCGATGACAGGCGGCCAAATCCGACCACCAGGGCACGGACCCCTTCGCGCAGATGCATGGCCATGTCGAGCATATGCTTGTCGGGCGTAATGCCCAGCGCCCCCATTTCGTTGACCGTGCTCTTGGCGTAATTGACGATCTCGTCCAGATCGGTGATGGCGCGGTAGATGTCCTCGCGGTCGATGGGGGTGGAGAACGCCTCGTTGAGGATATGGATGTTGCGCACCTTGATCAGATCGGCCTCGTGCTCGTCACGTTTGATCTGATCGCCGACTTCGGCATCGTTGCTCTCCATGTACTCCACCAGCAGGCTGGCGGTATGTCCGACCTGGACGCATTGCTCGGACAGCAGCGAGAAGAAATCCGGTACCGAGGGAAACACCCGGCCCAGAAGGCGCCGCAGCAAAGTGGTGTCATCGCGGTTCATGATGGCAGCCCTCCGGTTCAGCCGTGGCCGAGCAGTGCCCGCTGGAGCGAGAACAGCAACGCCCCGGCCAGCATGGAACAAGGAATGGTGATGATCCAGGTCTTGGCAATTTCGCGCGCCTTCTCCCAACGCACCGCCCGGGGATGTTCGGACGCGCCGATCCCCATGATGGAGGTGGCAACCACATGGGTAGTCGAGACCGGCGCCCCCAGCAGCGAGGCAACCAGGATTACCCCGGCGGAGGTCAGTTGCGAATCGAGGGCGTGGACCGGCCGCACCCGATAGATGGCGAAACCCAGCGTCCGGACGATACGCCAGCCCCCCGACAGAATGCCCAGGGTCAAAGCGGCGGAACAGGCCAGCATCACCCACAACGGCACCTGGAAGGACGGAATGAAGCCCCCCAGCAGCAGGACCAGGGTCAGGATACCCATGCTCTTCTGCCCGTCATTGGCACCATGGGAAAAGGCCAGCCCGGCGGAGGTCACGAACTGAGCCCGACGCAACTGGGCATTGGCTCCCGGCTTGGCGGCCCGCAGCGTCGCGTGAACCAGACGATGGATGAGGAAGCCGGCGCCGAACCCCACCACCGGCGACAGGAACAGCGCCGCCAGGACCTTGATCACCCCGGTGACATGCCCATCGTTCAGCAGCTCGTCCGTGCCCCAGACCACGTGGTTGGCACCGGCGGCGACGCAGACCGCGCCCACCAGCCCACCGACCAGGGCGTGGGAGGAGGAGGACGGAATTCCCTTCCACCACGTCACCAGATTCCACGAGATGGCTCCCAGCAGCCCCGACAACAGCGTGGCAAGGGAGAGAGTGGCGGACAGGTCGCCCAA
>Ga0265313_10001252_pt1 | contig 24181 bp, 20 predicted proteins | sample 4123metaG_FD_203122 | JGI IMG/M metagenome (GOLD analysis project Ga0265313, IMG submission 203122) | Rhizosphere microbial communities from Carex aquatilis grown in University of Washington, Seatle, WA, United States - 4-1-23 metaG | ecosystem: Host-associated > Plants > Roots > Rhizosphere >...
CGGAGGCATCGCGCCGCGCATTCTGGAGAAGCTCAAGGACGGAACGTTCATGAAAGCCTTCACCGACAAAGGACGGCTGAGCCAGTTGCTCGTGAACATGCCGGTGAGGGTGATTCTGGAAAGCCGCACGGCGCTGATGGGCGCGGCGGCCTACGCGGAAGCACGCGCGGCAGAGCTGAGCGGCATTTCTCCGCGGGCCGCGAGCGTGAAGTTCTAGCGCGCCGATTCGGACGGAATTGACGGCCGGCCCGGGAGGCCGGCCCTGATCAGATCTGCTTTGCCTAAGCGCGCTACGATGAGTGTCTCGATCCGATTCCACAGGGCGCCGTCGTTTTCGATTTCAATGTGGGGCTTCATCAAAGCGCGCGCATACCAACTGAATCCAGAGAGTGGAACGGGACTGTTCTTGTAGTCCGATTCATAATTCCCCAGAATCTCCGTGCGCTGCGGGTCCTTGGCCTGAATGAGGCGCCTGCCATGAAGCCAACCCTGCGTTTGGTAGAAATTAATTGCTTCCAGCACGTTCGGCGGAATGGTCGCGTCGTCTTCGCCTGACTTTTCAATGCTATCCACTTGAATCGTGAGCAGCACCGGGATGCCGCGCCGGCCGAGTTCTCTGGCGAAGTTGACCGTTTCGGAAGCTCCCCAGCTATGACCGAAGATGACGATCCGGGCGGCGTTTTTTTCGCTCGCGTTCAGGAGACCATTTTTGGCGGTATCGAGAAGTCGGAGGACGGTCCGAAGGGCGTCGGGCTCGTGGCGGTTCGCAAATGTTTTGGCATAGATGGCGTTCGGAAATCGCCGATTGAGATCCTTTACGAGAAGCGCCTCTTTGTGGACAAGATTCGTGGCGCGAACGCGGCCACCCATGAAGCCGATTACGATGAGCGGATCAGGCTCGGGGCAAGCGGAGGCGGTACGCGTTCGATCCAATGGGGGGCTGCATGCAGCCGATGCATCGGCCATGGTTCCTGATGCGAATTCGGCCGGCGCCGGAACCACCTGCGCATCTGTTTTTTCGGGTTGCAAAACCAAAAATGCAATCGCGATCAGCACCGACACCGCGGTACGTGACATGCCGCGCAGCCGGGCGCAGCACGCGCGACGATGACAAGTTTCGCGATTTCCGATTGTGCTTTGCAATGTGCGATCGTTGGCAGCGGCTCTAAGGTGTAAAGCTGTGGGCCAACGACGCAGCCAGTCCACACGGTCTCGCCCTATAGAAAAACGCCCAACCTGTCCTTAAACTCGCCTCATTCTACGCTCAATGTTTTATGTTTTGGAACTCCCTTCAACACTCGATCCCGGTAATTTCGAGAAACCCTTCCACATGGCTAACAGCCTCGTTCATTTTGCGCAGCTTATCGTCGAGTCGATGCCCCGCTCATTCAAAATGACCCGCCAATAAAGATGATGTTCGTTTGTATGTTGATCTTCCTTTTCTGCGGGCATGAAACTTCCCGCGCTCTCAGCTGGCAACAGGCAGGCGCTTCGCGTCGCCGCGGCGCTAGTGGAGCGGCTGTGGCCGGAGAGGCGCTGATTCGATCGTCTGTGTCCTCGCGTTTGCCGCGGCCGGCGCGGTAAATAGCAGCACCAGCAAACCAGCATAGGCGAAGGAATCGCCGGCGATTTCAACTGAGTGCGTGATGCGAAGGACCACGGGAAGAAACGTTGCGCCCACAAGGCCATAGAGACCGACGGTGAAGGCATGAGCCAGGCCAAGGGTGAGCCAGAGGCCGCGGCGCGAGCCCTTCCAGAGCGCAAGGAAAGGGAGCGAAGCGGCAAGAAAGATGACGCTGCGAACGAGCTGGATTGAAAGGATGATGCTGAGCGGCGGAATGCGCAGGCCGGCGATGCCGGCGTTGTAATAGGGCACAACGACGGGCGAGATGCACGCGCCGAAGAAGAAATAGATAACGGGCCAGGCTAACCAGACGGCGGCGACGCGCGGAATCCACGCGAGCCAACTGCGATGGGGCAGCCCGGCAGCGGGTGGCGGCGCGCCAAAGGACCAGCCAAGCGCGGCGCCGAGTAGAACGGCGAGAAACCCGTAGAAGACGGACGCGGAGGCGATGCCGTTGTCGAGAAAGTGTGTGAACATTTTGGCCTCGATCATGCCGTTCACGCCAAGGGCGAGAACAATGAAGTTGGCGATGGCACCGGCGCGAAGCGGGACCGAAGCGGCGAGGCCGCGTGAAAGCGGAACGATTCCGACGACAAGCACGAGACCAGCGACAAGTTGAGCAAGAAACAAGGTCTGAGGCGGTGTATTACCCGGCATGGGAGCTGCGGGCAGATGCAGAATCCCGCTAATGACGCCACTCAGAAGAAGGGCCGCCACGAAAGCGACCCAACAAACTGCGATGCGAAGAATCGTTCTCATCGTGCTTCCTCCGCGGGCCGGGCCAGATCACATGATTCCCGGCAAGGTTGGGCCTCGATCGGGAGCCGGGGAAACAGACTCCGCGACCGGGCGCGGCTATGACCTCAGAGGTTTCGTTGCGGAAAGAGTAGCATGCCCGGAGGCGCAGTGCTATTGCGGATGCTTCATCCGCTGGGCGAGGATCTGGCGATAGAGGTCGCATTGCGCGGGGCGGAGGGAGCCGGTGCTCGCGGCGCTCTGGCCATCCTGAGTAAAGACCAGGTAGAGCCCTGCGGCATCGAGCTCTGGCCAGTGTGGCAGGCTGGACCCATTGGGGTCCCCAGTTTTCGCAAAGTTGGTCCAATAGCTCTCCATGAGATCGGCGAGATGGACGTCGACGGGGCCGAAGTTGCCCGAGAGGTTTCCGGACTTGGGAAAGGAACCGAAAACGTAGGGCAGCTCGGCTGAGTGGAGAGCGCCAAGCGCTTCCTGGCCGGGAATGGGATGATCAAGCTCGTACTCGAAGGTGGGATTGTGCGCGGTGGTGTGCCAGAGAGCCTCGGTCGAGATTGGGCAATGGAAGTCAACGTCGGCGTTCCACTGGACGCTTGCTGAACCGTAAAGCGGATCGTCTGCCCCCTGGCCGGCGCCTGTGAGGCCGTAGAGCGTGAGGGCCTGCTGCGCCAGTTTTCCGGCGTAGTCCTGGATGGCTCGACGCAATGCGTCACGAGATTCAGAGGCACCGATTTCGCGCGAGGTGGTGCCGAGAAGGAGTGGTATGGGCGCTTCTTTGCCGGACTTGAAGGTTGCTTCCGGTGAGCGCGGAACGACCCAGCCATCGACGATGGGCCCGACGGGTGGATTGCCCCACATACCCTTTGCGGCCTTTTCGATAAGGTCCGGCGCGGACACTTGGCGGAGAAATTCGATGGGATTTTGACCCTTGAGCGCGGGGAGGGCCGCGGCGAATTGCTGTCCTTCCTGTTCGGCCCGATCGGACGGCATAAGCACCGGATAAAGTGGCGCGCCGCTCTCGCCGATGGCTTTTTGGAAGAGGCCGCGGGCGAGAGGCGAGGTCATCAGAATTCCGGTGTCCATGGAACCGGCGGACTGGCCGAAGACCGTGACGTTGTCAGGGTCCCCACCAAAGCGGGCGATGTTGTCGCGGACCCAGTGGAGAGCGAGGATCTGGTCCATGAGGCCGTAGTTGCCGGATGCAGTATGCGGGGACTCGCTGGTGAGCTGGGGATGGGCGAAAAAGCCAAAGATACCGAGGCGGTAATTGATGGTGACCAGAAGAACGCCGTGGGCGGTGAGCGTGCCTGCGTTATAGAGGTCGCCTGAACCGGAGCCACCCTCGTTGGCGCCGCCGTGAATCCAGAACATGACGGGCAGGGGTTGGGAAGCGGGCCATGTGGGCGTGATGATGTTGAGATAGAGGCAATCTTCCCGGCCGTTGTCGGCGTCGTGACGGTTCCATGCGCCGTCGAGAAGCGGTTGTGCGCAGGAGGCGCCGAAGGAGCCGGTATCCCGCACGCCGGACCAGGATTTCTTGGGAACGGGCGCGCGCCAGCGCAAGAGGCCGACGGGCGGCTCAGCGTAGGGAATGCCGAGGAATTGCGCGCCGCCATTTGTGCGGGCGACTCCGCGAATGAGACCGGCTTTGGTTCGGACAACCAGAGGGTCATTTTGTGACGAGGCTGCAGCGCTTTGTGAAGAAGCCGCACCCTGTGAATCAGCAGGAAGCGGGTTGGCGAATTGGGTGATCGCGGCGATGGCGAGAGCAAGCTTTGCAGCGGAAATCCTATGCGAATGAAAGAAAAGAGCCGGAGGGAACACACTGTCTCCTATTGGCCAAGCGGCGACAAGGAATTCTACCAAGGCTGCGAGGGGCATGAATGGTTACAGCTCGTGTACTCTGAGCGAAGCGCGACGGTTGAGACTGACCATCGTGGCTCCGAAGGCCAAAACCTGGCGGCCTCGAGCATTAAGGGAAATGAAACGAAGATGCGCTGGCTTGGACGGTGGCTTTTGCGAGTGCTGGTGGCGATTGCGGCAATCTCGCTGGCGGCGTTTGCAATCGATTGGACGGTCTATAAGCTGCGCGGCTCGCCTCACTCGACCGTGACCGTCAGCGAATTCCTGTCCGTTCCCCTCAAAGGCCAGAAAACTGAGGACGACTATCTCGGCTCGGCTGACGTGTCCTGCTCAATTTCGCTGTTTCCCCAGAGTGGAGAGGACCCCTGCTGGTATGTCAGGCGGCATAAGGACCAGTGGGAAAACGCGGGGACATTGACGTACTGAAGGCCGCTGAGGGTGCCGTGTGGCCGAAATGAGCTCGCGTAAACATGCGTACGTGATGCGAGTCACGACCCAGGACGGCAAATCGCGCCTAGGATCGTACGGTAATTCCTCAGATTGCCATGTATAGCCGCACACAAAACGAAAATGGCAGCTTCAACTCGCGCTGCCTCGATTGCTTTTTGACCATTGCCTCGTGCGTGGAAACGGAAAAGGAACTGAACGAGCGCGAGGCACATCATTTGTGCCCGGAAAAAGTGCTGGCGCAAATGCTCACCGAGGAAAAGGCGGCAGCGTTGCACGCAGCGCGGAACTGAATCGGGGGACTTGTTTGCCTTCCCTTTGCCCAGTGGGCGCAAACGTCTGAGCGCGCATGGGTTCGCGGCCCACGCTTTGCGAATCGGGAAAACGGGTGCATACTGCCTGAAGGTCGCTTCCGCGTCTAAATGATTGAAGCACTCTCATTTTTCATGCTGACCCCAAGCGAGATTCGATCTTAGATTTGCTTCCCTGAGGGACTTCCCCACCAGAGCTGGCCCTTCGAGCGGCAAACCCTTGTTCTCGATTCCAAACCATGCGGATGCGGCCGCGCCGTTTCCCTGAGTCGCACGTCTTTCTCAATACAGCCGGTTTTTCCCGACAGAACCTTACAGGAGGCCACGAATGCCTGCAGCTACTCTTCCCCAGACGCTGGGCGAACTGCGCGCCAGCAAACCATTTTCAGAGAGTCAAATCAAGTCGCGCGGCGTGAAAGACGAGATGCGCGCGAACCTGATGGCGCGGCTGAAGGCGCGGGACACCGTGTTCCCCGGCATCGTGGGCTACGAAGACACAGTGATCCCGCAGATTGTGAATGCAGTTTTGTCGAAGCAGAACTTTATTCTGCTTGGACTGCGCGGGCAAGCGAAGAGCCGCATCTTGCGTGCGCTGACGGCGCTGCTGGACGAGCAGATGGCGTATGTGGCCGGATGCGAGATTCGCGACAATCCCTACCGGCCGTTGTGCCGGCGCTGCCGCGACCTGATTGTCGAGCGGGGTGACGCGACACCGATTGCGTGGCTCGGCCGCGAGGAGCGTTACGTGGAGAAGCTGGCGACCCCGGACGTTACGGTGGCAGATCTGATTGGCGACCTCGATCCCATCAAGGCGGCGCGCGGCGGCGAGAACCTTTCAAGCGAGCTGACCATGCACTATGGTTTATTGCCTCGGGCGAATCGCGGATTGTTTGCCATCAACGAGCTGCCCGACCTGGCGGGGAAAATCCAGGTTGCACTGTTCAACATCATGCAGGAAGGCGACGTACAGATTAAGGGCTATCCCGTGCGTCTGGCGCTCGATGTCGCGCTGGTATTCAGCGCCAATCCTGAAGACTACACGGCGCGCGGCAAGATCATTACTCCGCTGAAGGACCGCATCGGATCGGAGATTCGGACGCACTACCCGGAGACGCTCGAAGAGGGCGTGGCCATTACGGCGCAGGAGGCGTGGGCCGCCCGCGGAGACGGGGCGATCGAGATTCCGCAATACCTGCGCGAGGTGGTGGAGCAGGTGGCGTTCAGCGCGCGCGAAGACAAGAAAGTGGACAAGCGCAGCGGCGTGAGCCAGCGGCTGCCGATTTCGACGCTGGAATTGGTGGTGTCGAACGCGGAGCGAAGGGCGCTCACCACCGGCGACTCGCCGGTGCTGCCGAGAGTGAGCGACATCTATGCGGCAATGCCGGGGATCACGGGCAAGCTTGAGCTGGAGTATGAAGGCGAGATGAAGGGCGCGGACACGGTGGTGCGCGATCTGATCCGGACAGCAGTGGGAAAAGTCTACGACCATTACTTTGACGGCGTGAACACCGAGCAGATCGAGCAATGGTTCAATCTTGGCGGAGCGGTGAAGATGGACGAAGAACAACCGGCAGCTGCGGTGCTCAAGGAGCTGAAGGGGATCCAGGGGCTCGTGGAAAAGCTGAAGCCGCTGGGCGTGACGGCCGGCGATGCCGCGCCGAAGGTGGTGGCCGCGGCCGAGTTTCTGCTGGAGGGACTGGTGGCGCATCGCAAGCTTAGCCGGAACGAACAGCACGGTTTTGCCGCGGAGAAGAGTGTCCGTCTGCGTGAACGCGAGGAAGGAATGCCGGAACGCAAAGACCTGGAGATGGAGTACGAAGACTGGCAACGTGCGCGCAAGTCGCGCCGCGGCGGCGGCCTGAATTAAAAAGAGGCCATCAGGAATTTCGCCGACCACCGTCCACCGTTCACCGATTGAAGGAGCGGGATGAAAAGGGTTCGATACACGAAGTACAGCGGAGATCTGGCCTCCGAGATCGATCTCGAGAGCCTGCTGCAGGCTCTGTCTGACTATTTGCTCGACTCGGGATATTACGACCCGTTCAATGGCTTCCAGGACTTGGACCACACCATCGACGATCTCCGCGAGGCGCTGCGGCGCGTCCTCGAGTCGGGCGACATGTTCGATGGCGAGACGCGCGAGCTTCTTGATCGGATGATGGCCGAGGGCTCGCTGGATGAACTGATTGACAAGCTGATGGAGAGGATGGAACAGGAGAATTACATCTCCGCAATGCCACAGAATGGGCCGACGCGCATCGACAAAGCGAATGGGCAGGTGGGAAATGCGGAGGGCCGCGAAAGCGAGAATGTGCGCTTCGAAGTGACCGACAAGAGCCTGGACTTTCTGGGCTTCAAGACGCTCCGCGACCTGATGGGCTCGCTGGGCAAATCGAGTTATGGACGCCACGATACCCGCCATTGGGCGACGGGAATTGAGACAAGCGGCGGCTCGCGGCGATACGAGTTCGGCGACACGCTCAACCTGGACACGACGGCCACGCTGAGCTCCGCAATCGCGCGCGAGGGACTGGATCTGCCGCTGAATCTGGAGTACGACGATCTTCAGGTGCACCAGTGCGACTACCAGAGCTCGTGCGCGACGGTGGTGATGCTCGACTGCTCACACTCCATGATCCTGTACGGCGAGGACCGGTTCACTCCCGCCAAGCGTGTGGCCATGGCACTTTCACACCTGATCCGCACGCAATATCCGGGCGATTCGCTCTCGCTGGTACTGTTTCACGATTCGGCGGAGGAGATGCCGGTATCGCAGCTGGCGCGGGTGAAGGTGGGACCGTGGCATACGAATACACGCGAAGGACTGCGCGTGGCGCAGCGGGTGCTTGCGCGCCAGCGCAAGGACATGAAGCAGATTGTGATGATCACCGACGGAAAGCCCTCGGCGCTGACGCTACCCGACGGAAGGATCTACAAAAACGCCTACGGGCTCGACCCTCTTGTGGTGAGCGAGACGCTGGAAGAAGTGGCGCGCTGCAAACGCTCGAACGTGATGATCAATACGTTCATGCTGGCGCAGGATTACGGGCTGGTGCAATTCGTGCACAAAGTCTCTGAGATGTGCCGTGGCAAGGCATACTTCACAACGCCGGCAACGCTCGGCCAGTACGTGATGATGGATTACATGCAGCGGAAGTCGAAGACGATTCACTGAGAGCGCAGCCGGTTGCTACCGGCTCATCTTGTGCTTCCAGAGAAACCGTTCTTCTTATGCTCGTCACTTCCCCGTTGAAAGAAAGATGAAAACATTGCCGTCTGGATCCTTGGCGAAGACCAGACCACCGTCGCGTTGTGCGTTGACGCCCGCGTATTCCATCGCCTGGAAAGCCTTCTTGGCATCGGGCACGGGAAACAGGAACTCCGGCGCTGAACCCGGTGTAGCGGCGCGCAGCTCCATGTGCAGATCGGGCGCGCCGGGAGCGGTAAGGCGCACGTTGCCGTTGGTGTTTTCTGCTTCGAAACCCAGATCGGTATAAAACTCTTTCATCGCCGCGCCATCTCTTACGGGCAAATCGATCCCCATCAACTCAGTGGAAATGCGGCCTGCGCCAAGGTGCTGGCCCATGTCGAGCGTGTGCCGCGAGCCGGGCATGTACTGCGTAAATTCGGTGACGCCATGCTCGGGATCGTTGATCGAAGAGATGAGGTTTCCGGCAGCGCCCTTGCGCACAGGCGTGGGATTGAGGCCTTCGCCGGCGTAGTAGTGCTGGAGCGCATTAAGATCGCCGGCTTCGTAACAAACGTGCATCCAGCCGAGGGGCTGCGAGCGGTCGGTCTGCGGATATAGCTCAATGAACTCGTGGTCGTTGATCTTGATGAAGGCCTCGGTGGTCTTGCCGGCGTTGGTCATGGCGAAAGATTCCTGGTAGCCGAGCTTTCCGAGGAAGGCAATCTCGCGATCGAGGTCACTGACGCGAAATGCGATGTGCGCGATGCCGACGATGCCTTGATTGGGTGGGGGGGGCTGCGCGACCAAAGTCGCCGAGCAGGCGAGGATGAGGGCAAGTGGTGCGAACAAGCGGGATTTCGACGACATTCTGAAAAAACCTCCAAAGCGTAGTGGGGGCGGTACGCAAGGCAAGTTGAAAAAGTGAATCAGCCGCGCGTTACGCATATTCCTGGCGGTAAGGAGTAAAAACGTCAAGAACCTCGGAGGCCTCGAAAGCGGCAGCCTCGTGCTCCACGCCGCCTTCGACTACGATGCTGTCGCCCGCGTGCATCTCCCAGCTCTTGCCCTGGGCCTGAAACTTGATATGGCCGCGGACCACATAAACCATTTGATGATGAGGATGGCTGTGGCGGGTACCTTTCCAACCCTTTTCTAATGTGTGACGCACGAGCATGAGGTGGGGGTTGTACGCCAGGACCTGGCGGACCATGCCCGGCTCGGGCGAAGTAGTTGTAGTGGCGTCGGTGGCCGCGTAATTAACTCCGCTATCGCTCATCGATTCTGCCTCATACGCGGTCGGCACCTGCTCGGTGAACCGCAAGGAATAGGATCACCGGTTGAGCCAGCCCCCGTCCACTACGAGGATGTGGCCGTGGAGGTAGTTGCTGGCTGCGGAGGCAAGAAAGACCGCTGCCCCGGCGAGGTCCTGTGGCTGGCCCCAGCGCCCGGCCGGAATGCGCTCGAGGATCTGCCGGGCACGCTCGGGATTGTTGCGAAGCGCCTCGGTGTTGTCCGTATCCATATAGCCGGGCGCAATGGCGTTGACATTGACACCCTTCGATGCCCATTCGTTCGCGAATGCCTTGGTGAGCTGGCCGACAGCGCCTTTTGCCGCCGCATACGAGGGCACGAGAATTCCGCCCTGGAACGTGAGCAAAGATGCGATGTTGATGATTTTTCCAGAGCCGCGGGCGAGCATATGTCGGCCGGCGTGCTGGGTGAGGCGAAAGACGCTGGTGAGATCGACATCGATGACCGCTTTCCAGTCTTCTTCGGAATGCTCGGCAGCGGGCGCGCGGCGAATGATGCCGGCGTTGTTCACCAAAATGTCGATGGTTCCGAGATGCTGAACGGTTTCGTCGACGAGGCGCGCGCAGACTGCCGCGTCGCCGACATCGCCCCCAAGCGCGGCCGATTTGATGCCGAGAGCGAGCAGCTTTTGCTGAATGGCTGTGGGAGGCGAACCGGAGCCGTGCACAGCAACATTGGCGCCAGCCTCGGCGAGGGCAACGGCGATGGCTGCGCCTAATCCGCGGGATGAGCCCGTAACCAGAGCGGATTTTCCCTTAAGGCTGAACTGATCAAGGATCGTCTCGGGGATCGTCTCGGAGATCGTTTCGGGGCGGGTCACGGGCTCTATTCCTTTCCGGCCTGAGCCAGGCAGCAATTCTAACTGTTTCCATTATCCGCGAGCGAAGCGCGGGGAGCGCAATGGGCCGAGGGACAGTTTAAAGGTGCTTCTCGCGTACAATTGCCACTCGGGTAGTCCAGATCGAGGAGAATGCTTTATGGGTACTCCAGGGTATCCGGCGTCAGGGCCGGGCGTGGGCATTACTTCCCAGATCGAAAACAATCGCGCCATCCCGATGGTGTTGCGCAATAGCCGGTTTCTCGTAGGAGTGACTTTCGTCTCCAGCATCGTCTCCGCATTCTTCGCCGTTTGCATGGCGCTTATGGTGTTTTCAGTTTTTTCCTCGGGCGGCGGCGCCAGCGGCGCCAATCTGTATAACGCTTTCTGGTGGGGCCTTGGCGCTTTGGCCTTCGGTTCTGGTTGCCCTTGGCTATGGAATCTATCCCTCGGCATGGCAGTTTATAAAGTCACCCTCGATTCGAGAGGCGTGACCTTCAACCTCGGCACAAAAAAGAGACCTTCCGACCTGTTTCTTGCCTGGGATCAGATCGCGGCGATCAAGCACAAGCGCGTGGGCAACGCACAAAATTACTACGTGCTTGGGAAAGACGGAAGCGAGGCGATATTCTCGTCTTACACTTTTTTCCGGCCCAAGAAAGTCGCTCGCCTGATTGCGGAGCGCGCGGGTCTTGCGATTCAACAAGCGTGATCGTGGCACATTCCAGGCCGTAAACGCCGAATGCAAATTGCTCTTCTGATTTTCTGCTTTCTCACGATCACTGGCGCTTTCGCCGGCTGGCGCAGAAGTCCGCTCTATTCCGTCAAGACCACATTCAAACTGGTCGGCGCGTTTCTGCTGATCGTCGCGGTTGTTGCGGGCACAACCTTTGCGATCGTGAACAGTTCCCTGAGCCGATCGCCAGTTGCAGAGGGACTTGCTAGTTTGGTGGCCGTAATGGTGCTGGCATGCGGAGCCAGCATCTTTATCGTCCGGATCACCGACGCGCACGTTGCCGCTTTGCCCCCGACGGCCAGGCTCGTCAGCTTCAATCGGCACAAAGTCTACAGGTGGATCTGGCGTCTCGTGGTCTTCCTGCTCATCAATGCCGTTGCGGCCCTGGTGCTCCCATCCAGCTGGCAATGGCTGCCCGAGGGGCTGGGCGGAATTGTGCTGGTTTTGTGTGGCCCCATGCTTTCGATCGGCTATATGATGGCGCGGCGAAACGACCGCGGGATGTCGGCGGTGATCGCCAACCCCTGGGCACACTGGCAATACACTCCGGAGAAATGGGCGCAATGGGCGGAGAATCAGCGCGAATGGGAAAAAGCCCAGGAGGGCCCGTGGAGTTGGAAGGGCGTTTCGGGGTTTGTTTTGTTTTGCGCCGGGCTTTTTGCGGTGGGCGCTCTGTTTACCGGCGCAAGCCTCGAGGAAAACGCGATCATCGTGGGCGGCTTGACGGGCTTTATTATCTTGCTCGCGCTGGTCGCGTACTGGTTCAAATGCACGAACTTTGACCGGCGCTATCGGCTGTTGCTGACGGCAGCCCCGGAATCGTGGTTTGGCGACGAGGGCGTATTTTGCAATGGAACCTACATGCCGTGGATTCTTTCCGGAAGGTATCTGCTGAAGGCCACGGCAGCGCTTGATCAACCGGCTCGACTGATGTTGATTTTCGAATCGTTCAATGGAAGCTCCTCAAGGCAAATCACCCAGCGAATTCCCATTCCCGATGGCCATCTTACCGATCTGCCCCTGCTGCAGCAAAAGCTAAACGCTCATTGTCCCACTGCCTCTGTTCATCTAAGTTCGACCTAAGGCCTGTTCAAGCAGCTGAGACGAACGACGCCTTAAATTTCCTAGACCGCACGGCCAGCCGCTGCGCCCGACGCCCAGGCCCATTGGAAGTTGAATCCGCCCAGGTGGCCCGTAACGTCGACCACTTCTCCGATGAAGTAGAGCCCCGGCACGCTGCGGCACTCCATGGTTCGTGCCGATAGTGCGCTCGTGCTCACTCCGCCCCCCGTCACTTCCGCCTTCTCATAACCTTCCGTTCCGCTGGGCTTCAATGCAAAAGAATGCAGACTCCGCTCCAACTCATCGAGCGCATGATTCGTCCAGTTTTGCGGCGCCGCAACCTCAATGAGCCGGTCGGCTAGCCTTGCCGGCAAATGTGCGCGTAGCGCCGACTTCGCCGCGGCTGGATCGCGTGGAGCGTTCCTGGCCTGAAGGGGCGCGAGCAAATGCTGGCCCGGAGCCCAATCAACTTGGATGGCCTCACGCTTCCGCCAATAAGACGAGATTTGTAGAATGGCCGGCCCGCTCAGCCCACGGTGCGTGAACAGCACTTTTTCCGTAAAGCTGCGCTTGCCGCATGTCACGGTTACTGGAGCAGAAACGCCGGTAAGGGGCGCGAACTGCGCATGCTCCGCGCCAGACAGCGTAAGCGGGGCCAGCGCCGGACGGCAGGGCTCGATGGGTATTCCAAACTGGCTGGCGATGTCATATCCGAATCCCGTCGCACCCATTTTCGGAATAGAAAGTCCTCCGGTGGCGACGATGAGAGCCGGCGCCGTGAAGACTTCCTTTCCGGCGAAGATCGTAAACGCCCCGGAAGAATCATCGCGTCGCACTTCGCCCACCGCGTTGGAGAGATGCACGCGCACGCCGGCATCCACACATTCCTTCATGAGCAGATCGACAATTTGCTGCGCCGACCCGTCGCAGAAGAGCTGGCCAAGCGTCTTTTCGTGATACGCGATGGCATGCTTCTCAACGAGGCGGATGAAATCCGCAGGCGTGAAGCGGGCCAGCGCCGATTTCGCGAAGTGGGGATTGGCTGAAATGAAATTGTCCGGCCCGGTGTGCAGGTTGGTGAAGTTGCAACGTCCTCCGCCAGAGATCAGGATCTTCTTGCCCGGCCGCTCTGCGCGCTCCAGCACAACGACGCGGCGCCCTCTGCGCCCCGCTTCGATTGCGGCCATAAGGCCCGCTGCGCCGCCGCCGAGAATGACGACATCGAAACTGAACTGATTCACGATGCCACCCTCATTGTTTGGCCAACAGCAAAGTCAGACGCGCGAATTGGCGACGGCCGAACCATTGGCGTCGCGCGGAAGCGGCTCAGGCTTGAAGCCGCGCTGGAGGGCCATGAGGCCTGCACGCAAAAAGCCGAGCGTGTGCGCCATGCCCGCGTGCCAGGGAGCGGAGCACGTCATCTGTGGGGCGTGATCGGGAATCACAACGCCGTCGAATCCGTTTTTGTCGAGGAGATAGAGAATGCGCAACATGTCGATTTGGCCATCGTCGATAAAGGTCTCGTGATAGTGCGGAGCCTTGCCGGCAATGTTGCGAAAGTGGACGTAGGCGATGCGATGCTGGCTGCTGTAACGATCGACTGTGTCGTAGATATCGCCTTCAGTCATCTCCGCGAGCGTGCCCAGGCAGAACTCGAGCATGTTTGACGGGCTGGGCGAAATGTCGATGAGCCGTTGATACATGGCCTGCTGATAGACCAGGCGCGGCTGGCTGCGCATGGTGGGCGTGGGCGGATCGTCAGGATGCGCGGCCAGGCGCACACCAGCTCTTTCGGCGACGGGAAGTGCTTCCTCAAGAAATCGCTGCAAGCGGCGCCACAGCTCGTCGTGCGTGATGGTGGGCAGGGTGCCCGGGGGCGCATTGGGGTCGACGATCATGTTCCAGACCTCGCCGTTGGGGACGGGCGTATCGACAACGCCGTCCATGCCGACGGATTCCGCGCCACCGCGCGCGAATGGCCCGCTGGTGCGGCCCGCAACACCAGCAATGGAGAAGTTGTAGCCGAAGATCGGAATGCCGGCTTCGCCCACAGCGCGCAGGATGGCAAATACGTTCTGCATGTGCTGGGCGCGTTTAGGTCCGTCGAGAAGGATGTCGTACCAGTGCGCGGGGTCGAAGTTCTCAATCGCTTCAAGCTTGAGGCCTGCCGCCTCAACCTGCTTGCGAAGATCAATCAGCTCCGCGGCCGTCCAAAGCCGATTTGGATTGCCGGCCATGCCCCACGGCTGGTCTTTGCCGCCGGTGGGCTGATTGTTCGATGGGTTAGCGGAGCCCTGCTTGAAGTAGTCGACGAGATGGACGATGACATGGGTGCATCCGGCCTGCACGGCAAATGCGTAGTACTCGTCGTTCAGCATGTGCCGGTAAAGTCCCAGACCGAGCTTCATATTCACCCTGAGCCAGTGTAGTGCAGGGCGCAAAAATTTGAGGCGAAAGGCCGGCGAAATTTGCGTTTCAAATACTTGTCAATTGATAAAAAATTCGTGTATTGTCAAATACCTGCCGCCGGCCTCCCTCGCCGGTGACGCCAAGCCGGTCTTCATGTTTCCAGGCCGGATGGGCACGAAGGCCGCGCGCCAATGGTGCGTTGCGCCTGGTACTTGTTGCGGCGGCGCGCACCACGAGGGTCCATCAGCAAGCCTGCTTCCCCCGTAGGCACGAGGACGCGATCGTGGAGGAGGCTTGTGTGATCGAAGCTCAGGAACAGTTTCTGTCGCCATCAACGGGGGTCAGGCGACCGATTCATTTGGTAGGCCAGCAGCCGACGCTGCTGCGCAACAATCGCGTATTGATCTTCCTCACCTTTCTGGGCAGCATTGCCGCGCTTGGCCTGTCTCTGTGCATGGTCGCCGTTGCGCTCATGTCCTTTCTGCCGTTCAGCGCTCTCAACCTGGACCGGTTCTCTGCCGGCGCGCTGTGGTTGCTCGGCGCCTGGCTCATGGCGATGTCGCAGGTCTACCTGTGGAGGCAGGGAAACCTGATGGCCAATTGCTCCGTCCTGCTCGACACGCGGGGAGCGTACTTCAGGCTCGCCAACGGAACCAATAGCAAAGAGGTGTTTATGCCGTGGAGCGAGATCGAGGCGGTGCACTACAAGCGGATTGAGAATGCGCAGAAGTTCACGATCCTCGGCTCGGACACCAGCACCGTGACCTTCATGTCACACAGCTTTTACCGGCCCAGGAGAGTGGCACGGCTGATCGCGGAGCGCGCCGGACTGCCGCTGGTACACGGCTGAAAAGCGTTCTCTTCCCTCAGCTCGTTGTCCCATCATTTCCGCAATCCTGTTCCGTAAAGGGTGGGAAAGCGTTGGAGCAGAAGCTCGCTGCCCCATCCGTTCCGTAGTCTCATCGCGGAGAGAGTGGGGAGGCCCCGAAAAAAAGCCCCTAAATTGAAAACGCCAGAGACCGAAGCCTCTGGCGTCTCAATCTTGATGATCAGGTAGTACAACCAGCTGTCGCGTCCCCCGGCTACCCCAGCGGCGAACTTGCAGCTTTCGCTGCCGCTCCTTCCTCTGGCTGCGCCGACGCGCTGCTTTCAGCTTGCGCCTACTCGCCCGCTCCCCGGCTCGACCGTTGGCCGACTTCCCCGGCTCGGATCGGTGTTTTCTCGCCTGGCTCGACCGGTGGCAAGCACCCGATTTTCACCGCGTGCTACGCACTTCCTGCCGACTGGCTGCCAACCTCCCAACTTGCGTTGGTGTCCAACCTCCAGCTAGGCCTGCGATTACTTCCGACTCACATCGAACGTCGTCCTTCAGCTCGGCTGGCTCGAACAACCTCCGGCTTTCGCCGTCTGTTGTTGCAGCTTTCGGCTTGCGCCTTCTGCTGCTGCAACCTGCGAACTTGCGCCCGCCTGTCGCCCCCGTTTGCCAAACCGGTGGTGAACTTCCGACTCGCATCGGCTGTATCACCCTCCGGCTTTACCGGTTTCGATTCACCAGGCTTGCGCCTGGCGCTTCTACCTCCGGCTGGGCCTTTGATACGCCCCTAGCTTCAACCGAACCTTGCATCGCCAGCTGAGCCGTCGATGAGTATTCCGTTTCCGCCGGTTCGCGTATCTTCCGGATCTGTCAGCTTAAAACAACTTTCGGCTTGCGCCGACTTTTGCATCTTCTGACGCGGCCAGCGATCCCTCTTCGGCTTTCGCCTCAGGTTTCACCCTCTGGCTGGGCTGGCGGCGATTTTCCGATTCTCATCGGCTTTTCGTTCCACCCGCCGTTCCGGCAACCAACTCCCGATGCCCTACTAGGCTCATCAGTTGAAGTGACAGTACGTCCGTTGAAACTGTGGATGCAAGTGCAAAAAGCAAGTAAATTTGTGGATTTCACCAGTGTTGGTGCAGAGTGAAGATTTTCTGAATTTGGCCGTGTGTTGTAGCCCACATTTGCACAGGATCATCCGCAGAAAGAGCTCGATGCGGCGCGATTTCTTGCGCAGCGAAACGAGTCTGGCAGGGTGACAACGTGCCTTCGACACGTCTCGCTTTGCTGAGTCTGTTCAAGGAATGGGTCGCCTGCGCGCCCGAGAGCGCCCTCCTCCACCCAGCGATGGAGAAGACCACCAACCTTTTTGGCGAAGACAGTCTCTGTTTCGCGCCCGTATGATCCCACAGAATCGGGTTCAATTCATTCCTCACGGAGCGCGATCCTTCCCCGTTCGCGATGCTCATCCCAGGCATCGCGCGCCTCGCTCCGTACCAGCCCGATCGCCAGCACGAAGAAAAAACGAACCAACCGAGCGATCCTTCACGGAGGTCACGACAAATCATGTCCAACGGCTCGCCGCGCATGCGGCTACCTGCCCCCAGCTCTGAGAGGCATCGCCTTTCGAGATTCGCGGCGAAGATCCTTAAACCTGCAACGAAGTGGTGCCTTGCCGGAGTCTTCGTCTTCGCGGCGATTCTGCCTGGCTTGCGCGCGCAGACGATTGAAGACGGAATCATGGTCAACAAAAGCGCAATTTGCACTGGCACCCTTTACACACACGATGCCTGGGACCACTATTGGGAGGGCACGTATAACCGCACCAACGGCAACCTTGGCACGGTGACCACGCAAACCATGGACTTCACCGCCAACTATGGCGTGTTCAAGCGGCTAGACGTGATCGGAATTGTGCCGCTTGTGTGGACCGAGGCGAGCAAGGGAGTTCTCCACGGCCAGGGAGGGTTCCAGGACCTGACGCTGGCGGCGAAATACGAACTGATTCGGTGGCGTCTGAAGGAATTCGGCACCGTCCGCTTCTTCCCCGTTGTCTCAGGCAGCGTTCCGCTCACGAACTATGAGCCGGACTTCCAGCCGATGTCAATCGGGCTGCATGCAAAAACCATCGCGCCGCGCGCAACCCTGAACTTTCAGGGCCTCGGCGGCCTCTACGTGAACGGCTCCGCGGCCTACGTCATTCGCGGCAACGTTACGCTCGATCGAAACTACTACTACACCAACGGCCAGCTTTATTTGAGCAACCAGGTGGCCATGCCGAACCAGTTTGACTACGTGGTGAGCGCCGGTTATCGCGCGCATGGCGTGATGTTCGTGGGCAACTTCGAGGAACAGCAGACGCGCGGCGGTGGAGATATTCGTCCGCAGGACCTGCCCTTCGTCTCAAACCGCATGAACTTCAAGAAGGCCGGAGCTTCGGCGGTGGTGCCGATTCCGCTCCACCTGTTCCGCGGTCTTCAATACTGGTTCACCTACTCCGACACCTTCGACGGCCGGAATGTGGGCGAATCCACCACCTTCACGTCGGGCCTGATGTACCAAGTTCAGCTTCACGGGAGACATGCACAATGACATCGCTTGCAGAGATTTTTCAGCGCTCCGTCCGCTTCGCGCCGGTTGTTGCGATTGCGGGAATCGCGCTCCTGATTCCCGGCTGCACCAAGTCGATTCCGTCGAGCGAGCAGCTCTCACCCCTGACGCCGTCCAGCACGGACGCGAACGCCGGAAGCTGGAAGATGGTTGTGCTCACGGGCCCGACGCAGATTTCTGTTGCTGTGCCCGCGCCGGCAACCGATCCCGGCTATCAGACGGAACTAACGTCGATCGTGAACGAACAGTCGCATCTCACCGATTCAGAGCGCGAGGCGATTACGTTTTGGAGCGCGAGTGGCGTGCTGCGTTGGAACGAGTTGCTCCGCGAGATGGTGGCAGCGAACGATCTGCCGCCCGAGCCCCTCGCCAACGGCACCTATCCGTCGCCGGACCCCAACAACCCGTTCGACATGCCGACCTACCCGTTCAGCAATCCTCCGTATGCGGTGCGTGCCTACAGCTACGTCACGGTCGCCCAATACGATGCGTTGAAGGTGGCGTGGTATTACAAGTTCCTCTACAACCGGGCACAGCCATACCAGAACAACAGCAAAATCAAGCTCCTGATGCCCGTGACGGGATTGCCCTCGTACCCATCGGAAGACGCCGTGGAAGCCGGCGTCAACTCCACGTTGCTGGCGAAGCTGTTCCCGACCGGAATCGACCAGATCAACAACGAAGCCAACGAGCAGCAGGAGGCGGTGCTTCTTTCCGGCAAGGCCTCGGCAAGCGACTGGACCGCGGGCTTCGCACTGGGGCAGGCGGTGGCGAATATTTTTCTAACGCGGGCCAACAGCGACGGCATGAAAGCCGCCGCCGGCAACGCCGCGGAATGGGCGCAATTGGCGCAGAATGCAATTAACCAGGGACAAATCCCTTGGATCAGCCAGGAGAATCCGGCGCGGCCGCCCATGCTGCCGCTCTTCGGGCAGGTTGAGACTTGGATTCTCCCACAATCACAGGTGGCCGTTGTCCGGCCGGGGCCGCCGCCATCCACCTCATCACCGCAAATGCAGCAAGAACTCGCCACCGTGAAGAGCGCAGTCGAGAACATTACGCGGGACCAGCTTGCCACGGTCTACAAATGGAACGACGGCGCCAACTCGGTGACGCCTCCCGGCCATTGGAATGCGATTGCGGTGCCCTACATCAGCAAGGCACAATTCAGCGAAGTGCGCGCGGCCCGCACGCTCGCGCTGCTCAACATGGCGATGCACGATGCGGGAATCACTTGCTGGGATACGAAGTACGCTTACTTCAATCCGCGCCCGTCGCAACTTGACCCGAGCATCAAGGTGCTTATTCCACTGCCAAACTTCCCCGCATATGTTTCCGGGCACTCGGACTTCTCGGCCTCTGCTTCCGATGTGCTGGATTACATCTTCCCGACCGACGCGAGCTATTTTGACGCGCAAGCTCAGGAGGCTGCCATGTCCCGGCTGTACGGCGGCATTCACTACCCGTCGGACATCAAGTACGGCTTGATACAGGGCAAACAGGTTGCCGACTTCACGGTGACCTTTGCCCAGAGCGACGGGGCGAACTAAAGCGGAAAGGGTAGTTGTAGAGGACGGCGGGCGCCTCACGTGTCGCTGTGGAGACGTGGGGCGCCCGAATCGTTACACCGGGACGGGGCGCCTAAAACGGTACGACGCCTTTGGTGAGCAAGGCCTCGATGCCGCGCGACGCCTGCCTCTTCCGTTCTCCCTCTCGATCAAGCGGTTCCCGGGATGCGCCCGCGCAAATTCGCGCGGGGCTCCCTAACCCCGCTCCGCTAGCTGTGCTTGGACCTGTCAAGTCCCCGCCCCCACTCGTCACGACCCACCCCGACCGCTAACTGATTCACTTTCTTTCACTTATTCACCCCTTCACTCCCTCACTTTTTCTTTTCAAGTTTGCCGATTATTTCTGCCAAATCGCTACACTTGTCTTAGGTGGGTAGAAGCTGCTGGTTTCAAAAAAATCGCCACCACTGAAAGAGGCGAAAATAATTAAATAAAAAAACTTGGGATGTTTCGCTTAAGTTTCGCCAACTAAGTTGTTTAGAATCAATAAAACGCACTCGCGATGACGCAAATAATGCGTCAATTTGCATCGAATTTATGACCAACAACCCTTTTAGAATGAGCGTTTCTGTCGCGCAAATCGGCGAGCGCGAGATCACGCCGCATCTCTTTCATCCTGCGCGACTTGTTTCCAAAATGCCGATTGGCAGCGAGTGGCTGACGCTGGCTATGCCGGCACGACGCCTTTTGCGAGCATCGCCTTGATCCCGCGGAGGGCCTGGCGTGTGCGCTCTTCGTTCTCGATGAGGGCGAAGCGAACGTGGTTGTCGCCGTAGTCTCCGAAGCCGATGCCGGGACTGACGGCGGTTTTGGCTTCGGTCAACAGGAGCTTCGAGAATTCGAGCGACTTGAGGTCGCGGTAGGGCTCCGGAATCTCGGCCCAGACGAACATGGTGGCGCGCGGCTTGGCTACGGTCCAGCCGGCCTTGTTGAGCCCTTCGACGAGGACGTCGCGGCGGCGGCGGTAGTTGTCGCAGATCTGCGCGACACACTCCTGCGGCCCTTCCAATGCAGCAATCGCGGCGACCTGGATGGGCGTGAAGGTGCCGTAGTCGAAGTAGCTCTTGAGCCGCGCAAGCGCGCCGACCAGCTTCTTGTTACCGACCATGAAGCCGATGCGCCAGCCCGGCATGTTGTAGGACTTGGAGAGAGTAAAGAACTCGACGGCTACGTCTTTGGCGCCGGGCACCTCAAGGACGCTGGGCGGCTTGTAGCCGTCGAAGGCGATGTCGGCGTAGGCGAGGTCCTGAATGAGCCAGAAGCCATGCTCGCGGGCAAGCGCGACGAGGCGCGCAAGGAACGGCAGTTCGACACATTCCGTCGTCGGGTTCGACGGGAAGTTGACGATGAGAGCCTTGGGGCGCGGAGTCATGCGCGGGATGATCTCTTCAAGCTGCGCCAGGAAGCTTTCCTGGTTGTGTACGGGCACGCTGACGATGTGCGCCCCGGCAATGACCGGGCCGTAAATGTGGATGGGGTAGCTGGGGTTGGGAACGAGGACGGTGTCGCGCGAGTCGAGGATCGCCAAACAGAGGTGGGCGATGCCCTCCTTCGATCCAATCGTGACAATGGCCTCTGAGTCGGGGTCGAGATCGACGTCGTAGCGCGTCTTGTACCAGTTGCAGACGGCCTTTCGCAGGCGCGGAATGCCGCGCGAAACGGAGTAGCGATGCGTCGAGGGCTTCCTGACCGCCTCAACAAGCTTATCGACAATATGGGCAGGCGTGGCGCCGTCGGGGTTACCCATGCCGAAGTCGATGATGTCTTCGCCACGGCGGCGGGCGGCCATCTTCATCTCGCCGGTGATGTTGAAGACGTAAGCGGGGAGGCGCTGAATGCGGGAAAACTCGTCCATGATGACTCCAGTGTAAAGCGAGCGGTGCTAGCGGAGTTGGCGGAGCTAGCGAGCTTAGAGGCGGAGGAATGCAGCCGGTAAACGCAGGCTGAAAGCTGACGGCTGCGAACTACGAACTGTGAACTGTTTTTGAGGTGGGGCAGGAGTCTAGGCGGCGCGAGCCGCCGCAGCCGCAGTTGCGCGGGCGGCGATAGTGAGGGCTCTGCGAATAACGATGCGTTGCATGGGTTTGATTATAGCGAAGATGGCGGAATTGGCGTGGTTGGCGAGAGGTTCGGCCCGCGGGGTTCGAGGACTTGCCGGAGAAACTGTTCTCTATTGACCAGTCTTTGACCCGTTTGGTGGGAGAATGGATGCAGGACCAGTTCGCCGCTCCGAGCAGGGCCGCATTGCTTCCATCGGGGGATGCACGGCCTGAATCTGCTGATCGTGCCCGCGCTGCCACTCTTCCTGCTGAGAGATGGCCGATGAATGCGCTGCTGATCTACCCGGAATTTCCTGAGACATTTTGGAGTTTCAAACACGCTCTTAAGTTCCTGGGCAAGCGTGCGGCACAGCCTCCGCTGGGCCTGATGACCGTGGCGGCGCTGCTGCCGACGGCGTGGAAGAAGCGGCTGGTTGATACGAATGTGGAGCGGCTGCGCGATCGCGACCTGAAGTGGGCCGATGTGGTTTTCCTGAGCGGGATGCACATCCAGCTCGATTCGCTCGTGGAGATTGTGGAGCGTTGCCATGCGCGCGGACTGCGCACGGTGGTGGGCGGGCCGATTGCAAGCAGTGTGCCGGCTGCAGAATTGAAGGCCGACCACGTTGTGGTCGGCGAGGCGGAGAGCCTGATCGATGAGCTGGCGCGAGAGCTGGAAGCTGGATCGGCAAAGCCCGTGTACCAGGCGGCCGAACGGCCGGAGATGGCGACGAGCCCGCTGCCCGACCTGAGCCTGATCAAGACGAGGCGCTATTCGACGATGACGGTGCAGTACTCCCGCGGGTGCCCGTTCAACTGCGAGTTCTGTGACATTATCGAGATTTACGGGCGGCGGCCGCGGACGAAGGCCGTAGCGCAGGTGCTGGCGGAGCTGGATCAATTGCTGGCTGCGGGCTGGCGCGAAACAGTGTTTATCGTCGACGACAACTTTATCGGCAACAAGGCGCGGGCGAAGGAGCTGCTGCGGGCGATGGCTGAGTGGCGCACCGAGACCGGGGCGCGATTCGACTTTATTACGGAGGCCTCGCTGAACCTTGCTGACGATGTGGAGCTGATGCAGCTGATGAAGGACGCGGGCTTCAGATCAGTGTTCCTTGGCGTGGAGACACCGGACGAGTCAGGCCTAATTGCGAGCAACAAGCTACAGAACACGCGGCGGAGTTTGCTGGAGAGCGTGGCCACGATTCAGAGTTACGGGCTGCAGGTGATGGGCGGATTCATCCTTGGGTTCGACACGGATAAGGACGACATTTTCGACAGGATGGTGGAGTTCATCCAGAAGAGCGGGATTCCGATCGCGATGGTGGGGCTGCTGCAAGCGATGCCGGGGACGCAACTTTTCCGGCGGTTGCGGACCGAAGGACGGATTGTGGATGCGGGCGGCGGCAACAATACGTTTTGCGAGAAGCTAAATTTTCTGCCGCGCATGGATTCGGCAAAGCTTGTGGAGGGCTATCGCGACGTGATGAAGAGGATCTACAACTGCGAGGCCTACTACGAGCGGGTGAAGCTCTATCTGAACCGCGCACATCCGAAGCCGGCGAAGGGCGAACACCGGGAGAAGCAGGCAGGACAGAAATCGCCGGCGTTCTTGACGCGGGACAATATGCGCGCGCTGGCGAATTCGATTGTACGGCAGGGAGTGCTCGGGCGGCACCAGTGGAGCTATTGGAAGTTCCTTGCATCCGCTGCGACGAAATACCGGCGCTGTTTTAGCACTGCGATGACGCTGGCGGTGATGGGTCACCACTTCCAGGTGATGACGCGGAAGCTGAGCAGAGCGATGGACAAGGCGACGAAGGCGGCCGCGAGGGAAGAGCGCCTGCTAGCCGAGACAAACAAGTCAGCCCCGTAGATTCAGCGCGATTGGTTCGGATTCGATTGCCGGAAGTCCGATCGAATTTGATCAGGCGCCGGTGGTGATGACGACGCGAAAGCGCGCTTTGCCGCTCATCATGCGGTTGTAGGCTTCCTCAGCTCTTTCCAACGGATAGGTTTCGATCATGGGCTTGATGCCGGTGAGCGCGCTGAAGTTGAGCGTGTCTTCAGAGTCCATGCCGGTTCCGGAGGGCCAGCCGGCAATGGAGCGGCGGGCGAGGACGAGCGCGCCAGCGTTGACTTCGAATGGCTTGTCGGGGACACCGACGATGATCAGCTTGCCGCCGGGAGCGAGGCCGCCGACCGCGGAGGCGAGCGCCTCAGCGTTGGTGAGTGTGGAGAGGATGACCGCGGCGCCCCCGAGTTTTTGGAGTTCCTTGGCTGGGTCCTGCGTGGTGCTATCGATATAAATGTGCGCGCCGAGTTGGGTGGCGAGCGGACCTTTGTCGGCTCCGCGCGCGATGGCGACAGTGCGGTAGCCGCTTTTTGCGGCAAACTGCACGCCGAGATGGCCGAGGCCGCCGATGCCCAGGATGGCGACCGTGTCGCCGGGGCGCGCTCCGCTGTTGCGAAGCGCGTTGTAGGTGGTGATGCCGGCGCAGAGAAGCGGCGCGGCATCGGCGCCGGCGAGGCTTTGCGGAATGAATGCGAGGGCGTTGGCCGGGGCGATGACATAGTCGGCATAGCCGCCATCGAAGCTGACGCCGGAGACCTGGGCGTTCTGGCAG
>Ga0265313_10001253_pt1 | contig 24176 bp, 21 predicted proteins | sample 4123metaG_FD_203122 | JGI IMG/M metagenome (GOLD analysis project Ga0265313, IMG submission 203122) | Rhizosphere microbial communities from Carex aquatilis grown in University of Washington, Seatle, WA, United States - 4-1-23 metaG | ecosystem: Host-associated > Plants > Roots > Rhizosphere >...
GGGCCGAGGAGGAACTCGGCAACCTGATCGATGCGATCTCGACGAACCACACGTTTTTTTTCCGGGAGAACGCGCACTTCGATTTCCTGCGCGACACGGTGCTGCCCGAGATGAAGGCGCGCGCCGCGGCGGAGCGCTGGCCGCAGTTTCGCGTGTGGAGCGCGGCGTGTTCGTCGGGCGAGGAGCCCTACTCCATCGCGATCACGCTCGCCGAGTCACTCACGGGCTGGCCGTGGCGCATCGAGGCGACAGACATCTCGCACCGCATTCTCGAAAAAGCGCAGGCGGGAATTTATCGCGACGAAACCGTCGATCGCCTCCCGCGCGCCACGATCAAGACTTTTTTCCAGCGCGGCTTCGGCCCGCAGGACGGCAACTATCGCGTGAAGGCGACGCTCCGCGACCAGATCGGGTTCCGCCACCTCAACCTCCTCGAAGGCGAACCGCCGTTCCCCGAGCCGTTCCAGGTCATTTTCTGCCGCAACGTCATGATCTATTTCGACCGCCCCACGCAGGAGGAACTCGTCAACAAGCTCGCCCGCCGGCTCGTGCCCGGCGGCTACCTCTTCGTCGGCCACGCGGAAAGTCTCACGACCATCCGCCATCCGCTCCAAACCGTCCGCCCCGCCGTGTATCGCCGCCCCCTCGCCTCCCCGTCATGAACCGCCGGATTCGCGTGCTCGTCGTGGACGACTCCGCCCTCGTCCGCAAACTGGTGACCGACGCGTTGCGCGGCGATCCCGAGATCGAAGTCGTCGGCGCCGCCGCCGATCCCTACGCCGCGCGCAACAAGATCAAGGAGCTGAACCCCGACGTGCTCACGCTCGACCTCGAAATGCCGCGGATGGACGGGCTCACGTTCCTGCGCATCCTCATGGAACAACACCCGCTGCCCGTGGTGATCATGAGTTCGCTTTCGCAACGCGGCTCGGAGTTCGCGCTCGAGGCGCTGCGGCTCGGCGCGTGCGACGTGCTCGGCAAACCGACCGGCTCGCACTCGTTCGGCGAACTCGGCCCGCAGCTCATCGCGCGCATCAAGGCCGCCGCCGGCGCGCGGCTCGCCCGCCGCGGCGCCGCGCCGTTCTCCGCGCAGGCGGTCGCGAGCGCTCGTGTGCCGCCGCGCGCGACCGTCATCTCGGCGCGCCAGATCATTTTGCTCGGCGCCTCGACGGGCGGAACGGAGGCGTTGCGCACCGTGCTCACGCGGCTGCCCGCCGGCCTGCCCGGCATCGCGGTCGTGCAACACATCCCGCCGGTTTTCTCGAAGGCGTTCGCCGACCGGTTGAACGAGCAGTGCGCGTTCGAAGTGCGCGAAGCCGTCGATGGCGACCGGCTCAAACCCGGCCTCGCGCTCGTCGCGCCCGGAAATTTTCACCTCATGCTGCAATGGCGCGGCGATCACTACGCCGCGCGCGTGACCGGCGGCCCGCAGGTTTGGCACCAGCGCCCGGCGGTGGACCTGTTGTTCAAATCCGCCGCGGATTGCGGCGCCGCGCCGCACGCGATCGCCGGCGTGCTCACCGGCATGGGCAAGGACGGCGCCGAGGGATTGCTGCGACTGCGCGAACTCGGCGCGATCACGTTTGCGCAGGACGAGGCGAGCAGCGTCGTTTACGGTATGCCGCGTGCTGCGTGGGAAAACGGCGCCGCCCAGCGCCAGCTCGCGCTTGACCGCGTGGCTGACTTCATCGCCCATCCACAACTGCCAACTTCGGACGCACCCGCTCTCGCGTCCGCCCTTTCATGACCGATCCCGCGAATCCGCCCGCCGCGCCCTCCACGATCCTGATCGTCGATGACGAACCGGTCGTGCTCACGGCGTTGCAGCAGACGCTCGAGCGCGAGCGATTCCACGTCGTCGCGTGCTCCAGCCCGACGAAGGCGCTCGCGATCGTCGCCGAGCGCGATTTCGCCGTGATCATCTCCGACCAGAAAATGCCGGAGATGCTCGGGCTGGATTTCCTGATCGAGACGCGGCGGATCCGGCCGCAGGCTTCGCGCATCCTGATCACCGCGGTGCTCTCGCTGCCGACGATCGTCGATGCGATCAACAAGGGCGAAATTTTCCGCTTCGTCGCGAAGCCGTGGCTGCGCGAGGAACTGATCGCGACCGTGCGCAACGCCGTGCACCGCCACGAACTCGTCACGCAGAATGCGATCCTCCAGGCCGAGACGCAGCGGCTCAACGCCGAGCTCACCGAGGCCAACGCCGCGCTCGCCGCGCGCGTGCAGGATCTCGAGCGCCAGCGGCAGCACCTCGACGCCGCCAACCGCGACCTCGCCGCCAGCTACGAGCACTCGCTCGAACTCTGCCGCCGCATCCTCACGACCTACGATCCGATCCTCGGCGGCCAGGCCAAGGCGCTCGTCGAATTCGCCGGGCACATGGCGAAGAGCGACCTGCTCGACGACGCGCAGCGCCACGCGATGCGCACCGCCGCGTGGCTGTGCGACCTGGGTCTCATCGGCGTGCCGCGCGAGATGCTGCGGGCGTTTCGCTCGAAAGCCGCCGAGCTCACCGAACGCGAACGCGCGATGCTGCACAACCACCCCGTTTACAGCCAGACGCTCGCCGCGCTGGTCGATGACGGCACCGGCATCGGCGAAGTGATCCGCGCGCACCACGAGCGTTTCGACGGTCGCGGCTATCCCGACGGACTCGCGGGCGATGCGATTCCGTGGCCGGCGCGCTGCCTCGCGGTTGCGGTGGGCTTCGTCGAGTCGGGCCTGCCGAAACCGGCGGCGATCGACCTCGTCCTCTCGCAATCCGGCACCGCCTACGATCCCGAGGCCGTGCGGCTTTTCCTGAAAGTCACGAACCTCGTCCAACTGCCGAGCCAGGTGCGCGAAGTCACGCTGCACGAACTCGAGCCCGGCATGGTGCTGGCCAGCGGGATTTACAGCCCGCACGGCCTGCTGCTCATCGGCGAAGGCCAGGAACTCAGCGCCGGCACGATCGCGAAGATTCGCAGCCACAACCAGGTCATGCCGATCAGCCAGCGGCTGCTCGTGCGGGTTTGAGGCGGGCGCGAACATTGCGCCGATTTGTTCCGCCGCCGCCTCAAGTTTGGGCGGGCGCGACCGTATATTTCCTAACGGCTTCGCGCCCACGGTCCGTCCGCCCCATGCCATTTTTCATTCATCTTCCTCCGGGAAGCGGCCTCGCCGCCTCCGCCGCCTGACGCATGGGCTCTCCCACCATCGCTTCCATCTTCGCGCAACGCGTCGTGATCGGCGTCGGCGACATGGCCGTGTCGAACAACGGCATGGTCACGCTCAGCACCTACGCGCTCGGCTCGTGCATCGGCGTCGTCGCCTACGATCCGATCGTGAAAGTCGGCGGCATCCTGCACCTGATGCTGCCGGACTCGTCGATCTCGCCGGACAAGGCCGCCTCGCAGCCGGCGATGTTCGCGAACACCGGGCTGCCGCTTTTTTTCCGCGCGCTCATGGGCCTGAAGGCCGAGCGCGGGCGCATGCGGCTCTTCGTGACGGGCGGCGCGTGCGTGCTCAACAGCCAGGACAATTTCAAGATCGGCGAACGCAACACGAAGGCCACGCTCGATTTTCTCGCCGCGAACGGCTTCCGCCCGCGCCAGACCGTGACCGGCGGCACGACAAACCGCACCGTGCACCTCGAAATCGGCAGCGGCGCCATGACGCTGAAAACGCCCGAGGGCAACGAAGCCATGTCGCTCGCCGCATAGCACGCGTGCGGTTTACGGCTGGTTGCAGATGTTTGCGGCGCTGGACTTTTGGCCGAAGCGAGTGTTTACGGGTTTCGATTGCACAACCTTTCCGCCGTGAAGCTTTATTCCGACCTACTTTAACCGACTTAAGGTGAACAAGCGTGTTAAGCAAAGGAAGCGATCGCATGTATTCGGAACCCAAAAGAAAGCTACGCGCAGTCTTGTTTTGGTGTTTTTCTTCGACGGCCACGGCCCTTTGGCTTATGGCATCTATATGGTATTGCTTGGCCACCCCCAAGGATCAATGGCACGCGTTTGCAAGGTCCGGATCGGTCTTGGGAATATACGGCGCTTTAATAGCAATTCGTTCATTAATTATAGACGGATTTGACGACTTTGCTCGATTTTACGGGTTGGGCGGACTTTCCAGATACGACGTCACACCGGAAAGGAAAAGAGAAGCGGTCATTACAATTATGGGCTGTGTGCTCGTTGCCTCCAGCGCCCTTATTTGCTCTTATGGAGATTTGACGGCCTGTTGGCTTATGACGCATTTCCCATGCAGATCATAACCAGTGGACCTGAGCCGCCGCACAGCGCTCAGATCGTCACGACGCCGCTCGAGAGCTTGTCCTTGAGCCGTGCGTGGGCGCGCTCGTGGACGATCGGCATCGTCTCCTGCAACAACTCGGGCGTGAAGCCCCACTCCAGCAGGAACGATTCGTTGAGCTCGAACAAAAATCCCTCCTCGCCCACGCCGGGGCCGAACGAGGTCGCGATGTATTTCGCCGCGTGCAGGTGCGCGATCAGCGGCAGCGCGTCCGCCGGCGCCTGCAACGGGTGCAGGTAGTGCTCGGCGACGGCGACGAAGATCGGCGGAAAATTCCACGCGCGCAAGAGCCGCGCGCCGACTTGCACATGATGGTAGCCGAGCACGGCGAGTTCGGCGTCGGTCCAGGCGCAGTTCTGCGCGGAGCAGTGCGCGCGGATCGCCGGATAAAACGCGTCGCAGGCGTGCGTGATCGCGAGCTTGCCCACGTCGCACACGAGCCCGGCGGTGTAGGCGGTCTGCGGCGAAACGCGTTCGCTCGTCTCGGCGAGCACCTCGGCGGCGAGCGCGGTGCAAAGCGCGTGGCGGCAGAAATCGCCCGCCTCGCCGTGGCCGACGCCGGATTCCCAGCGGCTGACGAGCGAAAGCGCGGCGAGCCGGTAAAGTTCGTGCTGGCCGAGGCGCAGGACGGCTTCGCCGATGCTCTCGACTGGCAGTCCCGACGCGAAATAGGCGGAGTTCGCCATGCGCAGCGTCGCCGCCGCGAGGCCGGGATCGACCTTGATGACGGCGGCGATGTCGTCCGCGCTGCTGTTGTTGGACTGAAGGGCGCCGATGAGCCGCGGCAGCAACGCCGGCGAGCACGGCAGGCGCAGCGCGCGCTCGCAAACCTGTTCGATGGTGGGTGGACGGTAGTCGATCACGGGGAAAAGGTGGAACGATGCGGTGCCGAAAAAATCACGCCGCCTGGAGCAGTGTGCCGGGGTCGAGGATGAGCGCGATGTTGCCATCGCCGAGGATCGCGCCGCCGGCGACGCCCGGCAGGTTTTGCATGAACGCGCCGAGGTTCTTGATCACGACCTCCTGCTTGCTCACCATCTCATCGACGAGCAGCGCGGAGATTTTGCCGTTGTGCTCGACGATCACGACGATGCCGTCCCAGGGATTTTCCGCCTCGTGCGGGAGGCCGAAGCGGCGGTGTAGCCGGTGGATCGGCACAAGCCGGCCGCGCAGGTCGAGCACCTCGCCCTGGCCGTGGACGGTCGAGATGCTTTCGCGCGCCGGCCGCAGCGCGCGCTGCACCGACGTGCTCGGGAGGATAAAACGATCCTCGCCCACGCGCACGACGAGGCCGTCGATGATCGCCATCGTGAGCGGCAACTTGATCTTGAAGGTTGAGCCTCTGCCGACCTCGGAGGTAATTTCGATTTTGCCGCGCAGTTTTTCGATGTTGCGCTTCACGACGTCCATGCCGACGCCGCGGCCCGAGACGGCGGTGACTTTTTCGGCGGTGGAAAAACCGGGCGCGAAAACCAGCGCGAGAATCTCGTCGCGGCTGAGCGACGTGCCGGCGGCGACGACGCCCTTCTCGACGGCTTTCTTGTAGATTTTGTCCGGGTCGATGCCATGGCCGTCGTCCTCCAGTTCGATCACGATGTTGCTGCCCTGATGGTAGGCCTTGAGGTGCAGCGTGCCGGCCTCGGATTTGCCGGCGGCGAGGCGCACGGCGGGCGACTCGAGGCCGTGGTCGAGGGCGTTGCGCACCATGTGGACGAGCGGGTCGGCGATTTCCTCGACGACAGTGCGGTCGAGTTCGGTGTCGTCGCCGCTGGTGGCGAAGATGACTTTTTTGTCGAAGTCGCGGGCGAGGTCGCGGGCAAGCCGCTCCATTTTCTGGAAGCTCGGCTTGATCGGAATCATGCGCAGCGACATCGCGGTGTGCTGGAGCTCCTTCGTGATGCGCGAAAGCTGGGCGACGTTGCGCTGGAGCGGCGAGCCGGTGTTCTCGCCGTGCTGGCGCGCGGTCTCGAGAAGCTGGCTCTGCACGATCACGAGTTCGCCGACGACATCCATCAGCGAATCGAGCTTCTCCGTGCTGACACGCACGGTGCCGCCGGTGGACTTCGGCGTGGCGTCGGCAACGGCTTTCGCCGCGGCGGTCGGAGCTGGCGGCGCGATTTGCGTCGGCGCGGCCTCCGCGACGCAATCGGTCGCGTCGGGATTCGCCGCGAGTTTTTTCACGGCGCGGATCAGGTGGCCGACGGGAATGATTTCCGCGGGCAACTGCCCGGTTTCGAGCGCGTGCGCCACCTGGTGCGTGAACGCCTGCAGCGCGTCGCGACTGCGCAAAACCTCGGTGATGATCGCGGCGTTGAGCCGGAGTTTGTGGTTGCGCGCGAGATCGAGCAGCGACTCCACCTCGTGCGCGAGCGTGTGCATCGGCAGCAGGCCGAGGAAGCCGGCGTTGCCCTTGATCGTGTGAAACGACCGGAAAATCGAGGCGAGCGCCTCCGGGTTGTCGGGATTGTGGTCGAGCGCGAGCAGCGCGGCCTCGATTTGCTGGAGGTGCTCCACCGCCTCGCTGTGAAACTCGCTGAGCAGTTCGCGATTGTCCTCGAGGTGCAGCGTGAGCAGCACGTCGGCGGATGCGGATGCTTCTTTTTCGGCCGGCGCGGCGGTCGAGACGACCGGAGTCGCAGTCGCAGCGGCGGCCGGTTGAAACGGCTGCGCGGCGCCGCCAGCCTTGACTGCATCGACGGCTTCGGGGAGCCATTCGACGAAACGGCGCAGTTCGGCGAGCGTCGTGTCGTCGAACGGTTTCGCGGTGTCCAAAAGTTTTTCGAGCAGCGCCAGCGCGGCGGCCGTCGGAACGTGCAGCGCGGGTTCGCCGGCCACCAGCTCGGTCAAGTCGCGCAGCAGGCTGTAAGCCGGCACGAGGCCGTCGTCGCGGCCGGCCTGGGCGAGAACGGATTCGCCGGCGAGACGGTTGATGGCGTCGTCCAACGCCTTGAAGGACTCCGGAGAAATGGGCATGCGCAAAAAGGGAAAACGAGAGCGCCCTCTTCTTCGGCGCATTCGCCCCGATCATTAAGGATTTCCGCGCGGCATGATCGGTCCGGTCGCCGTTTTTCCTCAACCCGCGCGCCAATCAGCCGAAATAACTCCCAGCCATGTCCACCGCCACCGCTCCCGCCGCGACCGCCGCGCTCGCCGGCAAATATCTCACTGTCGTCCTCGACAACGAAGCCTATGGCATCGCCGTCTTGAAGGTCCGCGAGATCATCCGCATGCAGAAAATCACGCCCGTGCCGCAGATGCCGGGCTTCGTGAAAGGCGTGATCAATCTCCGCGGCCGCGTCATCCCCGTTGTGGATTTGCGCGTGAAATTCGGCCTCAAGGCGGAATTCGCCGAGCGCACGTGCATCGTCGTCGTGCAGGTGAAACTGCCGAGCAACCAAGTCGTGCAGATGGGCCTGATCGTCGATAGCGTGGAGGAAGTCGTCACGCTCACGAACGACGAAATCGAGCCAACGCCGGATTTCGGCACGAAGGTCGATACGACCTACCTGCTCGGCATGGCGAAGGTGAAGGGCCAGGTGAAGACCTTGCTCGACATCGACCGCGTCGTCGCGCCCGAGACCGTGCAGGCGATCGTCCAGAGCGTCTGACGCCACGCGCCAAACCATTCTCTCCCGGCAACCAAAGCCCGTTGCGGAGCGATCCGACCGGGCTTTGTGTTTTTCCGAAAACCGCGCCCGGGCGTTGCTACGCGCGAAAAATCACGTCCTCGCGTTTGAACATCTTCACGGCCGCCGCCAGCGCGATCACCGCATAGACGCACGTCGAGCCAAAGATCAGCGCGAGATAGTTCCAGTGAAACACGCCCGACACGAGTTCCTTGCACGCGAGTGAAACGTTGAGCACTGGCACGAGCGCGAGCTGCGGGTTGAGCTCCACGCCGGGCAGCATGCCCGCGAGCGCCGGCATGATCACGACCACGATGAGCGGCGACACCGTGCTCTGCGCCTCCTTGTAGCTCTTCGCGAACAGCGCGATCTTGAAGATCACCGCTGCGAACAGCACCGCCACCGGCAGCACGAGGAGGAACGATGCAAAAAATCCCACGAGGTCGATCGAGAACATCGCCGCCGCGCCCGAATTCGCCGCCGCGTGCGCGCCGCCACCTCCGCCCGACATCAACATGCCGCCGAGCGGAAACGTGATCGCCGCCGAGGCCGCCGCGAGCACGACGGTGCTGAGCGAGCCCGTGAGCACCATGAGAAATTTCCCGAGCACGAGTTCCGTCCGGCCGACCGGGCTGCACAGGATCGTCTCCATCGTGCCGCGCTCCTTCTCGCCCGCGGTGAGATCCATCGCCGGATACATCGCGCCCGTGAAGCACAGCAGGATGATGATGTAGGGAATGAAGCCGCCGATGAGATTGCCGCCGACTTTTTCCGGTGGCGCCACGTTTTGCCGCGTGACCTCGAACGGCTTGATCAGGCTCGGCGGCAGCTTTCGCTCGATGAGCCGCCGCTCCACCGTCTTGTCACGATAGTTGCGGAAAAAGTTTTCGAGCTCGCCCGCCGCGAAACCCGACTTCAGTTCGCCTTCGTAGTGGTAAATTTTTACCGCCGCCGGTTCGCCGCGCACGAGCGACGCATCGAAGCCCGCCGGAATCTCCACCGCCGCACGCACGTTTTTATCGACGATCCGCTGTTTGTAGTCGGCCGACGACGGCACGATCCGAATCTTGTTGTGCGCCCTCAGCGCCGCGCGCACCGCCGGCGAGTCGTCGCCGCCAACGATCATGACGCTTGGCGTCTCCTGGCTCGCTTTTTTAACGACTTTTGCGGCGATGGAGCCGAAACCCAGAATGATCACGGGGATGATGAACGTCGGAATGACGAACATCGTGATGATCGTGCGGCGATCGCGCAGCGTGTCGCGCAGTTCCTTACAGTAAACGACACCGATGCTGTGCCAGTTCATGCCGCCTCCTTTTCGCCGATGACCTTGATGAAAATCTCCTCGAGATCGCTCTCGCCGTAACGCTCGCGCAGACCGGTGACCGAGCCCTCGGCGAGCAGCCGGCCACCGTGAATAATGCCGACCACATCGCAGAGTTTTTCGACCTCGCTCATGATGTGCGTCGAGTAGATCACGGTCTTGCCGCGCGCCCGGCACTCGCGAACGAAACGCACGATGTTGCGCGCCGCCATGACATCGAGGCCGAGCGTCGGCTCGTCGAACACGAGCACCGCGGGATCGTGGATCAGCGTCCGCGCGATCGAAGTTTTCTGTTTCATGCCGGTGGAAAACTTTTCGACGCGCCGGTCGAGAAAATCGTGCATCTCGAGTTCGTCCGCGAGCCGCCGGATGCGCGCCGCAATCTCGGCGTCGGCCAGTCCGTTCAGCCGGCCGAAATAGGTGATCGTCTCACGCGCCGTGAGCCGGCCGTAGAGCGCCGTGCTCGCGGCGAGGAAGCCGACGTTGGCGCGCACGTTTTCGGGCTGCGCGGTCACGTCGAAACCCGCGACGGTCGCGCTGCCGGACGTCGGCTTGAGCAGTGTCGCGAGCAGGCGGAGCGTCGTCGTCTTGCCCGCGCCGTTGGCGCCGAGCAGGCCGTAAATTTGCCCCGGCGCGGCGCGAAACGACACGTCATCGACCGCGCGGATTTCGCCGCGTTTCTTGTCGCGGAAAATTTTGGTGAGGTTGTGGGCTTCGATCATGTTGTGCTTGGATTCATGGCTCAGAGACTCATCTTCTCCCGAAATTCCTGCGCCTGCCGGCGGCTGAGCTCGACCTTCGCGCCGCCTTTCAACTGCACGAGCAACCCGCCGCTGAACCACGGCTCGATCTGGTCGATCCACGCGAGATTGATGATCTGGCGGCGGTTCGCGCGGAAAAAATATTTCGGGTCGAGCCGCTCCTCCATCGCGTTGAGCGAGCGGAAAAGCAGCGGCTGCGCGTTCTCGAAATGCACGCGCGTGTAGTTGCCCTCGCTCTCGAGCAGCCGGATCGATTTTACCTCGACGAACCAGCACCGGTCACCCTCGCGCACGAACACCTTGTCCGCCGCGGCGAGCCGGTCACGGGCGGTTTTTTCGCACGTATTTTCCACGGTCGGCGCGGCGCTGGCCCGTTTCGCGCGCAGCCGCTCGATCGCGGCGGCAAGCCTCGCGGGATCGACGGGCTTGAGCAGATAATCAAGCGCGTTCAACTCGAACGCCTTCACCGCAAACTCGTCGTAGGCCGTGGTGAAAATCACCTCCGGCGCCGGCGGCTCGATCGATTCGAGCAACTCCATGCCCGTCTCGCCCGGCATCTGCACGTCGAGAAAAAGCAGGTCGGGCTCGAGCGCGGCCAGAAGCTGGCGCGCCTGCTTCGCGTTGGCCGCCTCGCCGACGATCTCGATGTCGGGAAACGCCGCGAGCAGCCGCCGCAGTTCGTTGCGCGCGAGCCGCTCGTCGTCGATCAGGAGCGTTTTCATCCGCGGCCGATCACACGCGCACCGCGTGCAGTGGCACGACGGCCTCGGCCACGACGAGCGCCGGCGCGTCCTCGCGCAGTTGCAGCGTCGCGCGTTCGCCGAACAGCAGGCGCAGCCGCTCGGCGGCGTTGCGCAGGCCAACACCCGTGGACGACTGGCGGCGGCTCGCCGCGGACGGGGCCAGCTCGCCCGGGTTGATCACCTGCAACCGCAACGCGTCCGCTTCGCGCCGCGCGATGATCGCGATTTCGCCGCCCTCGGGCCGCGCGGAGATGCCGTATTTCACGGCGTTTTCGACGAGCGTCTGGAGCAGCATCGGCGGGATCGGCAGCGCCAGCGTGTCCGGCGCGATGTCGAGCCGCACGCGCAGCCGCTCCTCGTGGCGCACCTGTTCGAGCGCGAGGTAGTCGTTGACGACGCGCAGCTCGTCCTCGAACGGCACCGTTTCGAGCTGGCCGCTTTGCAGCGAGTAGCGGAGCAGGTTGGCCAGTTGCGTCACCGCCTCCCGTGCCCGCGCCGGGTTTTCCTCGATCAAGGCGCGAAGCGAGTTGAGCGAGTTGAAGATGAAATGCGGATTCACCTGCGACTTCAGCGCGCGCAGCTCGGCCTCCTTCACGTGCGTCGAGAGCCGCAGCCGCTCGATCTCGGAGCGATTGAAGCGATCGAACAAATGGTAGAAAAAATAAATGCAAAACCAGCCGACGTAGAGAATCGTGCCGTTGATGAAGCTGATCGAGAGCAGCACGGCCGGGCGGTATTTTTCGGACGGCCACGGCAGCCGCACAACGCCATAGCAGTAGCCGTAACCGATCACCGTCCACAACACCGACAGCACCGCCGCGGTCAGGAAAATCCGCGGCACGAGTTGTCGCCAGCCGAGCTGCTTCCATCCCCAGCGCGCGATCAAAGGTCGCACGTAATGCGAGAGCAGCAGCCCCACCGCCATCACCATGACGAGCTCCGCGATGGTAAGCCCGCGATCGTGCAGTTGGTCGCGCGTGCCGAAATAAATCGCCATGAACAACTGCGTCGCCAGGAAAAATCCCCACCCGCCCGCCTGGCAAATCACGTAGAGCCGCTCCTTCGCCCGCTCGCGGCGGGCGGAGTCTTCGAGCAGCACGGTCGTGGTCGTCGGGGCGGCTTCCATGAAGGCAGATTAAAAACAAAGTGCCGGGCGCAGCGCAAACTTTGGACAAACGGCGCGCGCCGCGGGATGAGCGGCGACGCGACTTGTCAGCGACCGCAGCCCGCCTAGCCTCGCCCGCGATGAAACCCCAAATCGTCGTCGTCGGCAGCTTCGTGCAGGATCTCACGTTCGTTTGCGATCGTTTCCCAAAACCCGGCGAAACGACTTTGGGCAAATTCGTCGCCGGCCCCGGCGGCAAGGGTTCCAACCAGGCCGTCGCCGCCGCGCGCGCCGGCGTCGCCACACGCTTCATCGGCGGCGTGGGCCGCGATGCGTTCGCTGCCGGCGCAAAAAAATTTCACTGCGCGGAGGGCATCGACTCCCACCTGATCGCGAAACCACCGCACGCCACTGCCGCCGCCACCGTCGTGCTCGATGCCACCGGCCAAAACCAGATCGTCGTCGCGATCGGCGCGAGCGCGCAGCTTCGGCCGCGCGATGTGCCCGCGACGCTGCTGCGCGGCGCACGCGTCGTGATCTGCCAGCACGAAGCGAGCCTCGCGACGAATGCCCGCGTGTTCCGCAGCGCTCGCCGTCTCGGCGCCACCACCGTGCTCAACCCTGCGCCGATGCGGCCCGATTTCGATCCCACGGTGCTCGCCGATGTCGATGTGCTCATTCCGAACGAAAGCGAATTCGTCGCGCTTGTGAACGCATTCGGCACCACCGCCGCGAGCGCCTCGTTCAGCGCTGCCGAGCTGCACTCGCTCGCGCCCGGCGAACTTCAAAAACTCTGCCGCGCCCTCGGCGTGCCGGTCGTGATCGTGACTCTCGGTGAATGCGGTTGTTTTGTTTCGCTCGCGGATCGCGGCGAACATCTGCCCGCGCATCCCGTGAAGGTCGTCGATAGCACCGGCGCGGGCGACGCCTTCGTCGGCGGCTTCGCGGCCGGACTCGTGAAATTTCACGGCGACTTCTTCGCCGCCGCGCGCTTCGGCAGCGCGGTCGCCGCGCTTTCCGTCACGAAATTCGGCACCGCGCCGTCGATGCCCACCGCTCGCGCGATCGAAAATTTTCTGCGCCACGCGAAAGCCCGGGCCTCGTCCCGGCGCCGCGCGACCTGATCCGCGTTTCCACCTCGAACCGGATTCGCGCTCAAGCCACCCCGGCGCGCGCCGATTATCGTTTGCAGCACGGTTTCCGTGCGGGCTCACCACGCCCGTGCCGCCGCGTTTTTTCGATGCTTCTCGATCCGCCACCCGCCACTGGCTCAGCGACCCTGCCGCCACCCTACGCCGACGCCCTGATCAAGCGCCGGATCGAGGCGTGCCCGAAGCTCGGCTCGCTCCAGAGCATCAACCGCGCGCTGAGCAGCCTCGTGAATTCCGAGCAAAGCCTGAATTCACAAATCGCCGAAATCATCCGCCGCGACCCGTCGCTCGCCGCGCGCCTCCTGCGCATGGTGAACTCCGTTTATTACGGCCTGTCCGCCCGCGTGAACAACATCGAGGAAGCCGTTTTCTTCCTCGGCCTGCGCCAGATTCGCGAACTCTCGATGGCCACGCCCGTCATCGAGGATCTCGAGCGCTTGCACCGCAACGCGCAGCCGAGCCTGCCTTGGAAGGAACTTTGGAGCCACAGCATCGGCACCGCGATCGTCACGCGCGAAATCCTCGCCTCGACCTCGCTCCAGATCGACGACGACACCGACTACCTCGTCGGCCTGCTGCACAATGTCGGCAAGGTCGTCATGGCGACGGCCTTTCCCGACGAACTGCGCACGCTCATGGCCGCCTCCGCGCGCACGCCCGCCGAGTTTTGCGAACTCGAGCGCAACCTCATCGGGTGGGACCACGCCCGCATCGGCGCGCATTATCTCAACCGCCACCAGATTTCCGAGGAAATCATCACCGCCGTCCTGCACCACAACGACCCCGCCGCCGCCCCGCCGGGGCACCAGCGGTTCGCCGCCGCCGTGCAAGTCGCCGACCACCTGGTGCGCCACGCGGGCGTCACCGGCGGCTTCGAACTCGTCGCGCCGATCGAGCACGATTCATGGCTGCAACTCGACGGCTGGAAAATCCTCTACGGCGACGACGACCCCGAGGCGATGCTTGCGCGCGCCGCGCTCGCCAACACGCTCCAGCGCCTGCCCTCGATGCTGCAAGGCCTGCTGTGAACGGCGCCGGCGCCGCTCAAGTTTCGCGCCGCCGCGCCGATCATCCTCCATCATGTCTCTCGAGATGAGCGATTCCGTTTCCGGCGTCGCCGCACCGCCGTCGGCCGAAACCTGGCTCGGACCCTGGGAAAACAGCGCCGACCCCGCCTACTGCCGCGACCCGGCGGGCCGCCTGCTCGCGGTCAACCTCTCCTTCGCGCGCAAATTCGGCCGGCCCGCCGCCGCGCTGCCCGGCACGCCCGTCGCGGATTTTCTCCACCCCGACGACGTGCCCACGTTGCACACCGTCGCCGCCGAACTCGCGCGGCCGCCGCACCGCGCCGTCCGCGAACAGCGCTGGTTCACCCCGCAGGGCGTGCGCTGGTTTTCGTGGGAAAAAATCGCCCAGTGCGACGCCGACGGCGCCATCATCGCCGTGCGCGCCGTCGGCCGCGACATCACGCGCCAGCGCCTCGCCGAGGAACAATTCTTCCGCCTCTCCCGCGCCGTCGAACAATCGCCCGTCGCGATCGTCATCACCGACCTCGACGGCCGCGCCCAATACGTGAACCCGAAGTTCACCGAGGTCAGCGGCCGCACGCTCGAGGACATCCTCGACCGCAAAATCGAAGTCCTCCGCGACGGCCACGCCGACGAAGACTCCTATCGAAAATTCTGGGATACGGTCCGCGCCGGCGGCGAGTGGCGCGGCGAATTCGCCACCCGCCGGCCCGACGGCACCGTCGTTTGGGAATCCGTGAAAGTTTCGTGCATGCGCGGCCCGACCGGCGAAATCACGAACCTGCTCTGCCTGCGCGAGGACATCACCAGCCGCAAGGCCCTCGAGGGCGAGCTGCGCCAGGCGCACAAGATGGAAAGCCTCGGCACGCTCGCCGGCGGCATCGCCCACGACTTCAACAACCTCCTCGCGATTATCCACGGCTACTCGGAATTCTGCCTGCAAGGCGGCGCCGACGCCGAGATTCTCCAGAAAGGCCTCCAGGAAATTCATCGCGCCGCGCAGCGCGCGAGCGGTCTCGTGAAACAAATTCTCACCTTCAGCCGCAAGGCCGAGATTCGCTTCGCGCCCGTCGATCTCAACCAGCTCGCGCGCGATCTCGTCGCGCTCATGTCCGAGACCTTTCCGCGCACCGTCACGTTTCAACTCGAGCTCGCCGAAAAACTCCCGCCGCTCCTCGCCGACCAGACGCAGCTTCAGCAGATCGTGCTCAACCTTTGCGTGAACGCCCGCGACGCGATGCCGCAGGGCGGCACGATCACCGTCACCACCGGCATCCGCCTCGGCGCCGAGCTGCAATCCCGCCACCACGCCGCCGAGCCCGCCCGCCGTTACGCGCGCCTCGACGTCGCCGACACCGGCATCGGCATGACCGCCGAGGTGCGCGCGCGAATCTTCGAGCCGTTTTTCACCACCAAGCAGGCGCACCAAGGCACGGGCCTCGGCCTCGCCGTCGTTTACGGCATCGTCAGCGGCCATCATGGCTTCATCGACGTGGAGAGCGCGATCGGGGTGGGCAGCACGTTCCACGTTTACCTGCCGCTCGCCGGCGACGTCGCCACCGCGACACCCGCCGCCGGCAACGCCGAATTTCCGGCCGGCACCGAGTCGCTCCTCGTCGTCGATGATGAAGGCCCGTTGCGCACGCTCCTCGCCGCGGCTTTCTCGCGCAAAGGCTACCGCGTCATCACCGCCGCGACCGGCCTCGAGGCGATCGAGCTCATCGGGGAACCGGCGGAAAAAATCGACGCCGTGCTTCTCGACCTCAACATGCCCGGCACGAACGGCGTCCAGGTTCTGAAAGTCATCCGCGTCGCCCGCCCGAATCTGCCCGTCCTCGTAATCAGCGGCCACATCACGCCCGAGGTCCGCGCCGAGTTCGAATGCCTCGACCAGCGCGACTTCGTCCAAAAACCCTACCGCCTCGACGAAGTCGGCCGCCGCTTGCGCGTGCTGCTCGACAAAGCCGCGACGACGAAATGAGCGGCGCGCCCGAGCCCCGTCTCGCACGCCACCTGCTCCGGCCGGGTCGCAACGATCGCTCGCGGCAAAAAAAGAGCCCGTTGTGGTCAACGGGCTCCGCGAACAATCATGCGATTCGGCTCAAGGCGAATAAGTGATCGTTCGGGCCCCCGCGACACCGGCGATCGTGATCGTTGTGCCCTGCTGGAACGTCGCCGGGTAGGTCTCGCTCGCGACGAGGTTCAACGTCTTCACGTAGTTCGTCGGCCCGACGAGGTCGGTCTGGTTGACCGTCGAGACGCCATTTTCCAGGTAATACTGGTCGGCCGCAGCCGCGAGCTGGCGGGCGTTGTTGAGGACGGTCTTGTCCTGGGACGACTGGCGAACCTTCTGGAACGCCGGAATCGCCATCGCGGCCAACAGGCCGATGATGACGACGACGATCATGATTTCAACGAGGGTAAAGCCGGCATTGAGGCCGCGGGTGGTTTTCATGTGAATAACGCTAACTGAGTTTTGATTTTGATACACGACTACGCCCTGAGCATAGAGGATTTCCCGACGACGCGGGTAGAGGCGAATGGGCCGTCTTCCGACCCTAACGCGCTAGGGACGCTCCGCCCAAGCCCAGGTTACCCGCTGCCACTCGCGCACTCGCATGACGGCTCCGTCGCGCCGGCCGGCGCACCACGTTCACGCGCAAATTCATTTCAGACTTCGGCCCCGCGCGCCGATATACCCCTTGGGCAAATACTGGGGCAATCCACACCAATGGACTGTCGTATCATCAATGAATCAACGCGAACCAACGTCCGCGCCGATGGGCGCGGGTCAGGCCTTGCCTTGGCTGGCGCTTGCGCTCCTCCCTTTCTTTGCCGCCGCCCGAGCGTGGTCGCGGCCGACCGAGGGAGCGCCAACGACCACCAGCGAGTCTCAGCCTTACCTCGCCATCATCGGTGCGCCGTCCCTGCGTTTCGAGGAAGCCGCTCCGCCGCCCGACCTCGTCACGCACCCGGCCGCCGCCGCGCCACCGCACCCTGCCCTGGCGGACGAACCCAACCTCAATCCGCCCGCGCCCGCCGTCCAGGCCGCGCCGGCACCACATCCCGCTTCCGCACCAGTCCGCGCGTCCACCGACAGCGCCCAACCCACCACATCCTCCAACGAAACTTCCGACACGCCGGCGCCCGCGCCGACGCCACGACCGATCCTGCCCGATGAAATCCGTCCGCAAGCCCGGCCGGAAGACTTCCTGCCGTTTTTCCAAATTCCCTCTGCTCAACCCGGCGTAAACGTCGTCGTGCCCGTGCCGCGCGCGCCCGCCGCGCCCGGCCCGCTCCCGCCGAGTTCCGCCACCTACACTCAGACTCCGAGATGATCCAACCTCCGCCGCCGACGTCCACCGCGCCCAACTTCGCGCGTCTGGTCGCGTGGTCGCTGCTGGCGCTGCCAGCCGCGATCGTGGTCGCGCGCGCGGAAGATCGTCCTTCACCCGCCTCCGCGACAACGGCCGCCGCCGCCCCCGCGTCAGCGCCGGCGACGACCCCGGTCGCCATCACGCCACCACCGGCCGCCGAGCTACCGGCCGCGCACATCGCGCCCGCCGCCGTATCCGCGAAAGAAGGCCAGGGCCTCGTCAACCTCGGCGCGACCCTCACTGAACGCGGCGATTTCTCCGCCGCCGAGATCGCCTACCGCCAGGTCCTCAATGGCAACGCCCCGGTCGAGCCCACGAAATCCGCGCTTCTCGGCCTCGCGCACATGCACCGCAAACAAGGCGCCCTCACCAAGGCCGCCGCGATCTACGAGCGCTACTTGAAGGACTACCCCGCCGACGACCGCGTGCCCGACGCGCTCCTCGACCTCGGTCGCACGCTGCGCGACATGGGCGCGCCCCGCCTCGCGATCGCGCGCTTCTACAGCGTCATCAACTCCACGCTGAAACTTCCCTCCGCGAGCGGCTTCGAGCACTACCAGCTCCTCGCCAAAACCGCCCAGTTCGAAGTCGCCGAAACGCACTTCGAAGCCGGCGAATTCGCCGAAGCCTACAAATTTTTCTCGCGCCTGCGCATGCTCGACCTCGCGCCCGCCGACCGCGCCCGCGCGCATTTCAAGGCCGCCTGCTCGCTCCAGCTCTCCGGCGATCTCGACGCCGCCGCCACCAATCTCCGCAGCTTCCTCGAGCAATGGCCCGACGACGAAAACACGCCCGAGGCCCGCTTCCTCCTCGCGACCACGCTCCGCGCGCTCGACCGCCCGAAGGAAGCGCTGACCGCCACGCTCGAACTCCTCAACGTCGAGAAAGCCCGCTCCACCGCCGACGCGAAACGCTGGATCTACTGGCAGCGCCGCACCGGCAACCAGCTCGCGAACGATTTCTTCCAAACCGGCAACATCGCCAACGCGCTCGCCGTCTATCAAGGCCTCGCCGCGCTCTCCGACGATCCGAACTGGCGGATTCCCGTCACCTATCAAATCGCGCTCTGCTACGAACGGCTCGGCGACATCCAGCGTGCCGACGAAACCTATCGCAGCCTCGCCGCCGCCGCCGGCGCGAATTCCCCGCCCGCCGTCGCCGATGTCGCGCGCATGGCCGCCTCGCGCCTGGCGCACGTGGACTGGCGCGACGCCACCAACCGCCAGGTCGCCTCCCTCTTCGATACCACCACCGGCCAGACTCCGGCCGCGCCACCCAAACCCCCGTCTCCTCATGACCCCGACCGAAGCCCTGCAGCAACACCACCAGCTCTGTGACGAGCTCCACCAGTGCGCGCTGGAGGAAAACCGTTTCCTCCGCCAGCACCAGCGTCCGCTCTCCGCCGAACTCGTCGAACGCAAGCGCGAACTCCTCGGCAAACTCGACGCCTCGCTCACCGCGTTGCGCACCCTGCCCGCCGGCCGCGTGCGCGACGCCGAGGCGCGCGACCTCCTCCAGCGCACGCGCGAACGCATCCTGCAAATTCTCCAGCTCGACAAGGAAAACGAACAGCTCCTCCTCCGTTTCAGCCTCGCCGGCCCGAAACCCGCCGCCGGCGCCGCCAGCCCGTCCGCCACGCTCCTCCAAAAAATTTACGCCCGCATCGCGTGACGCAGCCGCACCGGCCACGAACGAACGAAACGAAACGACCCGGCGGCCGGCGGCCCTCCGCCGCTCAGCTCTGCGCCACCCAACGGCCGCTCGGAAACCGCAGCGTCGCGCGCGGTCCCGGCTCACCCACATCGAGCAGCGAACTCACCTGCTCCAGCCGTTGCGCCACTTCGGCGACGAGCCCCGGCAGGTCGCCCGGGCCCAGCGGCATCATCTGCATCGCCGCTTCCGACGGCAGCGGCGGGTGCTCCGCATCCGCCGCGCACACCGCGCTGCGCAGCCATTTCGCACAGTGCAGCAGACACGCCATCCGCGTGTGCGCCGCGCACGAACGCGGCGCGTATTGCCAGCGGACCGGCTCGCACATCGAGTGCGGAAAATCCCAATGTTGCAGCAGCGCCGCACCCGTGTCCGCCTGCGTGAAGCCGAACGCCGCGCGCTCGCTCTCCGTCGCCTCGCGCGGAAAACCTCCGCCTTGCAGGCGCAGTCCGGGCCGCTGGCGCAGCGCCCAGTCGTCGATCGCCACCATGCCGAGGCCGTGCAGCAGGCCGACCGTGTAGGCCACGTCGCGATCCTGCCCCGTGCGCATTGCGAGCGTTTCCGCCGCCAGCGCGCACGATACCGATAGTTTCCACAGATCGTCGGCCTCGAGGCCGTAAACTTCCAGCGGTCGCACCAAGACCTCCGCCGCGACGGCGTAGGACACGAGTTCGTAAACTTGATCGTAACCCACGCGGTTCACCGCCTCATCGACCGTGAAACACCGCGTGCCCTTGCTGTAATAGGCGCTGTTGCCGACCCGCAGCACGCGCGCCGCGATGCCCGGATCGAACCTGATCAGCATCACGATTTCCGCCATCGACGAATTGCCGTCGCCGAGCAATTGCTTCAACCGCGGCAGCACCTTCGGCGCCGACGGCAAATGCCGTAAATCGCGCACGATGTCCTCGGGCGCGAGTCCGCCAACCGAAAGGCCTGCTGGATCGGCAATCATGGGAACGCAGTCCCTTCATCGGCCCATCCGCCGCCGACTTTCGCGAAAATTTTATAACGCCAAATTCCGCGGGCCGGGTTCACCGCCGACTCCGTCGTCCCCACGCTGGAATCGCGGCGAGACCCGGCCTGCAGAAAAATCGAATTGTGGTATCCCGAAGTCTCACATTCCCGCGCTCGCGACCTTCGCCCCGCCGCGGAGCTGCTCGTTCAGCGCCAGCCGGGCCGCCACCGATCTCGGCAACGACCCGGTTTTGGATGCAAACGCCTCGGTGATGACACCAACGAAATTGTCCTCGGTCACGAGCTCGTCGTCGTTGCGGCGATTGTTGAGCCCGACCGCGACCCAGCCGCCGTCCTTCTTCTCGACCAGCATGTGCGCGACCGTCACGCCGCGGCTGTTTTTATAGACCACCGGCGTGCCGGCGCTCAGCTGTTCGTAACCGCCGACGTGCACGACCAGCGCCGTGCCGGCCAGGTAAACCGGCTCCATCGAAATCCCCTCGCCCTGCACCGCGAAGCAGCCGTGTTGCCGCGCGACCGCTTCCTCCGCCGCCGCCATCTCGGTCCCGCGCGCCACGATCCGCGGCATCGGCGCGTGCTCGGCGAACATCAGCAGGTTGCTGTCCACCGCCAGCGCGCGTCCGCCCGTCAGCAACGCCGCCGCGGATACAACCGCCATCAGGCTCGTGCGGCGGGCGAATTTTGAGAGGGAGAACCGGGTCGGGGAAAGCGCGGGCGTTTGCATGCCCGCAGCCTAGATCGAGGGCGAAAATCCAGATATCCGGGCGCCCCCGTATCCGGGCCTCACCGATTCCGTTGAGGAGTTTTCCCAACCTGCTGGGTAATTTCCGCCCTAAAGTTTTCGCGCCTCCGGCCGATTGCCTCGGACTTTTGCGCCAAAAATTCCTCAGGCTTGGCTCGCTCGTGCCGAAACCTTACGCTGTCACCCAATCCCCATGATCCGAGTCCTTCACGCCGACGACGATGCGCAAATCGCGGACATGGTCCGCCTTCTCTTCGACCGCCATGGCCAGGACTGCCAGCTCGAATACGTCAGCTCCGGTCGCGCGTGCCTCGACGCCATGCAGCGCGGCGGCTTCGACGTGCTGCTGCTCGACCTCGTCATGCCCGACATCGACGGCCTGCACGTCCTCGGCGAACTCACCGCCCGCCGCGATCCCACGCCCGTCATCATGGTCAGCGCCCAGGGCCAGCACGAGCTCGCCGTGCGCGCGCTCCGCGCCGGCGCCGCCGATTGCATCGACAAAAATTCCCCCGACTTCCGTCGCATCCCCGAGATCGTCCGCCGTGTCGCCGAGCGCCGCCGCCGCCGCCAGTTTATCGCCGCCCCGCCCCGCGAACATCGCGTGCTCTTCGTCGATCCCGAAGCGGCCACGCGCGAAAACGTCGCAAGGTTTTTCGCCGTCAACTCCTCGCGCCTGCTCCTCGCGCCGGTCGATTCCGCCCAGCTCGAGGGCCTCCTCCGCTCCGACCTCGGCGTCGATGCCGTCGTCCTCGGCCCCGGCCTCGAGGATGAGACGATGCTCGAAACGCTCCGCCAGCTCCGCTCCGTCGCCGAGGACACGCCCGCGCTCGTCCTGTCCGCCAGCCGCGCCGGCGAGACCGCCATCGCCGCGTTCCAACTCGGCGCGCACGACTATCTTTTTTTCGAGGACGGCTGTCTGCCCGAACTCGTGTTCTCGCTCAACCACGCCCTCAAGCGCGCCGACACCGAGCGCCTCAACACCCGGCTCGCCGCCGAACTCGCGGAACTCAACCGCTCCCTCGCCGACCAGGTCGCCGACCGCACGCGCGATCTCGAGGCACAGATCGAGGTGCGCAAGGCCGCCGAGCAACGCGCCGAGGACAACGCCGCCCGCCTCCAGGCGCTCTCGAACCGCCTGCTCCGCGTCCAGGAAGACGAACGCCACGCGATCGCGCGCGAGCTCCACGACCAGGTCGGCCAGCTCCTCACCGGCCTGCGCTTCCAGCTCGAAGCCGCGCGCACCGAACCCGCCGCGCTCGGCGAAGCGCTCGGCGTCACCGACGACCTGTTGCGCACCGTGCGCGAACTCACGCTCCAGCTTCGCCCGCGCATGCTCGACGACCTCGGCCTCCAGCCCGCGCTCGAGTGGCACACCGACCGTTTCCGCAAGCAGACCGCCATCGCCGTCGAGCTCGACATCGCGCTCCCCGGCCCGCGCCTTCCCACCGTCCTCGAAATCACTGTCTATCGCATGGTGCAGGAAGCGCTCACCAACATCGCCCGCCACTCCGGCGCGACCTCCGCCGTCGTCACCGTGGCCGCCGGCGACCGCGAACTCCACGTCGAAATCTCCGACCGCGGCCGCGGCTTCGACACCGCCGCCGCTCTAAAAAAACACACCTCCATCGGCCTCGCCGGCCTCGCCGAACGCGTCCACCTCGCCGGCGGCCACCTCGAACTTTTTTCGCAGGCCGGCCAGGGCACGCGCATCCACGCCGAGTTTCCCTTGAACTCGCCCGTCCTCGCGTCCGCGCCCGTCGCGCCATGATCACCGCCATCATCGCCGACGATCACGAAATCGTCCGCCGCGGCTTGCGCACCGTCCTCGAACACGACGCCGGCTGCACCGTCGTCGCCGAGGCCTCCGACGGCCTGCTCGCCGTGCAACTCGTCGAGAAACACAAGCCGACCATCCTCATCCTCGACCTCAACATGCCGCGCCTCCACGGCATCGAGGTTCTCCGTCAGACCCGCGCCTCGAGTCCGCACACGCGCGTCATCATCCTCTCGATGCACAACGACGAACCCTACGTGATCGAAACCCTGCGCGGCGGCGCGATGGCTTACATCTTGAAGGGCTCCGAGTCGCAGGAAATCGCGCACGCCCTCAAGGAAGTCCTCGCCGGCCGCCGCTTCCTCAGCGCGCCGCTCTCCGAGTGGGCGATCAACGCCCTCGTCGCCCGGCCCGCCGACAACGCCGACCCGCTCGCCGCCGTCACGCCCCGCGAACGCATGGTCCTCCAGCTCGCCGCCGAAGGCGCGAGCAACGGCGAGATCGCCGAAAAACTTTTCATTAGCCCGCGCACCGCCGAGACGCACCGCACGAACCTCCTCCGCAAGCTCGGCCTGCAAACCCAGACCGACCTCGTCCGCTTCGCCATCCGCAAAGGCCTGATCTCGCCGTGAACCGAGCGGACCCCAATTCGAACTAAATTCCAACTACTCTCCGCCGAATCACGCCGAGGCTCGCCAACACGTCAAACCGTGCCCAGCAAAGTGACGATCGTAGCGGGCCTGCCGCAGTGCAGCACTTCCGCGGCGACTTTTTTCGCCGCCAGCTGAGTGGGTTCGCACCCCGCGTGCAGGATCGCGCCGCAGTCGCCGATGATCGCCCATCGCCAGGCACCAGGCCGTTCCTGTTCTGTCAGCGCAAAACTATCCGTCACGGGATCACAGTTCACCTCCAGTGTCGCCAGTGAGAAGAGGCAGGATTCGGAAAACGACGAGGCCTCGGCATCCGATGAAATGGACTGAAAACAACGCCAGATGGGAACGAGGTGGGACATTGTCGGATGGGAGTGAAACGCGCCGCATCGTAGGCTCGAAACGCTCGCATCGCTATGGGGTCTTGTCCGCCCGTGCTCGCCCGAAGTTGTCCACCGCGCGGTTTTGCAACGCCAAGGTCTCGGCAACTCAATTTTCTTGCTCCGCACCCCCCCGCCGTATCTTTTGCCCATCCCGCTGCGCCCAGGTGGTGGAACTGGTAGACACGCAGGTCTCAGAAGCCTGTGCTTAACCGCATGGGGGTTCGAGTCCCCCCTTGGGCACCAATTTTGTTTCCCCCGATCCTCGTCGCCGACGGCGACGGCTCGCGCCGCATGAGTAACGCCATCGACAAAATCTCCCTCGCCGAAAAATTCGCGCTGATCCGCGAGCACTGGCGCCCGAAAGTCGTCGCCGAACTCAACGGCCAGGAGGTCAAGCTCGTGAAATTCGCGGGCACGTTCCCGTGGCACCACCATGAACGCGAGGACGAACTGTTTCTCGTCTGCCGCGGCCGGATGAAAATCGAGTTTCGCGACCGCACCGTCGAACTCGCCCCCGGCGAA
>Ga0265313_10001254_pt1 | contig 24143 bp, 18 predicted proteins | sample 4123metaG_FD_203122 | JGI IMG/M metagenome (GOLD analysis project Ga0265313, IMG submission 203122) | Rhizosphere microbial communities from Carex aquatilis grown in University of Washington, Seatle, WA, United States - 4-1-23 metaG | ecosystem: Host-associated > Plants > Roots > Rhizosphere >...
ATCCGAGCCCGGCCCGTGCTTGGAAATTTCTATATTGATTGAACATTCCGTTCGGCACTGTTCGACGCCCTCAAAGATGGCATCCATCAGCCGATCAGATTCCCTGGAGGACCCCCAATCGGCTGCTTTATCTAAACCTTCAAGGAGTGCCGTTTCATCGATATGTTCCTTGCGAGCGAAATATTCTCGGGGCGAGGAAGCCTGAGCTTCGAGAGACGACACTGCGTCACCTTCCATTGCATCAAGCTCTTTGTTAAGGTCGGAGGCCATATCGACAAAGGCATTCTGTTTACCCGACAAATCAACTTCACCTTCGTTGGTTTGGACAGTGGCACCCAAACCCATGAATGAAATCACGGCGATAATCATTCCAACGAACTGTATTATCATAAATACACCGTCCCTGTGTCGAAGTCCGTTACGCTCCTGTCTATGTGTCTGAAGTGATCCCATCCATTTATCCTTGATTGCGCCGAGGTACGACGTTTCAATGTCGTAGGATACAATATGCGCACACCATGAAGGAAAAAACATCAGCGAAAGAGTGAAAGAGTGATGGGATTCCACTGACTGGGGCGTCCAAAAGGATGAGGAGCAATAGAGGAAGTCAGAACCGTCCGAATTCGGATGTATGATCGTCGATTGGTCGAGCTTCTAAGTGCTGATAGGAACAACCCTTTACTATGGCTGTGCTGCTATAGGCCGCGGGAGACAATCACCTCAGGAGAGGAGTTTGTTATGGAGGGAATATGTCACAATATGCGCGTTGTTCTCCAAATTCATCTTTCGAAGAATATGTGCTCGATGGGTGCTGATCGTCTTAACGCTGAGCGATAACTCGATCGCAATCTGTTTGAGAGATTTCCCTTTCGCAATCATAATCATGACCTGATATTCGCGCTCGGAAAGCATTTCGTGCGGGAGTTGAGGAGATCCTTTGCTGACATTCAATGCGAGCATTTCTCCCAAGGTCTGCGAAACGAAAATCTTACCTGCGGCGACTCTCCGGATTGCTGTAATGAGCTGTTCCGGTGCACTGTCTTTCGAAAGATATCCGGAGGCCCCAAGCTTTAAGGCTCGCATGCCAAAAACCTCTTCCGGATTCATACTGAGAACGAGAATGGAAAGTTCGGGCTTTTCAGCTTTGATTCTGCTGATTGCTTCGAGACCATCGAGATTAGGCATTGAGAGGTCAAGCAAGAGCACGTCGTACTCCTCTTTGCGAATCAACCCCATCACTTCGAGGCCATCCGAAGCTTCGTCTTCAGCTGTGATCTCCGGAGCATCCCTGAGAATTGTCTTCAGCCCTCTGCGCACGACCGGATGATCGTCGGCGATCAGGACTTTGATCATGAGCTCGATCCTTCGAGTGAACTGCGTTTGAGGAGGAAATGCGCTGTCACAGTCGTCCCTTTTCCTTTGCAACCGTTGATGGTGAGCGTTCCCCGCCACTGCCGCACCCTCTCTCTCATTCCTACAATCCCAAGAGATTTTGTCCCCTCGAGTTCCCTCTTGGTAATACCCTGACCATCGTCTTGGACCTTGAGGTCAACCGCATCTTGGGTTTTCGTCAAGAGGATGCTCACACTTTTTGCGCGGGCGTGACGAGCCACATTTGTAAGAATCTCGTTGCACACCCGATAAATCGCGATGCTCAGTTGTTTGTCAAGCACAAATTCAGCTGGTTCAATCTTGAGATGTGTGATCAGCCCGACTTTTCGTTCCATTTGATTCAGATCCAACTGAATGGCACCGATGATGCCAAGTGCATCAAGCTGCGGAGGTCGGAGTTCCTTCGAAATTCTCTTGACGGAAGCAAGGGCCTGGCTCATCGTCCCCTCCATCGACTCCAATTTGTCAGATAACTGCTTGTCCTTCATCCTTGAGTTCAATGCAAGCCAACTTAGGTCAAACTTCAAAACCGTGAGCAACTGACCGAGCTCGTCGTGAAGTTCCCTTGAGATTCGCTTGCGCTCTTCATCCAACGTATTTTCAAGCCTCTCAGAAAACCTTTCCAGTTGGGATCTGTAGCGTTCTAGGTCATCCTCTGCCTGCTTGCGCTCGGTAATGTCCTGTTTGATCGCAATGAAATTCGTTATCTCACCATTCTTGTTTTTCAATGGCGTGATCGTCATTTCATCGGTATACAGACTACCGTCTTTCTTCTTATTGATAAGTTCGCCCGTCCATACCTTGCCCGCAGAAATCGTTTCCCAAAGATCTTTATAGTATGAATTGCGTTGTCTTCCTGACTTCAGCATTCTGGGATTTTGACCTATTACTTCCGCCGAAGAATAACCTGTGATCAAGGTGAATGCTCTGTTGACCCACACGATATTTCCCTTCAGGTCCGTGATTGCGACTCCGTTTGCTGTTGATTCAAGCGCCGTAGTGAGCAACAGATGCGATTCTTCGGCCTTTTTGCGTTCAGTGATATCGCGATCTATGCCAATTGAGTACGATTTACCTCGCCACGTGATCGGCATACCTATATATTCAATAATATTATCCTTTCCATCCGGTCGCAGCCAGGAAAAGGAACCCCGGTATACCGTCATCGAATGAAGGGCTCGCAGGTGAGAATTGTTCATAGAGTCATCATGCGGCTTCTGCAGTCCGTGAATGGTTCCGAGCTTAAGCAATTCTTCACGGCTCCGGCCCGCCATCGCAGCATACCGCTTATTGCACTCCACGAGTCTTTTCTCGGAGGTTTCAGGATCTTCGCTGTAGATGCTGATGCCGTCGAACACATTCTCAAATACCATTCGAAATCTTTCTTCGGACTCGCGAATGGCTTCCTCTGCGCGCTTGCGTTCGGTGATGTCCCGGACCGCTGTTACCCTGAGAACGTGACCTTTGTACGGAATGGACTTTGCCCTAATTTCGACCGGAAAAATACTGCCGTCTTTTCGCAATGAGAGATGTGCATATGGTTCTTCGTTGCCTGATTCTATATGACGTTGGACGAGTTCCAAAGATTCCGGTGCTACAAAACTCTCTACAGTGCGCCCTTTTAGTTCTTTTCGTTCATATCCAAGCATTCCGGCCAATTGTTCATTCAGTTCTATGATTCGGCCCTTGTCAGAGAGGACAATCCCCTCAAACGATGCGTCAGATAGAACAGAGAAGCGTTCTTCACTCTCGCGGAGCGCGTCTTCCGAACGCTTGCGCTTTGTGATGTCGCGAATATTGCACTGGATGACGTGCTGATGACCCACTTCATAGACGTTGCTGACAAACTCCACGTCGATTTGCCGGCCGTCACTGGTCTCTAAGCGCTTGTCTTCATAGCGGACATATCTCTTTTGCTGCAATTCCTGAAAACTATTTTCATTGGCAACAATATCCTTCAAAAACCCAAGATTCCAAATTGCTTTTCCGATGAACTGTTCATGTGAGTAGCCCAGCAATTTGATCAAGAATGGGTTGACATCCACAATCATCCCCGTCTTGGCATCAAGAATCAGAATGCCGTCTTGTGCTGTTTCGAAGAGACGGCGATAGCGGACTTCCGACGCTATGAGTGCCTGTTTGGACTCTTTGCGCGTAGAAACACCTCGAGCAGTTTTCTTGATATTTTCTATTTTTTTCATAGTATATTGCGGGCATTGTCAATTTGAGTGAATCCTGGCACTTTTCGCGCGCAGGACTATCACTCATGCAATATTGCGATAGACGATCGCAACAAATGTGTGCTTGAATTACTTCGTGCAGGGAAGGGTCTTGAGAGATCGAAAAGCCGGCACGACGGGCACATCGTGGAAGGGAAGACGAGAATGGAAATATAACCCCTTGCGCGTGGGTCTGCAGTAATATAGAATCTTATCCTCCTAAGCGCAAACATCAATATTCGTCAAATTGCAATAATAAATAGAATAAACTCCATTGCTATAAGCAACGGAAGCGTCTACACTGAAGACATGCTAGCGTGGCCCACTGTGAGTTCACGGAGGTCGTTCCCTCAAACAGTGCTCGTCGTTCAGCCAACCCCGATTTTTCCCATCCATGCTGCTTCTCCATCGTCATACGGTTCGGTAATCAGCCATTCTTCCTTACCACACAAAGGGAGTATTCCATCCTGGACGCAAGAAAGAATGACAACATGGCATCCAGCATCAGAGTGACAGGCATGCGAACGAGTCTCGACTTGTATATAAAGATGTTTGGGTTCCGAATAATCGACAAGCTGGCACGCAATGAGGGGAAAATCGTCCACGCCTTCGTCGGCTTCGATTCCGCCGTGCTCATGCTTTCACAAGTAGAGTATGTTCGAGAACAAGAAGCGAAGGACAATCTTGTCGAGAATAAGTTCGGCATTGGTGTTGAGGTTCACATTGTTGCGGCTGGGTCGTAAGAACTTCGCCATTTGTCAAGTTCTCTATACAGAATGCGGCGATAGCAAAGCTGCCACCAGGCGAATTTGTTGGCAAAGCGGCAAAATGACATTGGAGGGACTGTATCTCTCGAGGGAGTTGGCGAAGCGGTAAAATATGACAGCCCAGATGATGAGTCTGGGCTGAGGCTAATCGCTTGGAATTTCGGGAAATTTACTTGAGCAACAACATCTTCTTCACCTGCACCTTCCCGCCAAACTCCAATCGCGAGAAATATATTCCGCTTGCCAGGTGCGACGCGTCGAAAGTTGCCTGATGATATTCTGTTACTGCTGCAACTCCGTCGAAAAGCGTTGCCACTTCTTGTCCGATATCGTTAAAGATTTTTAGTATTGCTCGTCTGATCTGCCCCCAGATTCAAAAAAAATTTGTGAACGATGATTATTATGATTGTTGCGATGGGGTGATATATCGTTCCCAAGCTCTTATTGGGAAGAAAACTCGCGAAATCTCCACTTACAGGTCAACTGAAAAAATATATTCTATAAGGTACCTGCCGTTTCAAACCCATACCGCAGAAAGAGATGACTCTCGCCTCGTCTCACTGAAATGAGCCTTCCCCACAGAGGATGCTCGGGTGCAAAAATCTTTTCTGCAACAATACCCAGCCGTTCAATTGAACTCTCCCGCCCCGCGACTTGAGGAGAAAGTGTTAAGAACAACTCATCCAGACAGCGTTCTGCAAAAAAATCTCCCACGAGATGAGGCCCTCCTTCAATCAAAATTGTTTCGCACGATGGACTGATGCTCACAATTGCGTTGAGGATTCGGCGAGCTGTTAATGACCCGGCCTCGCTTCCTGCAATTATCTGAACTGACTTTGGAATATCCATCTTCCTGATTCGCCGTTCGCCCTCTGCGGTCGTGACAATTAATACCGGGACTTTGCCGGACTGGAACACAGGCAAGCTCAAGTCGACATTGCCGCGAGCCGTGACGATGACGTTTAAGGGAGAGGGCTGTTTCCCCATGCGATCTCTCAATACTTTGTATGCATCGGCGTAGGGTGGATAGATGTGCGCAGGAGTCCAGACGTGCTGGGGTGAAGCCCGGAGAGACCCCGCACCGACCATCACGACATCGGCCGCGGCGCGTAAGAGTCCCATTATCATACTGTCCTGCTCATTCGAGCCGCTGATGACATCGCCGATTGCTTTGCCGGGGGCATCCAACGATACGACGCCGTCCAACGAGCTGACGAAGTTACTGATGACGTATGGGCGGCCCGCGTGCGGTGGAAAATTGAGGCCGCCATACAGTCTTGCCAATTCGGATGGCAATGGGAGGCTGGGGCTTAGTTCTGAGTCGTAGAGAATTTCTAAGGCTGGGATCATGCGTTCAAGATTATTTCTCGTCGGGTAAAATTTTAACTTTCTCGCCGAACTTATACTTTTGCTTTGGCTATTGTATTGAGTGTAGCAGTCGATATAGGATCGCCATAAATGCCGGATCCTGTCACTAAAATACCTTTCACACCACTTGTTGACTGAATGGCGTACACAGTAGCTTCGTCTGCCGGATTGGAGTTATTAGAACCGCTGCAAGGGGAACAAATCTTCCAGATAACAAAGCAATACCACAAATCAGTTCAATTATTTTCACTGTCGGCATAAGGTAAACCGACGCCTGAAGTCCAGTGCTGAATATTTTCATAGCACCTGTTGGCTCAGGTGGTTTAATGAGATTGAATAGAAATGTAATGGATGAGAATAGGAACTAAAGTCCCATTAAACTGCGCACGATGATTAATGCGATTTTCATTGTTTCGTCTCCTTCTTTATGTCTGCGCCTTAACGAACCTCCGCATGCTGCGCCGACGTGCTATTTCCGTCAGCTTGAATCGCTGGTCAGGCCGCTTTACCACGCGGCTCTACGTCACCGTTTCCGATCCGAATTAGAATCGATCCGATAACCAGCATTACGACGCCGAAAACCAGATAACTGATATCCCATGGCAGTTTGTTGGTGGTGTATTCGAATACGTGATGAATACCTAACAATTGGTGATCTAACGTGCCCTCAATAACATTAAATAAACCCCAGCCAAGACTCAACGCCCCGAGAAAAGTTCGACCTGACCAGGGCACATCCCGGCGTTGTCCTGTGCGCCACAAAAGAAAAAGTCCTATAACCGTCAGCATCCAGACAGCTGCATGAAAAAGTCCGTCCCAATACATGTTAATTTTCGCGCTCACAAGGTCATTCGGCGGAATCTTCGCAGAAAGCATATTGTGCCATTGCAGGATTTGATGGAAGGTAATCCCGTCCACGAATCCACCGAGACCTGCTCCCATCAAAACACCAGCCGCAATTAACGGACTGCGTCGTCGTTCTTCTGTCATCTGCTCGCTCCCTTCTTGAGTTTACCCGTAATTTCATCTGCATAATACAAGGCGATGCCAATGACTGCAATTACAACTATCGGCAGTAACACAACGAAAAGGTTAGCACCAAAACTTTGGTCGAAAATCCCGTCTTTCACCCGTGCGCGACATTCGGCACAGGCCAAGGCTGTGAGATTGAAACCCACCAGTAGAAGAAGTTGATATCTAATAATTTTCCAGATCCGCATCATATAATTGTGCTATTGTTGAAACTCAAATCTTACGACTGTTGACGAAGCGCACCAATGAACTGTTGAGCTTGGAGGACTCTTTTCTCTTGACTCTTTCCTTTCTAAAATGGTTAGGGCGTACTACTTGGCGAAGCATCGTTCGGATAAGTATGAATTTTGATGGCTGAACCGTATCTGGTTGCCTCCTCGAACAATGCCAATCCTTCTGGGGAATGCCCGTTATCAAAGTCTGAACGAGCAATTGTTTCGATATGATTGAGTCTTTGAATTTGCCATCCTTCCGCATCCAAGACGCCTCGAGCGAAAACTTCGGCATTCTTAAGATCGCTTTGGTCAATCCAACAAGTTATGAACGCGCCGCCACACATTTTATTTAGCGGCGAAGAAGTTATCGGGGTGCATGAAAATTCTAGAAGTAGCATAGATTGTGCGTTCTAACGGACCGAGCGAACCTGCGCCCAAATGATTCAAAGGTGTGTGTAATGGCGGCTCTTAAACTTCAAAGAGTTTATCCATCAGTTCACAATACTGATTAAATCCGTCCTCACGCAAAGCAGATAATGTTAACTTGCTTGAAGCGGCCACATTAGCCTCTAATATCTCGTTCTGGATTTTCTTCCAGAGGTCGGCATTTTTTTCTAATCCTTTCATTAGATCGTTGAGCACTGATCTTTCAAGATTCGAAATTGAAACCTCGACAGCCATTTCAATTTCCTGTAATATTGTATTATAAATTATAAACTGTTCTTCGTTCATGGGAAGCTCCCGTCGGATTGTGAAGTGAATTGGGAGATGATGATTCGAGGATCCAATATTGACCTGGATTCTGCTATCACTTCTATTGAGACGGGATATTAGATCTATTCTGAATGTATCGCGTCTCAGAGGACAAAATGAATATTGAGGGATTGTCTGGTAGGTATAAGCGCGCCCCTCTTGTGCAAAACTACTGCTAATCGGATACAAAAGCAACAGCCCAGAGGTGGGTCTGGGCTGAATGTGACGGTCAGGAATTTGGAAAGTTACTTTAATAACAACATCTTCTTCACCTGCATTTTCCCGCCAAACTCCAATCGCGAGAAGTAAACTCCGCTTGCAAGATTCGATCCGTTGAATTGAACCTGATGGACCACGCCTGCAGTTGTTTCATCATTGAAGAGCGTTGCTACTTCCTGTCCGATTGCGTTATAGACGTTGAGCGTTGCTCTTCCATCATTTGGCACGGTAAACTGAATCGTTGTCGATGGATTGAAAGGTTCCGGATAATTTTGGCTTAAGGCAAAGACTTTCGGTGCTTCAATTGTTACTTGCACCGTTTGTGAATAGACGAATGCTCCATCATGGTCTATTTGTTTCAACCGATACGAATATGTTCCTGCAGTTCCGGCATTGTCGATATATGAATAATTGTGGGAAGAGTTGCTCGTGCCTGAACCTGCGACTGATCCGATTTTTGTCCAGAGCTGAGTGCTGGATGGTTGTCGCTCAATCTCAAATTCTGAATTATTCACTTCTGTTGCGGTCTTCCATTGCAATTCAACATTGGAAAGACTTGCGTTTGCAGTAAAGGATACAAGCTCCACAGGAAGTACACTATCTGGAGGAATGAAGTTCGTAATAACTACTGTCGAAGACCCGGAAGAAGAGCCAAATGTCACTACCCTGAAGCCAAAAGTAGTTCCCTTGCTTACATACAATGAAATATCCCCGTTCGAGCTACCTGCATTACTCCATTCAGCAATATTATCTACTAGAATTTGGAAAGTACCTGAATTTCCAGATGAGCCAAAGCTATAATAAATTGAGAATGGGCCCGAGGCGATTGCAGTTATTGAATAACTAATAGAATCAGGGTAGCCAGGAACATAATTACAGGTCATTGAAATGGATGCAGGGGCGAGACTCGCATCAAAGGAATACCCCGAGCTGGCGTTTTGAGTCGATAGAAACCAATTGGACGGAGCGTAGTACTGGCTGAACTGCCCAAGAGATGTTGTAGCACCACAACAAATAAGGAGAAAGAAAAATAGTACCCACTGTCTCTTCATAAGAACCCTCAGATATATTTGTTTGAATGGATGAGAACAGAGCTGACATATTCTTAATATGCCATCCTTCAGAACAATTCGATTTCTTAGCTATTTTTTTGTATTGAACTCAGAGAAAAAAAACTTGCGTAAAAAATAATTTTGCCGAGGTTAAGGGCAAGTCTTTTTACCTTACCACGTCGAACAATCGTTGTGGCAACGTGCATCCGGATTGCCCCCGCACATTGTGCATGTGGCGATAATTCATCTTCTCGACAGAGATTTACTTCACCAACACCATTTTCTTGACCCGCACCTTCCCGTCAAACTCCAACCGCAAAAAGAAGTAGAATGGTTTTCATTGTTTTATCCAAAAAGTAAGTGGTTGATGCTACGACTTTGCCCGTGAAGCAACAGGTGCAAGAGTACCAGCGTCAATAAAAGCAGACAGTTTTATCGCGTGAACGAACAATTGAAACTTATCTGTGATAAGGCATTTTCAATGGAGGAGGGTACAACTATGCATAATTTAGGCTTTAATACGAGAATGTCAAATGAGTAAGAATCAAGCTAAAAAGAGCCATCGCTGGCTCTCTGTATCTTAGCCGACCAGCTAAGTCTTCGCAATGAACAGGCTCAACCCGATAGTGACCTGCCCCCCCGTAAAACGATCCACTCTGAAGTTTGAGAATGTTTTATTGTATCTCTAGTTCGTGCAATAATTTATCGGTATCTTCGTCTGCTAAATAGCAGTTAATAACAACAAAGAAGAGACACGGTGACTAACAAAAGTATTGAAGTAGTCAATTTCACAAAAAAGTTCGGCAGTTTTACAGCAGTAGATAATATTTCATTTGATGTTGAAGAAGGCTCCGTTTTCGCATTTCTCGGTCCGAACGGCGCGGGCAAAAGCACAACCATCAACACTCTTTGCACAATACAAGAAAAAACAGAAGGTGAATTACGAATAAACGGCAATGATGTAACACATCAAAAAGACAGCGTTCGAAAAGATATCGGCATTGTCTTTCAGGAATCGACGCTGGATGGCAAGCTGACAGTCGATGAAAACCTCCGATTGCATTGCGATTTTTACAAAGTACCGAATGAAAAGGTCAATGAGCGAATCGCTTTTGCGCTTGAACTTGTCGATCTTGCCGATTGGAAAAAAGCTCCAGTCGAGAGCCTTTCAGGCGGGATGAAAAGAAGGGTAGAAATTGCGCGCGGTGTCGTTCATTTCCCCAAGATTCTTTTTTTAGATGAGCCGACAACGGGTCTCGATCCGCAAACACGCGCAAACGTTTGGGATTATATTCTGAAACTCCAAAAGCAGGAACACATCACGATCTTTCTTACGACCCATTACATGGATGAAGCTGAAATATGCAATAAGGTCGCAATTATCGATCATGGAAAGATAGTCGCTCACGACACACCATCTGATCTTAAAAAACAATACGCGACGACAACGATGAAGATCAAAACATCTCGCGGAGATGATTTTGCAAAATACATCACAGAACATAAACTTACGTATCAACGAGAGAACCACTCTTTTGTCGTTCACGTAACAACAATAGAAGATGTTTTGGAAATCACGTCACTGTTCAGAGAATCGATCGAAGACATCGAGATCAATAAAGGAACATTGAATGAGGTATTTATTGCGATTACCGGCAAGGAGATTAGAGAGTGATGCGTCCAATTAAAGCAATCATTATGCGAAACCTGATGAAGTTTGTACGGGATAGGATGCGATTGTTCTTTACTCTTCTCATGTCCGGATTGTTTTTGTTTATCTTTTCCTTCGCTACAAAATCGATTGGGATAAATTTAGCTCACCCGATGAATTATCTGATCTCGGGAATCATCATCATGACGGTGTTTCAAACTTCACTTAATAATTCCATGAGCATTCTGGAGGATATTTCCAGCGGATTTATGAAGGAAATTCTTGTTGCTCCTATTGCGCGGTGGCAAATTGCCACGGGACAGGTCGTCTCCTCTATGATCATCTCCACGCTCCAAGGGTTGATCATCATTGTCGTCGGAATATTTATTGGACTCGATGTCGACTTCATCCACGGCATTCTTATGATCGCATTGATGTGTTTGGTGGGATTAACATTCAGCTCACTCGGGTTGTATCTGGCATCCATCACAAAAGAATCGGCGAACTATCAATTGCTTGTTACTCTGCTTGTCCTCCCGCTGACGTTTTTGTCCGGCGCATATATTCCGACGATGGCGCTTCCGAAAATGGTGGCTCCTATTGTCTATCTGAATCCACTTACTTATACAACCTCGGCATTCCGGTACGTTTCTCTGCACATGGAAAATCAATCCACAGCGGAGCTTATCGCATCGGGTGTTGCGTTTAATATAAACGGATTTATCATGACGCCGGCAATTGGTGTTGTGCTTATCATGGCAATGGGAGCTGTCTTTTTCACATTGTGTGTGAAAAAGTTCAGTGATGCGGATTTTTCGAGGGTAAAAGTTTTTAAGCGAGGACGCCGATAGGCGAAGTAATCGGCCTGTCCATGAAAGTCTATGAGGAAATTACACCCCTGGGTGTTGGACATTGTTGCAGGTGACGTGACTCCGGCGAAGCCGGAATGACAGAAGACTGAGAGGGGAATACGATGAAGGCCGCCGTTACGCAGAAGTGTGCGGATGCGAATGCAGAAGTATGTGAGGCTTTTCAAGTCCGTGTTCGAGCATGAGCGCTTCGTTCGACAAAATATCGCGCGTGATACCTTCGGCCACGACTCCTCCTTTGTCGAGAACGATCGTGCGCGTGCAGAGCTGGAACACGAGTTCCAGGTCATGGGACGCGATGATTTTTGTGGCAGGGATGGTTTTCAGCAGACGTATGAGGTCGCGTTTTCCCCTCGGATCGAGGTCGCTTGTCGGCTCATCGAGCACCAGGATCTTAGGCTGACATGCGAGCACGCCGGCAAGGCAAACTCGCTGTTTCTCTCCTCTGCTTAAGTGGTGCGGGGAACGGCTTTCGAAGCCGCTGAGGCCCACCTTCGCGAGACAATCGGCGACAATTCCCTTAACGGCATCGTTTGAGATCCCAAATTGTTGAGGACCAAATGCGACATCTTCATAGACCGTGGGGCAGAAGAGCTGATCATCCGGATTTTGAAATAGAACGCCCACGGTGCGCCTGATGTTTTCGAGTGTTTCTTCGCATATTGGCTGACCGTAGATATAGATCGAAGGTACGCTTGGCTGCTTCTCCGGCAAGATTCCGTTGAGGTGAAGCAGCATCGTTGATTTTCCCGCGCCGTTGGGGCCGATCACTCCAAAGCTCTCCCCCTCAGATACCGAGAACGTGATCCCTCCCAACACCGATTTAGCATCGGCATATGAAAAATCAAGCTTTTCAATTCTGACGGCAGGAATCATTTCCACCCCCGTGCACACATGGCTGCATATATTCTTTCGGCCCTTTCGCTCGATCGAATAAAAAGTTGACCGATCATACTCGAAAACATTCCCCATACGTGCATCCGTTTCCGGCGAAACATCCGGCTCGATCGAGCTCTCTGCATTCGTTCCAGTTCATCGATAAGGACGAAAACGTAACGGTACAGAAGCGCCAGGACGGTGATAAAGAGGGGAGAGAAATGATATTTTTTGAGAACCTGAAGAAGTTCTGCAAACGGAGTTGTGTTCGTGAGCAGCAGGATTGTCAGCAAAGACAACGTGCTTCGCGTGACGATCGATGCAAAAATGACGGCGCCATTTTCCTGAAGAAGGGTAAGGATCGCGACACAGACCACAAAAGGTTCCAGAAGGAGCAAGCGCTTGAAAAAAAACAGTTTTGGAATCCTGCTCATTATGACGAGAGCTATCAGAGCGGCAAGAATAGGAACGAAGAGCCATGAGGAACGAATTGGAACCGCGAGAATGATCAAGATGACGCCCACTGCCGCAACAGCTTTTTTAGCGGCAGAAATGTGCTGCAGTGGTCCTTCGGAACGGCTGTACCTGTCAAGGAAATCGTGGTGCATACGATTACTTCACCGCTTTCGGATGATTTTCTCGAGCGCTCGGGAAAAGGACATACGCAAGAATGACCGATAATCCAAAGACGAGGATCATTCCAAGAATTCCTGCGGTGATCGTTGAAAGCGACACGGACGAAATCCCCGGAAGCTTGTAATCCGTGAATGGGATCGATACAAACGGCTGCCGCACGGCCTTGCCGCCGAAACCTAATCTCGCAGCGACTTTCTCAAGTCCATCAGGCAGAGATGATGCGAAGGGTGCGACAAAAAGGATAAGACCGGCGGTAACGATCAACCCGTAAACAATGAATGCTCTAAGATCGCGCAAGTTCAGAGGATGCGCGTTATGCTCAACGAGCTCCGGTCGTGTTGCACTGATTGCCGCTATGACCAGCGCGGTAATGAGCCCTTCCCCCAATCCGATGATCGCATGGACGCCGCTCATGGCGAACAATGCAGTCTCCCAATGAACGGTTCCGGACAGTGCGAGTTCACCCGCGCAGCAGACTGAAGCAAGCACAGTTGAACACCACGCGGCGAACGCGGATGCAATGATGACTCCCCTGATACCGGGTAATGCCCGGCGGATCATCGCGTAGATGCCATAGCCGGTAAGCGGGGCAATGATCGCCATATTGAAAACGTTTGCTCCTAACGCGAGCATGCCGCCATCGGCGAACACAAAACACTGCACGAAGAGGACAGAAGAAATGACGACGACGGCAGCACTTGGGCCAAGAAGCACGGACGCAAGAACTGCCCCGATAAGATGGCCGGACGTGCCGCCGGCAACAGGGAAGTTCAGCATCTGTGCCGTGAAGACAAATGCGCCCGCCAATCCCATTAAGGGAATTCTCTGCGGCTGATTTTCTCGCTTAAGGTGTTGGAATGCGTAACCAAGCCCTGCGGCCGATAATACTGAAGAAACCACAACCGTTTTCGTATCCAGAAATCCATCAGGAATATGCAAAGATACTCTCGTCGTCTGCTATAACGTTTTCCGCCCTTCCAGGCCGATTTTTTATCGACTAATTCTAATCATTCTCGGTTCCATTGTCAAGATTAGAACCCGCCGGGTAGTACCTTAATGAGAATAAAGGTCAAGGTTTTTTTATGGGGAGAGAAAAATATCACGCAAAGGCGCAAAGCCGCGAGGAAAACGTACCAATTCTCTTTGCGCCTTAGCGACTCCGCTCGAGCGAGCTTTATTCCTACCTCAAATTGAGGCACGACTACCCGCCGAGCAGCGGGGCTCATTGAACTGGCATGATGTTAGTTGCTAGGCCGTCGCCGGCAGGTCATCTCTATTTTAAATCTCGGTTGGCAAGATAAGCCTCGACCGTCGCAAGTGAGAGTCCATCTTCCGACCGCTTCAAAAGATTTCCATCGGCATCGAATAGAAATTTTGCCGGGAAAAGATGAACATTGAAATTCCGGCTAAATGAGTTCGAAGGAATGTCGAGCAATATGGGATAATTGAGTTTAAAATCATCGACAAAAACCTTGATTCCTGCCTCATTGCGGATTCGTTCCACGAGGTCTTCGCAAATGGTCACCAGGACAAAATCCTTCCTATTCCGGTGCTTTTCGGCGAACACTTTGAGCCTGGGAAGTTCCTCGCGGCAACCACTGCACGTCGTAGTCCAGACGTCGACCAGCACAATCTTACCTCGCAATGAATCGAGGCATATGTCTTTTCCGGAAAGAATGTTCCGGTAGGTTCCTGAAATTTTGTGGACAGAATCCCTGGAGGTTAAGGTGAATTTGTGCCGGAGTACAACTCCTCGCTCGAAACGCGAGACACCCCCCGACGGGTCGGCCTTAACGCAGTAGGTTCGAAGTGTATCCCTTGGGATAAAACTATCGTCGGTCTGGGCAAGGAGCATATCCAGGGTTTTGCACGCCTCATCATTCTGTTTCTCTTCGAGGTATCGATCTACAACCTTGAGCGCAAAATGTCCTCCATATAATCTGTGTGCAGTATCTATTTTGAGATATCGGACGAGGCTTTCACGTGCGGCATTTGTGTTCCCGGAATACAATGCGTCATCGATGTCCCAAAAATTTCTATACTCTTGAAAGACATCTTTTTGCAGCTGGATCACTTGAGCGATGCCGGCACGCTTGAGAGAGATTTGAGAAAGGCAAGTATCCATAAGAACAAAAATGTCGTTATGTATTGCATATATTTTGTCCCATTGGGTTTTTGGCAATGGGGTGAAGAGAACGGCGTTCAATAAATTTTGGGTGCCCGGCAGCCAATTCGCAAGCCTCTCGATGCTTGGAATATGAGCGTAATAGCAGTATTCATCCAGGAACGCAGGAAGCCAATAGGTAGAGACAACGTAGTCGAAAACGGCCTTGTTGGACTTCCATCCCTCTTCTCTTTTTAGCACGTAATCATAAACCTTACTACCGGGTGATGCGCCGCCAATTTGGTGCGTGGTAGATTGTGAATTAACCGGCGCATTACCTGGAGCGGTCGCATTAGTAAAATGTGCCGCAAACTCCTGGCTCCAACGGGCTCGGAAGCGGGCAATCAGTGTGTCAAAATCGGCGGTCGTGTTCGCTTCACGTTGTTCTTGTCGAAACTCCTGAATGAAGATATTAATTTGATAGATCGTAAGTTCTTCCGGGAGCCATTCACCCCTGTTGACTGCTTCAATTGCCCAACTTACCACAGTATCTTTTAGAACGAGGTCTTTTGCAGCGATGAATTTCCGATTCTCCCGATCCGTTCCGTCTGATTGTTTCTCAACGCCTCTCCACTCGCCCAATGTATATTTATACTCGATCGGTTTTCCCTCGGGAAGCGGTATATCCAACTCGTACATGTTTTTTCCCATTGAGTGAAGTATATAGGCAGAGTCGCCCGGAGACCAATTGTTGAAAGAGCCGGCGATGAATACGTATGTGTAAGGAGAAAGCGTCGAGGCGTGTGTTTCAAATCGCACGACGACGTTTCCGGCTATTACTTGAAACGTTGGCATCCCTAGTACGAATATTACGATGAAAACTTTCTTCACGTGACCCTCCGAATTGTAAGTGGGTGACCCAAGAGGAGACCAATTCAGCCCCAGTTATTTTGGTACTATTGCTTCAGATTCGTCAGCCTCATCTTCACAGAATACCTTCGACCATTTTCCGTCGAATCTGATGCTGTTCGCTGGAGGTATTCCTCGTACGCTTTGTTAGCGGCTGGCATATTCCCGGCGATGTCGTAGCAAACGGCCAGACTGTAAAGGGCGGCCGGATAATAAGGTCTTATGGCAATCGCCCTTTTGTAAGCCTCCACTGCTTTAGCCGTCTCTTTTTGAGGTGAATACCTCCAGGCGATCTGATAGTATAGACTCGCAACGGCATCGGGGTCATGTAATTCGATCATCTTCCGATAGACGCTGATTAAATCCTTAACAGAATCCAGCTTTTGATAGGCCAAGGCAAGATTTGTATAGTACGTAAAGTTCTGGTCGTCATAGGAGATCGCTTTCAAACTATAGATGATGGAAGAATCGCAGCGATTGATGTTGAAGTAACAATAACCGAGTTGAGCAAAATAAGCGGCGTTGGTCGAGTCAATTGCGGCTGCATCCTTGAAGTATGAAATCGCTCTATCGTATTCTTTCAGCTGACGGTAACATAAACCAACCTTGTACTTGAAATCCGCCGACGCCGGACGGATCTGGACAGCTTTTTGATAAAGATCGAGCGCATGCGCATAGTCCTTCTGAGCATAATAGAGCGATGCCAGAACATCGAACGCGGGTACAAACCCGGAATTGAGACGAATGCAGCTTTCCAGAAAACTTATCGCAGAATCTTCTTCATTCATAGTCACCATGATCGATCCCAAATAGTAATTCGCCAGGTAGTCGCGCGGATTACCACGGAGTACGGAAGAGAAATACAACGCAGATTGTTCGTAGAGCTTTTGATCGTAATAGATCATGCCGAGACGGCTGAGTGCCGGAAGAAATGTGCTGTCGAGCGCAAGTGCTGTTTTGTACTCGGTTTCTGCTTGAGCCATGAGCCCGCTTAGCGAAGAGAACGCAGCTAACTGGAACCGAAACGCGATATTTGAAGAATCAGCTGCGCAGGCCCGCTTCAAAAAAAGAATAGCATTCTCAAAATCATTGAGAGCTGCGTACGACATTCCAACGAGAGAGGAAGCAAGAGCATTTGTTGTATCGATGCCACGTGCGTGAAGAATCTCGATGACTTTGAAGTACTGACCATTGGCGTAAAGCATTTGTCCTCGTTGCACTATGACCGCCGTCGAATCTGTCGGGTTTCCATTTGCTGACAATCCGGTTGCAAGCAAAGACTGCGACGTTGCCACTAGAATAAGAGCCGTTGTAGCGAGATGGAGGAATAAAGTCTTCATGTTTCTCTCCAATATTGAGAGTTGGAATTGACATAACTGGATATGTTCAGCCCTCGTGACGACATCACCGGCCCTGCAGATTCTCACTCGAGTTCATACCTGGCGAGGTTGATTCTGAGAAAATTGTTGACATGATCTTTGTCGATACCAAAGACGTCGTGAACGGCGCGATACAGCTCTTCGTCTTCAGGGCCATAGGTCATGAGTTTTCTAATAAGAGATACCCCGCCTTTATCGTACGCCATTTTGCACAGTAACCCTCCAATGAAATATGCAGGGCCCACGTACGGGTCTACCCCCTTGAAGGAGAGAACATCAACATCGGGGTGGTCTTTAAGATATTGATAATTGCGTCGAATATGCCACCGTAATTCATGTCCCTGGCTTCCGCCGACAAAGGTTGCATAGCCTTCATGAAAATAATAATGTGCATTGGGAAACAGAGGGTTTAAATAGATATGAACAAATTCGTGGGGGTACCATTCATCAGATCCCCCCGAATAAATAATTCGATTCTTGACGTCCGTGAAACCATGCCTTCCGCTGCTGTTGCCTTCCGCCGGCCAATAATCAAACCCGAGAGCTTTAGTCACGCGATCGAGATTGTCGGCAAAAAAGTACTGGACGGAAACGGCGGGCAGCTGCCAGAGAGCCGCTAACGAATCGGCGAACCGGTTCATCGAGTCCGCAAGCGTTCGATTGAATGCATGGTCCTGCGGACATATGAAGGTGATGCTGCCCAGCCGCTCTTTGTGCCAATACTTCGTATTGATCGGAAGGACATTCCCTAATTTGTAAGAGCCGTTTTCAATCCGAGCGGCGATCTGGATAATACAGTGAACGTTGATGCGGCCTGAATCTTTCGGAGCAGAGTCATAGAACATTGTTCGAATGATGTATGAGCTGTCGATCGGAGAGACGCTAAGAACAACGCCTGATTTCCAGTACCGCGCCAACGTATACAAGCTCGGGCTCCACCATGTGTAGCCGACAAGGTCAAACGGTTTGTACTGATGCTGCTCCGATTCTGACCAATAAAGATTAACGGAGATGCTGTCCGGACGAGAATTCAAATATTTCTGCCAGACATTGATAACCGATGCGACAATTTTGTTGGTGGTATCGACCGTTGATTGCACGGCGAGCTGGGGGATATTCTGTTGTGAATGCAGTGTCTGCGAGATCGCAAGGCAGACGATTATGAAGAATAGTCTTCGCATAATATGTCTCCCTTATTGCGCAGGCGTAAAACGTACTAGAGTTACTTCATCGAAGAAACGCGGCATGGGGCACCTCAGTTACTGCAATAACTAGGTCCTGCCGATTGTGTGATTTTGCTGAATGGTGCGTTAGCTCTTTGTCCCCCCTGTCGAATCGACTGCCGGCTTCTTTCCCGTGCTTTTTATTTAAGTTGGATTGTAACTGTGGGGCGAGCTCCATGATCCATTAACTTGCATCACCATTTTAGGGATCCGGGTTCAGTTCATAATCGACATATAAAAGCAAAAACCCCGCTGATCTTCCTGACGGCGGGAGATTCACGAGGCTTCTTGTGAGTCGAACTCTTAGCCTACTCCTTTTCCCCTTGCCTTCGCCCAGGTTGTGGCATAAGGAAGTTAGATGTCCCCAGGCCTTTTAGGTGCTACGTTCATGTTGGAAGCAGGGAGGAGAATAATTGATCCCACTTTCAGCACACTGGTGAGATGTTAGAACTAAATTTCATGAGAAGCAAGTGAAGGATGACAACGTGATTCGGCGGCAAATTCGAAAAATCGGAGTTCTTGAGGGATCATCCCCAAAGTTTTTCTTGTTTTCGCTCACTCACTTTTGTACCTTTAAGAAGAGTTGGAGAGCTGGCAGAACGGCTATTGCACCGGTCTTGAAAACCGGCGCCCGTAAGGGCTTGTAGGTTCGAATCCTACGCTCTCCGCAATACTGCATCAAGGCTTTTCATATGAATGACGCGCGTCAGTAGAATTCCGGCGTGTGACGAAAACGTGAAATACTCCCGAGTGTCCTCGAGGAGAACGGAGTCTCGCCTCTTGCAACGTTGCTCGTCATCGGGGAAATGACAATCTTGCGTTACAAGCATGTCGAAGGGAGGTGACTATGCAACTGAAAGCCATGAGTATTCATCGAACGACCTGCCTCATCGCGTTTCTCGCTCTCGTTATTGTGTTCCAGCCTCTTAGTCTGTCTCAAACACCATTTTGGCAGCAAACGAACGGACCGTATTATTTGCCGTTCAACATCATCGTCGGCGGAGGTCAGCAACCGCTATACGCTGTGGCCTCGTCGACAGTCGGCGGCGGAATTTATATGTCAACAGATAAAGGAAATAGTTGGAGAAAGATCGACAGCAGCATTGTGACTTATCATGTTCGTTCGATGAGCCTAAACTCAAACGGGTATATCTTTATTGCGACCGACGCATACGCATATCGATCGACAGATGAGGGGGAACATTGGACAACGTTGTACTTGAATTCTTGGTGCAACAGCATTGCAGTCCATACGAACGATGAGCTCTTCGCGGGAGCCGGCGGTGTGTTCCGCTCGACGGATAACGGCGATAACTGGATACCTGCGGGAATATCTTTATCTGAGGTCTATAGTGTGTATTCGGCCGGCGGATCGAGTTTATTGGCCGTCGCAGGATCGGGCTTACAACGCACAACAGATAACGGCGCCACGTGGACCCAGACTGCAATCACAAATCCTGCGGCATATTCCTTTGCGAAAGACGGGACAGGCGTTTTATTCGTTGCGATGCGCGACAGCGGCATCTATCGGTCAACAGATAGCGGCGCCACGTGGACTCAAGTTAACGTCGGACTGAAGAGCCTCGACGTTCGCTCTATTGCCGTTACGCCTGGCGGATTACTGATCGCAGGAATATTTGGTGGAGGGATGTATTCTTCCGTAAACGAGGGCGAAGAATGGACAGAGAATATCGCCGACATCGATAGTCCATTTTTCAATGTAGTTCATGTTGAAACTGACTCTGTTTTCTTTGCCGGTACAACGTCGGGCATCTATTCTTCCCCGGACGCTGGAAATCATTGGCACCGGGTAACAGTCGGAACTGCCAGTTCCCTGGCAGAGGTGTATGCTCTCAACATCTCTCCGACGGGGACTTCGTTGGCGGGCGCATACGGCGGTGTCTATTCGTCGACAAACAAAGGACTCGGTTGGACGCAGCTAGGGACGACATACGTGCTTGCTATTGCCCGCGCAAAGAACGGTGATCTGTTTGCGGGGACGGGCTCATATGGAGTTCTCCATTCTTCCAACGACGGCAGAACATGGCTCCAGACTGGGTTAATAGATTCGACAATTCGGTCGATTGTGATTGATGCTGAGGGAAGAATCTATGCGGGGGGCACGAGCCTAATGCAATCAACCGACAATGGTGCTACCTGGTCGGCTCTTGGCATTCGAAACGAGACCATCTATGGTATGGCGGTCACGAAGAGTGACGCCATTCTTGTTGCGACTGACTACCTCGGACTGTATCGGTCGACCGATCATGGCGCGACATGGGAATTCGTCAATAGTTTTTGGGAGGTCTCTCATGCCGTCGGGATGAATGCAAACGGAGACATCTACGCCGAAGTGGAAGACTACGGTGGCGGCAACAGATCGGTGTATCGTTCTACTGACGAAGGATCCACATGGACAACGTGCGGAGTGTTGAACGGTTCTGTGCATTGCTTTGCGTTCAACTCCTCCGGGAATATTTTTGCAGGCACCGACAGCAGCGGCGTCTTTCGTTCGACGGACAACGGGTCGAGTTGGAGCACCATCAACTCAGGCCTGACGTCTGGAAGAGTAAATGCTCTTGCCGTGGACGACGGCAGCTTTCTTTATGCTGGAACGGCCGCGGGAGTGTTCATTACCAATGCGCCGACAACCAATGTAGCAACAACTAACGCAGGGGCTTGGCACACGTTCTTGCTTTCTCAAAATTATCCGAATCCGTTTAACCCGAGCACGGCCATTCGCTACTCTCTTCCCTCGCCGAGCAAAGTGAAGCTCATTATCTATAATGTGCTCGGACAAGTGGTGAGCACGATAGTGGAAGAAGAGCAATCGGCGGGATATCACAATGTACGATGGACCGCCAAAGTTTCCTCGGGGATTTACATCTACCGCATCGAAGCAGCCGCTATCAACGACCCCGCCAAGCGTTTCGTCGATACTAAGAAGATGCTGCTCTTACGCTGAGTTAATCAGCCCGGAGATTCACCATCCGCAGCATTTTGTTTTTCTCATCACGTGATCACGTTCATTCTCTTGATTTTTATCGATTTTTAAACTAGGTTAGAGGCGTTCAACTCACATCGTCTTGAATTGCAGCACCATGGGCACCTCCTTGTGGGAAGTCATTAACCAGCGTTCGTTATTGATCCGGGAACCGAACGAAGTACGTGTTCTTCGTCTCGTAAGGGACAGCGGTGAAATATCGCGGATCGAGATCGCCAAAGCGTGTAACCTCAACAAAGCGTACGTTTCCGAACTTGTCACGAAGCTTATCCAAACTGGATTTTTGGAAGAGACGGGGAAGGTCGCGACAAACGACAAGGTCGGCAGGAAAAGGATTCTCCTGCGGTTTCTTCCTATGGCTGGCTTGGTTGCGGGCGTAGATGTCGGCATGACCCATTCCACGATCGTCCTTACAGACCTTAACGCTACCGTTCTTCGCAAAAGATCTTTTGCCTATTCTCTCGAAACTCCCGCCAAAAAAGTCATATCGAGCGCCATCGATACGATCACCGATCTTCTGGCTGAAACAAATGATTCCCAAACGAAATTAGTCGGCATCGGCGTCGGCGTTCAAGGATTGATCGATTACAGGACTAATACGCTTATGGTTTCCCACAACAAAAAATCGTGGGAAGGGGAATCGCTGAGCACTGAACTGGAAGCTCATTTTAACGTTCCGGTGTACGTCGAAAACGACGTAAAAGCAATGACCCTCGGGGAATACCTGCTCGGGTCGGCGAAAGGGATCAAAAACCTCGTATATCTGTTTATCGGCAACGGTCTCGGTGCAGGAATCATGATCAACGGACATCTGCATCGAGGTTTCACCTCAAGCGCGGGAGAGATAGGTTACACGGAATTAGAACCGGCGTCTTTCTATAAAGAGCAGTTCCCGTTGATGTACAACGGGCAATCTATTTTCGGCCAAATTCTTACGGATACCAATATCATCGAGAGCTACCGAAGAAATAAGGCCGGATCCGGCGACGGGCAAATATCAGTCGAGACAATTGCTGAGAGGGCCCACAATGGGGACAACACGGCAATGCAGATCATCAAAGAATGCGCTTTGCTTCTCAGCAGCCTTAGCATTAACCTCATCAACACCTTGAATCCCGAGCTTATCATTATCGGCGGCAAGCTGTCGCAATGTTATCCGGAAATCATTGGCCAAGTCCGTGAAAACATTCATAAAGACTTGCTCTCAGTGCCCGCTGAGGCGGTCTTGGTAAGGGCAGCGACGAGGGGAGAAGAGGCGGTTGGACTTGGCGCAACAGGCCTTGTTTTGTATGAGATGTTCGAGCCTCTCCATACCATTTCCCTGCAAGCCTCCAGGAGGTACTCCTTCGTCCGACCGAACTCAGCCATATCGGATTAAGTGGTTTTGTTTGGTGCCTTTTTTGTCTCTTCATCCTCCCACGAGAGCTTTTTCCCGCGCCCTAAAATAAACTGAAATCAAACAAGAAAGTACTTGACAATAGTGAAAGAAAGGGCTATACTCGAATTAGTTGGTTCATACAACAAACTAATTATTTGTGATTTTACGATGGAATCGACGCTAAATTTGATATAATTAGTTTGTTGAAACGATGAATTAATTGCACGTTCACCGGACGAATGAAAAAAAGATACGACCAAATTACAAGTATCAATCCGAAAGTTGGTCGAAATATTAACCGTGCTATAATCCTGAACGCCGTCCGCGAGAAACAACCGATCTCACGTACCCGGATTTCTGAAATCACCGGCCTCAATAAGAGCACGGTCTCAAATATCGTCTCGTCACTCCTTGAAGAAGATCTGGTCAAAGAAGAGATCGTCAAGAACCAGGTTGTGGGAAGAAATCCGCTGGACCTCAGCATTAAAAGAGAAAAAAATTTCGTCGGAGCAATCTATATCGATTCGGTTCATACGACGCTCGCCATTGTCGATATTGACGGGACGCTGATCAACAAGGTCATGATCGAAACACGACCGGGTGATCCGAAAGCGTTCATTTCGTTCTGTCTTGATTCACTGAAGAAGATGCATCTCAAATTCCACTCTCGCTCACTGCGGGGCATTGGGATTTCAGTTGCAGGAATTGTCGATTCTGTTCACTCGCGCGTTGTCTATTCTTCTAACCTTGGATGGCAGGACCTGGACATCGGATCCATCGCTCAGGAAAATTGTCCGGAAATTGAGATCATCACCGTTGAAAACGACGCTAAGGCATCCGCGCTTGCGGAACTGGTCCTCGGGAAACACGGGATAGCATCCTCCAATTTTATTTTTCTCTCGATCGGGACGGGCATCGGCGCAGGAATCGTCGTCGACAATCATATCCTGAGCGGCAGCTCGCATGCAGCCGGAGAATATGGACATATGACGCTCATCGAGGGGGGCGAACCGTGCTCATGCGGCAACAAAGGATGCTGGGAAATGTATGCGTCTGATAGAGCGACAGTCAATTTTTTCCTGAGCCTCAATGGCACC
>Ga0265313_10001256_pt1 | contig 24113 bp, 19 predicted proteins | sample 4123metaG_FD_203122 | JGI IMG/M metagenome (GOLD analysis project Ga0265313, IMG submission 203122) | Rhizosphere microbial communities from Carex aquatilis grown in University of Washington, Seatle, WA, United States - 4-1-23 metaG | ecosystem: Host-associated > Plants > Roots > Rhizosphere >...
GGTCTGCATGCATTCCCGCCTTAATACAAGCAGACAAAGGAATCAACAACATGCAAAAGCAAAGTCCTCTGGACGTTCAGTCCGAGCTTTTCGCATCTCTGCATCCCGGTCTGGCGGCTCTCGAGACCGCCATTGGTGATCAGATCAATGCCATCGCCCTGACCAACCGCAACACCGATTGGCTAAAGCGTTCGCTCAATGAAGTTGACCCGACCGCCTGGTCGCAGAAGATCGAAGCAGCCCGCGACAACGCCGACGAACTGGCGAAGTTGCGCGTTCTTTACGATGAAGCAGCGCTCACAGCCATCGGTGTCTTCCTCAATTGGAACGCCCCTCGCAGTCAGATGATGCATGGTCGCGGTACGATTCACGACGCGATCGTAGACGCCATCATCGCCCATGACGACATCGCTGCCCAAAGCGAGCATGAATGGGTCAAGCCGATTTTCAAAGCGCGCATCAAAATGGCCAAGAACCTGCACTGGCAGGAGAGTGCCGAATGGCCGGACGTTCATTTGAACGATGGTCTGATGGCTCGTCTGCAAAAGATCCAGGTCGAAGCCTTCAAGGTTTTCCTCACCCAGCTGAAGAGCCTGCGCGGTCGCCCGTATCCGACCGAACTGGTCGTGCATGGTCGCAAGATCAAGTCGTTTCTCAACGATGATGTCGATCTTCGCAGCGTTCCCAAAGCGCCTTTCGTGGACTGCGTTAACTCCCGGCATCCGGCCAGTAAGCTTCTGGCTGAGCTTCTGGAGCAGTGCGACAAGGCAATGAGAGCCGGTTGGGAAGCCGACAAGGCTCTCAAGGGCGATCAAAACGGACGGGTCAACGAACGGCAGCACGCCGGTCGTTTACTCGACTTCCTGCACTCCGACGGAACACCCCTGTCCGCATATCATTGCGGCGGCACCCTCGATCAGCAGGTGAAGGCGCAAGATGAGCGCCGCTATGAGTACGAGACCTATCGTCATCTGCTCCTGGCGACGACCAATCAGTTCCGCAAGCTCATCGAGCGAACGGTGGAGACCTTGAAGGCGTCAGCCGAAGAGGGAGAGCAATTGCTCGCCGAGATGGAAGCTGAAAAGCACACCACCATCGATCGCATCGAGACGTTGGCCATCATCATCAACAACTGCCTGGCTGCCGATGCTTCATTGCGCCGCTGGGCACGCGAGTTGAACGCACTTCAGAAGTCGCTTACCAACGACCTTTCGCGCGGTGCGGGAACGCGTGTGCTGGAGACGGCTTTCGATGAGGTGCACAAGCACTACCGGTATACGCTCGGCAGGCGTCGAGACGAACTGGCTGGTGTGGTGCGCACTGGCGGAGGCGGTTGCGACTTCGCATAAATCGCCTGAATGAACGTCGAGAGGAGGCGGGAAGCTTGGTCTTCCTGCCTCCTTGAGACATGTGAGTTTTATGGAAAACAAAAACAATTCGCAAACACGCAGTAGGCTCACACTAGTAAAGAGAATTGTTTTGCTGGCGCTTGTCGCCGCTGCCTTTCTCTTGCAAGTTAGCGACCGGAAGATTGTTGTTGCTCCCTTGAGCTTCGACAATGCGAAATTTCTGCCCGGTATCAATTATCCGTGGAACCATTATGGCAGCGACTTCGGCGACAATCCCTACGGACATGCCGGTGTCAGCGAACCGAATGAAGCTGTTCAGGTAGACGCGGATTTCCAAACAATGCAGGACCACGGCGTGGAAATCACGCGCTGGTTCGTTTTTGCAGACGCGCGTTCGGCGATAAAAACTGCCGCAGACGGCACACCGATTGGGCTCGACGACCACGTCTTTGCTGATTTCGATCGAGCCATCGCTACTGCCCGCAACCACAAGGTCTATGTCGTTTTCGTCCTGTTCGACTACTTGCTTGTCGAAAGGACGCCTGTGGGAGACGGTCGCTTTGTCGGTGGAAAACGTGCCTGGATAGTCGATGCGCGCCAGCGTAAAGCGCTTATCGATACAGTGATTACGCCTCTCATGAAGCGTTATGGGAAAGAACCGATCGTGGCTGCCTGGGAGGTAATCAACGAACCGGAATGGGCAATGCGCACCAGGCTGAAGTATAAACCGCAACAGGTGAAAATCGCCGAGATGCAGCAGTTCGTCAGTGAAATCGCTGAGGCGATTCACGCCGACTCCAATCGACCTGTCACCGTCGGCAGTGCCTCGCCGAAATACGTGAAGTACTGGCGCAATGTCGGTCTTGATCTGTATCAGTATCACTATTATCCGAAGCTGGAGGGTCGTCTTTACCCGTCCGGGCTCTACAGCGTCCTGGGATTGAACCTGGATAAACCGCTGATCCTGGGCGAGTTTCCCACAAACGATCCACCCACGCAGCCGTCCGACTTTCTCAGCAATGCCATGGCCAATGGCTGCTCGGGAGCAATGGGCTGGAGCCTGCGCGCCGCCGATCAGTACAGCGATGCGCAAAAAGGGCTGGCCCCTTTGAAGAGCTTTTCGAGCCAGCAGTCCCCGGCGACAAAGCCGACCCCACAAAACGGCAGCCCGAACAATAGCGTTCCGACTCCGTCTGACCCGCCTAATTCTCGTAGCGGCATAGTTTTGGAGCCACCGCATGGCTATCAGCACCCGCGATGAGCGAGCACAGAAACAAGGGAAAGCCTTCAGTACAATCGAAGCTTTTCCCTTGTTTCGGCAGGTGGGCACCAGCGATTCAATTCTTTTCCGTTGTTACACTATACTATGTCGCAGAGTTCTTCTCTTTAACTGTTTTTCGTACCGCCTGGCAAAGCTCTAGTCCAGACCTCCCAGCGACTGCCGTTCCAAACTAGCGCCTCTGTTGAATTGATTGCCATGGCGCGGGTGCTCGGCGAGTTTTTCAATTTGTTGATGGTGCTGCGATCTCCAGGGCCACCCAGACCTTTGCTCAATTTGATGATCCTGGACTCGGCATCTTTTTCGGTCGGAATGCGCTGCCTGGTCCAATCGCCGCTCTTAAGGTCCACTTTAATGATGTCGCCGGCGTTTGCTTCCGGTGTTTTTACCAAAAGCGCCGTGTCCATGGCCTGGTCCAGGTGCGTGTAGTTGGTCAAGTCAGGAAGCGGCAGGGAAACATTCTCGTATTTGGCACTGGCGCTCAACTCTTTGACCATATTCTGGCGCCACTCCAAATTGGTGTGCGGATCGACCAGTCGTTCTTGGATAGGCTGATAGAGCGTTTCAAAAGTAGTTGGGTCAAATCTCTTTAAGTCAATGAGCAGATGGGCCAATCCACCACTATTGGGATCGCGCCCGGAGTCCGATTTGGACGCTGCTTGTTCCCCCAAATTGTGCAGGATCGAATCCTTTAGGATAAGCGGGTTTTCCGCATTTTCCGGAATCATGCCGGCCCTTTGCGCTTCTGTTTCTTGCATTGCCTTCTCCAATCCATCTCGCTCGAATGCGATTGACCACCAACTGCCTTTGCGAGTGGCCAACGCTGCACCCATCACTGTTTCCCTGGACATAGACTGAAGAGACTGGTCGCTCGGAAAGCCGGGCAAAAGCTCTTTGATATCCTGCGTCTGCATAAACTGCAAAGTATCGGCTGCTAGATCGGGGCTGGCAAAGCGCCAGTAGTTATCGGAATAGTCACTGTTATAGCCTTCTCTCCAGAGGGCTCGGTTTTCTGCAGAAAGCATCGATGCCATAATCGGAGGAGCGATTTCGGCTGGCGTGTCGTTGGGGTTGCGCAAAAGCAGCCCTTCACCGATCCCGTCTAAAACTTTCAGGTTGTCGCGGAATGTCATTCCTTTCATGGTTGCCAATGCTTCGCTCCAGAGGCTTGAAGACTGCAATTGGCCGTCTGGTCCCGGTTGTGTGAAGTCCACTGAATTGCGTGGAAAGTTCTTTAACACCATTGCGATTGCATTTTGGCGATCGCTTTCTGGTAAGACGGAAACAGCCTGCACAAGCGGTTCGCTCAACAGCTCTTCATTTCGATTTATGATCACATCCGGCATGGACTTCCGTTCGTATTCCACCAGTTCTTGCCAGGCGGCAAACCGATTGCCTTCCGGAATGCTTTCCAGCAAAGCGGCCGGATCAATCGCGCCTGTCGCAAATGGAAATGGTGCTGGATTTTCTACTATCGCTCTGGACAAAGCATTCACTTTGTCTTGCGGTGGCGCATCCGCTACTGCTTCAGCAAGTCGCGCCACTTGCCCAGCGGCATTAGTGTCTTTCAGCTTTGCAGTAAATGCCTGGCGATTGCTTGATTGAAAATAAAGCAGGCGCACGGAGGCTTGATAGTCTTGTGGGTGAACGTTTAGATTGTCCAGGACCATTTGCCCGATTCGCTCACTGGCTGCGGCATCCGGTTTTTGCATCTTGAAACCTAGAGAGATGCTCTTCAGGGCCCGGCCGCGAGCATTGTCGTCGCTCAATGTGAGAGCTTCTTTGACTGCCGGCTCCCATTCATTGCCACGGAAGAATACGTCAGGCTGCCCGCTGGCAGCTGACTCACGCATCAATTCGAGGCGTTGATTGAGTGACAAAATCGATTTCGCGTTATCCAGTTGCGGGTCAATTTTAGGTGCCCCCATTTCCGCCATCATTTTGCCGAAGCCTTTGCCATCGGCTTTTTTGGGTGGAACACTTTGATACTTTTCGGGAAGGCTTTGGAAGTGATCCTTGATAATCTTGTAGGCATCCAGTCGCAAATCTTGCGGCATGCCCCAGACCAGATTGGCGACATTGAGCTTCAATAGTTCCTTCATCTCATCGTTGGGAAGTTTGGTCAAAGTCTTGAGGGCGTCCAGTTTGAAGTCGTCCGGCAATTGCGGAAATGCTTTCAGCGCTGCCGGCAAAGAACGCCGTTGCCAGTAAGCGTTTGCAATTGGTTCTGTGCCTTTTAACCACAACTGTTTGGCTATTTCCGGGCTGGGAGCGGCCTTCAGATTTTGCAGGTGGAGATCCCTTTGGTATGGACCGATTTCTTCCCAGTTATCCAGCACATTTTGGAAGTTGAGTTCCTTCGGCGTTTCAGTCTCGCCGTGATAATCGACTTCGGGACGGTATTCACCTTTGCTCTTTTTGAATTGTTCGAATTCGTCATCAAAGAGCTGCCCGTATGTCTTGTCTCCTTGCGCTTTCATACCCAGCAATGCTGCGGGCGTGGGCGTGTCGGCAGCCGCTTTTCCGGTAATCTCTTGAGCCAGATCGCGCGCGGAACCTTCTTGCATAGTGCGTATTCTTATGTACATCTGACGAGCGGTTGCCTCATCTCCTCTGTTCAAAACGGTGGCCGCGTCTTTGAAATTCCACTCGAATGCGGACGGCATGACACTGTGAGCCAGCTCTTCGACTGCCACCGAAAGTGGTGCGCCGGCCTTGAGATTGATTGTTTTGTTGACGTGATCGATACTGTTTTCTTCACTGCGTTGCACTCGCAAAGAAGGGTTTTCCTTGACCAGGTCATTGAGCATGGGAGAGCCGGTATTGACGCCGAAATATTCACGCGCCGAGGCTGTTTGTCCTGCCTCCATCTTCAAGTTTGCCACTGTTCGGGGGATGATATTATCCCAGCGTCCGACTGGGTCTCTATAGCGTGCGAAGCTTGCTTCACTGCTTGTGGTACCGAAATCTCGAACCGTGCTGGGCAAGTCGACAGCCAGTCGTGCTGTTGATGCTGCTTTGCCGATCAAATGATCGGTGGCCGGCAACGCGAGATTCATGAAAGTACCGGAGATGGCACTGCGACTGAGGCTTTGCAAGTCCGGCAATTTTTGCTGGGAGATGGCTGTCGCAATAGTCTGATGCGTGATGCCGCTCAGGGCGCCGCCTATAGCCATGGTGGCTAGGCGCGGTGCCATTGTGAAAGAAGAGGCATATTGATTGGCGCGTCCGAGAACGAAAAATGAACTCGCCCCTCCGATTGCATTGCCCAGTCGCGTTTCACCCTGACCGGGATCTCGAAGCCCATCGTACATGCCGGCACCCAATATCATGCCGGTTTGCGGATTGGACAGCAGGCGAGCAATTTCACCTTCGGCGCCCAGTCGCACTCCGGCCGTGCGCAAAGCGCCGCCTGTAATTTTGCCGGCAATGACATAAGGCACCACCGCGCCGATGCCCGATGCCATTGATTGCACCGCCCAGGCACCGCTGCCGAAATCAGCCGGTGGCACTTCCAGCATATCGGCTTTGCCGACCAGATCCCGGTGCAAAACCGGACGCGCAACCGCATTTACGACATTGCCGATGGCGTTGACGGGAGTGATTATCGCTTCATTTACGAGCGGATGGAGGACATTGTCCGCCACCCAGCCATCGCTGTTTGCTGGATCATGGGCGGGGGCGTGGAAATCCAGCGGTTTTGAGTTGGCATCCGAGACTGGCATCACAGCCTCTGTCTGACTGCCGCCCATTACATTTGCCATTGGTTTTCTCCTGCCGCATTGCAGTTAATTGCCACCGCGGCAGCATAATTGGCGGTTGTGGATTTTTCGCGACAATTCAGAGAAATACTATAAAAGATAATAAAGTACCGAAAAAAAGAAAGAGGATCGCCGCTCTCGGCGATCCCCATTCTGCAAGGCTTAGAACGAACGGCGTTCAGGCCCGGACGATGGCGAAGATGGAAGCCGCCACGATGCCGACCATGTAGATGGCCAGCAGAGTCCAGGTCATGAACATGACCGCGAAAACGAAGCCGATCGCCAGCGCGAGGACGAAGAGCAACGCGCGCAGCCCGCCGGGCATGCGGCGTTCGACGCTCTGAGGCGCGGTCAGGCAATACAGGTTGGTGAGCGCGCAGACGGTGATGGCGACGGTGGTGCCCCAGCCGAAGACGTACTGGAACAGCGCGGCGATGATGAAGGAGACGAGCACTCCAGCGAAATAGCTGAGCACTTTCATGTTGTTATCCATGGCATTTCCTTTTCAGTGGCGCGGCAGGCGCGCCGGTTGCTGCGATTCTGTCTGATGATTGGTGTGTGGCTGCTGGTTGAACAACAGTCAATACTTCGCCAATCCGCAATCTAACAAGGGGCTGCCCGTTAGATATCCTTGTCCTTCGTCTCCATCGAGAAGAGGTCCTTCCCGTTAGGCGACGCCGGCAGAACGAGCTTGCTCACCAGGGTGAACTTGCCGTCCTTGTAGTCGAAGGTGGTGATCGAAGCAGAAGGGATGCCTTTGCGGCCGAGCTCTTCCACGTCTTCACCGGCCCATTTCCAGAGGCTGCAGCTGACCAGCGTCTCGTGTGTGCTGACCAGCACCACGGCGTCGGCAGGCAGCGTGTCGATGCGGTCTTTCTGGAACGAGTCGAAGCGATCTCCGACGTCGAACCAGTTTTCGCCGCCTTCAGGGCGGTAGTTGATCTTTCCGACCTGGCGGCGTTCCGCCCATTCAGCGGGGAATCTGGCGGCGCGACCTTTCTTGGTCAGCTTGGCGAAGATGCCGAAATCGATTTCGCGCAGCCGGTCGTCGTGCACCAGCACCACCTTCTTGGGCAGCTTGCTGAGCGCGCCCACGCCGGTCCGGTCAGTGCGTTTGAAGGGCGACCCGAATCCGTGCGTCGGCTGTTCGTCTTCCGGCAGGGAAGCGAAGTGAAGCGCAAGAGCCTCAATCTGCTCTTCTCCGAGTGGCGAAACACCGACTATCGAATCCGGCAACAACTCCTCGATGACGTCTTCGGCATCGGGATTGTCCATCCGCCAGCGCATGGCAGCGCTTTCGACATGTCTGAGAACATAGATGCGCATGGATTTTCTCCGGTTTATTTTGTTATGCCGCGATTTTAAATGGAGGCATCGCCGGATGAACCGACGATGCGTCCCATTTATATTCGCCGGCGAATGGCAGGAGCTCAGCGGACTTCGAAGTCCTTGCTGTTGTAGCGGCGCATCAGCGCTTCTGAACCTTGGTTGGTCCAGAGCTTGATGCCCGTTGCCGCTTCGCTGGCCACGGCCCGGTAGACGGTGAGGACATCACCTTCCACGGGCTTGAGCACATAGGCGAAGCGATTCGGTCCGCCCGGGTCGGGACCGACACCGAGCTTGAGCTTGCTCAGCATGCGGGTCTCCGGCAACTGGCTCAGCAAGGACGCTACGCCGTTGTGACCGGCTGAAGAGCGACTGCCGTCGTTCTTCATTTTCATGCGCCCGAAGGGAAACGAGAGGTCATCGAAGATGACCATGATTTGCGGAAAGTCGTACCCCATCTCGTTCAACAATTCGGCAAGCGCGCAGCCGGAGTCGTTCATGCCGGTGGACGGTTTGACGAGCAGCAACTTGTAATCGCCGTGCGTCACCTCGGCAACCAGAGCCGACTTCATCCTGCCCGTTTCGAATTGTACGCCCGCTTCGGCCGCCAGCGCATCGAGCGCGGCAAAACCGATATTGTGCGGCGTCAGGTCGAAACGCGGACCGATGTTACCGAGACCGATTACGGCTCGGGTTTTAGGGTAGATCAAGTCCACCATTTTTGTGTCCGACATTGAAACCTCCTTTCAGGTTCTTTCGAGTTAGAGAAAGGAGACAAAGGAGGAGAGCCGGTTTCCCGGCTCTCCTCGATTGCGATCCCGATTTTATTTTGCGACGCCTACACGCGCAGGCGTCACGTTTTTCAGGCGGCGACCAGCTTCTTGCCGGCCTTGCGGACGGACAGCTGGGCGGCCTTGGCGAGCGCTTCGTCGCGCGCCTTGAGCATCTTCTTGATCTCGGCTTTGCCGATCTGGCGCTTCTTGACGGCGCAGATACAGGCACCCCACTCGTAGCTGAGCTGCCGGCGAGCGGAGTCGAGATTGCGGCTGAGCGAGCCGAGGAAGATGCAGTCGAAGCTGCCCACGCGATCGACGTCGGTGTCGCTCTTCTTGAAGGCGGCGCGGTACTCGTCGTCGATGAAGGGCTTGTAGGTGACCTTGTACCAGATGCCGTCCACCTTGACGTACTTCGTCTCGGCGTCGATGGGCACCTGCTCCCACTCGGTCTTGCGCACCCAGCGGCCCTTGTAGCTGCGGCGCGGCACCGCCATCAGAACGCCGGTTTCGGGGTGCACCCAGAAGTCGCGCCAGATGCGGTAGCCGTCGGTGGCGATGGGCTCGTCGGCGACCACTTCGACGTTGGTGTGAACCATCCAGGTGAGGTGCTCGCGCACGTCGCCCTGGACCTTATTGCGGAGGTCATTGTTCGCGCAGATGTCGCTGAAGACATTGTTCCACAGCTGACCCACCTTGGAGGTGAGGTAGCGGCGGAGCGGGTTGAAATTCTGGCACCGGCTCTTGCGATCGTGCTTGCCCTTGCGGCGAATTCCTTCGCGCGTGGGCTGCGTGTCGTCGTCGCGGTCGATTTCGACACGGCTCTTGACGAAGTCGTGTCCGCCGCGGCGTCCGGGCTCAGCGATCACCTTGTGCATGTCATTCCGCATTCAGTAGTTCTCCTTGTTGGTTTTTTTCTTGGAGCTTTTCGGACCGGACCCGGGCAGGTCCTCTAAATCTTGAAGCTCGCGCGTTCGACGATTTCCAGAAGCTGGCAGGCGCTGTTGTAAGCGTCGGATTTTGCCCTGTGGTGCGGTCCTTGCATCTCGAGCCCGAAAAGGCGCAGCGCCTTTTTCAGTCCGAGCTGTTTGGAGCGCCCCGTCAGAAGCGATGTCAGAAAGGCGATGTTCATGTGCTCCGCCCCGAACGGGTACGGCACACCTGTCAGTTTCGCCTCCTTCTCGAAGAAGTATTTGTCGGTGTTTCCCTGGGAAATCCAGGGCCGATTCTTCGAGTCGAAGCGACCGGTAAGGATCGCCTGCGCCTCTGCATACGTCGTTCCGATGCGGTCCAGTTCTTCCTGCGTCCAGCCGGTCAGCTCGGTGCAGAAAGGGGAGACCTTGGAAAACATCGGTTTGATGGGAAGGGAGTGGTTGTCCACAATCTTCCGTGCTCTGAGATCAACGACTGCTATGCCGACTTCGATGATCTCCTGGGTTTCGCCAGAAGGAAAGATGCGGCCGGGGTAGCAAGTCGCTTCCACGTCGATCACGTTGACGATATTGAAACGTATCATGGTTACCCCCTTTTCAGTTTGGGGTTGACGCGCACTACCTGTAGTGGCGCGGCGCGCTCACGCCTGCTTGGCAGTTTCGCCGCGCTTGCGCACAGGGATGAGCTGCATGCCGGCAGTGGCTTCTTCGGGCAGAACATAGAGCGTGGCGCCCTCGCGCTGCCAGTCGTGGCCGATGGTGCCGGGCGGGTAGAAGATCAGCTGGCGGCTGTCGTCCGAGTTGGGGCTTTCGGTCAGACACATGTTGAAGCAGAGATTCTGCCCCTTCAGGTCAAACACCTTGGCTCCCCAGGAGAGCGTGCGGATTGGCACGCCGTTTTTCTCGACGTAGCCGCGCAGGTCGGCGAGCTGCTCAGCCGAGAGCAACGAGTCCATCGCGGCATCGTATACCTTGGGGTTGCGCTCGCGGTTTTCCGGCTTGTTGACGGGCAGGATGGTGACCTGATCCGCCTTCACTTCTTTCGCCCAGGCCATGAACTTGACCAGCTCGGCCGACGAGTCGATGTCGCCCTTCTGCATGATGCAAGTCAGGCGCACGTTGATGCGCAGCTTGTGCAGTTTGGCGACGAGAGCGGCCATGTCGTAGTAGCCGGTATAGCTCTTGTTGTGCGCGAAGTAGTGCTCGAAGTTGCGCTCCGGCTTGTAGCTGACCACCGAGATGCACACATGTGTGAGACCGAGTTCGGCCCACTTTTTCATGTCGTCCAGGCTGACGAAATCTTCATCAGCCAGATGCCGACCGTGTGTCTGCATTTCCACGAAGGTGAAGCCGTAGGGCTTGAGCTCCGTGAGAATCTGAGTGATCTGGTCGGGGAAAAGCGTGGGCTCACCCTTGCCCGTGATGCGGGCGGTGTCGAGATCGCTTTGATGGGCCATCTGGCAAGCCATCTTGAAGACGCGCTCGTCGATGGGCTTGGCCTTGCCGCGGTGAATGCTGCGCGCGGTGGTCATGGCGGCGACGCACCACTTGCAGCCCCCGGTGCAGGCTTCGGAGCCGGCGACGATACAGAACGTGTTGAATTTCATCGTTTTTCTATCTCCACTGTTCTACGGGCGGTGAGAAGAGAGCTTTCGCTCTCACGAGATACACGCGCGCCGGCCCGGAAGTTCTACGCAGGCGCGCAGAATTCCAGGCCGGACGCCCGTGTTTTAGTAATCGTGCGGATGTTATCGAAAGCACCGAGTTTGGCCCGGTGCTTACAAATTCACCCACTAAGCGCAATGCTGTCTACAGCGCGACTGTTTCACCAGTGGCGGTGTAGTGGTCAGCCAAGCGCACCGGCATCAACTGCTGGTTAAGTACAGACGAAGCACGCTCCGCCAATAATTAGCCAGCCCGAATTTCCGGGTTTTAATCTTCCCTCACCTGGGAGGGTGCGCTCTTGCTGCTTGCTCAAGCGCACCCTCCGGTGACGCTCGTCAGGCAGCCGCGTGAGCAGCCAATTCCTTCTCGAACAGGTCGAGGTATTCGGCGAACATGTCGAACGCCGCCTGGACAGGCGCGGTCGAAGTCATGTCGACGCCGGCGTCCTTGAGCAGGTCGATGGAGTCCTTGCTCTTGCCCGAGGACAAGAAGTTCAAGTAACGATCGACCGCCAGCTTGCCGTTTTTGAGCAAGCCATTCACCAGCGCGCACGCAGCCGAGAGACCGGTCGCGTACTGCCAGACGTAAAAGGGATTGTAGAAGTGACCGATGCGCATCCACTCGTTCTCGATGGAGTCATCGATCACGCAGGAGGCACCGTAGTACTTGGTGACGATGCTCTTGTAGAGCGCTGACAGCGAATCGGGCGTGAGCGGCTTGTCGGCTTCGGCAAGCTTGTAGGCTTCGTGCTCGAACTCGGCGAAAAGCGACTGCCGGACGATCGTGGTGCGGATCGCTTCCAGCTGCCGGTTGATGATGTGCAACCGCAGTTGGGGGTCCGTCACGGTCTTGAGCAGGTGGTGAGCCATGAGCTGCTCGTTCACCGTCGAGGCCACTTCCGCCACGAAGATGGTGTAGCCGGCGTACGGGTACGGCTGGCGACTCTTCGAGAAGTAGGAGTGCATGGCGTGCCCGGATTCGTGACCGAGCGTGAAGGCGCTTTCGATGGCGTTGATCCAGTTGAGCAGCATGAACGGATTGGTGCCGAACATGCTGAACTGATAGGCGCCCGAGGCCTTGCCCTCGTTTTCGAGGACGTCGATCCAGCGAGAGTTGTAGCCACCGGAGAGGACATTGACATAATCCTCGCCAAGAACTGCAACCGCCGCTAGTACCAGCGCCTTGGCCTCGTCGTAGGTCATGGTGCGGTCGGCACCCTTGACCAGAGGCACGTAGAGGTCGTACATGTGCAGCTCATCGACACCCATCAGCTTCTTGCGAAGGCCCAGGTAGCGGTGCAGCACAGGCAGGTTGGTCTCGATGGTGGAGAGCAGGTTGTCGTAAACCGCCTCCGGCACGTTGATGGACGAGAGCGCGTGGTTGCGGGCGCTCGTGTACTTGCGGGCGCGGGCCTGGAAGATGTTGCTGGCCACCGAGCCGGCATAGCAAGCCGTCTGCGTGTGCCGCACATCACGGTAGGCGCCCATCATCGCTTCGAAGCCGCGGCGGCGCACTTCGGGATCCTGCGAGCGCAGGAAGACGTCGGCGAAGTTGCCGTGCGTGAGCTCGACTTCCTTTCCGTCCGGCAGAGCCACAGTGGGCAGCTTCATGTCGGCGTCATCGAGCTGGTCGTGGATGGTGCTGGGTGCGCCCAGGGCAACCGATGCCGACGACAGGAGTTCTTCCACTTCAGGCGAACGCACGTGCGCGGCCTTGCGCTGCAGCACGCGGAACATCTGGCGATAGACAGCCAGTCCGGCATGCTTGGCGGTGAACTTCTCAAGACGCTCGGCCTTGATGCGCAGCAGCTCCGGAATCATCCAGGAGGTGGCCGTGTCGAGCTGGGAGTCCAGCTTGAGGGCGCGCTGCTTGAGGCCGGCGAAGTGGCTGACCTTGGTGTCCACATCGGAGGAAAGGTGCGCGTAGAGATAGAGCCGGCCCATGATGGCCGAGACTTCATCGCTGAGCGTCAGCGCTTCCAGAAGGATGCGGCCCGAACGGCCAAGCCGCCCTTTGAAGGCGGCGAATTTACCGATCGAATCCTGAACCTGCTTGAAAGCAGCTTCCCAGGCTTCTTCGGTAGCGAAGATCGTGGTCAGGTCCCAGGTCATTGCGACCGGAACTTCAGACCGTTTGAGTTTCTTGGTGGGCGAATCACTCATGATAACGTGATCCTTGTTGCTAAGGTTACGGAGTTGCAGGTATTTACCTGTCTCAATAAGTTCCCCCGGGAGGGGAAAACTAAAGCATTTCAAACAGGTAAATCCTGGGCGGGTATGGGGTGCATGCATCAACCGAACCCGGGCGCGGCCATTTGACTGGCCGGAGGCCCGGGTTCGGTTTTTCACCGGACGAGAAACGCTGACACAGCGCTCCCGTTTGTTCCGGTTAGTGCATGTAGGGGTACGGGTAAGGACGCGGCTCCATCTCGGTCAGCACGTTTTCCGACGTGACGATCTCGATGCCGAGCGCCTTGAGGGCCTCGATCTCGGCTTCCACGTCGCCGGCAGCGAAGCTGATCGGCTTGGTGGCGTCGATGATCACGCGCACGCGCGGCTGCTTGCCCTTGTAGGTGAGGCTGCGCGCGTCTTTGGCGGTGTAGCTGACGCAGAAGCGGAAAGCCAGACCGCAGACATCGATGATGATTTCCTCGGCGCCGCGCTTCTGGGCCTCAGCGATGATGTATTCCGCCAGCCCGGTCGATTGACCGAGGAACGGATACTGCTTCTTCAGCTCTTCGGAGGCGTTACGACCGTTGTCGTAGAAGCCCGAGTAGCTGTCGACTTCCTTCCTCTGCCCCTTGGGCACGGTCTTGTCCACCATCGAGCGGTCGAGGTCGGGGTGGAATTGCCAGCCCCAGGTGTTGACCACGCAGTGAACGGTCCAGAGCATCTGTTTGATGCCGCTCAGGAAGGTCTCGGTGAACGCGGCCAGTCCGGGATGCTGGGTGAAGAACGAACCGTGATCTTCCGGGTGGCTGTCCTGGGTGTCTACGACCAGGTCATAGAAACCCCACTGCTTGCCGAGGCGGGACAGCTTGTTGATGATAGCGACGATCAAATTGCCTTCCGGCACGGGCAGGTTGCCGCCCGGGCAGAAGTCGTTCTGGACGTCGACGCGAATGAGAACGCGCAGGACGCGCGGAACTTGATTCAGACCAATCGTAAGCAAGACGCTCACGAATATGGCCAGAATGGCCAGTGCGATATAGAATCCCATGCTCATGTTTGTTTCTCCTATGAGGGCTCCGCCCTCGTATACGTGGAGACAGGCAGGAGAAAGCATTTCCTCCTGCCGGCTTCAAAAGCGATACCGGGGGCGGTGGCAGCGTTTTGAGGCGCCAACCACCGTCCCCGGGTTTGATGAGGGGCCGGTATGCCCAGCCCGACTAGTCCTGCTCGTCAGCCCAGGTCAGCCACATGTCGGCCGACGCGTCTGATGGCATGTGCCAGTCGTAACGCGGAGACAGACTGACGCTGCCGACCTTGGGGCTGTCCGGCAAGCACGAGTGCTTGAAGCGCTGCTCGAAGAAGCGCACGATGTAGATCTTCAGCCAGTGACGCACTTCCTTCTCCGTGTAGGGAGTATGGAATTTCGCGTGCATGGCCAGGTAGATGATCTTCTCCGGAGCTGACCCCCAGCGGCGCTGGTGGTAGAAGAAGAAGTCCCGCAAGTCGGCCGGACCGATTGCCATGTTGGTCTTCTGAGCGATCTTGCCGTCCTTGCCCGGAGGCAGGAGTTCAGGCGACACCTCCGTCTCAGCGACGTCGATGAGCACCTTGCTCAATGGACCCTTGAACCAGTAGTCGGCAGCCCAGCGCACCAGGAAGTGAATCAGCGTCTTGGGGACGCCGCCGTTCACTCCGTACATGGCCATGTGATCGCCATTGTACGTGCACCAGCCCACTGCCAACTCCGACAAGTCGCCGGTTCCAATCACGAAACCTGCGTTCATCAGAATGTCGGTGCGGGCGCGGGCCTGCTTGTTCTCGAAGTTGAGGTCCTTCGAGCCGGCCGGCAGTTCCAGAAGCAGCTTGCCGAATTCCTCCAGCATCACCGCCACCAGGTCGGCGTCTTCGCCGGCTGCCAGCTTCGTCTTGACCAGTCCCTGGCAGGTCGTGCGCAGAGCAGTCAGGTCGATGCCGAAGGGCTTGTAGCCTTCCTCCAGCCAGGCCACCAGGCAGCGTGCCCTGATGTCCACTTCCAGCTTGGTGACGCCGTTGAGATCCATAAGCAGCACGGCGTTGTCGTACGTGCGTTTCGTAGTCCCGAAGCCCGGCATCGTGTAGCAGTGCAGGAGCTGGCGCGGCACTTCCAGCTCATCGAGAACACGCAGAACGATGTTGAGAGCGTGAGTCGAATCCAGACCGCCGGAGACGCCAAGCACGCAGAGCGGCTTGCCGTTGGCGAGCAGGTACTCGACCATTTTCTTCACACCGCCGTAGCGCTTGGAGAGCTGCTTGAAGCGTTTCTTCAGCCCACGCACCTGAATTTCGGTGATGAGCTTGCAGCGCTTGTCGCGCGTGACCACGTCCTGTGGCACGAACGGATAGGCGTCGACGTAGCGAGCCAGGTCAGCCGGCGGCGTGGTTGCACCGCTCACGAACGGCACTCGCTCGTAGTCGAGCATGGCCTTGAAGTGTTCCTGCTGCTCGCGGAAGGTGCTGTTGCGGATGCGCTCGAAGAGCAGGTGATCCACATCAACGTCCGCATAGCAGAAGGGTTCGGTCTGCGCGAACGGCTCGACTTCAGCGATGATGCTGCCGTTTTCGCCGATCAGGCAGTGACCGCCTGGCACCATGTCGGTGGTGGATTCACCCTCACCGGACGATGCGTAGGCATAGCAGCACATGGCCTGGCTGGAATGCGGCTTGACCAGATGGTCGCGCCGGTAGTCGTCTTTGCCCGCCAACTCGTTGGAAGTCGACAGGTTGAGAATGACGACGGCACCGGCCAGAGCCTGAAGGCGGTGGGGCGGAATCAGCCCCCAACCGTCTTCGCAGATCTCCACGCCGATGATTAGCCCGGGGAAGTCGGCTGCCTGGAAGAGCAGGTCGACGCCCATGCGCACTGCCCGCCCATTGAGCGAGATGGTGGTGCGCTTGAAGGTGCGCGCCACTTTGAACCAGCGGTATTCGTCGAACTCGCCGTAGGTGGGCAGGTAGCTCTTCGGCACCACACCCAGGTATTCGCCATTTTGAATGAGGACGGCGCAGTTGTAGAGCACGCCTTCCAGCTCGATCACGCAGCCGACCGCGACCAGTCCCTTGAAGACGGTCTTGGTGGCCAGCCTGATCACTTCCAGGGAAACCAGAGCCGAGCGGCGCAGCGGCTCCTGGAAGAAGAGGTCAGCCGGCGTGTAGCTGGTGACGATGTGCTCGGGCAGGTTGAGGATGTGAACGCGCTTTTTCTGCGCCTTCTTGAGCATCTTGATGATGCCCTTGGTGTTGAACGCGCAATTGCCCACTTCCACTTCGGGGCTGCCCGTAGCGATGCGCACGAAGCCGTGACTGGCGTGCGGCTTGGCAGCCACAGCCTGGTCGATGATGCTCATGATGCGGTCGTAGCCCGGCCGGTCGTTTCCTTCCAGCAAGAGGGCCAGCACATCTTCGCCGCCGGTTGAACCTGCGGTCGGCAACATCGAAGTCATCGGCGTCAGAATCGTGGAAAGGCCGGCGATTTGCCGACGCAATCCTTTGTCAGATTTTTGAGTCATTCTTTATCTCCTTGCGCATACGCGCGTGTTTGACCACGCACGCATGCGGGTCTCGAGACTAGTTGCCGATCGCCAGGGACTGGATGACGTGTGCCACCAGCATTGGTGCGATCGGTTTCACTTTGAGGAAGTCGCCGGCCAGCTTCACCGCATTGGGATGGCTGTCGGTGACGATCACCTCGGAAAACAGAGGCTCGCCTTTGGCGTCGACCGCCTTTTGCAAGCGCTCCAGAGCGTTGCCGGGAAGAACGCCGTGGCTGGCCACGAAACGAATCTTCTTGCAGCCCGAACCAACATTGCCGGCCGTGCCGTTGCGATAGCCCTTGCCGGCGTCGATGGCGGTGGTGCCGCGCCGGATCATGTCATCGAATAGGTCGATGTCTAGACCGGCCACGTCACCCAGCACGCCGAGCAGCTCGGTCTCCGAGCCGGATTTCCTGTCTTTCAGCGCGAAGGCGGCTTGCCAGAGTTGTTCCGGCTTGATGCCTTTGGCCAGCAGCAGCTTGTTGATGTCTTTGACCAGCGACTCCGCCCACTTGCCGCGACCGGCGTCGGTGGTGCAGATGCGCCCGCCCAGAACATCGGTCACCATTTCCATGATGATGTTCTTGATGCAGTACAGGTGCGTGGTGCGCACGCCGTTGCCGAAGTAGTAAGGCACGCCTTCCGAATGCAAGTCGCACATCACCACCCGGTTGCCCATCGGGCAGCGCGGAATGGACGAGATCATGCGCGCGCGGTAGGCGGCTTTCACCGCTTCATGCGCGTCCGGCTTGCCACGCTCCATGGTCGAGTAGCCGAAGTAGGGAATGACGAGCGTCAGGCTGAGGGCGCCGGCTTCGTAGGCGGCGTTGGCCATGACGATCAGGTCGAAGGTTTCGGCGTGGTCGATGGTGCCGCCGATGATGACGACATCTCGACCTTCGACAGCCACATCCAGCCCTTTGACGATGCCGTCTTCGTCACGCAGCGCGGTGCCGCGTGTGAAATCGGCCAGCGCGTGGAACTGGTCTTGCATGTAGCCGTAGCTCTTCGTCGAGAAGAGCACCGCATTGCCGCGCGACCCGAACAGGTCGATGGCGGCTGCGCCACCGGCCAGGGTCTTGGCCTTGCGAGCGTGCGATGCTGCCGGTTTGTAAAACGGCATGGAAGGGCAGGTCGGGTCGACTTCGACGACGCGATTGCCCAGCGGTGTGGCCGGGATGGAGGCGAAGAGGCGATCCTGGACGCGTTTGAGGAAACGTGCCTGTTTGCCCTTGCGCGTGTTTTCCGGCACGACCAGCGTCAGCCCGAGCGCGTGTTCATCGGACAGAAGATGCCCGACGTCCAACAACTCCATGAAAGGGTCGGGGTTGTGGAAACCACAGATGCCTACGGCCACAGCCTCGCTATTGCGGACAGGCGTGACCAGTTTGTGGAAGATTTCGGCATCGGGGAAAGGCTCTTTGAAAACCTCACCCTCAGCGATGCCGGATTTGGCAAGCAGGCGAGCCGCAACTTCGTCGGCTCCGCCAGTCGTCACTAGAAGGATTTTGCTCATTTTGTATTTGTCCTTTGAGTTCGAAAGCCCCGGCGCAAGCCGGGGCTTCGTGTTCACGAACAGTTGGAGCCCTGCTGGGGTGCAGGGCTCGGAACTTTACCTAGAACCAGTGACTACGCCGCTTGCGGCGCAGCATCCAGAGGAATCCCGAAGTGGGTCCATTTGGCGACACGGACGGCGTCCTTGTCACCGCTGGCCTTTTCCGGGGTATCCGACAACTTCACGACGTGGATGACCTCGCCGTCGTTGTCGGTGACTTCCACCAGCTTGATGACGATGGAGAGCGCAGGGCTTTCCTCGCCGAAGTCGTTGGTCATGGAAGTGCCGATGCCGAACCAGCACTTGCCACCCAGCGCCACCACCCACTTGTGGATTTCGATAGCGCTCTCGGCGGTGTTGCCGTCGGTGAAGCCGAGCGGTTTGGTCTTCCAGTCGATTTTCAGACTGGTGTAGTGCGCGATCATCTTCTCGGCCCAGTCCTTCCAGGGACCGGAGTCGTGGCGAACCGAGTCGAACAGACGCGCCAACACGCCGTCGAAGTCGCGCAAGAACGCATCCGTGCCGTACGTGTCGGGCAGGGCCGTACCGAGCGCGCCCTGATAGACGCTGTTCCACGCATGCAGCGCGAAACGGTTGGCATGCTTGAGCGAGAAGAGCGCTGCGTGCGCCATGATCCACTCATGGGCCATGGTGCCGAGCGCCTTCACCTTGTACTTCATGGCCAGGTACACATTGCTGGTACCTGTGAAGTTGGGGTTGTCCTTGCAGATGCGCACCACGCGCTCCTGGGAGGCGAAGTTGCGACGGCGGCGGGTGCCGAAGTCGCCCCAGGCCACGCCAGCATCCATCAACATCATGGACTTCTGGAGCATGATGTCGTCCTGGCCGTCTTCCGACCAGTTGGTGTCGATGTGCTCGTAGTAGGTTTCGCTGATCAGCGCCAGCAGCTTCACCTCCCAGAGGATGGTGCGGCACCAGCGCCCGGCGATCTCGAGCTTGAGGTTGCCCTTCTCGATCCAGACCTTCACTTCCTTCGGGTTGAACCGGTAATTGGCCAGGTAGGTCCAATAGTCCGGGCTCATCCACGGGAAGTTGGCCTCGCAATACTGGCGCTCCTCGGCGGTGAGGCGCAGCTTGCGCAGATCCTTGATCTTCTTCTTGAGCGCCAGAAGCGCTTCGGTCGTCCAGTTGCCCTTGGGGCGACGGTCGGTGAAGCGGTACTTGACCCGCACTTTCGGGTAGAGCCGCCAGACCGCATGCTGCATGCTGAACTTGTACAGATCGTCGTCGAGAATGGAGACGATGCCGCCTTTGCGTCTCATCTCTTCCATGATCTGTTCGACGGTGCTTTCGATTTGAGATTTGCTCGTCATTTGAGTTTCTCCTTCGCTTTGCGAATTGCCGACCCGCTAGATTGCAGTCGGCGTCTTGAGAGAGAATGGTGGCAATGCGCTTTCGCGCACCGCCCGTGACAAAAGAGCGCCGGCACATTGCCGCCGCCCTCTAACGATTGAGGCAAGAACATCAGTTCGCAAGAGGACCTACCGGAGGTAGAGCCCATAGCGAGTGATGATCTTGCGCACCGCGTTGGGGACGACGTAGTCCGCCGAACGTGCACGACCGCACTTGATCCAGTTGCGGATCGTGGTTGAGGAGATGTCCGAGTTGGGGCAGTCGATGATGTCGAACTGCGCATCAGCCGGGAGTTCCGCGGCGATCTGCTCGCGGGTGATGGTTTCGGCGTTGCGAGGGGCAACCAGGATGCGGGCCAGCTTGAAGATTTCGTCAGCTTCGCGCCAGCGCTTGATGCCTTCCAGATTGTCCAGACCGATGATCAGATTGAGTTCGACGGCAGCGCCGTAACGCTTCTTCAGACCACGCAACGTATCGACCGTGTAGGACTTGCCCGTGCGGTCGAGTTCGATGCGGCTGGCTTTGAAGCGCGGGTTGCCGCGGATACCAGCCAAAACCATCTGGTACCTCAACTCCTTGTCGACGACGCCATCCTTGTGGGGCGGGTCGCCGTTGGGGATGAACATCGTGAAGTCGAGGTCGAATTGGTCCCACGCGCATTGGCCCACTTGCAGGTGCCACATGTGAATGGGATTGAACGTGCCCATGGAAAGGGCAATTTTCAGCGGTCGGTTTCTCACCGCACGAGGCAATCGGCGTCTGGCCGACCACATCGTGAGGCTGAGAGCCAATTGGCTCTGCGTTCGCCGCCACCATTGCTGGAGAGCTTCTTTCATTGATGGCTCCTTCGAGTTAGAAATTGATGTCGAGATTCAGGTCACGGCAAAAGCGGCTGTCCTGGCGGGCAGGCAGTCGCTCAAGTAACCCAAGGATTTGGTGCGACAGCGTTTCCGAAAAGGCTTCCACTGACCGGGCGCAAAGCCGCCTGGGTGAGCTGATCGGAAACTTGTGATGATTGAATAGGCTTTAGATACGTGACTTCGGAAGTGGATGAGAAATAGAGATACGCCCAAGCTATATGTTTCCAAGCGGAATAGACAATGCCAGGTATACGGACGTAAAGCCTCAGAAGCTCATGGATTCGAGACTTTAGTCAAGATTAAAAAGAGATAGCTTATAGCGCTAAACTCACCACCCTGGCGCGGCTCGCGCGAGTTGCCAAGTGGCGCAAGAAGCTTAGCCTGGCTTAATTAGCAGCGGTTAGTTTGACGAGCTTGCGATGGGTAGCGCGAGCCAGGCGGAAGCAGGCCGAAAATGACTCTTAATTGTCCGGTTTTTGATACTGAATATGACACCATTTTTCGGCTGCGGATCGCCTCAAAAATGGCACTATATTTGATACCAATCGCTGGACTGTCCCGAGCGGCTCGATTGTTTCATAAATGACCGGCTTAATGTCCAGCCAGCATCATTTGAAGAAACTGTTTCTGATTTCGACCAATTTAAGGTTTCCGTTGCCGACCACTTTCAATCAGGCCAGGCTGAAAAGCTCATGCAGTTAGGTTTTCAGCATTAAATCCGTTGTTATGCCGCCTCTTTCTCTATAGATTGAAGACAACTTCTCTTCTCCCTTGTGAAACTTCTAGACGTCAGCATTTCTCTCAGAAAAGACCCCTGTGCATATGTTTGTCTTGAGTTAGCGATCTAATGGTCGCGCGATCGTGCACAGCTTCGGTTATTGCCTGTTTTTAAATTGCAGACGTGTAGCAGTTTTATCTGGGAAGCTCGAAGAGTAGAACCGAAAGGACTTTATGAATCTAAAAAAGCCTCCTCTGGCAGCAAAATCAAGAAAGTGGCTTCTGATTGACATTTTGGTGGTTTTGTTCTTGTACTTGGCCGCGGCCAAGTTCTTTTCCATGCCGCCATTCAGAAAGCCCGTTCAGAATCAAACAGTCTCCGCTCAGGTGAAGACAGCACCCCAGACGCAACAGCAGTCTGAAGCCGTTTCCTCAGCACCTGTGCAGGAACCGCCACTGGAGCCGTTGCCAGCTGTCCAGCGCTATACGATTCAGCGCATCGGCACCTATACGCATACCAGTCTCTACGATTCGTCGCAGACAGAATATGTGTCCGTCAAGTTTGTCGGTCAAAACAATATTAATCGCTACGATACGGACTCACTCTGGGCTTTGGCTCGCCCCGGTGACGTTGTCGTCTTCACGCCCTCCTACTCGAACCGGCAGGTGGTCTGGGAGACTGCCATCGAGTTTGTGGAGCATACCTCTGGAAATTCCGGTCGAGAGCCAGAAAACCGAAGCCGCTAAAGACCGGATCACAAACTGCAGTTGTTCGATCGCAATGGCGCGGCTGTCTGTGTGCAGCTGCAGGTCTATGGTCTTTGCCGATCTGTAAGCGGCATTTATTGTCTCAAGGAGACACAATGTCCAAATCAAAAGAAGGCATCGACAGTCTTGTAGAACAATTGCGCAATCGAGGTATGCTCCGTCTAGCCGAAGAAGTGCAGATGGAGTCGGATCAAGGTAGCACGACGGTAAGTGCGGATTTTGCGAAGTTTTTGATCGGCACATTTCTGCCAAAGTTTTATCTGACCAGCGATCTGACCGCAGAGGAATTGGCGCGCCGGCACCAGTGCGTAGCGGAGCAAGATGCTCTGGATCGCTTGGACGACAGATTCTTGGTGCTTGTGTCGCTTGATCTTCTGGATCCGTCTATTCAAACCTGACGATAGTGTGGCTGTTTTGCTTTGTGCGAGCTGCGCAAGCACTCCTAAAGCAAAGTAGCTGCAGTCCATCACTTGTTTCCGCCCGGCAAGGCAAGACTCGGTGGTGGGCACTTACAAAATTGACGAAAACGAAAGGAGCGAGGATCTTATGCCTCCCTTTAACAGTTACAGACCGCTTACAGCAAAGCAGCGCTGGACGGTATTTTTGGTTCCGTTGTTGATGCTGCTTACTGGATTGTTCGGCTGCAGCGCCAGCAAAGCCAAGCAGCAAAATGCCGAGCAGAAGCCGGCAGCCACGGCGCTTGCACCCGATGAAACCCTGACCATTCAGCGCGTCACTCTGGATTTGACCTCAGCTTGTCGTGTATCGGCCGGCGTCTCTCAGGGCAAAGGCCGCATCCTGGTCAAATTCTACGGACGCGACACCCTCTATGTTTTCGATGTCGAAGACCGCTGGCTTCTTGCCCAGCGGGAAGACACAGTCTTGCTCAAGACTATCGGACAGGATGCTGCCGGCCGCCCGATTTACAAGGCGGAGATCGAGTACGTCAGATGATTATTCGCCGGGAGCCTCGTCAGTTTAAACCCAATGCTGCATCAGAGTGCGAGCCCGAATTTTCAGCGCGATCGAGGGGGAAGATGGAGAGACGGTCTATCGATCGTTTTTTGGCCCGTCTTCTAAGACGCATCCTTCCTCAAGCCGGTCTGCGCAATGTGATGATTCCGGGCATTTGCAGCCCCGAGGTTGTTGAGTCTCTGGAGCCTGTATTTCGCGCCGACCTGAGCTACTTTTTCACGGCGCGAGCTTTACACGCTATGGACTATCTGGCTCTCAACCAGTACTGGTTCATCATGATGGCGGCGGCTGCACTGGTTAAGGCAAGGTCTTTGCCCGCCACTGCGCTGGACGTGCAAACCGGTGTCTTGATGTTGCGACATCGCCTTCTAAGAGACGATGAGACCAGAGTTGTTTTCGAAAAGCTGCGGGCCAATCAGGCTGAACGATTGAACGCGGCTCAAATGGCAGTCGCTAAGCGGGAAGGCATGTTGCTCTGGGAAGAGAACTTTCCGCAAAATGAGTTGATGCGTGTCAATCTGGTGTTCTTTCAGCACACCGGAGAAGTCTGCCATGAGTAGTTATTACTGCGTGCGCACAAGAAAGGAAACCAATGGATTTTGACTATGTCTTTCCGAGAGTGTTGAATCGCCGACGCAACCTGACCAAGACCGCCGAGGTTGCCTGCCTGATTCTCTGTTTCGCTGCGCTTGCGGCATCGTATTTATCGACGGCGCTGCCGGCCATATTGCTGTTTGCCTCGGGCTGCATTCTCTTGTGTGTCGGCTGTTTGTTCCTCAATCGTCACAGCAGGTACCTGCAAGGACAGCTCTGCGACGCCTATTCCTGGGCGCCTGCCGGCGTCTACTTCACGGGCAGTCTCTATCGTCAGTCAGCTGAGCGCAGCCTGCCTGGATTGAGTCGTGGTGAGTTTGGCGAAGGGATTACACATTTGACCGCCAACCCTTACCCGGACGGACAAGCACTCGGTTGCAATGGCGTTATCCAGGGAGAAAGCGGTCATCCCTGGTTTGCTCTTCTGGTGTCGGTGAACGGCAGA
>Ga0265313_10001257_pt1 | contig 24112 bp, 19 predicted proteins | sample 4123metaG_FD_203122 | JGI IMG/M metagenome (GOLD analysis project Ga0265313, IMG submission 203122) | Rhizosphere microbial communities from Carex aquatilis grown in University of Washington, Seatle, WA, United States - 4-1-23 metaG | ecosystem: Host-associated > Plants > Roots > Rhizosphere >...
GTCGCAGCATGCAGCGAAGCGAAATGCTGCGACGCAGACCCGGGATCGTTCCAAACTTTGTGGTTTGTAAGGTCCCGGATCAGCGGCGCAGCGTTCCACGCTGCACCGCGTCCGGGACAAGAGCTCGATAAATGGCCGATATCGCACTGAAATCGCCTGGTGCCAGGCGACCAATTCCCGAAGCCACCACCTGGCAGCGGCTCAAGGTCAACCGCGAATGGTTGAGCTTCTGGTTCATGCTGCCGGCCGCGGCGTTTCTCATTCTGTTTCTTGCCTATCCGCTCGGACTCGGCGTCTGGCTGTCGTTCACCGACGCGCGCATCGGCCGCTCCGGCGTCTTTGTCGGGCTTGAAAACTACGAATGGCTGTGGGGCGATTCGACCTTCTGGCTGTCGGTGTTCAACACGCTGCTCTATACGAGCGTCGCCAGCATCATCAAATTCGCGGTCGGGCTTTATCTGGCGCTGCTGCTCAACGAGCGGCTGCCGTTCAAGGCGATCATCCGCGCGCTGGTGCTGATCCCATTCATCGTGCCGACCGTGCTGTCCGCCATCGCGTTCTGGTGGCTGTTCGATCCGCAATTCTCGATCATCTCGTGGTCGCTCAGGAAAATGGGCCTGATCACGGTCAACATCAATTTTCTCGGCGACTTCTGGAATGCGCGCTGGTCGGTGATCTTCGCCAATATCTGGCGCGGCGTTCCGTTCGTCGCGATCACGCTGCTGGCCGGCTTGCAGACCGTGTCGCCATCGCTCTATGAGGCCGCGACCATCGACGGCGCCACCAGCTGGCAGCGCTTCCGCCACATCACCTATCCGCTGCTGACGCCGATCATCGCCGTGGTGATGACGTTTTCGGTACTGTTCACCTTCACCGACTTCCAGCTGATCTGGGTGATGACGCGCGGCGGCCCGGTCAACGCCACCCATCTGATGGCGACATTGTCCTATCAACGCGCCATCCTGGGCGGCCAGTTGGGCGAGGGCGCGGCGATCTCGACCGCGATGATCCCGTTCCTGCTGGCGGCGATCCTGGTCTCATGGTTCGGCTTGCAGCGGCGCAAATGGCAGCAGGGTGGCGACAATGACTGACGTTCTCGCCGCCAAGGCCGCCGATCCCAGAGCCGTGCTGACCGCCGACGATCACAGCGAGGGCATGAGCTATCTGCACAACCTGCCGCGCCGGCTGGTCACGGTTTACCTGCCGCTGACCATCATTTTGCTGGTGCTGCTGTTCCCGTTCTACTGGATGGCGCTGACCTCGATCAAACCGGACGAGCAGTTGCTCGATCTCGACACCTTCAACCCGTTCTGGACCTGGAATCCGACGTTCAAGCACATCTACAAGCTGCTGTTCGAAACCGACTACCCGGTGTGGCTGTGGAACACGATGATGGTCGCGGTGTGCGCGACCGCACTGTCGATCGTCGCCAGCGTGTTCGCGGCCTATGCAATCGTCCGGCTGCGCTACAAGGGCGCGCAGTGGGTCGGCGGCGCGATCTTCCTCGCCTATCTGGTGCCGCCGTCGATCCTGTTCATTCCGCTGTCGACCGTGGTGTTTCAGTACGGGCTGTTCGACACGCCGCTGGCGCTGATCCTGACCTATCCGACCATCCTGATCCCGTTCTCGACCTGGCTGTTGATGGGCTATTTCAAGACCATCCCGTTCGAGCTCGAGGAATGCGCGTTGATCGACGGCGCTAACCGCTGGCAGATCCTGATGAAGATCGTGGTGCCGCTGGCGATCCCCGGCCTGATCTCGGCCTTCATCTTCTGCTTCACGCTGTGCTGGAACGAGTTCATCTACGCGCTGACCTTCATCTCATCGACCCAGTACAAGACCGTGCCGGTCGCGATCGTGACCGCGCTGGTGGATGGCGATATTTACCGCTGGGGCTCACTGATGGCGGGCGCGATGATCGGCTCGTTGCCGCTCGTCATCCTGTACGCGTTCTTCGTCGAGCACTACGTCTCGGCGATGACCGGCGCGGTCAAGGAGTAGGCGACCATCCGCTCATGCCCGCGAAAGCGGGCATCCATCAGCCGGGTCCCAGTTTTCGTGGCGACCAGCGACTGAGGCGCCACTATACAATCATCAACACGGGCCGCTGGACGAAGCGCCGGAACGCGGCGAGCAGCTCCTCGGCGACGGCAGTATCGATCGTGCGTTCGTCGCAGGTCAGCGTCGCCGTCACGGCGGTCACGAACTTGACCGCACCATCCTCGCCCTCGATTGCAACGCGGCGCGGCCAGCCGATGCTCAGCATCGTGGTGTGTGGCGGACGCAGGACGCCGGCGACGGATGTGATGCCCTCTACTGACGAGATGGAGATCGCGGACGACGCGCCGTGCGTCTCGTCGCTTGCGCTGACAGTGGAGAGAGCCGTTAACGGCACCCGCGCAGCATTGCGAAACAGCAGATGGTTCTTGCCCATCGTGAGGGAGATGTCCGGTTGCTCCCCCGCCATGATCCTCGCGAGCGCGACGGCCCACGCCTTGATGATGATGTCCGCGAGCGCGAGAAGCCGCTGTCCGTTCTTCTTCAGCGCGGCATTCGCCTCGTCGCGCAAAGCGAGCGCAGCGGTGACTTCGACGTCGGTCGTCAGCACGATATGGGCGGCGACCGGAACCTGCGTCGCCGCTGACGGACGCGCCTGCTCGACGTCGCTTGCGACGATGCGGCCATGCGGGCCGGAGCCTTTGACGTTGGCAAGGTCGATGCCGCGCTCGCCGGCGAGCCGCCGCGCCAAAGGCGTGACGAAACTGCCGCTGGCGAGCCGGGCCGGCCCGTAATTGCGTTCCGGGGTGCGCACCTCGCGGAACGGGTCCATCGGAGCCGACGGTTTACGCGGCGGCGTCACATCCCGCTCGTCCCCGCGGACGCGGGGACCCAGTTCTTTCCTTTGGGCTCTCGCATTTGAGCCTTGGGCCCCCGCTTTCGCGGGGACGAACGGAGAAGAAAGCGCAGGTCGGGTTACGGACGCTGAAAGTGCCGCCGCCCCCGCGCCGCCGATCACCGCCACCACCGCGCCGACCTTGGCCACCTCGCCGACGCCGAACCGGATCTCGGTCAGCGTGCCGGCATAGGTCGAGGGTACTTCCATCGAGGTCTTGTCGGTCTCGATCTCGAACAAATTGTCGCCCGGCTTGACGCTGTCGCCGGCCGTCTTGAACCATTTCGTAATCTTGCCTTCGGCGACGGTCTCGCCGAGCTGCGGCATCAGGACGTCCACGTGTCGCCACCAAAACTTTCGAGAGCGATTTGCATTTTCTTTCGTCGTCCCCGCGAAGGCGGGGACCCATAACCCCGTGACTCGTTCATTTGCGCAAACCGTGCCTCATTGAATACCTGGTGACTATGGGTCCCCGCCTTCGCGGGGACGACAGAGGGAGTTACCAAACCACCGACACATATTGCGTCTCGAGGAATTCCATCATGCCCTCATGCGCGCCGTCGCGGCCGATGCCGGACTGCTTCATGCCGCCGAACGGCGCCGCCGGATCGGACACCAGGCCGCGATTGAGGCCGATCATGCCGAAGTCGAGCTTCTCCGACACCCGCATGCCGCGGGTGAGGTCCTTGGTATAAAGGTATGCGACCAGACCATATTTGGTGTCGTTGGCGCGCTTGATGGCTTCATCTTCGGTCTTGAAGCTCTGGATCGAAGCGACCGGCCCGAAGATTTCCTCGTTCAGCATCTTCGAATCGTCAGAGACGTTGGTGAGCACGGTCGCCGGATAGAAGAAACCGGGGCCGTCCGGCTTCTTGCCGCCAACCATGACCTTGGCGCCTTTCGACACCGCGTCCTCGACCAGCTCGAGCACCTTGTCGAGGCCGTCCTTGTTGACCAGCGGCCCCAGATTGACGCCGTCGTCGAGCCCGTTGCCCATCTTGAGCGAGCCCATCTTGGCGGTCAGTTTCTTGGCGAATTCGTCGTGCACCTTTTCGTGGACGTAGAACCGATTGGCCGCGGTGCAGGCCTCGCCCATATTGCGCATCTTGGCGATCATGGCGCCGTCGATCGCGGCGTCGATGTCGGCGTCCTCGAACACGATGAAGGGCGCGTTGCCGCCAAGCTCCATCGCCGGCTTCACCACATTGTCGGCCGCCTCATGCAGCAGCTTGCGGCCGACCTCGGTCGAGCCGGTGAACGACACGACGCGCACCCGCGGATCGTGCAACATGGCGCTGACGACCTTGCCGGACGAGCGCGACGGGATGACGTTGACCACGCCGGGCGGCACGCCGGCTTCTTCCAGGATCGGCATCAAAGCCAGCATCGTCAGCGGCGTATCGGATGCCGGCTTGAGCACCACGGTGCAGCCGGCGGCAAGCGCCGGCGCGATCTTGCGGGTCGCCATGGCGGCAGGAAAATTCCACGGCGTCACCAGCACGGCGACGCCCGACGGCTTGTGCTGCACGAGAATCCGCGCGCCGGACGACGGCGCGGTCGACATCGAGCCGAGATTGCGCACCGCCTCCTCCGCGTTCCAGCGGAAGAATTCAGCGGCATAGGCCACTTCGCCGCGCGAGTCCGACAGCGCCTTGCCGTTCTCCAGCGTGATCAGCTTGGCGAGCCGTTCGGCGTCGCGCATGATCAGGTCGTAGGACTTGCGCAGGATTTCGGCACGCTCGCGCGGCTTCTTGGCGCCCCAGGCCGCGAACGCGCCGGCCGCGGCATCGACCGCGGCCTTGGCATCGTCGACCGTGGCGCTGGCGACCGAGGCGACGGTCTTTTCCGTGGCCGGGTCGATCACGTCAAACCGTTGACTATCCGAGGATTTTCGCCACTTGCCGCCGATCCAGAGATCAGTCGGGACGTTCGCCAGCAGATTGTCGTAGTTGGCCATAGCAAGCACTCCAGTTTTCTTTCTGTCATGGCCGGGCTTGTCCCGGCCATCTCGCTTAGGCAGGCACAGCACCTTCCTAAGCGGGATCACCGGGTCACGCCGCTACGCGGCGGCCCGGTGATGACAACACTAGCTCTCGAGCGACCGCCGCACCGTTTCAACGATGCGAGCCGGTGTCGGCAAAATGGCGTCTTCCAGAATATCGGCGGCCGGCAATGGAATGTGCGGCGTGGTGATCCGCACCGGCGGGCCGTCGAGATCGTAGAATGCCTCGTCGGCCACGATCGACACGATCTCGGCGCCCCATCCGCACAGCCGCGGATTCTCCTCGACGGTGAACAGCCGGTGGGTCTTCGCCACCGAGCCGAGAATGGTCTGGGTGTCGAGCGGCACCAGGCAGCGCACGTCGACGACCTCGCAGTCGATGCCATGCTCGGCCTTGAGGATGTTGGCGGCCTCGACCGCCCGCGGCACCATCAAAGCCAGCGCGCAGATCGTCGCATCTTTGCCCGGACGAACGATCTTGGCGGTGCCGAGCGTGTCGACGATCTCGCCGTCGGGCACCTCGCCCTTGGTGGCATAAAGCGATTTGTGCTCGAGGAAGATCACCGGATCCGGGTCGCGCACCGACGCCGCCAGCAGCCCGATCACGTCGCGCGGATTGGACGGCGCCACCACCTTGAGGCCGGGAATCATCATGCACCAGTTCTCGACGCTCTGCGAATGCTGGGCGCCGAAGCGCGAGCCGGCGCCATTGCCGGTGCGGACCACCAGCGGGCACTTGGTCTGGCCGTTCGACATGTAGCGGCTCTTCGGAAATTCGTTGGCGATGTAGTCGAAACACACCGCGAAGAAGTCCGAGAACATGATCTCGGCAATCGGCTTGAGGCCGGTCATCGCCGCGCCCATCGCCGCGCCGAGGATGGCCTGCTCGGAGATCGGCGTGTCGCGCACCCGCAGCGGGCCGAACTGCTCATAGAGCCCGACCGTCGCCTTGAACACGCCGCCGGCCTTGGCGACATCCTCGCCGAGGAACACGACGTCCTCATCGCGCTTCATTTCCTGCGCAATGCCGCGGATCACCGCGTCGCGATAGGTGATTTCCGCCATCTTAGTTTCTCCAGGCCCAGCCGCCATCGGCATAGACATCGGTGGTCAGGATATCGAGCGGCGGCATCGGCGCCGCCTTGCAGGCTTCGGTGGCATCATCGACCTCCTTGCGGATATCGGCGTCGATCTCGGCGATCGCCTTGTCGCTGACGCCGAACTGCTTGAGGCGCTCGCGATAGATCGTGATCGGATCGCGTTCCTTCCATTTTTCCAGTTCGCCCTCGGGGCGGTATTTGGCGGGGTCCGCACGCGAATGGCCGCTATGGCGATAGGTCATGCACTCGATCAGCGACGGGCCGTCGCCGGCGCGGGCTTTCGCGAACGCCTTCTGCGCGGTGCGGTAGACCTCGTCGGCGTCATTGCCGTCGATGACGATGCGCTCGAGGCCGTACGACCCGGCGCGGTCGGCGGCTGGATGCTGCACCGCCGTGACGTCGCCGATCGGCGTATATTCCATGTAGAGATTGTTCTCGCAGACGAACACCACCGGCAGCTTCCACACCGCGGCGAAATTCAGCGCCTCGTGGAACGCGCCGATATTGGTGGTGCCGTCGCCGAAGAAGCACACCGAGACGTCCTTGGCGCCCTTGTATTGCGCGCGCCAGGCCGCGCCGCAGGCGATCGGCAGATGCGCGCCGATAATGGCGTAGGAGCCCATCACGCCGTGCGCTTCCGACGTCAGATGCATCGAGCCGCCTTTGCCGCGCATCAGGCCATTGTCGCGCTGCATCAGTTCGCCCAGCACCTTCTCGACCGGCACGCCGCGCGCCAATGTGTGGGCGTGGCCGCGATAGGTGCAAAAGCTCAAATCGCCCGGGATCATGGCCTCGGCAAAGCCGGCGGCGATGGCCTCCTGGCCGAGCGAGAGATGGCTGGTGCCCTTGACCAGGTTCTGCAGGAACAGATCGTAGGCGCGCTGCTCGGCCTCGCGCAGCCGGACCTGGGAACGGTACAGAGCGAGCCGCTTATCCTCGCCGATGTCGTCGTTCAGGCCCGAGCCGGCCGGGCCCGGCGCGCCATTCTCAACCTTCGCCATGTGAAATTCCTAGAGGCCAACAATCCATTGGGCCGGCGAAACTTAGCGCCCTCGCCGACCTTCACGCAACCGGCGCAGAAGGCTGGGTCTTGCCGCGCACGGTTTCGCGATGCAGCAGGTAGAGCCCGGACGCGATCACGATCGAGCCGCCGACGATGGTCCAGAAGTGCGGAACATCGCCAAACACCAGGAACCCGAGCGTCGTGGTCCACACCATCTGCGTATAAATGAACGGCGCCAGCGTCGACGCCGGAGCGAGCCGATGCGCCAGGATCAGCAAATAGTGGCCGAAGCCGCCGAGAAGCCCGATCAGCAGCATGAGGGCGCCGGTGAGAATACTGTCCGGCATTTTCCAGACAAAGGGCACGATCGCGGTCATCGCCACCGCGCCGACCAGGTTGGTGTAAAATTGCGTGGTGTCGCTGCTGTCGGTCCGTGCCAGGAAACGAGTGGCGATCACGTAGAACGCATAGCAAACCACGCTGGCGAGGGTGAGCAGCGCCGCGGGATGCATGCCGCCGAAGCCCGGCCGCGTCACCAGCAGCACGCCGAAAAAGCCGACGGCGATCGCGCTCCAGCGCCGCCAGCCGACCCATTCGCCAAGCAACGGCACGCACAACGCCGCCACCAGAAACGGCGTCGAGAACAGGATCGCCAGCGCCTCGTCGAGCTGCAAATAGCGCAGCGCAAACAGGTTGAGCATCGTCGACAGCAACAACAGGAACGAGCGGCCGACCTGCATGAACGGCCGGGTGGTTTTCAGCAAACCGGGTTTTGTGATCGGATTCGAGATGAACAGCGTCGGCACGAAGGCGAAGAAATAGCGCGCCCACACCACCTGCAACGTGAACATGTGATAATTGAGATATTTGCCGGTCGAATCGAGACACGAGAAGCTCGCCACCGCGCCGCACATCAGCGCGATGCCAGTCAGACGCTGGCGGCGAAGAACTGCCGGTTCTGTCAATACGTCGCCCGCCCACCCGATATGTCGAATGCCGAGCCGGTGGTGAACGAGCAATCGGCCGACGCGCAAAACGCCGCGAGCGCCGCGACCTCATTGACCAGCACGAAACGCCCGCGCGGGATTTTTGCCAGCATGTAATCGATGTGGCTTTGCGTCATCTGGTCGAAGATCGCGGTCTTGGCCGCCGCCGGCGTGATGCAGTTGACCGAAATGTCCTTGGTCGCGGTTTCCTTGGCGAGCGACTTGGTCAGCGAGATGACGCCGGCTTTTGAGGCCGAATAAGCAACCGCATTCGGGTTGCCTTCCTTGCCGGCGACCGAGGCGATATTGACGATGCGCCCGTAATTTTGCGCCATCATGCCGGGCACGATCGCCTTGCAGCAGTGAAACTGGCCGTCGAGATTGATCGCCATCACGCGGCGCCACTCCTCGACCGGATAGTCCCAAGTCGGAATGTTCTGGCCGGCAACGCCGGCATTGTTGACCAGAATGTCGATGCGGCCGAATGCCTTGATGGTCTCATCGCGGGCGCGCTCGACATCGCCGTAGTTGGTGACGTCAACGCTCACCGCGATGATGTTGCCGCGGTTCCCGAGGTCCTTGGCGGTCTTCTGCGCCAGCGCGGTGTCGCGGTCCCAGATCGCGACCGCGGCCCCGGAATCGAGAAAGCGCTCGACGATGGCGCGGCCGATACCCTGCGCACCGCCGGTCACCGCCGCAAAGCGGCCGGCAAGATCGATTTTATTGGTCACGGAACGTCTCCCCACATGGCGGGCCGGCGTGTCATTGAACGTCGATTGCGCGGCCTTGAGCCGATGATATACCCGCATCCGGGCGAAATGAGCAGCCACCTCCGGAGATAGCAGCCATCCAGGCGCTGCCGGACCTGGGACAAGATGACGCGATGGATGGCTCGATTCTCGCCCTGTTTTTGCTGGCCACCTTCATCGGCGGCGTCGTCAGCGGCCTCGCCGGCTTCGCCTTCGGCCTGGTGGTATCCGGCATCTGGCTGCACATCCTGACGCCGCTCCAGGTCGCCACGCTGATCGTGTTCTACGGCATCTTCGTCCAGGCCTATAGTATCTTCGCGCTGCGGCTTTCCCTGGTCGGGCGCCACGTCATTCCGCTGATCGTCGGCAGCGTGGTCGGCGCCCCGCTCGGGGTCTGGCTGCTGCATTTCATAAATCCCGGCTATTTGCGGCTTGCCGTCGGCGTCATGATGATCGGCTACAGTCTCAACGGATTGCTACGGCCGACCCTGAAGGCCGTCCCCGCCAACGTACCGGTGGAACTTGGGGTCGGCTTCCTCAACGGCGTGCTCGGCGGCATGACCGGGCTGGCCGGCGTGTTCGTCACCGTCTGGTGCAACTTGCGCGGCTGGTCGAAAGACACCCAGCGCAGCGTCTATCAGCCGGTGATCCTCGCCTCCTTCGCGGTCAGCGCCATTTCACTCGCCGCTGGCGGCGCGCTGACGGCGCCGACCCTGAAGCTGTACCTCTACGGCGTCGTCCCGCTGCTCGCCGGCATGTTCATCGGACTCAAGCTTTACGGCCACCTCAACGACGCCACGTTCCGCAAGGTCGTTCTCGTGCTGTTGCTGCTGTCGGGGCTGGTGCTGATCGTTCCGGAGCTGCTCTGGCGTTGAGCCATTCAGGTCTGTTGCGCCGCAACCTGGCTCGCGGCAGGAATGCTTTTATGCAACCCCGCGGCTTGCATCGGCGGCGCAGTTTTGCATTGATGATCAAAATAATAACAGCCCGGCGCAAACCAGAACGCTTGCCGGCAAACAAAAAACCCCGTGGAGGACGCACATGACGCTTTTCAAAATGCTGTTGGCTGCCGTGATCGTGACCGCATTGTCGGCCGCGAGCGCTGGCGCGCAGACCGAGATCAAATTCGGCCATGTCGGCGAACCGGGCTCGCTGTTTGACTTGTCGGCGCAGGAGTTCGCCAAGCGCGCCAATGCCAAGCTCGGCGACAAGGCCAAGGTGGTCGTGTACGGCTCGAGCCAGCTCGGCGGCGACGGCGACCTGATGAAGAAGCTCAAGCTCGGCACGGTCGATCTCGCTTTGCCGTCGACGGTGATGTCGTCGGCGGTTCCGGCCTTCGGCGTGTTCGAAATGCCCTATCTGGTCAAGGATCGCGCCCATATGGCGAAGATCCGCGAACAGGTCGTCATTCCGATGCTCTATCCGCTGGCGGAGAAGTCCGGCTACCACGTCATTGCGACCTGGGAGAACGGCTTCCGCCAGATCACCAACAGCAAGCGGCCGATCGTCAAGCCGGAGGACCTGCAAGGGCTCAAGCTGCGCGTGCCGGGCGGCAGCTGGCGGGTGAAGATGTTCAAGGCCTACGGCGCCAATCCCAGCCCGCTCGCTCTGTCGGAAGTCTTCGTCGCGTTGCAAACCGGCGTGATGGACGCGCAGGAAAATCCGCTGGCGCAAATCTATCCGTCGCGTTTCTACGAGGTGCAGAAATATCTTTCGATGACCGGCCACGTCTATACGCCGGCCTATGTCACGGCCGGCGCGAGCTGGTCGCGGCTGCCGCCCGAGGTGCAGAAAATCCTCGCCGATACCGCGGTCGAGATGCAGCCGGTCGTCTACAAGATCGCCGCCGATCTCGATGAAAGCCTCTACAAGAAGCTCAAGGAGGCCGGCATGCAGATCAACGAGGCGGACAAGGACGCCTTCATCAAGGCGAGCGCCGCGATCTACGAGGATTTCGCCAAAGACGTTCCGGACGGTAAGGAACTGATCGACAAATCGCTCGCGCTGGGCAAATAGGTCGTCGTCGCCCGGCAGAGCCCGGCAAAGGCACGCATTAAGTCACTCCTTAACTCACTTCGGACATCACGTGGCAAGATCGCGCAGCAAGCAAGGAGGCCGCCGGACGCGGCCTCCTGTCAGGAGTACGCGTTCGACTCTCGAGCGTTTCCGTGCTGGTTTCGAGTGGCTGCTTGAAACCATCGTGATCGCGCTGGTCTCCGGGCTGACATTGCTGGTCATCGCCGGTTTCTGTTTCCGGTATCTGGGCTATGCGCTGTCCTGGTACGATGAGATCGCTTCGGTCGGCCTGGTGTGGCTGACCTATTACGGCTCGGCACTGGCGGCTTTGCGCGGCGCCCATATCGGCGTGCCCGGCTTCGTCAACGCCATGCCGCCGGCCATGCGACTCGTGGCCACCATATTCGCCGAGGCCTGCGTCTTCATCTTCATCCTGACGCTGGCCTGGACCGGCATGCAGGTGCTGGTCGTCCTTGGCGGCGAGTATCTGGTCAGCCTCGAATGGATGCCGCAGCGCGTGACCACGTCGGCGATCCCGATCGGCGCGGCGCTGTTCCTGATCGCGGAGACGCTGCGACTGCCGAAGCTCATTCAGGACGCGCGGGGCGGCGGTTTCATTGACACCGAGACGATCGAAGCAATCTCGCACGGCGCGCCGGATGCCGGCGGGACGGGATCGCGCCAATGACCATCACTCTGATGCTGATCGGGATGCTGGCGCTCGCGGTACTCAACGTGCCGATCGCGATTGCGCTCGGCCTGGTCGCGACCATCGCGATCCTTGTCATCCAGGGCCCGTTGATGCTGCCCAATCTGGCGCTGGAGATGTATGCCGGCGCCTCGAGCTTCCCGCTGCTGGCGATCCCGCTGTTCATCCTGTCGGGCGCGATCATGAACGCCTCGTCAATCTCGCGGCGGCTGATTGCCTTCGCCACCGCGCTGGTCGGCTTCGTCCGCGGCGGCCTGTCGATGGTGGCGATCGGCACCTCGGTGTTCTTTGCCGAAATCTCCGGCTCGGCGGTCGCCGACGTCGCCGCGCTCGGCACAATTCTCATTCCGGCGATGAAAAGCCGCGGCTATTCCAAGGAGGTCGCGGCGGCGACCATGTCGTCGGCGGCAAGCCTCGCCATCATCATCCCGCCCTCGATCCCGATGATCCTTTACGCGGTGATGGCGCAGACCTCCGTCGTCAAGCTGTTCGTCGCCGGCATCATTCCCGGTCTGCTCGGCGCGCTCGCCATGGCTGGCGCGGCCTATTACCACGCGGTGAAATTCAACTTCCCGCGTGAGGCGCGCTTCCAGCTGTCCGAGGTCTGGCGCACCTTCAAGGAAGCCCTGTGGGCCTTCATCCTGCCGATCGCCATTCTCGGCAGCATTTTCGGCGGCATCGTCACCGCGACCGAAGGCGCCGGCATAGCGGTGGTCGCGGCGATTTTCGTCGGCGGCGTTGTCTACCGCGATCTCGACGTCCGCGAGCTGCGCAAGGCCTGCGTCGACGGCGGCATCCAGACCGCGGTGGTGATGCTGCTGGTCGCCAGCTCCGCCGTGATCGGGACCTTCCTCACCGAGGCGCAGCTGCCGCAGGCGCTCGGCAATGCCATTACCGGCATCACCAGCAACAAATATGTCGTGCTGCTGCTGCTCAATTTCGCCTTCCTCGTCCTCGGCATGTTCCTGCATTCGGCGGCCGCGATCATCCTGGTGATCCCGATCGTGATGCCGATGATCAATGCCGTCGGCATCGACCCGATTCATTTCGGGCTGGTGGTGACGCTCAACCTCGCCATCGGCCAGCAGACGCCGCCGGTCGCCAGCGTGCTGATGACGGCCTGCGCCATCGCCAAGGCCGATATCTGGGAGACCACCAAGGTCAACATCCCCTACATCGCGGCGCTACTGTTCGTGCTGTTCCTGTGCACCTACGTGCCCGTCATATCGCTCGGGCTGGTGCACCTGTTCTACGGCGGCTGATTCATAATTCCGCGCACACGATGCGGGCGCCCTCGACCATCGCCCTCATTTTGCCGAAGGCCACTTCACGCGGCAGATATTTCAGGCCGCAATCGGGCGCGACCACGATTTTGTCGGCCGGGACGTAAGGCAGCGCGCGGCGGATCCGCGCCGCGACCACCTCAGGCGTCTCGATTGCCATATCCGACAGATCGAGCACGCCGAGGATGATGGTCTTGCCCTTGAGCTTTTCCAGCACCGAGCAGTCGAGATGCGACTGCGCAGTCTCGATCGACACCTGCTGCACGGCTGAGCCGGCCAGCTCGGGCAAAAACGAATAGCCCTCCGGCCTGACGTGAATGATGGCGGCATAGCCGAAGCAGATGTGGATCGCGGTGGTGCCCTTGACGCCGTCGAGCGCCGCGTCGAGGCCGTTAAGGCCGATCTGGCGCGCCTTGTCCGGCCGCGCCTGCATATAGGGCTCGTCGATCTGCAAGATGTCGGCGCCGGCCGCGAACAGGTCCTTGATCTCGGCATTCACCGCAGCGGCGTAGTCGAGTACCATCTCCTGCTCGCTGTTGTAGAAGTCGTTCTGCGCCTGCTGCGACATGGTGAAAGGGCCGGGCACGGTGATCTTGATGGTGCGGTCGGTATTGGCGCGCAGGAATTGCACATCGCGCACCTCGACCGGATATTTGCGGCGCACTCTGCCGGTAACGCGCGGCACCGGATTGGGATGGCCGGAGCGGTCGAGCGCTACGCCCGGATTGTCGATGTCGACGCCTTCAAGCGCGGTGGCGAAGCGGTTGGAATAGCTCTCGCGCCGCTGTTCGCCGTCGGTGATGATGTCGAGGCCGGCGCGCTCCTGGTCGCGAATCGCGATCAGCGTGGCGTCGTCCTGCGCCTGGTCGAGATAGTCCGGCGCGACCCGCCACAACTCTCTGGCCCGCACGCGCGGCGGAAAACGGCCGGCGAGCTTCTGGCGGTCGATCAACCAATCCGGCTGCGCGTAGGAGCCGACCAGAGAGGTGGGGAGGAGCGGAAGAATATCCATTAGCTTTTCCTTTCTCCGAGACTCATCGCCAATACGCGTGCGACATGGATCGCCTCGCGCCCGGTGCCGTCGCTGATCTGATGCCGGCACGAGGTGCCGTCGGCGACGATCAGCGTTTCGGCGGCGGCCTTGCGCACCGCCGGCAGCAATGACAGCTCGCCCATCGCCAGCGACACGTCGATCGTGTCGGCGGCGTAGCCGAAGCTGCCGGCCATGCCGCAGCAGCTCGATTCCACGGTCTCGACCTCGAGACCCGGAATGAGCCGCAGCGTCGTCTCGACGCCGCCCATCGCAGCAAACGCCTTCTGGTGGCAATGGCCGTGCAGCAGCGCGCGCTTGTCCAGCGGCTTCAGCGGCAGGTTGAGCGTGCCAGCCTTGTGCTCGCGGGCGAGGAATTCTTCCAGCAGAAACGAATTGTCCGAAAGTTTTTTGGCCGCCTCGCTTTTCATCAGCGCCGGCAGCTCGTCGCGAAACGTGAGCAGGCAGCTCGGCTCGAGCCCGATTACCGGCACGCCGCGCTCGACATAGGGCGCGAGCGCCGCCAGCACGCGCTCCGCCTCGCACCGCGCCTCGTCGATCTGGCCGATGGCGAGGAAGGTCCGGCCGCAGCACAGCGGCCGCTTGCTATCGTCCGCCGGCGCCGCGACATGGACGCGATAGCCCGCGGCGGCCAGCACCGTGATGGCGTCGTCGATGATCTCGCGCTCGAAGGCGCGGTTGAACGTGTCGGCGAACAGCACGACCTCGCGGCCGTCGCCCGGCCCGGCTGGCTCGGACGGATCGCGGAAAATATCCGAGCGCCAGCGCGGCAGGCTGCGCCGCGACGAAAAGCCCGCGAGCGCTTCCGACAGCCGTCGCAACACCCCTATCCGATTACGCATGTTCAGCAGCCACGGCACCCGAGCGGCATGGCGCGCATAGCGCGGCAGCCAGCCGACCAGCCGGCCGTGCAGCGAAAAGCCGTGCTTGAGGCCGCGCGCCGCCTGCACCTCGATCTTCATGCGCGCCATGTCGACGCCGGTCGGACATTCGCTCCGGCAGGCCTTGCACGACACGCACAGCTTCAGCGTCTCGGCCATTTCCTCGGAGGCCAGCGCATCGGGGCCGAGCTGGCCGGTCACCGCGAGCCGCAGCGTATTGGCGCGGCCGCGCGTCACGTCGCGCTCGTCGCGGGTGACGCGATAGCTCGGGCACATCACGCCGCCGGTCGTTTTGCGGCAGGCGCCATTGTTATTGCACATCTCGATGGCGCCCTGGAATCCGCCGCCGGAGCCCGGATAGGCCGACCAGTCGAGCTGCGTCGCCACTGGCCCGCCATGATAGCCGGGGGCATAGCGGAACAGCTCGCGGCTATCGAATTTCGGCGCCCGCACCACCTTGCCCGGATTGAACAGGCCGTCCGGATCGAACGTGTCCTTGACCTCCTCGAAGGCACGCGCCAGCCGGGAGCCGAACATCACCTCGTTGAATTCCGAGCGCACGATGCCGTCGCCATGCTCGCCGGAATGCGAGCCCTTGTATTCGCGGACCATGGCGAACGCCTCCTCGGCGATCTCGCGCATGGCGTGGACGTCCTTGTCCTGCCGCAGATTGAGCACCGGCCGCACATGCAGGCAGCCGGAGCCGGCATGGGCGTACCAGGTGCCGCGGGTGCCGTGCTTCTCGAACACTTCGGTCAGCCGCGCGGTGTAGTCGGCCAGATGCTCGAGCGGCACCGCGCAATCCTCGACGAAGGAGACCGGCTTGCCCTGCTGCTTCATCGACATCATGATGTTGAGGCCGGCGGTGCGCAGCTCGGTGATCGCGCCCTGCAATTCGGGGCTGAGCACCTCGACCACGCCGCCCCACTTGGCGCCGGGCTTGTCCCAGCCGAAACCGAGATCGCCGATCAGCTGCTTGAGCTGCCGCAGCCGGCGCAGATTCTCCTCCTGATCCTCCTCGCCGAACTCGACCAGCAGGATCGCTTCCGGTGTCTCGCGGACGAATTTCTCGAGCGTCGGGCGGAACATCGCGATCTCGCGCGCCAGCTCGATCATGGTGCGGTCGATCAGCTCGACGCCGATCGGCGCCAGCCGGACGATATGTTGCGCGGCGTCCATCGCCTGATAGAAGCTGCCAAAATGACAGGCGCCGACAGTGCGCCGTCCCAGCAGCGGCCACAGCTTCAGCTCGATTCGGGTGGAGAACGCCAGCGTGCCTTCGCCGCCGACGAGGACATGCGACAGATTGATGTCGTTCTTCCCCGGCACCAGCGCGTCGAGATTATAGCCGCCGACCCGGCGCTGCACCCTGGGGAATCTCGCCGCGACCTCGTCCTTCTCGCGCGCGCCGATCGCCAGCAGCCGCTCGGCGATTGGCCGCAGCGCCGACTTGTCCGGCACGCCCGACAGATCATTGCCGACGCGGCCGAACTGCGCCAGCGCGCCGTCGGCCAGCAGCGCCTCGATCGAGATGACATTGTCGCGCATCGTGCCGTAGCGCAGCGAACGCCCGCCGCAGGAATTGTTCGCCGCCATGCCGCCAATGGTGGCGCGCGACGCGGTCGAGACATCGACCGGAAACCACAGCTTGTGCTTCTTGAGCGCGCGGTTGAGATCGTCGAGCACGATGCCGGGCTCGACCGTGCAGCGCCCGCGCTTCGCGTCAACATCGAGGATGCGGGTGAGATATTTCGAGCAGTCGATCACCAGCGACGAATTCACCGTCTGCCCGGCCTGCGAGGTGCCGCCGCCGCGTGGCAATACGGTCACCTTCTCGTCGCGCGCCAGCGCAATGGCGCGTTCGGCCTCCTCAATGGTGCGCGGCGCGACCACGCCGAGTGGCATGATCTGGTAATGCGATGCGTCGGTCGCGTAACGGCCGCGCGTGAAGCGGTCGAACTGCACGTCGCCGCTGATCTCGGCCTTCAGGCGCCGTTCCAGACCGGGCAAAAGCCGCTCAGCCATTGAGTTCCTCTATGTGCCGATAGCCGGTCGCGCCCAACCGGCAATTGCTGCGAATTGCCCTTGACCCGACTGTACCATTCATAGTTCATCGCGTGACTTTCCGCGATATTTTCGCTTTCCGCCGACGTTTGGAGCGTTGACCTATGGCTCAGAATTCTTCCCGTGCGATCGGGCGTCATCACCTGCACATTCCGGGGCCGACCCCGGTGCCGGACCGCATCCTGCGCGCCATGGACACGCCGATCATCGACCATCGCGGCCCGGAATTCGCCAAGCTGGCCAAGCGCTGCCTCGAAGGCATCAAGACCATCTTCAAGACCACCAATCCGGTGGTGATCTACACCGCGACCGGCACCGGCGCCTGGGAAGCGGCGCTGATCAACACGCTGTCGCCCGGCGACCGCGTCGTCATGGTCGAGACCGGCCAGTTCGGCACGCTGTGGAAGAACATGGCCGAGAAGCTCGGCCTCAAGCCTGAATTCATTCACACCGACTGGCGCCACGGCGCCGATCCGGCCGTCATCGAAGCCAAGCTGCGCGACGACAAGAACAAGGAGATCAAGGCGGTCTGTGTCCTGCACAATGAGACGTCGACCGGCTGCCTGTCGCCGATCGCCGAGATCCGCAAGGCGATCGATAAGGCCGGCCATCCGGCGATGCTGTTCGTCGACACCATCTCCTCGCTGGCCTCGACCGATTACCGCCACGACGAATGGGGCGTCGACGTCACCGTCGGCGGCTCGCAGAAGGGCCTGATGCTGCCGCCCGGCATGTCGTTCAACGCCATCAGCGACAAGGCGCTTGCCGCCGCCAAGACCTCGAAGCTGCCGAAGTCGTTCTGGGCCTGGGACGACATGATGACCATGAACAAGGTCGGGTTTTTTCCCTACACGCCGGCGACGCAGATGCTGCACGGCCTCGCGGCGTCGATCGACATGCTGCACGAGGAAGGCCTCGACAACGTGTTCGCGCGGCATTCGCGGCTCGCCGAAGCAACCCGCCGCGCCGTCAAGCACTGGGGCCTCGAGACCATCTGCGCCGATCCGAAATATTATTCGCCGACCTTGACCGCGGTGCTGCTGCCGGACGGCCACGACGCCGACGCGTTCCGCGCCATGGCGCTGGAGAATTTCAACATTTCGTACGGATCGAGCTTCGGCCGCTTCGCCGGCAAGATGTTCCGCATCGGCCATCTCGGCGACATCAACGAAGGCGACCTGCTCGGCGGGCTTGGCATCACCGAGATGGCGCTGCAGCTCGCCAACGTCCCGATCAAGAAAGGCGGCGTGCAGGCGGCGATGGATTACCTCACCGCGCAGCAGGCCGGCGGCGCCAAGCAGGCGGCGGAGTAAGCTCTTATCCCCTCGCCGCAGGCCTTCCCTCTCCCGCTTGCGGGAGAGGGTGGCGAGCGCGTCAGCGCGAGCCGGGTGAGGGCTTCTTCATCTCCCCTCACCCGCCCTCGCTTCACTCGGGCACCCTCTCCCGCTTCGCAGGAGAGGGAAGTCGGCCAGCACATGCTTCACAAACTCCGCCATCGTACCGAGCGCCAACTCCGGCGCCTCGCGCTGCGGCGAGTGCTTGATGCCGGGCAACAGCGCGACCTCGACCGGACAATAGCAATCGCGCTGCGCCGCCTCGATCTGCGCCACGGTGCCGTATTGGTCGTCGGCGCCCTGCACGATCAGGATCGGCACCCGGATATAGGCCAGTTCCTCGGTGATATCCCATTTGCGAAAACCTGGATCGAGCCAGGCGCCGTTCCAGCCGCGGAACGCGTTGTCCGGATCCCTGTGCCAGCGCGCTAATCTTGTGCGCAGATCGGTGGTCTCGTAGGCCGTCCTGGCCTCGACGATCGAGGCGATGCCGGAATCCTCAGTGAAAAAGTGTGGCGCGATCAGCACCAGCGCCCGCACCCGATGATCCTGATGCGAGCCGGCATAGATGGTCGCGATCGAGGCGCCATCGCTATGGCCGATCAAGAGGCCATCCCGGAAGCCGATGGCGTCGAGCACGGCCGGCAAGGTCTGGCGTGCCTCGTCGTGCATGTAAGTGAGCGGCCGCGGCAGTTGCACCGGGCTCGACTGGCCATAGCCGGCGCGGGAATAGACGAGCACGCCGGCGCCAGTGGCCTTTTGCAGCCTGTCGGGAAAATCGCCCCACAGGCCGACGCAGCCAAGGCCCTCGTGCAGCAGCACCAAGGTCGGCGCCACGTCCGGCCGCGGCCCGGTCATGCGGTATTCGAGATGCTGGTTGTTGATGTTTAAAAAACCGATGTCTTCCATTTTCTGTCATGGCCGGGCTTGTCCCGGCCATCCCGCTTAGGGATGCAATGCCCGCCTAAGCGGGGTCACCGGGACAAGCCCGGTGACGACAAGAAAACTACGCAGCCCCTTCCGCCCTCAACCTGAACCGCTGAATCTTCCCGGTCGCGGTCTTCGGCAGGTCCCTGCGGAATTCGATCCAGCGCGGATATTTGAACGGCGCCAACTTCGCTTTCACGTGATCCTGCAAGGCGCGGACCAGCGCGTCGCTCTCCTTGTCCGGCGCCTTGAGCACGACGAAGGCCTTGGGCTTGAGCAGCTTCTGCTCGTCGTGCCAGCCGATCACCGCGGCTTCCAGCACGTCGGGGTGGCTCAACAGCGCGGCCTCGACCTCGAACGGCGAGACGTAGAGCCCCGACACCTTCAGCATGTCGTCGGCGCGGCCGCAGCAGACGTAATAGCCGTCCTCGTCCTCGATATATTTGTCGCCGGAGCGGGTCCACTCGCCCTGGAACGTCGAGCGCGACTTCTCGCGATTGTTCCAGTACATGATCGCGCTGGTCGGGCCGCGGCAATACATTTCGCCCATCTCGCCGCGCTTCACCGGCAGTCCGTCCTCGCCGATCAGCTTGATCTCGTAGCCCGGCACCGGCTTGCCGGTGGTGCCGTATTTGGTCGCGCCCGGAACATTGGTGAGATAGATGTGCAGCATCTCGGTGGTGCCGAGGCCGTCGCAGACCTCGACGCCGTAGCGCTCCTTGAAGCGCCTGGCGATCTCTTCCGGCAAAGCTTCGCCGGCGGACAATGCGCGGCGCAATTTCACTTCGGATTTCTGCGGCGCGTTCGGGCTGTTGATGAAGGCGCCGTAAAAGGTCGGCACGCCCCAGAACACCGTGACCGGATATTTGCGCAGCAGCGCCGCGACGCCGTCCGGGGTCGGCCGGTCGGGCAGCAGCACCGTGGTGGCGCCGACCGACATCGGGAACGTCATGGCGTTGCCGAGGCCGTAGGCGAAGAACAATTTGGCCACCGAATAGACCACGTCGCTCTCGCGGATCCCGGCGACCGGCGTGCCGTAGAGATCGGCGGTCAGCTTGAGGCTGGCATGGACGTGGACGGCGCCTTTCGGCTTGCCGGTCGAGCCCGACGTGTAGAGCCAGAACGCCATGTCGTCGCGCGTGGTCGGCGCGGTGTAGGGCTCGCCGGTGGTGTTTTCGAGCAGCTGCTCGAAATTCAGATGGCCCTGCGCATCGTTGCCGGAGACGATGACGTGCGCGAGGTCGTTCGCATGATCGATCAGCTTGGCGAAGCGCGGATAGAGCGCCTCCGATACGACCAGGCAGGTCGCGCGGCTGTCGGCCAGCATGTAGGCGTAGTCGTCCTCGGTCATCAGCGTGTTGACCGGGATGGCGATGATGCCGGCTTTGAGGCAGCCAAGGAACGCGGTCGGCCAGTCGATCGTGTCGGTCATGCACATCAGCACCCGCTGTTCGCGGCGGATGCCGAGCGCGCGCAGCGCCTGGCCGAAGCGCTCGACGCGGTCGGCGAGATGGCCATAGGTCCACGAGCCGCGCGGATCGAGATAGACCGGCTTGCCCTCGCGGCCGGCGGCGAGGTTGCGCTCGAGGATATCGGCCGCGAAATTATAGTCTCGTGGGACTTCGCCCACGGCCGCTCGTTCGCCGCCCTCGACCGCAGTCGCGGTTCGCATTTGTTTTTTCCTCCCAAAGCCGCGCATAGTATGCAGGCGCGGCGACAGCACCGCAACGCCGCCACCAATGACCGGGGATTTCCATGCAAACGAGCCGGGATCGCATCCTGACCACCCATGTCGGCAGCCTGCCGCGCAACGACAAATTGTCCGACCTGCTGGTCAAGCGCGAGGCCAATGAGCCGTTCGACCCTGCCGAGATGAACAAGGAAATGGACCGCGCCGTCGCGCATGTCGTGGCGAAGCAGATTTCGGCCGGCATCGATATCGGCAATGACGGCGAGCAGCAGCGGGTCGGCTTCCAGACCTACGTGCCGCAACGCATGTCCGGTTTTGCCGGGGTCTCGAACCGCCGGCGCGGCCAGGAGTTCGAGGAATTCCCCGAGCTGGTCGAGCAGCTCAAGCGCCGCTTCCCGCACGTCAGCAAGCAGCAGAACGCGCCGGAGGCGCAGGCCGACATCAAGTATCTCGACATCAAGCCGCTCGAGAGCGAGATCGCGCGCTTCAAGCGCATCGCGCAGGGCAAGTTCGCCGAGCAATTCATGACCGCGCCCTCGCCCGGCATCATCTCGACGACGATGCTGAACGCCTATTACGACAGCCACGACAAATATCTCGACGCCATCGCCCGCGAGATGAAAAACGAATATCAGGCGATCGCCAAGTCAGGTCTGATCCTGCAGATCGACGCCCCCGACCTGGCGATGGATCGCACCATGATGTATCGCGACTTGAACGACGCCGATTTCGTCAGGCGCGTGGAAAAGCACATCGCTTCGATCAACGCCGGCATTGCCGGCATACCGCGCGAGCTGGTGCGGCTGCACGTCTGTTACGGAAATTGGGAGGGGCCGCATATCCACGACGTCGCGCTCGCCAAGATATTGCCCGCGCTCTACCAGGCCAATGTCGGAGCGCTGTCGATCGAGTTTTCCAATCCGCGCCATGCCCACGAATTCGCCGCGTTCAAGCAGCACCCGCTGCCGAACGACCTGATCCTGATTCCCGGCGTGATCGAGACCACCAACAACATCGTCGAGCATCCCGAAGTGGTGGCGCGCCGCATCGAGGACGCGGTCAAGGCGGTCGGCAACCGCGAGCGCGTGATTGCCTCGACCGATTGCGGCTTCGGCACCTTCACCAATCGCGAATGGGTGATCGAGCCCGCGGTCTGGCTCAAGCTGCGGGCGCTGCGCGAGGGCGCCGATCTCGCCTCGCAGCGGATCTGGGGCAAGAATGTCGCCTAGGAGAATCGCCGCAACGACGGATGTCAACAAATACGCTCAATGTGCTAGCCTGACGCCAGCCTAGAACGCCATAAATGCCCGTCTGCTTCGAGGCCGGCTGCGCCGGGCACTCAGGATGACGGATCACAATAAGGAGAAACCCCATGGACGACGTCACGCGCGGTCTGCGCAAGGTCAATCCCGACGACATCAACCCGCGCTACAATTGGGGCCGCCACCTGCCCGCGCTCGGCACCATGGGCGTCGATTTCGAGGAGCGCGTCGACTATCGCCGGCTGCACAATTACCGCATCGGCCGCGCCCGGCAGGCGATGGAGAACACCGAGCTCGGCGCGCTGCTAGTGTTCGACACCAACAACATCCGCTACATCACTTCGACCAAGATCGGCGAGTGGGAGCGCGACAAGCTGTCGCGCTGGGTGCTGCTGCCGCGCGGCGGCGAACCGATCCTGTGGGACTTCGGCTCGGCAGCCGTCCATCACAAGCTGTATTGCCCGTGGCTCAAGCCGGAGAACATGAAAGCCGGCCTGGTCGGCCTGCGCGGCACCGTCGACCCGAAATTCGGGCTGATGGAGCGCCACGCCAAGGAAATGTTCGGCCTGCTCAAGGAAGCCGGCGTCGAGAAAATGCCGATCGGCGTCGACATCATCGAGCCGCCGATGCTGTTCGAATTGCAGAAGCTCGGCCTCAAGATCGTCGACGGCCAGCAGGTCATGCTGGAGGCTCGCGAGGTCAAGAACATCGACGAGATCGCGCTGCTCAATCGCGCCGCCGCGATGGTTGACGGCGCCTATGACCTGATCAACGAGAAGCTGCGGCCGGGCGTGCGCGAAAACGACATCGTCGCCGAGGTCAACAAGTTCCTCTACACCCATGGCTCCGACGACGTCGAGGCGGTCAACGCCATTTCCGGCGAGCGCTGCAATCCGCATCCGCACAATTTCACCGACCGCATGATCCGCCCCGGCGACCAGGCGTTCTTCGACATCCTGCAGGCCTTCATGGGCTACCGCACCTGCTATTACCGCACCTTCAATGTCGGGCGCGCAACGCCGGCGCAGCACGACGCCTACAAGATGGCCCGCGAATGGCTCGACAATGCCATTGCCCGCATCAAGCCCGGCGCCACCACCGCGCATATCTGCGAGGTGTTTCCGAAAGCCGGCGAATTCGGCTTCCCCGACGAGATGTCGGCGTTCGGGTTGCAGTTCGCGCACGGCCTCGGCCTCGCTTTGCACGAGCGGCCGATCATCTCGCGGGTGGTCTCGATGGACCACCCGACCGAGATCAAGGAAGGCATGGTGTTCGCGATCGAGACCTATTGCCCGGCGACCGACGGCTATTCCGCCGCGCGCATCGAGGAAGAGGTCGTCGTCACCGACAAGGGCTGCAAGCTGATCTCGCTGTTCCCGGCCGAGGAATTGCCGATCGCCAATCGGTACTAGCCTCAGTCGGCAGAGGATAGGCCGCGCAGCACTTGAAGCCTGCCTTCAAGTTCATGCTTGAGCTGGTAGTCGGCACGGCCGAACATCGTGTCACGCCTGACGTTGAACGCCCGCTGCTCGGCGCGTAGACGGGCGACGCCCTTGCGGTCGAGCCTGGCGAGTGCGGCCTTGAAGGCGTCGTCCATCTGACGATCGAGCCGGGACAGGTCGGCATCCGAGCAGATCGCCTTTTCCACGGCGCGCCGCGCATCGGCGCAATCGAAGCTCGGCAGCAGCCGATTGGAGACGCCATTTCGGCGATCCTGCTCCTGGCGCGTTTCTGCAAGATTCTGCGCGGCGGTGTCGTTCTTGGGATTGATGCGCAACGCCTGCTCGTAATCGGCAATGGCCCTCTCGAAGTCGCCCTTCCTGCGAAACGCCGTGCCGCGATTGTTATAGGCGAGGTAAAAGCCGGGATTGAGCTTGATTGCACGATCGTAGTCGGCAATCGCGCGGTCGAGATCGCCCTTGAACTGGTAGGCGTCGCCGCGGTTGGTCAGGAAATTGGCCTGCGGCGCCAGCCGGATCGCCTCGTTGTAATCGGCAATGGCGCGGTCGTAATCGCCGTTCCCCTGATAGGTCAGCCCGCGATTGTCGCGATATTCCGGCGTGGCCGGATCAAGCTTGATCGCCTCGCTGTCATCGGCCAGCGCTTGCTCGTAACGGCCGAGTTTTTTGTAGGCCGAGCCACGGTTGGCAAAGGCGCGCGAG
>Ga0265313_10001258_pt1 | contig 24105 bp, 23 predicted proteins | sample 4123metaG_FD_203122 | JGI IMG/M metagenome (GOLD analysis project Ga0265313, IMG submission 203122) | Rhizosphere microbial communities from Carex aquatilis grown in University of Washington, Seatle, WA, United States - 4-1-23 metaG | ecosystem: Host-associated > Plants > Roots > Rhizosphere >...
TCGTTTGTCATGCCATATCCGTTGGCCAGATCGAGGGCGTCCTGTTCGGACTTTATGGCGCCGTCGAAATCGCCGAATTCGGCACAGGCCATTCCCAACACATCCAGCACCGCCGGCTGGCTGCCATCGGTCAAGATATTGGCCCGGGTGGCCAGGAGGCGGGCGGTGCGGCTATCACGAGTTCCAGGGTTTTCATCCGAAGCCAGTACTTGAGCCAGAAAAGTCAGTACCTGAACGTTGTTCGAATCCATTTTTAACGCCTGTTGAAGATGGGAAATGGCTTCCTGGTCGCGGCCTTGCTTGAGCAACGCCTTGCCGATCAAATAAGGCGCGCGCCAGTCGTCCGGGTCCAAGCGTGCCGCCTCGGCGTATTGGTTCATAGCCTCGTCGAACCGGTCAAGTCCGACGAGCAAGGTGGCGAGGTTCTCGTGAGCCGCCACGTAATCCGGGTTTATCCGCAGCGCGGCCCCATATTCGGCCAGCGCCTCGTTTGAATCGCCGGTGTCATCGAGGAGGTTGGCAAGGTTGTTGTGCGCTTCGGCGCGGTCGGGATTGAGCGACAGGGCCTTGCGGAAGGCGTACATCGCTTCGGCCCGCCGCCCTTCTTTTTCAAGCGCGAATCCCAGATTGAGGTACGCGATGTCATTGTGCCTTGTGACGGCAATGGCATGGTTAAAGAGCGCAACATCATTACGCCAGTAGCGCAATTGGTTTTCCGTCAACGCCAGACACGCCGTCAGGGTCAAACCGGCGGCGATGGCAATCCCTGCTTTGGAAACACGGAAGTGTGTTGCCAGCGTGCCAAGCCCGAGCGTGACCGGGAGGAAAATTCCGACCGACGGCAAATAAGTGTAGCGGTCGGCCAGCGCCGCGCCGCCGACCTGCACCAGTCCAATCACGGGCACCAGCATGCCTAAAAACCAAAGCCAGCCAACCAGCCCGTACGGATAGGGTTGGCGTATCCGCCAGACCAGCCAGGAAATCACCACTAAGGTTGTTAAGGCCGCCACCACCGCCGGCCAAGTCGAGGAATGGAGCGGATAAAAAACCGCGAGCGGTGAGGGCCAGATCATTTTCAACAGATAACTTGTGTAATCCACAGGGATGTTTTCCAGCCGGTCGGGCAACGGCACCCTGGCCAGCGTAGCGACCGCGCCGGTGCTGTGCTGCGCCAGAAAAGTGAGAACGCAGGAAACCGCCGTCAGCGCACAGAACGGCCATTTCTCCGCCGTTAGACGCAAGAGGTTTGATAATTGAGATTTTAGAATCGAAGGTTGCGTGGCCGGTGCCTGGTCACTTGAAAATCTTCGCAACGGCCAATAGTCTAGCAACAACAGTATGAACGGCAGCGTCACCAGCATCGGTTTGGCCATCAGACCCAGCGCAAAAAAAAACAGCGCCAGCCAATATTGGCCGGAAGCCGGAGGCCGCAAGTCGGCAGTCGAAAATCGGGCTTGGCGGGTCCTGGGTTTCTGATTTCCGTTCCCCGTTTTCAGGGCATTGCTTACGTAAGCCAGCAGCGCCAATAATTCAAAAAAAGTGCTCAACACGTCCTTGCGCTCGGAAATCCACGCGACGGACTCGACGTGCAACGGGTGCCACGCGAACAACGCCGCCACGAATGCGCTCGGCCACAGCCCGCCGGTCAGCCGAAACAACAGCGCCAGCAACAGCAATGCGTTGGCCGTGTGGAACAGGATGTTGACGCAGTGCGGAGCCCGGGCATTCAGGCCGAACAGTTCGCAGTCCAGCATGTGCGAAAGCCACGTGATCGGGTGCCAGTTGCTCGCCTGCCATGTCGTGAACGCCCATCGGGTTCCAGCCCAGGTCAGGCCATTTTGAACGACACGGTTGTTGGTGACATAATCATCATCGTCGTAACACGAGAAGCCGTCCCTGACCGCCGGCAGATACGCTGTCAGCGTAATCAGCGCGAGCAACAGGGCTATCAATCGCGGGCGAGACATCGGATTCTTTTGTACACGAATTTGGGCGTGCGACAAGCGGAGAGGACTGGTTTATTTTTCTCAAAATAATCGTTGCAATTTCCGGGGAGGCGGGTAGTAATTTTGCGGGCAGGAAGTTTGCTCGACCGCCTGCCGCTTGGCCGCAACATCGGTTCCTCACGACCAGGTAAATTGTCGGCATGATGAACGTATTATCGTTTGCTGTCGTGGGGGCCGCTTCCAATCAAGCGGAACTCGTCTACGTGTGGAAACAGGCGACGCCGGAAGGCAAGGCCGTCATCGCCTGTCTGGTGGTATTTTCTGTCATCGCCTGGTCGGTGATGACCTCCAAGGCCCTGCAAATGCGCCGCGCCCGCCGGCTCAATTATTATTTCAGCGAGGAATTCCGTTCGCAGAAATCCGTGCTCGAGCTGTTTGACCGCAAGCTGCAGGTGGAAGGCTGCCCGTTGTACGAGGTGTATCGGGTCGGCTGCACCCAGCTGGACGCGCGATTGCGCGGCCCCGGCGGGGAACGACGCCGGCAACGCGTCACGCTCAAAAACATGGAACACGTCAAACGCGCCGTCGAAAATGTCGTGGCGCAGGAATCATTGAAACTGGAATCCGGTCTGATTTTTCTGGCCATTGCCAGCGGGGGTGCGCCGTTTCTGGGATTGCTCGGCACGGTTTGGGGCGTGATGAGCACGTTTGCCGGCATCGCCCAGCAAGGCTCGGCGACGATGGCGGCCATGGCACCCGGCGTCTCGGCGGCGCTCATCACCACGGTGGCCGGCCTGCTCGTGGCCATCCCCTCGATGTTTGGCTACAACTGGCTGGTGCACAATTTGCGGGTTTTTACCGTCGGACTCGACAATTTTGCGCAGGAACTGGTTTCCAAAATGGAATCGGAATTTCTGGAGGAAGAATGAACAAACGGGTGACCAGTGACATGTGGCATGTGACAGGGAACGGGAATTGTCCTGTCACCTGTCACTTGTCACCTGTCACACAGAAAACATGCGACGCTTTTCACAACGCAGCTATCTGGTGACGCTGAGCGAGATCAACATCACGCCCTTGCTCGATCTGGCGTTTGTGTTGCTGATCATTTTTGTCATCACGACGCCGTTGCTGGAGCAAAGCATCAATCTCAAACTCCCGCGCGGCGGCCAGCCGGACAAATTGGTGAACAAACGCGACATCCGCACCGTCGAAGTCAGCGTGACGGGGGTTTACGCGCTGGACCGGCGGCGGATGGCGTTCGACGAAATGATTGCGAGCCTGGCAGCGGATTATCGGGTCAACCCGAACCTCATTGTCTACATCCGCGCGGACCAGGACGATCCGTACAAATACATAGCCGCCGTGATTGACGGCTGCCAGCGCAATGGCATCACGCGTTATTCGTTGCGCACCGAACCGACGAAATGAACCGGTTGCAAAAAAAATGCATTCTGGCCACGGCGGGCATTCACCTGCTGCTGCTGGTCATTCTGCTGGTCGGCCCGGCGTTCTTTGAACCCCGGCCCAAACCGGACGACCTGCAGGTGCTCGACGTCATCCCGGCCAATTTGATTGACGCGCCATTCACCAGCGGCGTGCGGAACGCCCAGCCGCCCGCGCCGACGCCCGTGGCGATACCGCCACCGCCGCAGCCCCAGCCGACGCCACCGCCACCCACGCTTACTGAACGTTTGGAGAAAATGTTCAAAACCGAACCGCCCAAACCGGCGCCGGAAAAGGTTCAACCCCATAAAATCCAACCCGACCTCAAACCGGTGGTTCATAACGCATCCAAAAATGTTCCAGATGATGCCGCGAAACGGGCGCGGGCACTGCGCAAGGCGATTCAGAGCTTGAAAAATAATCTTTCATCCAGCACGACGGTGGACATGCCGGGCAACAGCAGTGTGGCCTATGCGAGTTATGCCGCCGCCGTCAAAAGCATTTACGCCCAGACCTGGGAGCAGGTACCGCTGGACGCGATCGCCAATGAGGACGAAAATGTAAAAGTGAGCGTTACCATTGCCAGCGATGGCACGGTGATTTCCGCGCGCATCATCGAGTCGTCCGGCGACAGCGCCCTGGACGCTTCGGTGCAAAAAACCCTTGAGCGCGTCACGTTCGTGGCGCCGTTTCCCGAAGGAACCACGGACAAGCAGCGGACCTACACCCTCGGCTTTAATCCCCAACTGAGAAAAATGCTCGAATGAAAAATTGCCTTAAAATATGGTTGCCCGTCTTGCTCGCGGTTTTTGCCCCCCATTTTGCAGGCGGCCAAGACGAAATCATCATCAACCGCGACGTGCAGGGCCTCGGCAACACCAAACCCATTCTTGTTTCCATCGACGGGTTCGGCAGCGAAGTCACGGACATCCTAAAATTTGATCTCTACGTCCAGGGTTTTGCATTTGTGGCTCCCGATGCCGCGCAATATCAAATCAGCGGTACCAGTGCCGGCGACGTGGTGGGCCGCGTGGTGGACCGTTTCGGCAAGACCACCATCCTGTCGCGCTCCTACAACGGCGCGACGTTGCGGCGTCAGGCACACGCCTTTGCCGATGACGTGGTGCTGGCCATTACCAGCAAAAAAGGCATCGCCCAAACGAGAATTGCGTTCAAGGTCGAGGCCCCCAGCGGCAACCGTGAGATTTATGTCGCCGATTTCGATGGCCACAATGCCCAGGCGGTGACGCATGACGACACCATCGTTTCCGCGCCATCGTGGGTGCCCGGCCGGGCGGCCCTTTATTATAATTCCTATAAATTGGGCAACCCGGACATTTTTTATCACAATCTGAGCACGGGCGAACGGCATGTCGTCGCGCACTACAGCGGTTCCAACATCAGCCCGGCGGCCTCGCCGGACGGCTCGCGGGTGGCGATGATTATGAGCAAAAGCGGCAGCCCGAACGTCTGGGTCGCCCACCCTGATGGTTCCGGTTTGCACAAGCTGACCTCGACCAGCGAGGATTCATCGCCCTGCTGGTCGCCGGATGGGCAGTGGATTTGTTTCGCAACCAAGATCCGCGAGCGCCGTGTGCTGGCCAAGGTTCCCGCGGGCGGCGGCGACGTCCAGGTCATCCGCACCACCGGCGCGCCGAACCCGACGGAGCCGGACTGGTCGCCGGACGGCAAGTGGATCGCCTTCACCTTGCAGGCGGGCGAATTTGACATTTGCGTCATGCCGGCGGACGGCAGCCTGCCGCCCACGATCCTGGTGCGCGGCGAGGATCCGTCGTGGTCGTCGAATTCCCGGACCTTGATTTATGCGCGGCGCACCGGCGGCCATTATGTATTGTCTTTGCTTGACGTGTACACGAAACAGGTCAAGGATATTCGCCAGATTTCAGGCAGCGATTCCGAACCGGCCTGGGCAAAATAAATTTTAATTGTTTTAACAAACCTTTAACCGAAGGATAGATTATGAAAATGATGAAGCTGGTTTACCCAATGGCGTTCGTATTGGCGCTCACCCTCGCCACCACCGGTTGCAGAAATCACAAGCCTTACGGGGTCACCCCCATCCCACCGGGGCCGGGAGGCCAGGTCGGTGACATCGGATCGGGCGGCACCTTGGGCGGCAATCAGCCCGGTGGCGGCCAGCAGGCGAGCATCGGGGGCTTTGACAACATGACCGAAGACCGCGCGGCCCTGGCGAATTACACAATTCATTTTGCCTATGATAGTGCTGCCATCCGGGAGCGGGAGCAGGCCAATCTGCAGGCGGTCGCCTCGGCCTTGAATTCCGATCCTAGCACCAAGCTGACCATTGAGGGTAATTGCGACGAGCGCGGCACCGAGGAATACAATCGTGCGCTCGGCGAACGCCGCGCGCTGGCCGCGCGTCAGGCCCTGGCGAAAATGGGGGTTGATCCGGCGCGGGTTCGCACCCTCAGCTACGGCAAGGACAAACCGGTCGATCCCGGCCATGACGAGTCCGCCTGGTCCCAAAACCGTCGGGACGACTTTGTGTTGTTGCATCCTAAGACCGGCGCCTGATCGTCCGGAACATTGAAAACGGTTCCAGGGCCGCGCGTGTCGCGGCCTTCCTTTTGACACTTTACTAACGGGCGCACCGGGCGTAACCTGTAAAAAGCTCGATAAATCATATGAATGTCATGTTTGCAGGCTGGTTTGGCGGCTGGGAAATCATTTTGATTCTGGCCGTCGTGTTGATTCTGTTCGGGGCGAAGAAATTGCCTGAACTGGCCAAGGGCCTGGGCACGGGCATCAAGGAATTCAAGAAAGCGACGCGTGAAGTGACGGATGAGGTTCAAAAAGCGGCCGACGACACGCCCGCGCCGGCCAACAAGTCCACCGCCAAGGATCCCTCACCACCCGCGCAGACCGTTTCGCAAACTTCTCCACCGCCCAAAGTCTGACGGCGGAATGTTTCTGGCATGGCCGGCGACCACGAAACGGAACGCCCCGACGAGGCCGATGGCGGCCCGGTCAAAACGTTTCTCGAACACCTCGAAGATTTCCGCTGGGTGCTCATCAAGAGCGTCGTCGCCCTGGGCGTGGCCATGCTGCTTTGCCTCATCGCGGGCAACTATGTTGTTCAAATCATCAAATGGCCGTTGACCCACGCCCGGCTTCGTTATCCCGCCGGGAATCAGGTGGTCACCGTCAGCTTCGGCACCAATCACCTGGGCAACTTTCAACTCACCCCGGACCAGCAGCACTCACTGAATCTCGGCACCAATCCGTTTGTGTCCGTCCAGGTTGAGCCGCTCACCCTCGGTACGAATCAAGTGCTCGGCTGGCGGGTGGATGCCGATCCCCGCGCCGCCGCGGATGCGCAACGGCTCAAAATTGACCTGATCAACCTTAGCCCGGTCGAGGGTTTTTTCATCGCGTTTCAAGTTGCGTTGTACGGCGGTACGGTGCTGGCGTCGCCGTTAATTCTCTATTTCATTGCCTCCTTTGTCTTCCCGGCGCTGAAACTGCGCGAGCGGAAATATGTTTATCGCGGGCTGTTCATCGGGGCCGGGCTGTTCTTTATCGGGGTGGCCTTTTGTTATTTTATTTTGATGCCGGTGGCGTTGTCGGCGTCCCAGATGTATTCCCAATGGCTCGGCTTCGGCGCGTTGCAATGGCGGGCCGGCGATTACATCAGCTTTGTCTGCAAATTCATGCTGGGCATGGGATTGGGCTTTGAATTACCCGTCGTGCTGCTCACGCTGGTCAAGATCGGCGTGCTCAATTACCGCCTGCTCCGGAGCATGTGGCGCTACATGATCGTCATTGTCCTGGTGCTGGGCGCGTTGTTGACCACGCCGGAAGTGGTTACCCAAATCTTGATGGCGGTTCCGCTCTACATGCTTTACGAAGTCACCGTCTGGATCGCGTGGTACTGGGACCGCCAGGAAAAGAAGCGGGGCGCGTGAATTAAAATAAAACGCGCTTTACATCCGGCGGATTTGCCGTAAGCTGGCCTGGTCAATTCGAGAATTTATGCGCAACGCACTTTCCTTCCTCAGCGTGGTTGCTCTGGCCGCGTTGTTCACTTCCGGCTGCGCGGGGCCGGAGGCCAAACTCGGTCGTGGCGTGAGTAATTTTGGCGAAGTGGCCCGCGGTGGCGAATGGCGCCGGTCCGTGGAAGAAACGGCCGTGTTTGACTCGCCCGATGCCGGTTACACCGTCGGATTCGTTCGCGGTTTCGACCGCTCCGTGACGCGTACCGGGGTGGGGATTTATGAAGTTCTCACTTTTCCGTTCCCGCCGTATCATCCCGTCTTGACCAAATATCTCGCGCCCGAGCCCGTTTATCCCGACAATTATACGCCGGGCCTGGTATCGGACTCGTTGTTTGACACTGACACGTACGTCGGTCTCGGTGGCGGTGACGTGGCTCCGATTGTGCCCGGCAGCCGGTTCAAGGTGTTCGACAACTGACCGTGGCCGGAATCGTTTTGTCCCACGCGCCAACCGCTTTCCGTTGGCGCGTTTTGTTTTTGTGAAGACCCCATGCGCCTGGAAAAAAAATCGCCGTGCAAGGTCAATCTGCTGCTGAACATCCTCGGCCGGCGCGCCGACGGTTATCATGAGCTCGAAACCGTCCTGCACCCGGTCAATTTGTGTGACCAGTTGAGCTTTGCGCGCGACGGGGCCGGGATTGAGCTCTCGTGCTCCGATGCCAATCTGCCCGTTGATGCGCAGAATCTCGTCCACCGCGCGGCGGCCGCGTTTCTGCAGGCGGCCGGGATCAATGAGGGTGTCAAAATCCACCTGGAGAAAAAAATCCCGCTGGCGGCCGGTCTGGGCGGCGGCAGCGGCAACGCGGCGACGACGCTGGTCGCGCTGAATGAACTGTTTGACCAGCCGCTGGCGGCCACAAAATTGAATGAACTCGCCGCTTCTCTGGGTTCGGATGTGCCCTTCTTTCTGCAGGACCGGCCGGCGCTCGCCACCGGGCGGGGCGAGAAGATCCAGCCCCTCGACGCTTTCCCGGCTCTGCGCGGCAGGGCGTTTTTATTGATTCACCCCGGCTTTGGGATTTCGACCGCCTGGGCTTATCAGGCACTCGCGCCATTTCCGGCCGCTTTGAATGGCACGGCTGGCCGCGCTCAAAAGCTGATCGCCGGGCTTCAATCCGTTGATTGGCCGGCCGCCGCCGGGTTTTATAATTCGCTCGAAGCGCCTGCGCTGGAAAAGTATCCGGTGCTTGCGCTGTTTCAGGAATTTCTCCGTGCCCATGGCGCGTTGACCGCCCTCATGTCGGGAAGCGGCTCCACCACCTTTGCCATCGTCGAAAATACCGATGCCGGCAAATTGCTCGCGGAACAATTCAAGGCGCGTTTCGGGGAAACCTGCTGGACGGCAGTGGTGTCCATTGGACCGTAGGACAGGCATCGCGCCTGTCTCCAACTTCATTGAAAAAAAGGAGTCAGGCGTGACTCCTGTTCTACCTTTTAAATTTCACGAGAGCAAACTCCGCCATTTCCCTGGCTGCCGGAATTTTGAACGCCAGCGCCGTCAACCAGTAAACCAGCCCGGCAATTCCCGCCGGGACGAACACTTCGCCGATTTGCAACGCGACCGTTTCGTGCCCGAGCGAATGTTCCCAAAAGTGCCAGCCGAACCATGCGATCAGGCCGGCCAGCGTTCCGCCCGCGGTGAGCGGCAAAAGGGTCGCCCGCAGCGGTTCCATTTCCAGGGTGATGAGTTTCCGCCGCAACCAGTAAACCAGCAGGCAGACGTTGCAGAGGGAGGTCGCCGTGTTCGCGAGACCGAGACCGCCCTGGCGCAGCGGTACGACCAGTGCGGCGGCCAGGACGAGATTGACCGCCAGGCACGCGATACTGATTTTCATCGGCGTTTGGGTGTCGCCGAGCGCGTAAAAGGCGCGGGCCAGAATGTTGACGGTGGAAAAGGCCACCAGCCCGGGCGCGAGGCACATGAGCGCCAGCGAGGCACGATCGGTGGAAGCGGCGGTGAATTTGCCGTGCTCAAAAATCAGACGGACAATCGGTTCCGCCAGCACCACCAGCAAAATGGCCGCAATCAGATTCAAAAAGAACAGCGTGCCCATGCCGTGCCGCAGCGTCGCGCGAAATTCGGTGTAGTTCTTTTCGACGGCCAGTCCGGAAAGCGTCGGCAGCAGATAAGTCGCGAGGGAAATGCCAAACATGCCCTGGGGCAGTTCCATCAGGCGCACGGCATAGTTGAACGACGCCACAATTTGCGGGTTGATCCAGAACGCGATGGCCAGCACCAGCGTTACGTTGATCTGGAACGCCGCAACGCCAATGGTGCCCGGGATCATTTTGTAAATGACGCGACGCACCGTCTCATCGCGCCACGGGGAAACCCAGCGATACCGAAAGCCGTCGTGCCAGAGGGTCGGCAGTTGAAAGGCCGCCTGGGCCGCGCCGGCCGCCAGCACGCCGATGGCCAGCGCGAAAATCTGGTGCGGCAACCGTTCGCCTTTCGGAAATGACCATCCCATCCGGGGCGCGAGCCAGAGCACGGACGCAATCATCACCACGTTGAGCATCGTGGCGCCCATGGCCGGAATGAAAAAGTGGCCGCGCGCGTTGAGCATGCCCATGAATGCCGCCGCGACGCAGACCAGCAGCATGTAGGGGAACATCACGCGCAACAACTGCAGCATGAGTTCGGTTTCCGCACTGAATTGATGCACCGCCAGCGCGAGCGAAAGGCCGAGCATGGCCAGCGCCACGACCGCGCTCGCAGCGATGACCAGGCCGGAAATCACCGCGTTGGCGGCGCGCCACATCTCCATTTCGCCGTGTGTTTTTTCCTTTTCCTTGAAGATGGGAATGAATGCCGCCGTCAACGCGCCTTCGCCGAGCAGGCGGCGGAACAAATTCGGAATTGTGAACGCAAACTGGAACGCGCCGGCCACCCAACCATCGCCCATGAACCGCGCATAGACCATTTCGCGCACCATGCCCAGCAAACGGCTGGTCAGCGTGGCGGCGGCCATCGCGCCGGACGACTTGAGCATTTGAGACATCGCGCCAAGGTTAAAGTCCAAAGCCCGAAGTCCAAAGTCCAAAGTTGAACCGGGAGCGCCGGCATCTTGCCGGCAAGTTGTTAAATGGAACATGCTGGCAAGATGCCGGCGCTCCCGGTCGAGCGGACAAGCTAAAGCTTGAACTCCAACAACGAACCTCGAATTGGCCATTGGCAATTGGAAACCGGCAATTTAACCTGCTTGCGTGAGCATTCTGGAAGAACTGAAGTGGCGTGGCCTCATTGCCGATTGCACCGATCCGGTGGAACTTGCCAGACGGGTGGCGTCGCCGGTCACACTTTATTGCGGCTTCGATCCGACGGCGGACAGCCTGCACGTCGGCAATCTCGTGCCGCTGCTCGCGTTGCGGCGCTTCCAATTGCTTGGCCATCATCCCATTGCCGTGGCCGGTGGCGCGACCGGGTCCATCGGCGATCCCAGCGGCAAAACGCAGGAGCGGCAGTTGCTCACCAAGGAAGTGTTGGAACGCAACATCGCCAGCGTCAAGGAACAGCTCAAGCGATTGCTCGATTTTGAAGCCAAAACCAATCCCGCGCGGCTGGTGGACAACGCCTCGTGGACGGCGAACGTTTCGTTCCTCGATTTTCTGCGCGACATTGGGAAGCATTTTTCGGTCAACCAGATGGTGGCCAAGGAGAGCATCCGTGCCCGGATGGAAGATCGCGAGGTCGGCATCAGTTACACCGAATTCAGCTACATGTTGTTGCAGGCATTCGATTTTTTGGTGCTGTACGAGAAACATGGCTGCGAACTGCAAATTGGCGGCAGCGATCAATGGGGCAACATTACGGCGGGCATTGATCTTATCCGGAAAAAGCTGGGCAAGGCGGCCTACGGCCTCACGCTCCCGCTCATCACCAACGCCGACGGCACGAAATTCGGCAAGACCGAGGCCGGCGCCATCTGGCTGGATCCGAAAAAGACCAGCGTCTATAAGTTTTACCAGTTTTGGGTGAACACGGATGACCGCGATGTCATCCATTACCTGAAATATTTCACATTTTTGCCGAAAGAAGACATTGAAGCGCTGGAAAAAAAGCACGCGGAAAATTCTGATGCGCGAATTCCTCACAAAAAGTTGGCTGCCAAGATGACGCTCTTGATTCACGGTTACGAAGCAACGCAAGGTTGCCAAATGGCCAGCGAAATCCTCTTTGGCGGCAGAATTGATTTAGCAAAAGAGGATCATTTTGACGTAATTCTCGGCGAAGTTCCGACGAAGGAAATCGAGAAATCAAAATTGAGCGGTGCGGGAATTCCGTTGGTTGAACTCCTGGTTCACGCGGGGTTGTGCCCGTCCAAAGGTCAGGCGCGGAAGGACATTGAAGGTGGCGGCGTGAACGTGAACAACATTCGTGAAGCCAGCGCCACGCGCGCCGTCACCAGCAACGATTTGCTTTTTGGCAAGCACCTGCTGTTGCGCAAGGGCAAAAAGAATTACGTCGTGGTGATGGTGAAATAAATTATTCTTCCGCTTCCGGATGGGCTTCGGCGCGGGCGCGGGCACGACGGACACTTTCTTCGTAAATCCGGTCAAATTCAGCATCGCGTGATGGCAAAGACAGGACGTGTTCGAATTGGCCGTTGAAGGTCTGGTCGATTGCCAGGATTCGTTTCGTTAGGGGCGGATGGGTGGACATGAATCCGAACCACGAGTCAAAGGCTGAATTCGTAAAGTACAGATGGCTGGCGACTTCCGCATACGGCGAATCCATTCGTCCCTGTTTGAGCAGGCCGCCGTTTTTTTTGAGCGCGCCCTCGATGCCTGCGGGATTGCGTGTGAATTGCACCGCGGCCGCATCCGCAAGCCATTCGCGTTCGCGGCAGATCCTGCTTTTCAGCAGACGCACGAATGGCGAACTGATGCTGCCGATGATCAAGAATAAAATTCCGAGGGGTGCGGTCGGCAGAAAGGTCGGACCGGTGTTGTCGTCGAAAATGGATGCGTCATTTTCCGGTGCCCGCGGCGATCCGCGCACTAAAATCCGTCCGAGCAGCGTCGGCCAGAAAAGTCCATGCGCGAGCGCCATCAATTTCATGTTCAGCCGTGTGTCCCCGTTCAGCACGTGGCTGAACTCGTGTGCCACTATTCCTTGCAATTCATCGCGCGTCAGTAATTTCAAGGCACCGAAGGTGATGCCCAAAGCCACGTCATCGCGGGTGTGTCCGGCGGCGAATGAATTGATGCCGCGCTCGCGATCCAGGACGTAAATGCCCGGCGCGGACATTCCAGACGCGATGGCCATTTCTTCGATAACGTCGCGCAACTGTCTTTCATTCAAATCGGTTGTGTTTTCCGCGATTTTTCTGCCGCCGAGCATTTCTGCCACCGCCGAACCGCCGGCGGCGAGCCGGCGCATTTTGTAGTAGCAGCCCGCGGCGATCAGCCCCAGGGCACCCAGCGTGCTCCAGCATAAAAGTTGCGGACTCCAGATCATTTCCCAAAAATGCTGTGGCTGAATCAGGGCGCCGACGTAGAAAAAAAGCGCCGAGCCCAGAAGAAAAACCGGGTCCCATCGACGTTCCGGTAATTCGGGATGTTGAAAAAACCAGGCCAGCGAGGCGACAATGAGATAAGTCAGAAACACAACGGCCAATACCGCCAGACTGAAAAGCCAGAGGAGCCGGCGGGTCTGCTTTTGCGCGTGGGTTTCCTGACCAAAAAAGTCCATGAGCCGCAGTCAATTTGTAACACGAGACTGGCCAAGGGAAAATAAATTTGTTGGAACGGGGTTTTAGCCCTTTGTGCCGGAAAACTTCCCAAAAATTATGTTCGCTTCCTGGAGTGTTTCCTTCGAGCCGATGTCAAACCAGAGTCCCGGCACGCGCCAGGTATAGACCGGCGTGCGCGGGTACAGCCATTGCACAAGCCGTCCAGGTTGGTCGGGGTTATTGCCTTCCGCGACGTACTGTTTGATTAACGGAATGGTGCTTTTCGGATAAAAGTAGAGCGCGATGCCGGCGAGCGTGCTGGTCGGGTGCTTTGGCTTTTCCTCAAAGGCGGTGATCCGGCTGTCGGCGGCCACGGAAATGGAGCTGTATTTTTTGATCTCTTCCAGATCCTCCACGTCATAGAGCGCCAGCACCGGCGCGTTTTTCTCGCGGCAGAATGTTCCAAAGCCGCCGAGTCTTTCGCCAAACAAATTATCACCCGCCACAATCATCAGGTCGTCGTCCACATGTTGGGTGTTGAGGACGTAATGGATGTCACCGATGGCGCCGAGTTTGTCGGCGTCATTGGTGGTGCCGTCATTGACGATGGTGAACTGCAGGTTGGATTTTGCGGCGTGATACGATTCCGACCATTTCTGGAAATGGCCGGCAAATTTGGCATTGGTCACGACATAAACGCGGTCAATACCGCCGATGGGCGCGAGGTTATCGAGGACGTGCTCAATCATCGGCTTGCCCGCGACCGGCAACAACGGCTTCGGCTGGTTCAGGGTGAGCGGGTACAACCGGGTAGCATAACCAGCGGCCAGAATAATGATTTTCATGCGGTGGAATCAGTTCCCATGTTCGAAACCATTATTTGCGCTGAGCATGGTCACCGTCAAACAGATACGTCATCGGAGGAAGAAAATGTTGAAGTCCAAACTCCGGCGGTTCGCCGAAACCGGTTGCGGCTTGAACTCCCGCCACGGGAATTTATCCGGTGGCGCGTTCCTTGAAATGGACGGTGGCCGTTTCGCCCAGTCGTTTGGCGGCCTGCTCGGGCGTGAGATCGCGCTGCGGTTCGGCCAGCATCTCATAGCCGACCATGAATTTCTTTACCGTGGCCGAGCGCAGCAGCGGCGGATAAAAATGCGCGTGCAACTGCCAATGCTGGTAATTGCCGTCGTCCGTCGGCGCCCCATGCCAGCCCATTGAATAGGGAAAACTCGTTTCAAACAGGTTGTCGTAGCGCGTGAGACTCCGTTTCAAAATGTCCGCCAGGCTGCGGCGCTCGTCCGTGGTCAATTCCGGCAGGCGCCGGACGTGACGCCGTGGCAGGAGCAACAGTTCAAACGGCCAGACGGCCCAATACGGCACCACCGCCACCCAGTGAGGGTTGACTTCAATCACCCGCTCGTTCAGCTGCAATTCTTTTTCCACATTGTCCAGCAACAGCCGGCGCTGGTGTTTTTCAAAATAAAGCTTCTGGTTGCGATCCTCTGGGACCACGAGGCGGGGCAGAAAATTGCCGGCCCAAATCTGGCCGTGGGGATGCGGATTCGAGCAGCCCATGACTTCACCCTTGTTCTCGAAAATCTGCACCCAGCGATATTGGGCGCCCAGTTCGTTGATCTGGTCCGCCCAGACGTTCACCACCCGCAGAATATCCGCCACCGCCATTTCGGGCAGCGTCAGGTCGTGGCGCGGCGAGAAACAGATAACCCGGCACTCACCCCGCACGGCTTCGCAACGGAACAACCCGCCGGCTTCGCTGTTGCTGGCCGGCACCCCGGGCAGCAACGCGGCGAAATCATTGGTGAACACTAGCGGTTCGGTGTAGCGGGGATTGACGGCACCTCCCGCCCGCAGGTTGCCGGGACAGAGGTAACACTTTGGGTCATGTGCCGGGCGGTTGACGGAGACACTATCTTCGCGCCGGCCCTGCCAGGGGCGCTGGGTGCGGTGGGGGGAGACCAGCACCCATTCGCCGCTCAACGGGTCGTAGCGGCGGTGCGGATGAATATTGGGATCGAAGTTCACGTCTTAATGGATGGTGGAACGGGTTGGCTGGTCAATTTATGCACGAATGTACGCGTGCACCTGAATTCAAAAAGATTATCAACCGCCGGGCAATCAAAAACTCGGAGCTTACGAAACGCACGAATCAAGTTTTGCTTTCAAAAAGGCTCGGCGCGGTTTCACGGGCCAGTTCCCGGCAGCGCGCATGAATTTCCACGGGCGATTCACAGTGGAGCGCAAATTCGGCCAATGCCTGGGCCTCGGTCAATCTGAGCCGGCGAACGATGTATTTGACCTGCGCCACCACCGGCGGCGCGGCGCTCAATTCGTCCACGCCGAGGCCGATCAACAGCGGTGCGAGCACGGGGTCGCCGGCGATTTCCCCGCAGACCCCCACCCAGATGCCGTGCTGGTGCGCCGCCTCCACCGTCATTTTGATCAGGCGGATGATGGCGGGGTGCGTCGGTTCGTAAAGGTGCGAAACCTTCTCGTTGGTGCGGTCGGCGGCAAGGGTATATTGGATAAGGTCATTGCTGCCGATGCTGAAAAATTTGACGCGCGAAGCCAGGGCGTCAGCAATGAGTGCGGCGGATGGAATTTCAATCATCGCGCCGATCTCCATTTTTTCGTCGAACGGCAGCCCTTCGGCGCGCAGTTCGGCGCGGCATTGGTCCACGAGCGCGTTGGCCCGGCTCAATTCATCCAGGCCGGAAATCATCGGGTACATCATCTTCACGTTGCCTTCGGCGCTGGCGCGCAAAATGGCGCGGAGTTGGGCGCGGAACAGTTCCGGTTGCGCGAGGCAGAACCGGATGGCACGCCAGCCGAGGAAGGGATTGACCTCCTGGGCCAGTTGCAGGTGCGAGGCGAATTTGTCGCCACCCAGATCCAGCGTGCGGATGATGACCGGGTTCGGTTTCAACGCCGCGGCGACCTTGCGGTAGGACTGATATTGTTCCTCCTCGGTGGGCAGGCTTTCGCGACTGATGAACAGGTATTCCGTGCGGAACAATCCGACGCCTTCCGCGCCGTGCGCCAAAACGGCTTCGATGTCTTGCTGGTCTTCGATGTTGGCTGACAGATGGATGAATTTGCCATCGAGGGTGACCGCGGGTTGCTGCCGGATTTCCCGCAGTTTTTCCTGGAGGGACGCCTTGATTTTGGCCAGCTGGCCATATTCAAACAAGGTTTGGTCGGTGGGATTGACGATGATCGTGCCGTTATAGCCGTCGAGCAGCGCATAATCGCCACTTTCCAATTCCTGGCTGACGGTTTGGAGGCCGACCGCGGCCGGAATCCCCAGCGATCTCGCCATGATGGCGGTGTGCGAAGTCTGGCCGCCGATGTCGGTGGCAAACCCCAGCACAAATTTTTTGTCCAGTTGTGCGGTGGTGGATGGGCTGAGATCGTGGCTGACCAGAATGCACGGCTCGGCGAGGTGGCGCAGGTCGAAATCGTCCCTGACCTCCAGCAGATTATCCAGCACTCGCGACAGCAAATCGCGCATGTCATTGGCGCGTTCCCGCAGATATTCGTCGTTCGCCGCCACCAACGCCGTCACATAACGCTCCGCCACCGTGTGAAAAGCAAAATCGGCATTGACCTTTTGGTCCCGGATCATCCGGATGACTTCGTCCACCAGCACCTGGTCTTCCAGCATCAGCAGGTGGGCTTCAAAAATATCCGCCTCCTTTGCGCTCAACGTCTTGAGCACCTTGTCCTGGATTTCCAGGATTTGCTGGCGGGTTTGCACCAGGGCTTTTTCGAAACGGCCCACCTCCTCGGTGACTTCGTGGTCGGCCAGTCCGCGCCGGGCGATGATGTGGCGAGCACGGTGGAGGACAAGAATTTTGCCGCGGCAAATGCCGGCGGAAACGGCGATGCCGCGAAACACCTTTTCTCCTTTGGGTTGCCCCGACATACGTGTCCGACCAGAGATAACCCAAGTTGTCCGCCTTGAAAAGCAATTCCCGCAGAAAATGAAAGCCCGCGCCTGGCCGGCTTTCGCTCAAGCGCCAACGGCGGTCAGGCGCGTTCCATGTATTTACCGGTGCGCGTGTCCACCTTGATCTGTTCACCGGTCTTGATGAACAAAGGTACCTGCACCGTGATGCCGGTTTCGAGGGTCACCGGCTTTTGCACGTTGTTTGACGAATCACCCCGGATGCCTTCCGGTGCGTCGGACACTTTCAATACCACGCTCGACGGCAACTCAATGGACACGGCCTTTTCCTCGACGAACGTCACCGTCACCTGGGCGTTTTCCACGAGATAATTTTTGGTGTCCCCGACCAGTTCCGCCGCGAGGGTGACCGTTTCATAGGTTTCCGGGTCGGTGAAAACGTAGTCGACACCGTCCTTGTAGCTATATTCCATTTTTTTGGTGATCATCGGCACCGGCTCGATGCGCTCGGTGGAGCTGAACCGCACGTCGGACGATTTGCCGGTGCGGATGCTGCGAAGCGTCGCCTGCACGAACGCGCGCAGGTTGCCCGGTGTGCGGTGTTGCATGTCCAGCACCACGCAAATGTCGCCGTTGTAACTGATCGCCATGCCGCGGCGGAGATCGTTCGCTGTTGCCATAAAATCTATCGTTTAAACCGACGTATCGCTGTTTTTGTAGAACAAGAGCCGCCGAGTATAGTCAAAATTCTCCTGAGTGCAAGCGTGGTTTCCGGTGAATAACTTTTACCACGTCCCTTCCAACCTTGCTTGACACCACAAAACTTTGTGTGGTACAAGGAAGCAGCCACAATTAGCAGTGGCTTTATGCGTTGTCCCAAGTGCGGCTGTCAGGAAGACAAGGTCATTGACTCGCGCGCCTCGCGCGAAGGAGCCACGATTCGCCGCCGCCGCGAATGTACCCAGTGCCGTCACCGTTTCACCACCTACGAAGAAGTTGAACGCGAAGGATTGATGGTGCTCAAGCGCGACGGGCGGCATGAGGAGTTTTCCCGCGAGAAACTCCTGTCCGGCATCAAGAAGGCCTGCCAAAAGCGCCCGGTCAGCCCGCAAACCATGGAAGACATGACCGACCACATCGTGGCCGCCGTGACCGACAAATTTGAAAATGAGGTGCCGGCCGAATTCATCGGCAAATCAGTCATGGACGGACTGCGGAGCATTGATGAAGTCGCCTATGTGCGGTTTGCCAGCGTCTACCGCCGGTTTCAGGAAGCCACCGATTTTGTTCAGGAAGTGAAAAAACTGGAGGCTGCCAAATGATCGCCCTGTTATCCGATTGCCTGCTGTTTCAACTCACCAATGGTGAAAGCGTGCCCTGTTCGGCGGAGATGATTTCCGTTGAACTGGTCGGCGGCGGCGACGGGCTGCTGGACCCCGAGGTGTTGCGCCATGCCGCCGCGTCTGTCTTTCACTATTTCAAGGCTGAGCTGTGCCGCGAAAGCGTCACGGTCGGCGAATTTGCCGGCGCCCTGGAAAAGGTCCTGCGCAACCTCGGCTTCACCATCCGCGCCGGCGCGGTCGAATCGCGCTCCCGGGAAACCATTGAAACCGATCTGGGGCTGATGGCGAAGGAATCCGGCGACAGCTTCGAACTCTTTTTCTTCCCGCGCTTACGGAACGAGCTTCGCACCCAGCTCCGCCATTCCCCGCGGGTGCTGCGGTTTCGCGGCCTCCGTGGCTGCGTCAAGCAGCTGGCCGGCGCGCGTCGTTGGAGCGGCCGTTGCGAAAGATTGCGCGACCACATCGTCGATTATTTGCGCCAATGTCTTACCGCCGAACCGGAATCCACCGATTGCGCGCTGGTGGTGGAGTGAATTTTAAAGACAAGTAGCCGCCGACGTGAGTCGGCTCAAAATGAAGAAAATTAGAGCGGCCTCACGTCTGCTGTTACGGGTTTAATTCGTGAAATCCGCGCAATCCGCGGTTGAATTTTGCCATGAGCAAAACGCTTTTCGAAAAAATCATCGCCCGCGAGATTTCGGCCCAAATCGTTTACGAGGATGATTTGGTGCTGGCGTTCCGCGACATCCATCCGCAGGCGCCGACGCATGTCTTGATGGTTCCGAAGCAGGCGATTCCGCGCGTGGCCGAGGCGACCGCCAAAGACCAGCCGTTGCTTGGTCACTTGCTGCTCAAGGCGGCGGAAGTGGCCGGGAAACTGGGTTTGGACAAAAGCGGATACCGGCTGGTGATCAACAACGGCGCGGACGGCGGCGAAACCGTGCCGCATCTGCATATTCACATCCTCGGTGGCCGTTACCTGAAGTGGCCGCCGGGATAAATTGTGCCATGCGCAAACCCGGGCACGGTTGAAACCTCGCATTCATATTCTTGGTGGTCCCGGCAGCGGCAAGTCATACCTTGCCGCAAAACTTGCGAACCACTTTGGCATTCCGGCTTACGATCTCGATGGCCTCTTTTGGGATCAGACGACTTCTTGCTACGGCATCCGTGCCAATCCTGCAAAGCGTGACCAACAGCTCGCCAGCCTGGTTGCCCATGACGGTTGGGTGATTGAAGGCGTTTATTACCAGTGGCTCGCACCAAGTTTCAAACTGGCTGACGTCGTTTTTGTACTGACGCCTTCAATCTGGATTCGACATGGGCGGGTGATCAGACGTTTCATTTTACGCCGGTTCGGAAAGGTTCCCTCCAAACACGAATCATTTGCCGATCTTTGGCGTTTGCTTCGTTGGAGTCATGCTTTCGATGCCAATAATCTCATTCAGGCGCGCAAGTTCATAACAGCACACGAACGTACACCGGTTGACTGCAAAACGTTTGACGATGTGATGGCGGCCACCAAGGGATTGACCGACGCTTAACCCACGCTCTTCGTCCCAAGGATTTTCTTCAACACCTTGCCGAGCCGCTGGATGCCTTCCCGGATGTCTTCCTCGCTGGCACTGCCAAAGCTGAGGCGCATTTCGTGGTCCGGTTTTTTGCGCGCCGGGTCGGCGGCGTAGCAAAGTTCGCCGGGAACGTAGAGCACGTCGTTTTTCAGCGCGGTCTGGAAGATTTTTGATGTTACACCGGTGGCGATGTGCTTTGGCAGGCGCACCCAGAAATAGAGCCCGCCGCCGGATTCCCAGATTTCCACGTTCGGCGGAAAACATTCTGCGAGTGCTAGTTTCATCACGCGCGCTTTTTGGCCGTAACGCTTTTCAATTTTGGCCACATGCCGGTCGTAAAGGCCGGTTTGCAGCGCGCCGGCAATGAGCTGTTGCAAGAGGTTTGCCGTGCCGAAATCATGGTTGCCTTTGATGCGCTGGACGCTGGTAAAGAGCGGTTCAGGCAGCAGGCCAAAACCAACGCGCGCGCCGGGCGCGTAGGGTTTGCTGTAGGTGCCGGTGTAAATCACGCGGTCCGCCGCGCCGGACACCATGAGCGCAGATGGCGGGATGGTAGGGACGTGCTGCCGCGCGACCTGGCTGACCGGCAGGTCAGCCCTACCGGCAAAGGACAGCTCGCGATAGGCGGCATCTTCGAGCAGGTAAATCGGATGACCCGCCGCGCGCTCGAATTTTTTCAGCAGCTTCAAAATACCGCGCTTTTTCCCGAAGCTGGTGGTGGCGCCGGTCGGATTTTGAAAGTAGCTGATGAGATAAAGTGCCTTGAGGCGGCGGAGTTCGCCGGATTTTTTCAGACGTTGCAAAACGGTTTCAAGGTGCGCGAGATCAAGGCCGTCGCGTTCGAGCCGGACACCTCGCGCGCGGATGCCGCGACTTTGGAGAATGCTCAGAAACACAAAATACGTGGGGTCTTCGACGAGGACGATGTCACCTTCGTCACAAAGCGCCTCCAGGGTCATGTAAAGCAGTTGCTGCGAACCGCCGGTGATCAGCACGTGTTCCCAGGAGTGAATTTCGGGAGGGACGGCGTGCCGCCGGCCCTGACTTTTGGGACGCCGAAACGGTGTCCCTCCCAAATCCAGTTTCTGCAAGTGGCGTGCGGTGAGCCGGCGCAGGTTGGTTTCGCCGGCAGTGATGCCGTATTGGAGTGCGGGCTGGCCGAATTTGGGCGAGCGCAAGACCCGGTTGAGCAGTTTGCGGGAAAGGTCCACCGGCAGGGTGGCGTTGTCGGTGAAACCGGCGGCGAGCGAAATCAATCCGGGCCGCGACAACGCGGTTTGCATGAGCCAGGAGATGGGCGGCGGCCCCGTGCGGCGGCCGAGTGCGGACAAGGCGGACGTTTTCATTTCAACAGCACTTTAACATTCAACCTTCAACCTCCAACGCCGAACCTCCAAGGCAAATCCATTTCGCGTTCATTGGGTGTTGAATGTTGAACGCTCGATATTGTTTCCCTTCACTTTGCGGTAAAAACGCTGTCGAGGATGGTTTCCTTGGTTTTCCAGATCAGCGCCATGGTCATGGCCAGCGGCAACAAGGCGAAAAAGGTCAACAGCCAAAGGCCAAGACGGTTGAGCCAGACGACCAGAATGCCGAATTCCAGCGGCATTTGCGTTACGTGGAGCAACACCGCGTAGGCCACCGCGAGCAGTAGCAGGAGGCCGAGCAGCCCGCGGTTGAGCGCGGTGAACAGGATGGTCTCGTGCCGGAGGGTTTCGTCCGGCAGCATGGCCACGAGTTGTTTGAGGACCACGTTCAAGTTGAATAGAAAAAGCACCGCCGACAGGACCAGCGCGAAGACGGCGGCGCTGAAAAAGGTTTCCCGCGGCATTCCATGGTGCCAGTAAAGAAACGGACAGAGTCCGAAGTTGACCAAACCAAGGAGCTTCGCGCGGTCCAACGCCTGGCGCCAGGGACGTTCGTGTTTCTGAAAATCGCTCATTTGCCAAAGTCCGAAAACCAACAGGCCCGTGGCGGCCAACGCGGGGATGAAGCCAAAGGATTTCAGCCAATCGGTTTTGGTGGTTTCCGCGCAGATCACCAACGACGCCGGCAAACCCCAAAACAAGGCGGACAAACCACGGGCCAGATGCCCAAGTGAGCGAAGTAATTCGGCTTTGTTTCGGGTCCCGGTCTCGGAATTGAGGGTTTCGGTCAAAACGAAAGATAGGTGTAAGCCTTCAAACCGCGTTCGTAGTCATCGAGCAGTCGCATGGCCTCGGACGGTTTCATGCGGTCCGATTTGATGGCCTCGTCCACCTGCGCCTTCATCTGGCGTTTAAGTTCATTCTCATCGTATTGCACCGCGGCGAGCGATTGGATGATGGTGTTGCCTTCGATGATTTCCTCGATGTAATAACCGGTCGGCTCGTCGGGTTCGAGAAAAACGTGAACCTCGTTGACGCGGCCGAACAGGTTATGCAGGTCGCCCATGATGTCCTGATACGCGCCCATCAGGAAAAAACCGATGTAATACGGCTCGGGCAGGCCATTGCCGTTGGTGTTGAGTTTGTGCAGCGGCAAGGTGTCGCGTACATCCTGGAAATCTATGAACTTGTTGACCTGTCCGTCGGAATCACACGTGATGTCCACGAGCGTGCCTTCGCGCGTCGGGCGTTCATTCAGGCGCGTGATGGGCATGATCGGGAAAAGCTGGTCGAGCGCCCAGTGATCGAGCAAGGATTGAAAGACGGAAAAATTGCAGAGATATTGATCGCCGAGACTGTCTTCCAACTGTCGGATGTCCTCCGGTACAAACGGCTGGCCCTTGTAATGCTCGACCACGGCCCGGCTGATCTGCCAGTAAAGGTCTTCAATCTTCGCCTTGTCCGGCAAATCCAGCACCCCGAGCGTGAACATGTGTTGCGCGTCGTCCCGGCGTTCGAGGGCGTCGTGATAGGCTTCGAGTTTGTTGAGGTTTGGCAGGTTCTGTTTGATTTCGAGCAGCTCCTTCACGAGCGCGTGTTCGCGGTCGCCATATTTCAAAAATTCGCCGGGCCGGATTTTTTCAATCGCGCCGAACACTTCAACTATCAAAACACTGTGATGCGCCACGATGGCGCGTCCGCTTTCGCTGATGATGTCCGGGTGAGGGACGTTTTCCGCGTTGCACACGTCGGCTATATAAAAAACCACGTCATTGGTGTATTCCTGGAGCGAGTAATTCGTTGAGCTGTCGAACGCCGAACGGCTGCCATCGTAATCCACCCCCAACCCGCCGCCGACATCGAGATACGAAATGGGGAAACCCATCTTATGGAGCTTGGCGTAAAACCGGGCCGCCTCCTGCACGGCCTTTTTCACCGTCAGAATGTCCGGTACCTGCGAGCCGATATGGAAATGCAACAGTTTGAGGCAGTGTCCGAGGTTTTCGGCCTTCAACATTTCCGTGGCCTCCAGAATCTCCGCCGTGCTCAAGCCGAACTTCGCGTTTTCGCCGCCGCTTTCCGCCCAGCGCCCGGCACCCTTGCTCAGCAGCCGGGCACGGATGCCGATGAGCGGCTCGACCCCTGCCAGTTTTGAAATCGTGATGATTTGCCGCAATTCCTCGAGTTTTTCAACGACCATGATGACCGTTTTGCCCAGCTTGATGCCGAGCATGGCCATTTTGATGAACTCCGCGTCCTTATAACCATTGCAGATGATGAGACAGCCCATCTGGTTTTGCAACGCCAGGCCGGCGAACAACTCCGGCTTGCTGCCGACCTCCAGGCCAAACTCGAACGGCTTGCCGGCGTCGAGAATCTCTTCCACGACTTCACGCAGTTGATTGACCTTGATGGGAAAGACGCCGCGATACCGGCCTTGATAATTGTATTCCGTGATTGCGTGGCGAAATGCCTGATTCAGGGACTCCACGCGGTGGCGTAAAATGTCCTGAAACCGGATGAGCAGCGGAAATTTCAACCCCCGCGCCTTGGCCTCCTCGATCACGTCCGTCAAATCCACCGCCACACCCGCCTCCTGCAACGGGCGCGCCACAACGTGTCCGGCCTCGTTGATGTCGTAGTACTTTGCGCCCCAGCGGCGGATGTTGTAAAGCGCGCGCGCCGCGTCGATGTTCCACGGCGAGTTTGCGTCGGTCGAATTGCTCATCTCATGAATCTGAGCGAACTATAAAATTCCCTGCGCAGAAATCAACAAGAGGAATGAAAAATCTTCG
>Ga0265313_10001259_pt1 | contig 24104 bp, 19 predicted proteins | sample 4123metaG_FD_203122 | JGI IMG/M metagenome (GOLD analysis project Ga0265313, IMG submission 203122) | Rhizosphere microbial communities from Carex aquatilis grown in University of Washington, Seatle, WA, United States - 4-1-23 metaG | ecosystem: Host-associated > Plants > Roots > Rhizosphere >...
ACTTCACCTCCCACCGCGCGTCAACCCGTCGCACTCGTTCGCGCTTAACCCCGCCCTCCCATGAAATGCCGCTCGTTGCCTGGCCGCCTCGCTGCCGTCCTCGTTTTTGCCTCCGCCGCCGCTCTCGGATTTTCCGCCGAGATGCCCGCACCGGCTTCTCCGCCGCCCGGCGAATACCGGAATTTCGACGTCGCGATCTACCTCCCGGTCATGGTCGTCAACCATCTCGCCGACCCCGCCGTGCTCGAAGGCGAGTGGCATCAGATCAGCAGCCAGGTCAAGGTGGACAAGGTCTATATCGAGTCGCACCGCGACCGCGTCGTCGCCACCGACGCCACGCTTGAGGCGCTGAAAAAATTCTTCCTCGACCGCGGTGTGCGCGTCGCCGGCGGCATCACTTTCTCCGACGCGCCCATCGGCGGCCAATACCGCTCGTTCTGCTACACCGATCCGGCCGACCGCGAGTTCGTCAAAAAAATCTCCGAACTCACCGCGCGTCATTTCGACGAGATCATCCTCGACGACTTCTTCTTCGTCACCACGAAGAACGACTCCGACATCGCCGCCAAGGGGAACCGCTCCTGGACGGATTTCCGCCTCGATCTGATGGACGAGGTCGGCCGCGACCTCGTCGTCGGCGCCGCTAAAGCCGTGAACCCGCGCGCGAAGGTCACGATCAAATATCCCAACTGGTATGAACACTTCCAGGGCCTCGGCTTCGATCTCGCTCAGGGTCCGAAAATCTTCGACGGCATCTACACCGGCACCGAGACGCGCGACCCGAACTCGACCGACCAGTTCCTCCAGCAATACGAGAGCTACGAAATCATCCGCTACTTCGACAATATCGCGCCCGGCCGCAACGGCGGCGGCTGGGTGGACACCTTCGCCACCCGCTACGTCGACCGCTACGCCGAGCAACTCTGGGACACCATGTTCGCGAAAGCGCACGAGATGACGCTCTTCTTTTGGGGCGGCCTCCTCTTTCCGGTTCAGCCCGGCGAACGCGACGCGTGGCAGTCGGCCACCACGAGCTTCAACTACTACGCGATGCTTGAGTATCGGCCACCCGGCATCGCCCTCACCGAGTCCGTCGCGCCGACGATGGCGCGCGTCGCCGGCTACGCGCTCGACCAGGCCGATGCGATTGTCGGGAAACTCGGCCGGCCGATCGGCATCAAGAGCTATCGTCCGCCGCACGCGACCGGCGAGGATTTCCTGCACAACTACATCGGTCTGCTCGGCATCCCGATCGAACTCCAACCCACGTTTCCGGACGACGCCGACGTCGTGCTGCTGACCGAGGACGCCAAGGCCGATCCCGACATCGTCGCGCGCATCAAGCAGCACCTGCTCACCGGCAAGTCCGTCGTGATCACGTCCGGCCTGCTGCACGCACTCCAGGGTCGCGGCATCGAAGACATCGTCGAGCTCGAGCTGAGCGGCCGACGCGTTCTCGCCGATGGTTACTCGACCGGCTTCGGACCGGGCGCCCGCAACCTGCTGAGCAACGCCGTCACTGGCGCGCCGCCGGTTCTTTTCCCGCAGATCGGCTTTCTCACCAACGACGCCTGGTCGCTCGTCAGCGCGATGTCCGACGGCGTCGGCTACCCGCTGCTTCTCATCGATCGCTACGGCAACCACGGCCACTTCTACGTGTGGACGATCCCCGACAACTTCCACCACCTCTACCAGCTCCCGCCCGCCGTCGCGACGAAGGTCAAGGATGTGCTGATGCAAGGTTTCCCCGTGCGCCTCGATGGCCCGAGCCAGGTCGCACTCTTCGCCTACGACAACCAGACTATTGTCGTCGAATCGTTCCTCCCCGCCGAAACCACCGTGCACGTCGCCACGCTCGGCGGCGCGTCAAAGCTGCGCGACCTGCTCACCGGCGAGATCATCGCCGGTCAGCCGGCCGAGGCCGCGCTGAAAGGCCCGCGCGTCGCTCCGGTCGAACCGCGCAGCTCGTTCGAAGTTCGCATCGCGCCGCACAGCTACCGCGGCTTCGCAATCGAGCCTTGAGTTAACCTGTCCGACAACCGGCCGCTGTCGCTGGGACGCCGCGCGATCCGGGGCAATCCCACCCGGGACCAGCCCGGGAGCAATCCGAGACAGGACCGCAGGCCTTGCGTCGCGATTTCGCCAATCCATCGCGGCGGTGCCGCTCCCGCTGCAATCCACAGCCGCAACAGGCCGCAGTCGCTTTCGGCACGGTCTGGCGCGTTCTCCCAAAAACATTGCCGGCAAAACGCCGCGGCCGGTAACGTGGCCGCGTGTCGTCCCGCACCGCCACTCCCACCGTCCGGCCCGCGCTGTGCTCCTGGGCGGTCGGCGGCGTGCTTTTCGCCGGCACCGTGCTGCTCTTCAGCCGCGCGCTCGACTACGGCTTCAGCAACTACGATGACCCGCACTACATCACGGCCAATCCGCAGGTGCAGGCCGGGTTCACGTGGCCGGGTATCGTCTGGGCCTTCACCGGCAAGACCGACTACTGGCACCCACTCACCTGGCTCTCGCACATGCTCGACTGGCAGCTCCACGGCAGCGCCGCCGCCGGGCACCATCTTACAAGCGTCCTCTGGCACGCGGCCAACGCCGTGCTCGCGTTCGTCGTGCTGCGGCGGTTGACGGGCGCGTTTTGGACGAGCGCCTTCAGCGCGGCGCTCTTCGCGTGGCATCCGCTGCGCGTCGAGTCGGTCGCGTGGATCACCGAGCGCAAGGACGTCATGAGCGGGTTCTTCTTCCTGCTCACGCTCTGGGCCTACGCCGGCTACGCGGCGCGGCGCCGGGAGTCCCGGCGCGCGTGGCCCTGCTACCTGCTCACCCTGGCGCTTTTTGTCGGCGGGCTGATGTGCAAGCCCGTGATCGTCGCGCTGCCGCTCGTTCTTCTCGTGCTCGATTTCTGGCCGCTCGCGCGCATCACCCCGGCGCTGGGCAACGCGCGCGAATTGTTGTTTGAGAAAATTCCGTTCTTCCTCCTGTCGGCCGCCACATCGGTCGTGACCGTCTTGATGCAGCAGGAAAACGGCGCGTTCACGCTGCCACTCCCCTTTGCGGCGCGAGTCGGCAACGCCGTCGTTTCCGTCGTGCGTTATGTCGGGAAGTTTTTCTGGCCGTTCGATCTCACGCCTTTTTACCCGCACCCGGGGTATTGGCCAGCGTGGGTCGTGGCCGGCGCGATCGTCGTGGTCGTCGGCCTCACGGTCGCGGCCTGGCGGCAGCGGCGCGCCCGGCCGTGGCTGCTGGCCGGCTGGTTGTGGTTTGTCGTGATGCTTCTGCCCGTAATCGGACTTATCCAAGTCGGGTTGCAGGCGATGGCGGATCGCTACACCTATCTTCCCGCCTTCGGCCTTGAGATCGCGCTCCTGTGGACGTTGCGCGACCTGCTGATCCGACCCGCCGCCCGCCGGATCGCGGGAGCATCGGTGGTTGTCGTGCTCGCGGCCTGCGCCGCGCGCACCTGGAATCAACAGGCGACGTGGCGCGATCCGATCACATTTTTTTCCCATGCGATCGCCGTCACCGATGCCAACGACCCTGCGGAGGGATTTCTCGCCTACACGCTGGTCGGCCTCGGGCGTTTCGACGAAGCCGCGCCGCACTGCGAGCGGGCGCTGGCGATCAACCCGCGCAACGAAACCGCCCTGTTCGCGCTGGCGCACGTCCGCGACCACGAGGGGAAACTCGACGAGGCCACCGCCGCTTGCCGCACGATCCTGCGGCAGAACCCGACGGACGGCCAGACCGAGTATTTGTTGGGCACTCTGCTGCTGCGCCAGAATCGCGACGACGAAGCCGTCGCCCACATGAAAACCGCCCTGGCGCTTCGACCCGATTTCGCCCCGGCGAATCTTCGGGTCGCGATGGCGGAAATCCAGCGCGGCGTGGCGAAAAACGCCCTCGCCCGCTACGCCGTCGCCGTCGCGTTCGATCCGCGGGACGCCGCCGCCCATTTCGGGCGGGGTCTCGCGTTCGCGCAGCTCGGGCAAGTCGACTCCGCGCTGACAAGCTACGAAACGGCGGCGCGTTTGCGGCCCGATTTCGCACTGGCGCACGTGCAGATCGGCGTGATCCTGCTCGACCGTCATCAATCGTCGGAAGCCGCGGCTCATTTTCGCGCGGCGCTGGCGAGCCAGCCGAAACTCGCCATGGCCCACTACGGTCTGGCCCGCGCGGCAGAACAACTCGGCCAGACGGACGAGGCGACGGCGAGCTACGAGCGCGCCCTCGAGCGGGCGCCCAACGACCCGGTCACGCGTCGCGGCTGGGCGGAGACGCTCGCCCGCCGCGGCCAGTTCGCCGAGGCGGCGATCCAATACGAACGGGCCGTGGCGCTGCGGCCCGGGGATGCGGGTTTGCGCACGGAATTTGGCTATGCCTTGTTTCTGGCCGGCCTGCGCGAGGACGCCGTCGCCCAATGGGAGGAAGCGCTCCGGCTCGATCCGAATTTCCCCGGCCTGCGCGAACGCCTGGGAAAATTACGCGAGCGATAGGGCCGCCCTCGAGCCGCGACACCCGTCACCGCCTCGTTCAGCTTGTCGGAAGCGGATTGGGCGGGCCGAACCGCCCGATTCCACACGCCGTGTCGAGTCGCGCCGGACCGACCGTGAGCGCGCCGCTCCGCCGCATCGCGGCGACGAAGCCACAAAGTTTTCCGCGGCGGCGCGGCGACTTTTTTTAAAAAACTTTCGCAGAACCCCGCGTGCAAACGACGGTCCGTGATGGCACCTTGGAGTTGTCCTCCGGAACAACGGAATCATGATCACGACAGCGCGAAGCGAGATTGGTCCTCCGAAGAAATCAATTCGGATTCTCTATGCGGACGATATGCGCGAACTCCGCGACGTGGCGCGCATCGCGCTCACGCGCGAAGGCCATCGGATCGAGTGCGTGGGCGATGGCCGGCAGGCGCTCGACCGCGTCACCGCCGCCGTCGCCGCCTACGATCTCGTGATCACCGATCACCACATGCCGCACCTCAACGGCCTCGAACTCGTCGCGGAGTTGCGCCGCCTGCCGTTCGCCGGAAAAATTTTGATCTTTTGCTCCGAACTGAGCCCCGCGGTGAACGAAGCCTACCGGCAACTCGGCGTGGACCGCATCCTCTACAAGCCGATTTTCCCGTCGGAATTGCGACGGGTGCTGGCGGAGCTGTTTCCACCAGCTCCGCTCTGAATCGGCGAAAAAAATGAGGCGGGTTTTGAGAACCCGCCCCACGTCAAATCCCGCGGCCCCTTGCCGCGTCGCGAAAGATCAGAACCGATATTTCGCCGCCGCGTAATAGAGCCGGCCGATCGGATTGAACTCGGTGATGTCGGCGTTCGACAGGCCGTCGAATGTCGCGGATTTCGGCGGCAGTTTGTTGCCGATGTTGTTCACGCCAACGGTGAACTGCACGCCGCGGAACCACTTCGAGTGGCCCTTAATCCGATACGAGATGCTCGCGTCGAACACCGAGTAGGCGGGGATGTTCGGGTCGTAGCCATCGACCTGGGTCGTGTCGGTCGTCGGCGTGTAGTAGGTGTGCGCGAGCTCGGCGGTGAAGTCGTGGACCGTCCACGTGAACACGTTGTAAGTGCGCCAGCGCGGAATGGTGCCGTTCAATCCCGTGACCAGGCCCGCCGTCGGCGTGAAGGGCGCACCGGGGGCGACCTGGATGTCGTAGTTGAAATAATAGCTCGTCGAACTGTCCCACGTGAATTTGCCGTAACCCGCGATCGGCACCGAGTAGTTAATGCGCAGGTCGAAGCCGCTGAGTTTCTGCGTGCCGATGTTGCTCGCCGCCGGAATCACGTAGTAGAGATTGTCGAGGCCGATCGTCGAGACCTGGCCCGCGCCACCGGTGATCGTCGGCCCGGTGAAATCGCCCACGTGCAGCAGCGACGCGTAACGCGAAGCCGAGCCGTTGACCTCGATGTCGTGAAAGACCTGATCCACGACGCCGGGGTTGCCGAGATTGCTGATCGTGTCGGTCTGCTTGACGTTGAAGTAATCGATGGAGACGGAAAGTCCGCTGACCGCCTTCGGCGTCCACACGAAGCCCGCGGAGTAGTTGGTCGAGCGCGAGGGATCCAGCTCGGTCACGGCGACGTTCTCCTGGTGCGCCTGCGCGCTGTCGAACTCCGCCAGCGGCTGGGTGAAACCGATGCCCGTCGGCGAGTTCAACTGGAAGAGCGTCGGCGCGGCGAACGACTTCGAAAAAGTCGCGCGCACGAGAAAGCTTTCGTCCACCGGCTGCCAGCGCAGCGCGATCTTCGGCACCGTCGGGTTGCTCGTGTCGCTGTAGCGCTCGTGGCGCTCGGCGAGCGTGAGGTCGGCCGAATAGATGGCGGGCAGGCGGTTGTCCTTGCCGACGAGCGGGACGTTGACCTCGGCAAACACCGAGGTGATGTGCCGCTTCTGATCGAACGGATCGATCGTCGTGCCGGAATCGAACGCGAAGGTCGCCGACTGGCTGTCCGGATCCGAGGTGGCCTTGAGCCCCTCCTGCCGCACCTCGCCGCCGACCGCGAGATTCACTCCGCCACCGGGCGCCTGCACGAGGTTGGTGCCGACGAATTTGAAATCCCACGACTGGAGCGTGCTGGTGAACTTGCCGATCGCCGAGCCGAACAGGCTGTCCGTCGCGCCCGGCGCCTGGGTGCGCGCGAACAGCGCGAGCGAACCCGAATCGACGGCCGCGATGCGCGCGTCGGTGCGGATCAGATTGGCGTTGATGAAGTCCTGCGTGCCCTCGCTGTAATCGATCGCACTCTCGAACGACCACTGGTCGCCGAGCTTGTCCTTGATCCCGAGCACACCGCGCAACGCATCGGTGTCGGCTTCGTAGAGGCGCGGGTGATCGACGAAGCGGTTGCGCACGCTGATGTCCTGCCCGAGGATGTTGCCGGGATCGTCCGCGTGCAGGCTCACGTTGATGCCCTGCGCGTTGAGCTGCGAGAGCGTGTCTGTGCGGGAGAAAATCAGATCGCCGAACAACGTCGCATTCGGCGAAAGCTTCTGGTCGAGCGCCGCGGTGAGGATCTTCTTTTCGTTGGCGAGCAGCATCGTGACGCCGTGGGACAGGTCGAAAAACTTCGTCACTTGGCCCGTCGTGAAAGGCCCGGTGTAGCCGCGGTCCGCAAGCGTCGCGCCCGCCTTCGGGGCGCTCAGGCTCGGGTCGAGAAAATAGTAGCCGCTCGGATCGCCGACGAACCGGCCGTTGACGTAGGAGCCGACTTGAATCAACCCGGGATAACTCGTCGTGCCATAACTCGGCGTCGCGAACGGCCGCTGGTAGTTGTAAATCGGATCGGTCTTCGTCCACTCGTAGGAGATCGTCACATTCGGTCCGTTCGTGCCGAGCTGGCCGCCGATCACACCCCACGCGGATTTTTCCTGATAGTGGCCCTGGTTCGGCGTCTCGGCGAACCGCACGCCCGCCTCGCCGCCTTGATAATCCGACTTCAGGATGATGTTCACGACGCCGCTCACCGCATCCGTGCCGTAGATCGCCGACGCGCCGTCGGTGAGGATTTCGATTCGCGCGATCGCGCTGACCGGGATGGCGTTGACATCGACGAACACGCCGCCGCCCGACGCCGCCACCGGCGCCGACGCGAGCCGGCGGCCGTTGACGAGGACCAGCGTGGCGGTGTTGCGCAACGCGAGCGCCGAGCCGCCGTTGGTCGAGCCGCTGGCGATGTTGCCGTTGTCGTTGCCGAGGTTGCCGTTGCCGGAAAACTGCGGCGCGGTCTTGCGGATGACCTGGAGCAGGTCGTTCGTCACGCCGCTGTGTTCGATTTCCGCCGGACCGATGATGGTCACCGGCGCGACCGGCGTCTCGCCGGCGGACGGCAGGTTGGAACCGGTGACGACAATGTCGGTGAGCTTCACCGGCTCGTCCGTGGACGTGTTGTCCTGGCCAAAGGCCGAGACGGCGAAGAGGGAAAATCCGACCGCGAGCGCAGCTCGCGAGCGGACCCCGATGCGGAACAGTGTTACGTGCTTCATGTGTGCAGGGTGTGTCTGGCGTGTAGTTTCAAGAGCAGGCGCCCGCCTCGCGGGCGGGCCGTCGTTTCTTTGTCATAAAACGCCGCCGCGCCGCGCCGCGCTCAATGCCTTTGCGACCAGTCAACGTCCACGCACGCCGGACGCTCGCTTTCACGCGCCAAAAATCCGCTCCCGCGCGCCACCTGCCGCCGGCCGCGTGCGACGAAACCTGAAATTCTTGCGACGATTATTGCACCATGCGCGCCATCTCCTTTTCCGCCGCCCCGTCCCGCACCGCCAGCAACGACGCGGCGGCCGGCAGCGCCGCCGGCACCCACACCGCCCGCGCCACGGTGAGGTCCGGGCGCAAAACCTGCGCCAGCTCCAGCGCGTCGCCCGTCAGTCGCCGGCCCACGCGCCGCGCCCGCTTGCTCGACGCCAGCGGATCGAGCACAAACGCGCCGCCGGGTGTCTCATACGTGAGGACCGTGTGACCGAGCCGCCGCCCGCCAAGATCCACGTAATACGACAGCAGCTGCGCCCGCACGATTAGCTCGCCGCGTGCGACCCGCTCGCGCAACGCCGCGTAACTCTCCACGAAGCAGCCGTTCGGCAGATCCTCGCCACGCCGCGCCGCCGTCCCGCTATCGTCCATCACCGCCGGCAAGACCTCATAACGCGCGAACCCCGGCTCAATGTCGCGCAGAAGCGGCCCGAAATCGGCTTTTTCCGCCGCGAGGTTGTTACGATGCAGTGAAAAACTCTGCGTCCCGTCCGCATCGGTGTAAAACCACAGAATCCCGCCGAGTTCGAAAACGAGTGCGAACACTTCGCGCGGATACGCGCTGCGCACCGCGGCGTTTTCGACCCGGATCACGCGCGCCCACTTGCCCGGCCCGAGCAGCGCGCGGGCCCGGCGCGCGTCCTCGAGCGGCGACGCCGCGCGCAGCATCGCCGGCAGGACGAGCAGCAGCAGGAGCAACGCGGTGCGACAGGATCGAGGCACGCCGGTGGAACCGCAAGTCCGGCTCCGCCGTTGCGAAAATGCGACGAACCCCGGCCACTTTGCGCCGAATCAAATTCCTCCCGCGCCGAAGCCCGGGCGACCGCCGCGGCGGCTTCCCAAGCCGCCTGCGCGCCGTCTCGCTTCCGGAACGCCGCGTCCCGCGCGCGGGAAATTTTCGTCGCGAAAACCCCGCGCTTCGTCGCAGCGCGGATCGCGCGCGATCCGCCGGCCCCGTTTACAGCGCTTGTTTCAACAGCGCCGCGATCCGCTCGTGGTAGCCGCGGCTGAGCTTGAGCTTCGTGCCGTCGTGCAGCACCACCGCATACTCGCCCGCGAACGACGGGCTCAGCTTCCGCATCCGGTCGAAGTTCACGATCGTCGAGCGATGGATGCGGATGAACCGCTTCGGGTCGAGCCGCGCCTCGAGTCGCGCCATCGTCTCGCGCATCAGGTGGGTTTTCCCGGCGACGTGAAACTTCATGTAGTCGCCCTCCGCCTCGATCCAGTCGATCTCCTCGGCCTTCAGGAAAAAAATTTCGCCCGAGGATTTCACCAGGATCCGGTCCGCGCTCTCCGCCGGCGCGGCCGCTCCCGTCGCCGTCTGCAGGTAGTTGAGCAACTGGCTCAGCCGCGCATCGACCGTGTCGGCGGTGCGCCGGCGCACCGCGTTCTTCGCCCGTTCCAGGGCCGACGTAAATCGCGCGTCGTCGTAGGGCTTCAGCAGATAGTCCACCGCGTGAACCTCGAACGCCCGCAGCGCGTGCTCGTCGTAAGCCGTGGCGAATACGACGACCGGCGCCGCCGCCACGCCGACCTTGGCCAGCGCCTGAAACCCGTCGCAGCCCGGCATCTGCACGTCGAGAAACGCGAGCTGCGGTTTCTCGCGCAACATCAGCTCCGCCGCGTCCGCGCCGCCGCCCGCCTCGCCGACGATCTCGATGTCGGCGTCGCGCTCGAGCAGCAGTCGCACGCCGCGCCGCGCCGTCGGTTCGTCATCGACGATGATCGTGCGGATGCGGTGCGGGGAAACGGATGCCGGGGAGCTGGGGTGCGCTTTCATGGTCGGGGTCGGGAATTGCGGAGCGGTTAAAATCGCCGGGGTGTCGTGCGCGGAAATCGGTTCTCAAGTGCGATACGGCACGACGATCTGCACCGCCACGCCGCGCCCCGGTTCGCTGTGGAGCAGCAGGTGCGAGCGGGCGCCATAGATTTTTGCGAGCCGTTCGCGCGTGTTGGCGAGACCGACGCCCTCCTTCGCGCGCACGTTGCCGTTGACGATTCCCGGCCCATCGTCGCGCACTTCGAGATGAAGCTTGTCGCCCTCGACGCGGCCGGAAATCTCCACGTGCCCCGGCCCGGTCTTCGGCGCGACGCCGTGGATGATCGCGTTTTCCACGATCGGCTGCAGCAGCAGATTCGGAATGCGCGCCGTCAGCGCCTCGGGCGCCATCGTGATGGTTACGCGCAGCCGATCGGAGAAGCGCGCTTTCTGGATTTCGATGTAGTGGCCGAGAAAATCCAGCTCCTGCTGCACCGTCACCTCCGGCACGCCGGTGTTGTCGAGCGACATCCGCAGCAACGAACTCAGTCGCGCGAGCAGCGCCACCGCGTCGTCGTTGCGCCGTTCGCGCACGAGCACCGCGATGGTGTTCATCGTGTTGAACAGGAAATGCGGGTGCATCTGCTGGCGCAGCGCCTTCAACTCCGTCTCGATCAGCCGCGCCTCGAGCTGCGCCGCCTTCAGCTCCTCGGTCTTGTATTTCTGGTGGATCTCGAGGCTGTAGCCGAACGCCACCACGCCCCAGTAATACGCCATGTCGATGATGTTCCGTCCGTAGAAACTCGAAATCGCCATCGACCAGAATCCGCCCGGCCCCGCCGCCTCCTTCCAAAACAGCATGTAGCCCCAGATCCGCCCGAGATAATACGTCGCCATCAGCACGAAGCTCGCGAGCAGGTGAAAACTCACCCCGCCCACCCAGTGCCCGCGGCTCAACGGCATTTTCTCGCGCAACCGCAGGATCAGCGGCGCCAGCAGCGCCCACATCGCCGCCCGGCCGAACTGCGGCACCGCGACGTCGACCAGGTCGACGACCTCCCTCATCGCCCGGCTGTTGAAATACAGCTCGAACGTCAGCATCAGGCCCATGAACGCGGCGGCGGCCACGGCGACTGCGATTTTGGCCCAGCGTTTGTTCATGAGTTAACCAGCGGTTCTTCGCCCACGATAACCCCGGTTCAAGCGGATAAGTTGCCGCGTGCGATGAATCGACGCCTTTTAGCGACGAACAACGCCCTGGTGCGACGCCCGCCCGCCGTCACCCGCGCCACACCCGCGCCACATCCACCTCGCGGTCGAACGGTGTGCCCTCTGTCAAATGACTCGCCCACTGCTGCGCGAGCGCCGGCGCAAAGAGCGCGCCCTTCGCCCCCAGCCCGCTCAAAACTCCGAACCGCGCATCCGCCGGATGCCGGCCCACGACCGGCTTCTTGTCCGCCACATAAACCCGCACCCCCGCCTCCTGGCCGGTCACCGCAAAAACGCGCCCGCTCATCGCGCTCACACTCGCTTCCAGCTCCGCGCGCGCCTCGGCCGTCAGCGTCGTATCCCGCCGCGACGGCGCATGCGTGGCCCCGACGCACGCCACACCCGGCGCCACCGGCAACAGCCAGTGCCCGCGATTCAACACCACGTCCGGCGCCAGCCCTTCGATCGCGACCGTGAGAATCTCGCCCTTCGAATGCTGCCAGCGCACGAAGCCGAACGGCGCGCCCGGCTGCCCCACGCCCGTGCGGAGCGCCGCGCCCGTGCAGTCGATCGTCAACGCATGCTCCTCACGCGCCGCCAAAAAATCCACGCGTTCCTCCCGCAACACGCCCGACGCCAGCCACCGCGCCCGCATCGCCGCGAGCAACGCCGCCACATCGACGCGCGCCGCGCCCTCGATCCAGAAGCCGTCGCCATCCGTCGCCCCCGCGTAATCCGCGAGTTCGCCCAGCGCCTGCTTCTCCGCGAACACCCGCCGCTCACACTCGTCGAGATACAGCCGCCGCACCCGCAGCTCATGCCACAGCGACACGCCCAGTTCCGCCTCGAGCGCCCGATACGTGTCGCGCGCGAGCGGCAGCAGCGTATCGACCCGCCAGCTCTTCACGATCCGCTGGCCCGTGATCGGGTTGATGATGCCCGCCGCGACGCGCGACGCCGCGCTCGCGTGGCCCGCATCAGCAATCTCGAACGGAATTCCCGCGCGTTCGAGTTCCCAGCCAAGCAATGTGCCCGCGATCCCCTGGCCGGCGATCAAGATGTCCGCGTGCATTTGCCAACGGTGTAGGTTCGCGCCCGCCCGTTGGCGACTACTTTTGTTCCGCCGCCCACAACGCCGCGCCCACGATCCCCGCCTCGTTGTGAAACCGCGCCGGCACCATCGGCGCGCGCCGCTTCACGTATTTGAAGAATTTCCCGCTCTTCGCGCTCACGCCGCCGCCGATGATGATCAGCTCCGGCCACAGGATCCGCTCCAGCGATTGCAAATACCCGCCGAGCTCGCGGCCCCATTCCTCCCACGAGCGCCCGCGACGTTTTCGCGCGGCCGACGAGATGTAACGCTCCGCCGACCGTCCCTTGATCTGCAAATGTCCCAGCTCGCTGTTCGGAAAAAGTTTTCCGCGGAAAAACAGCGCCGAACCCACGCCCGTGCCGAGCGTGAGCAGCAGCACCGAGCCGCGGCAGCGCCGGCCCGCGCCGAAACTCATCTCCGCCAGCCCCGCCGCATCGGCGTCGTTCACGAGCGCCACGCGACAGCGCGTCGCCCGCGCGAAGAGCGCGCGCGTGTTGCAACCGATGAAACGCGGATGCAGATTCGCCGACGTCAGCGTCACCCCCTCGCGCACCACGCCCGGAAACCCGATGCCGATCGGCCCGCGCCATTTGAAGTGCCGGGCGATCTTGCCGACCGCGCGGCTCATCATCAGCGGCGTGAGCGCCTTGTTCGTCTCGATGCGCAGCCGCTCCGCGAGCAGCTTGCCGGTGCGAATGTCCACCGGCGCGCCCTTCACTGCCGAGCCGCCGATGTCGATGCCGAGGATTTTCATGGGGTAAATTTCAAGACCACGAATGCACACGAACCCGCCCGAATCCAAGCCGCGTTTGCCTTATTTTTTTCAGGCAATTCGCGCGCCCCCAGGATTCAACCCGCTTCGCATCCGTCCGCCCCGTGCGCATGCCCGCGCCGCAACTCCTCCGCCGTCGCCGCGCGCACTGCGACCACCTCGACCTCGAACGTCAGATCGACGCCCGCCAGCGGATGATTCGCATCGAGCAGCACGTCGCTTCCCTCGAAGCCCACCACCGTGACGACCGGCGCGTGCCGGTCCGCGCCCGCCTGAAACGAATCGCCCACCTTCACCTCGCCCTCGACCGGCAACTGCGCGCGCGGCACGCGCTGCACCTGCGCCGGATCGCGCGCGCCGTAAGCCCTCGCCGCCGGCACGAGCACGCGCCGTTTTTCTCCCGCCCCCGCCGCGCGCAATTGTTCATCGAGCCCGTCGATGATCTGCCCCGCGCCCTCGAGAAACGTCACCGCCTCCCCGCCCGCCGACGTGTCGAGCACGCGCCCCGCCGAATCGCGAAGCGTGTAGTGAAAGGTGACGACGCGCGGCATCGCGCCGAGTGACATGTGACCTGTGACGTGTGACAAGTTGAAATCCGCATCTCGTCACACGTCACAGGTCACACGTCACACCGCGCCGGCTGCGCCGTCGCTACGTCTCCTGCCGCAACACTTCCAGTGGCGGATGCGTGGCCACGCCGCGGTTCGTCAGCAATCCCGTCGCCAGCGTTACGACCACCGCCGCCGCGACCGCCGTCGCCAGCACCAGCGGCGAGAATATCACCGGCGCCTTGAACACGAATTTCGCGAGCAGCACGTTCGCGCCCACCGCCAGCACGCCCCCCGTCGCCGCCGCGAGCACGCCGAGCACCGCGTATTCCACGAGTTGGATTTGCCGGAGTTGCCGCCGCGTCGCGCCGAGCGTCCGCAGCAGCACCGTTTCTCGGATACGCTGCATCCGCCCGGTCAGGATCGCGCCCGCCAGCACGATCACGCCCGTCACCACCGTGAACGCCGCCATGAACGAAATCACGAACGCCGCCTTCGAAAAAATCCCGTCGAACGTCTGCAAAATCAGCGTCAGGTCGATCGCGGAAACACTCGGCAGCTCCCGCCCCACCGCCTGCTGCAGCCGCGCCGATTCCGCCGGCGATCCCGCGCGCACCGCCGCGATGAACGTCTTCGGCGCCGGCTCCAGCACACCCTCGGGAAACACCACGAAAAAATTCGGCTGCATCCGCTGCCACTCCACCTGCCGCAGGCTCGCCACGAACACCGTCAGCGGCACGCCCTGCACGTCGAACGTCAGTTCGTCGCCGAGCTTGAGCTGCAGGTCCTTCGCCAGCCCCTCCTCGACCGACACCGGCACGCGCGCCGTGCCCGCCGCCACGCGCCCGACAAATTTTCCCGCCGTGATCCGCTCCGTGTCGCTGGGCGCGCCGCGATACGTCGAGCGATATTCGCGCCGCAGGGTCCACGCCGGCACGCCCGCCTTTTCGTCTTTCAACAACTCCTCCACTGCGCGTCCCTTCAACGCCGTCAGCCGCATCGTCACCATCGGCGCGCTCGCGAGCACCGGCGTGCCGTTCGCCTTCGCCAGTGCCTCGAGCCGCTCGATCTGGTCGTCCTGCACATCGAAAAACATCAAATTCGGCCGCGCCCCGCCGCCGATCCCCGAGATTTTCGCGAGCAGCGTCTCCCGCGTCAGCACGATCGTGAGCATCTGAAACGTCGCCAGCCCCAGCGCCAGCAGCAGCAGCACCGTCCGGTTGTTCGGCCGGTGGAGATTCGCGAGCCCCTGCCGCCACACATACGGCAGCGTCCGCCGCGGTGTGAAACGTTTCGCCGCCCAGATGATCAGCCGCGCCACGCCCGCGAGCACCGCGAAACCCGCGCCCATCGCCAGCGCGAACCCACCGCCCACTTTCCAGCTTCCCGCCTGCAAGATCGCAAATCCCGCCACCGCCGCCGCGATCCCGGCATACAGCCACCACCGCCACGGATCCGCCGCCGTGCTCTCGCCCGCCGCCGACCGGATCGCGAGCAGCGGCGACACGCGCCGCACCGTTAGCAGCGGCAGCAGCGTGAACAGCACGCAGATCACGAGCCCCGCCAGCGTCCCGCGCGCCACCGCCGGCCACGAGACGAACAGCTCCACTTGAAACGGCAGAAAATCCTTCAACACCTCCGGCAGCACCAGCTGCACCGCGATTCCGACCGCCGCGCCCGCGAGCGAACCGATCACGCCGAGACAAAAACCCTGCACCAGATAAATCGCGAAACTCGTCCGCGCGCTCGCCCCGAGACACCGCAGCACCGCGACCGTCCCGATCTTTTGCCGCACATAGACGTGCATCGCGCTCGCCACGCCCACCGCGCCGAGAAACAGCGCGACGAACCCCACCAAACTCAGAAACGAATAAACATCCTTCAAATTCTCGCCGAGGTCGCGCTTCCGCTCCTCCACCGTCGCGACCTGCAACCGCTGCCCGCGAAATTTCTCGCGCACCGCCTTCGCCACCAGCTCCGCATCGCGCCCCGCCGGCAACTTCAGGTGCACCCGGTGCGTCGAAAAGCTCTGCTTTCCCGACAACCCCGTCGCCGCGAGCGACGACATCGACAGATAAACCCGCGGCGAAAACATCGCCACCGCCGCCGACTCGCCCGGGATTTTTTTCAACGCCCCCGCCACGCGCAACGTCTCCTGCCCGATCCGCACCTCGTCGCCCGGCTCCACGCCGAACTGCACCAGGATCGTCTCCTCCAGCAGCGCGGTTTTTCCCGCGCGCACCCGCGCCATCGCGTCGCGCGGCTCCGTCACCAGTTCGCCGTAAAACGGAAAATTTCCCTCGAGCGCCCGCACCTGCACGAGCCGCCGCTGGTTGCCGCGCGTCGGAAACGTGATCATCGACCGCAGCGACACCTCCTGCGCCAGCTCGCCGCCGAGCGACCGAAAATACGCGAGCGTCGCCGCCGGAAATTCCTCGCGCGACGTGATCGTGAGATCCGCGCCGAGCAGCGATTTCGTCTGCTGCTCGACCGTGCGCTGCAAATTGTCGCCGAGCGAGGCGATCCCGACGAGCGCCGCGATCCCGAGCACGACCGACAGCGACACGAGCACCAGCCGCGGCCGCGAAGCCCGCGAATCCCGCCACGCCATTTTCAAAATGAAATTCATCGCAGCGTGTGACCTGTGATGTGTGACATGTGACGAGTTCTTTAATTTGGCGCCGCCGGGGATCGATCTCGCCACACGTCACATGTCACTCGTCACTACTGCGCCTCCGCGCAGTTTGATCACCCGCCCGCACCGCTTCGCCAGCTCCAGATCGTGCGTCACCAGCACGAGCGTCGTCCCGCGCTCGCGGTTCAGCCCGAAGATCAACTCGACCATCGCGTGCGCCGTGTCGCCGTCGAGATTCCCCGTCGGCTCGTCGCAAAACAGAATCTTCGGCCGGTTCATGAACGCCCGCGCCAGCGCCACCCGTTGCTGTTCGCCGCCCGAAAGCTGCACCGGATAATGCTCGCCGCGCTCGCCCAGTCCCACGCGTGCCATCAGTTCCCGTGCCTCCGCCTCCGCGCCCGCGCCGCCTTCGCCGCGCAGCTCGATCGGCACGAGCACGTTTTCCAGCGCGGTCAGCGTCGGCACCAGTTGGAAATTTTGAAACACGAAACCCACGTGCTCGTTGCGCACCCGCGCCCGCGCATCCTCGTCCAGCGCGCCGATCGCCTCGCCCGCGAGCTCCACGCTCCCGCTCGTCGGCTGGTCGAGCCCCGCGCACAAGCCGAGCAGCGTCGTCTTTCCGCTGCCACTCGGCCCGACGATCGCGACGCTCGCCCCCGCGCCGATCGCGAAACTCACCTCGTGCAGCACCGTGAGCGGCCCCGCCGCCGTCGGATACGTCTTGGTCAGCCGCTCGACTTTCAACATCGCATCATCACTCATTAGTTTCCCACGAAACACACGAACCACGCAAAAGGAAGCCCGCGATGCTGAACGGTCTCTTCGCCCCTCGAACGGTCACCCGCCGCGCGATCATCGCCCGCGCCCTGCCGCTGCTCGTGTGGCTCGCGTGCTTCCCGTCGCTTCGCGCCGCCGATGCGCCCGACCGCACCATCGTCTTTTTCGGCGACAGCCTCACCGCCGGCTACGGCCTCGACGATCCCGCGACCGACGCCTACCCCGCGCGTATCCAGAAAAAAATAGACGACGCCCGCCTTCCCTACCGCGTCGTCAACGCCGGCCTCAGCGGTGAAACCACCGCCGGCGGCCTGCGCCGCATCGACTGGATTTTACGCCAGCCGATCGACGTCTTCGTCCTCGCCCTCGGCGCCAACGACGGCCTCCGCGGCATCGAACCCGCCGTCTCGCGCGCGAATCTTCAGGCGGTCCTTGACCGCGTCCGCGCGAAAAACCCCGCCGCCAAACTCGTCGTCGCCGGCATGATGATGCCCGCGAGCATGGGCGCCGACTACGCGCGCGACTTCGCCGCGATCTTCCCCGCCGTCGCCGAGAAAAATCGCGCCACGCTCATCCCATTCCTCCTCGAAAACGTCGCCGCCCATCCGGACCTGAACCAAGCCGACGGCATCCATCCCACCGCCGAAGGCCACGCCATCGTCGCCGAAACTGTCTGGAAAACTCTCCGCCCGCTGCTGTGACTCCCACCCTGTTCACCGCCCCGGCTGCCGGAAGTTTCGATGGTGGCGCGGTGCTTTCACCTCGCCTCTATCTGCGCCTACTCACGACCTTGAGCGCCATCGTCGTTTTCACGCCTTCGCTCGCGGCCGCCCCCGCCGGTTGGGCTCCGAACCTCACCGCGACCGCCACGTGGGACGACAACGTCACCAACGCCAACCACTCCACCGACATCATCGGCGCCCTCGCCTTCGCCGCTAACTTCGCCGCCGCGCAGCGTATTTCTCTGGACCACGACGATTCCCTTGTCCTCACCGCTCACGTCTCCGGCGAATCTTTTCCCGAGTTCACCGCCCTCGATCGCGCCTCTGTCGGCGCGCAAACCGCTTGGCGCCACAAATTCGGCATCGGCGCCCAAGCGCCCATTTTCAGCGTCGAATTCTCCGGCGACGCCTCCACCGCTCGCGAGACCGATCGCTCCGGCCTCGGCGCCGGCGTCGCCTTCGCGTGGCGCCAGCGATTCGGCGAATCCACGCTCGTCGCCCTCTCGCAGGACTTCTCGCGCTTCGACGCCCGCGGCGCCGTCTTCGATCGGTCGGCTTCCGAAACCGCCCTCGTCGTCACGCAAACGCTCGCCGACCGCTGGTCGTTTTCCGCCACCGTGCGTTTCCGTCAGGGTGACGTGCTTTCCTACGCCACGCCCCCGCGCCCAGACCTCGTTGCCCTCGCCCGCATCCGGTCGCCAGTGAACACCTTTGGCCGCCCGATGGTCGCCTACTCACTCGACGCCCACACGCTCGGTGGCGCGCTCGCCCTCACCCGCACGCTCGACGACCGCACCTCGCTCGCCCTCGCCGCCGAATATCGCGCCACCGGCCACGCCGCGCTTCGCTATGTGAACCGCCTTGTCTCCGTCGCACTCTCGCGCCAGCTCTAGACGCGTGCTCCGCCCCCGCTGCGCATCGCCGGCCCTCGCCCGCTCGTTTCTTTTTGCGGCGCTTCTTGCCGCCGCGCCCTCCGCGGCTTCGGCAAAGGACGACGACGTCGAATTTCGCCTGGTCGACGCAAAAAACCAACCCGTCTCCGACGCCGTCGTTTCCCTCACGCCGCTCGATCAGCCCGCTCCGCTTGCCTCCGCCGCTCCCGCCGTCCCGCCCGAAATCGTCCAGCGCCATCAGGAATTTTTCCCCTACGTCACCGCCATCCGCACCGGCACCGCCGTCCGCTTCCCGAATCGCGACACCGTCCAGCACCATGTCTATTCGCTCTCGAAACCGAAAAAATTCGAACTCCCGCTCTACGATCCCGGCAAGGCCGAGACGATCGTCTTCGACCAGCCCGGCGTCGTGGTCATCGGTTGCAACATCCACGACTGGATGCTCGCCTACGTCGTCATCCTCGACACGCCGTGGTTTGCCGTCACGCCCACCACCGGTGCCGTCATCCTTCGCGCCATCCCGCCCGGCCGCTACCGCGCCGAAGTCTGGCACCCGCGCCTCGCCCAAACCGCCACGCACGAACTCACCGTTCCCGCCGGCAACGCCGCGCCGCTCTCATTTTCGCTCGCGCTGAAACCCGACCGCCGCATCCGCCGCGCCCCCGACGCGAATCGCAACGGCTACAACTGATTCCCAACCCCCGGCCGTTCCGTGGTCTTTCGCCTTTTCCGCTTCCGCCGTTTCAGCGTCCGCCTCCTCGTCCTGCTGCTCGGCCTCCTCTTCGCCGCGCTCGCCGCGAACTACTGGCTCGTCTCCCGCGCCAACCTCCGCAACGCCCTCGCCCACAGCGAGGCCAACCTCGACCTCGCCGCCAAAATCTACGACGACGCCGTCAAGCAACAAATCGACTTTCTCGCACGCAGCGCCGGCGTGATGACCGGCGACTACGCCATCCGCGGCGTCCTGCTCAGCGAGCACCCCGACGCGAAGACCCTCAGCTCGACCCTGCAAAGCTACACGCGCCGCGTCGGCGCGCCCGTCATCGCCCTCTTCGACACCGACGGCCGTCTCCTCGCCAACAGCGACCCTGCGATGGAAAACGAAAACGTCGGCCCCTTTCGTTACCTGATCGGACTCGCCACGCAGGCCGACATGCCCGAGGCGAGCGGCTTCTCCTACCTCGAGGAAAACCTTCATGCCCTCGTCGTCGTCCCGCTCTACGCCCCCTATCCGAACGTCGTCGCCTGGTTCGGCCTCGCATTTCCGATCGACCGCGCCTTCGCCCAAAAAATCAAGGACACCACGGCGATCGACGTCACCTTCGCCTCCGCTCATCGCCCCGCCTCGCCGCCACCACGCTTTCGCCCGCGAACTCCCATCTTGTGGCCGGCCTCGTCGCCGGCAACGCGCGCGACCCGCGCCGCATCCGTATCGTCCCGCTCACCGACGACCGCTACGTTACGCTTTTCAAAACCCAGGAACTCCTCGGCGAGGATCCGATCACCGTCGTCCTCCAGCGCCCGCTCCGCGCCGAACTCGCCGCCGCGCGCGATCTCGAGCAGCGCATCCTTCTCATCTCGCTCGCCGCGCTCGCCGCCGCCGCGCTCGCCGCCCTCTGGATCGCCCGCGGCATCAGCCAGCCCGTCCAAAAACTCGCCGCGCACACGAAAATCGTCGCCGCCGGCGACTACACCCAGCGCCTCGACCTCCACCGCGCCGACGAACTCGGCCAGCTCGCCACCGCCTTCAACGACATGACCGCCGGCCTCGCCGAGCGCGACCGCATCCGCGACCTCCTCGACAAAAACGTTTCGCCCGAGGTCGCCGCCCAACTCCTCCGCGACGGCGCCGCGCTCGGCGGCGAAGAGCGCGAAGTCACCATCCTCTTTGCCGATCTGCGCGGCTTCACCACGCTCAGCGAAAAACTCCCGCCGCGCGACCTGCTCACGCTCCTCAACCGCTATCTCGACCGCATGAGCGCCGAGATCGAACGCCACGGCGGCGTCATCGACAAATTCATTGGCGACGCGATCATGGCCCTCTTCGGCGCGCCCGTCGCGCAAAATGACTCCGCCGCCCGCGCCCTCGCCGCCGCGCTCGCGATGGAGCGCGCCCTCGTCGCCCTCAACGCCGAACTCGCGTCCGAAGGCAAACCGCCGCTCGCCCTCGGCATCGGCGTCAACACCGCCCGTGTCGTCGCCGGCAACATCGGCTCCCACCGCCGGCTCAACTACTCCGTGATCGGCGACGGTGTGAACGTCGCCGCCCGCCTCCAGGCTCTCACGCGCACCCCCGGGTATCGCACGAATATCCTCGCCAGCGCCGCGACCCTCGCCGCCGCGCGCGAGAGAAACTTTTCGTCCCGCCCGCTCGGCACCGTCCAGGTCAAAGGCCGCGCCGAGCCCGTCGAAATTTTCGCGGTCGCGTAGCGCTGCGCCCCGACCCTATACGCGCTCGTCCATCTTGCGCAGCCGTGCGGCCATCACGCTCATGAGCTGAATCGAAAAAAACGGCGTCTGCTGCACGAGGAAAAGAAACCGGTGCCGCGTGATCGGCACGAGCCTGCTCTCGACCTTCGCCACGACCGTCGCATTGCGGGGGCGATCCTCGATCAGCGCCATCTCGCCGACCACCGACGCCGGACCGATCGTATCGACAACCTTGTCACGGACGATCACATCGACCGCGCCCGAAACGATCGCATACAAATGCTCAGCCGGATCGCCCTCCCGAAAAACCACCTGACCGGGCGCATAGATCACCGCGTCCTCAGATTTGTCGAACAGATGGATTTCGCTCATTGAAGGGGAAAACGTTTGGGGACAGCCTGAACCGAGCCAACTTCCTGCTAAGAATCGTATTCCGGTCCGCCACGCAAACCCGCGATTGTTACAAATGCCGCCGCCCCGCGCACCGGCAAACTTCCCCGTAAATCCGCTTCGCCCCCTGAAAAACATCCTTTTCATCCTGACCGGCGCCGACCCGACGCCGCGCGATCTCCTCCCGCCCCTCGAAAACGCCTCGCCAACCCACCGACAAAATCATGAGCGCCTCCGCCAATTCATTCCGCATCGACTACGTTGAGTTCGCCGCCCGCGACCTCGCCGCGGCGAAAACTTTCTACACCGCCGCCTTCGGCTGGACGTTTACCGACTACGGCCCCGACTACACCAGCTTCACCGACGGCCGGCTCTCCGGCGGTTTCTTCACCTCGCCCGACGCGCCGACAAAAATGAATCCGACGATCGTGATCCACGCCGCCGCCCTCGAAGCCGCCGCCGCCCTCGTGGTGCGCGCCGGCGGGAAAATCGTCCGCGCCGCGTTCGAATTTCCCGGCGGCCGGCGTTTCCAGTTCACCGATCCCAATGGCCTCGAACTCTCGGTTTGGAGTGAACACCGCGCCGACGGCTCCCTGATCGCCTGAGGTCGCGCTCACGCCGCGAGCACTCGGATGCGGTTCCGTCGAATTTCCAACCCGCCGCCCGCAACCGCGATCGCCGCCTGCATCGCGGCGAATTTTCATCGCAGGCATTTTGCCTTGCCCGTCCCTCCCCGTTGATCCAGTTTCCCGCATAAATGAAGGCCCGGCTCAAGCCTCTCTGTCTCGCGCTCGGCTGTCTGGCCGTTTTCAGCGATGCGCACGCTCAAGCGGTGTTCACGTGGGCGGCCAATCCCGCGAGCAGCACGTTCGAGACTGGGGGCAACTGGGTGGGCAATAACGCGCCAACGGCCGGTGCTGACCTGATCTTCGACGCTTCGTCCCAGGCCAACGTCGTCCTCGGCGCGCCGATTCAGGTAAACTCGATCACTTTCAGCGGCAGCTACCCATCCTACTTTCTCAGCACATCGAACAATTCCACGCTCGGCATCGGCGCCGGCGGCCTCACCACCGGCAGCGGCGGCAGCAGCGATCTCACGTTCGATTCCGGCCTGCCGATTCAACTGACCGCGAGCCAGACCTGGACGATCAACGGACACCTCACCGTCCATGGCACGATTTCCGAGTCCACCACTTCGACCCTGACGAAGGCCGGCAGCGATTCATTGCTGCTCGACGGTGCCAATACTTTCACCGGCGGCGTCATCCTCCAAGCGGGCACGCTCTACCTCGCCAACGATTCGGCGCTCGGCACGGGCACGCTTACGTTGAGCGGCGGCCAACTCGCGCCGTGGTTCACCGATGTAACGCTCGCGAATGCAGTGTCGCTCGGCGACGGCGTGACGCTCGGGAATTTCACTTCCAACAGCTCGTATGCCGACTCTTATTCCGACCCCGAGGACAACCAGATCACGTTTACCAATACAGTGACCGCCTCCGCGAACATGGTGGACGTCACCCTCAACCCCGGCTCCCGCACCAATTTCGCCGGCGGGCTGACAGGCGCAGCCGGCGGCTCCACCATCAGCTTTGGCGGCGGTGGTATCGCAGTGCTCTCCGGAACCAGCGCCGCCACGATCATGAACCTCACGGCCGACGGCTCCGCGCTCATCTTCGATTCCGCGAACGCACTGCCGGCCTCCAGTGTGCAAGCGCTCAATGGCGGCTACGTCGGCATGACCGGCGATTTCGACGGCACGAGCGGCCACCACTCACCCGCGGACCTGATCGCGAAAGTCACCGACAAAGCCGATTTCAGCGGCACGATCGGTTTCGACAGCGATCCCACGGCTGGCGACAGCGTGAACTCTTTTCACGGCACGATCGACGAATCGGGTTTCACCAACTCGGACTTCCTCGGCCTCGGCAGCGCCTCGACCGCCGAGATCGCCTCCGACGCAACGGTGATTCCCGCGGGCGCCACCTACAAATTCGGCGGCGGAAACGGCACGCTCACCGTCGCGGCCAACCTCGGCGACTATAATACCGCGCCAACCGGCCTCGCCCTTGTCGGCCCGCTGACCTTGGTGCTTGAGGGCGACAACAACTACTCCGGCGGCACGACCGTGGATTCGTCGTCCACTCTCTTCCTCGGCAGCTCCACGAAATACAACGGCGTCCTCAGCGCCGACCCGAGCCACTTCAATTCCGGCCCCGTGGGCACCGGCACGCTGACCTTCGCCAGCGACGCGCAGTTCGCCCCGACCAATTCCGCCATCACCCTGGCCAACCCAATTGTCCTCACGAACGGCTTGATCCATAACAACGATGACGATGGCGGCTACGACCTCACGCTCTCCGGTTTCATTTCCGGCTGCGGTGGATTCGACTGGTGCACGCCCGGCACGCTGACACTTACCAATCCCAACAATACGTTCTCAGGCGGCGTCGACCTGCGCGAGGGCACGCTGCTGTTGGGTAGCTCTTCATCCGTCAACGGGTCGTCTCAAATCGTTTCCGGACCGGCTGGCGTCGGCGACATTACGCTCTGGTATGGCACCACGCTCGGCGTCGCGCCCTCCGCCGGCGGCGCGATCACCATTCACAACAACATCTCCCT